>Ga0209039_10000137_pt1 | contig 65672 bp, 56 predicted proteins | sample BogFormECP12_OM1_FD_188238 | JGI IMG/M metagenome (GOLD analysis project Ga0209039, IMG submission 188238) | Bog forest soil microbial communities from Calvert Island, British Columbia, Canada - ECP12_OM1 (SPAdes) (version 2) | ecosystem: Environmental > Aquatic > Freshwater > Wetlands > Bog ...
CGAGATCCTGATCCGTGTGCTACGCAGTCCCATTGGTGTCAGGGTGGCCCAGATCGGGCTTGCGGATTCCGGTGTACACGGAGTGGCGAAAGCAGTGTCTTGGTTGCGCGACAATTTCTCCCAGCCCATGAAAGTCGAAGAGCTGGCTGAGTTGGCCCACATGAGTGTCTCCTCCTTCCATCAGCACTTCAAGTCGGTCACCTCTATGAGTCCTCTGCAGTACCAGAAGGTAGTGCGCCTTCAAGAGGCAAGGCGCCTCATGTTGTCCACGATGATGGATGCGAGTGCGGCGAGCCGGCACGTAGGGTATCTGAGCGCTTCCCAGTTCAGCAGAGAATATGGTCGCTTCTTCGGGAGTGCGCCAACCAGGGACATTGCCCGGTTGCGCGAACAGGGCTTGACAGCCGCGGACGTTTCTCGGTAGGAGCATCGGCAATGCTTTGATCTGAGTGATCCGCTTCGTTCTAGCCGGAACACCTATTTCTAGTGGCAATCCTTGAGTAAAACGAAGCGCCGGGCTTGAGGATTTGCAGGTGAAACACCCATGCCGACCCGTCGGCACAAGGAAGCATGAAAATTGCCCATGGCGATCCCTTGGCATAGTATGCCCTTAGAGGCAACTATTCCAATAAAAAGGGGGGGCATATCATGGACATCATCGTGGAAAGAGGTGCTGGTCTTGACGTGCACAAGAAAGTCGTCGTCGCCTGCGTTATGGGCACAGGTATCAAGAAGGAAATCAGGACGTATAGCACCATGACAAACGATCTCTTCCGTCTCAAGGCGTGGCTGCAAGAACGCCGCGTAACCCAGGTTGCCATGGAGAGCACAGGGGTATACTGGAAGCCCGTCTTCAACATCCTGGAGGATGCTTTTGAGGTGATCCTGGTGAATGCACGCCATGTAAAAAATGTTCCGGGAAGGAAGACCGATGTCCTGGACAGTGAATGGCTCTGCAAGCTCCTCCGGAGCGGTCTGGTGCGGGGAAGCTTCATTCCCCCGAAAGAGGTCAGGGAATTGCGTGATCTCACCCGCTACAAGAGAAAACTGATTCAGACGATCACGTCAGAAAAGCAGCGGGTGGAAAAGATCCTCGAGGACGCGAACATCAAGCTCTCTTCCATCGCCTCCGACCCCTTCGGTGTTAGCGGGAAAAAGATCATCGAGGAGCTTTTGAAGGGCGAGCTTCGGCCCGACGAGATGGCGGAACTGAGCAAGGGAAGATTGAGAAACAAAAGAGAAGACCTCAAGGAAGCTCTCGTGGGACGCGTGGAGGAACACCACAAACAGATGATACGCACGTCCCTCGGCCACATCACCGCCATGCAGGAGATACTTGCTGCGGTGGAACAGAAGATCCAGGAACAGATCGAGCTCCACTTCAAGGAAGCATACGAGCTCCTGAAGACTATACCGCCGGTGAAAGACAACGCCTCGGTCCTCATCGCCGAAATGGGGGTAAACATGGATCTCTTCCCTACCGAGGCCCATCTTGCTTCGTGGGCGGGGATGAGCCCCGGTAACCATGAAAGCGCGGGCAAGAAAAAATCCGGAAAGACCAGCCATGGGAACCACTACCTCAAGAGCATACTCACCGAGTTCGCATGGATCGCGTCGAAAATGAAGGGCACGTACCTCTGTGCGAAATACCAGAGCCTTGTGGGCAGAAAGGGCAAGAAGAAGACACTGGTCGCGGTGGGCCACAAAATCCTCATCAGCTGCTACTACATACTGAAGTACCGGGTGCCCTATAAAGAGCTCGGCGCCAACTACCTCGATGAGCGCAAGAAAGACCGTATCGCCCGGAGCTACGTAAAGAGGCTCACCACGCTTGGCTATACCGTCACGCTCAAAGAGGTAGCGTAAGCACAAAAACCAGATCACCATCATGTGAAAAAAGGTCGACGCTTACTGGTGGCGTACACCCCGAAGGTGAAACTGACATGAGCCCGTCATAAGCACAAAACAGTGTTGCCTTACGAGCACGCAGGGGAAATTTTACAACCCGGACTGGCTCTTTCACATGACAAGAAGAAAAGGAGAAGAGCTATGTAACCACGACCGGGGTAGGTCTATTTTCAGGGGAAAGCGAGTAAAAGGAATAGCGCCCACTTATAAACCATTGCAGCGGTTAGAAAAGCCAACGTAGTATAATATCGAATTCGAGTCGGTTGAAGAGATGTACCGCGCATCTTCCGGAAAAGGACAGAAGAGCCGTGTCGAATAGCCGGACAACAAAGACGAACTGCAGCCTTTGTGGCTACCTGTGCGGTTTGACGGCCCACATGGCGGACGGAAGGATCGCCCGGCTCGCGCCGGACCCTAGCCGGTACCCCTACGCCGCGGCCATCGTCAAGGGGTGCGCCCGTTGCCGTCGCAACCTGGAGTTCCTCGATCACCCCATGCGCCTCAACTATCCTATGAGGCGTGTCGGCGAGCGGGGCTCAGGCCGATGGGAGCGCATCTCGTGGGATCACGCCCTCGACGAGATTGCAGCGCGGCTCAAGACGCTGAAGAAGGAGCACGGGCCGGAGACGCTGGCGACGGCTATCGGTGGGCCGCACACCGCATACTGGCCGCTCCATCGCTTCATGAACCTCTTCGGCAGTCCGAACAACATGGGCATAGGGCAGATCTGCTGGAACCCTCACATCTGGGCCGACGCAATAACGTTTGGCTGGCCCCTCGATAACGAGCTCGACCTGGAAAAGACGTCGTGCGCCATGCTCTGGGGCGTAAACCCGGCTGAATCGGACAACTCGCTTTTCTGGCGCACCATCAGGGAATATAGCAGAAGCGATGCCCCGCTGATCGTGGTCGACCCCCGCCGGACAAGAACGGCCGCCCTTACCTCACGCTGGCTTGCGATAAAACCTGGCGCCGACTGCGCGCTCGCCCTCGGCCTCCTCAACGTCATCGTCACGAACAAGTTCTACAACCGGCCGTTCGTCGACGAATGGTGCCACGGCTTCGAGGCCCTTGAGCGCCACGTCGCGCCTTACACACCGGCAGTTGTGGAGGCCCTGACGGGTCTGAGCGCGGCATCCATCGTGGAGACGGCCTCTATCTATGCCGGGCACGCGCCGGCCGCCCTGATCACGGGACGGGGTATCGATCAGATCGGGCCAAACAGCTTCCAGACGCACCGCGCCCTGGCCATCTTGCGGGCTGTTACAGGAAACGTCGACCTTGCCGGGGCCTCGCATCTCGCCCAGATGCCCGATTTCACGCCGGAGGTCGACCTGGAATTGAGCGATCGCCTGTCTGAACAGATGCGGGAAAGGCAGCTCGGCGGCGACCGCTGGTTGCTCCAGTCTTACCGGGGTTACGGTCTCGTGGAGGACTACATCCGGAAGCACGGCAAGCGCCTGCCTGTACGGTATTTAACGTCGGTCCACCCCAATCTCGTCTGGCACGCCATGCTCGAAGGCAAGCCTTATCCCGTTCGCGCCATGATCGTTCTGGCGAGCAACCCTCTGCTCTCGCAAGCCGACAGCCGTCTGGTCTATCGGGCGCTGAAGAGCCTCGACCTCCTGGTCGTGATCGATCTCTTTCGGACACCCACGGCCATGCTGGCCGATTATGTACTGCCCGCCGCAGGGAGCTTAGAGCGGGCTGTCGTGCAGACGAACGCCGGGACTGCAAATATCGCCTACGGAGGCGATAGGGCCATCGATCCCCTGCACGAGCGTCGCGCAAACTTCGATTTCTGGCGCGGGCTGGCCGTCCGGATGGGTCAGGAAAAGGATTGGCCCTGGAAGACCTTTCAGGAGAGCCTCGAAGATATGCTGGCGCCCGCCGGCATATCGTGGCAGGGCTTCTGCGAAACAGGGCTCTACTGCCCACCCCGTTCCTATGGAAAGTTCGAGCATGTCGATGAAGGCTCAGGTCTTCCGGCCGGCTTTGCCACACCAAGCAACAAAATCGAGCTCTATTCAGAACTACTCGACAGCATGCATGCGCAGCCTTTGCCCGTGCACACTTCCCCGAAAGGTAAATTGAAAGAGGGTGAATCGAAAGTGTATCCTCTGACGCTCATTACGGGCGCGAGAACACAGCCCTATTACGCTTCCGCTTTCCGTCAGGTGGAGAGCCTGCGTAGGCTCCATCCTGAACCGTTCGCACAAATCAGCGCCGAGTGCGCCCGAAGACTGGGTCTCGCTGAAGGGCAGGCGGTCTGGGTCGAGTCTCCCCATGGCATGGCATGCTTCAGACTGAAGATAGCCACCATGCGGACCGATGTCGTCAGCGTCGAATACGGCTGGTGGCGGCCTGAGCTTGAGAGTGGCGAGCCCGAACTGGGAGGCGTGTGGCGCTCGAACGCAAATCTGCTGACCAACGCTGACGCGCAAGGATATGATAATCTTATGGGCCAATGGGTCTATAACGGCCTGCCCTGCCGGGTCTACCCGGCAGAAGAGAGCGACATCGGTCCAGCGCAGACCAAGGAGGTTGTCGCGCCATGAACAAACAATTGCGCGCACAAAAACACGCTTTCATGTTTTTCACCAAGGCCCCCACGCCCGGCTTGACAAAAACGAGACTGACCTCCGCAAAGGGCGGGTTTCTCACGCCCGAGGAGGCCACAGACCTCTACTCTGCCGTCATGCTCGACGTAGCAGAAATCGGACACAAAGCACTGGAACAGCTCAACGCGGCCGCCGGCAAAAGGGGGGACCAATACGACTTTATTGTCTGCTCAACCCCGGCCTCTGATGTGGACCGCGTGAGGCGTATCTTCGATGAGGCGTTTCCCTGGCCCATCCAATACATCACGGACAACGGAAAAACGTTCAACGAGCATTTCGACGACGGCTTCAAACAGTTATGGAAGCTGGGCTACCATTCGGCCGTTTCCATAGGGGGCGACCTGCCGTCCATGCCCGTCTCGCACATCGTGCGGGCCTTTCAATGGCTTGCCTATTTCGACTCCGCTTACGAGGCGGGCGGTCTTGTCTTCTGCCCGTGCCAGGCGTGCGGCGTCTCCCTGGTTGGCCTTACTGAAAGGACGCCTATGGACTTTGAAGGGGTATTCTACAACCCGGACGGCACACCTGCCCTCGACGCTATCACCGCTCTTTCGGCGGCGCGGTCCATCCCGGCGGCCGCGCTCGATCCTGTCTCTGACATAGACAATGCCGAGGACCTGGCCCATGCCCTGTCGCTCGCCCGCTCGCATGCCTACGTGAGCCAATTTCAACCGGAGGTCATAGCGCCAAAGCGCTTCCTGGCCTGGGCGGATACAACGGGCATCGTTGTCAGCACTCCGCCAAATATCGATCACGACCCACGGGAGGCGATAGATGCCTGAAATTCAGATAGACGCAAGCCGCTGCACCGGTTGCGGCTCATGCGTCGATTTTTGTCCTTTTGAGGTCCTGGAGCTCGCGGCCGCAAGCGGGGCCGAAGAGCGGATGATTGCGCGGCCGGCCAGGCAGGAGCGGTGCTCGATGTGCGACACCTGCGTGGGCCAGTGCCCTGCCGGGGCCATTCGTATCATCGAGACCGATGCGGAGCGCGACGCGCTCAGCCAAAAAATGCTGACTAGGGCCGCTCCGATCACTGACGATGATCATCTGCGCTACGAAGAGTGGCACGAAACGCTCATGCGTATCCTCTCCCTTCGCTGGAGCCCGGTGGCTGTATCGCTCATCGGGGCCGATGCCCCCATGCCGGACGCGCCACTGCCCACGGCAAAACTGCGTCACTGCCAGTCGATCATGGCTGCGCGCAGGGGTCGGTCGCTCCTGATGACGCCCCGTTGCCACGCCTGTCCCGATGGCACGCACATCCTGGGTATGACGGAAATACCCCCGAAGCTGGCAAGCGGAGAGCTGTACTTGCGCTTTGGCAAGCTCGATTCCATCGAGGCAGCCCGTCAGATGGTGAAGGAGCGTCCGCGCCTTTCCGGCCGCTCCATCGGCGCCACCCTGGTTGCGCCGCTCAAGGACGCCGTCCATACGCCGGATGTAATCATCGTTGTCGCCAACCCCGAACAAATGATGTGGCTCTGCATGGCTGCGTCGTACTACTCCGGGCAGCGCTTCGACTTCAAGGTCAGCGGCTACAACGCATTGTGCGTTGAAACGACCGTCATCCCGTTCACGACCGGGAAGATCAACGTCTCCCTTGGTTGCTACGGCTGCAGGGGCGCTTCCGATATAAGCGACGATCTGATGTTCGTGGGTATCCCTCTGGCCGAGATGCCGAGGATCATCCAGGGCCTCGGCGAACTGGGTAAGAAGGCTATTCCCGACTCCCGGGCCAAGATATACTTGCCCTTGTAACAAGGGAAACAAAAAGGGGCATCATGGGTGAAAGGTTGAAAGACGCCCACATCCGGCAGGGCCGACCCACGGACGGGCCTGCCCTTGTGCGCCTCCTCGCGTCTCACCAGATGGCGACGGACATCGACCCTGTAGACTTTATGGTGGCAGAAGTGGACGGCAAGCTGCTCGGCGCTGCAAGGCTGACATGGTTAAGGAAGGATGACGCCTTTCTCCGCCCGATAGTCGTGGCAACAAAGGCGCGAGGGACGGGCCTCGGACGCAATTTACTGGAAAGACTCTTTGGCATCTGCTCCAGTATCAGCGTTATCGCCCGCGGCGATGCCGTTCCGTTTTATCGCCATTTGGGGTTCACGGCCATGGACTGGTCTTCGGTCCCCAGCGAATACAGAGACGAATGCGAGTGCTGCGAAGACCTCGCGCAATGCCGACCGATGTCGATGAGGTGGACCCTTAAGGACGAAGGACCTGCAGCAGGGGAAATAGGTTGACTGGTGATTTTGAGTTTTCAAAGTTTGCTCATGATTGGCAGTGCAATCGTGATAACTTGTTCTTTGCTGATATTTTGTCACGAAGTACGCGGGAGAAAAAACTTACTATTACTTGATTTAATTCTTGCCTTCCGGACTGGGCTCCGAGAGGAGTATGATGGGCTGGTTGTTATTGATCTGCATGCTTGCGATCGGATCGACCATGCAGGCGGCAGAACCATCGCCTATAAGAGTGGGGCTGCTCCTCCCTCATCGCCATTCTTCTTGACTCAAGAACCCGCTCTTTGTTAGCATTCCTAAGACAAGAATCGATAAGACATGGACCTGACTACGGCAGGCAAACGGCGCACACGGACCGGAGAGGAGGAAGATCAGCCATGAAAATTTACGGTTCCATTTTTGCCGCGGGCTTGTTCCTTCTTGGATTCCTCGGACTTTGCCAGGGAGCGGACAGGTATCCCAGCCGCCCTATAGAGCTCGTGATCCCTTTCGCGCCGGGGGGAAACCCCGATCTCGGGACTCGCGCCTACGTGGATGAGCTGGCCAAGGTCCTGAAGGTCCCCGTCACGGCCGTCAACCGGGCCGGGGCGACGGGCGTACTGGGAACGAAATACGTTGTGGGCAAGAAGGACGGCTACACGCTCCTCGCGACGTCCGATACCCCCCTTGTCATAATGCCGGTGATCAGCAAGGAAGTGACCTATGACCCCCTCCGGGATTTTATCCCTCTTGGCCATTTCGGGTACGTTGCATCCGTTTTTGCGGTAAGGAGCGACTCCCCGTTCAAGACGCTATCCGACCTCGTCGAGTATGCAAGGAAGAACCCGGGGAAGTTGAAGAACGCTGCGGGCGGCGTGGGTACTGAGTCATACTTCAACCTGCAGCTGCTCCTCCACCGTGAGAAGATAAAGATCACGACAGTGCCCTTCGAGAGCGGCGGCGAGGCGCTCCCCCCGCTTCTAGGCGGCCACGTGGACATGTCGTCGAATACGATTGCCTCCCTTGGGCCTCATCTCAAGGCGGGGACCCTGCGGGCACTGGCCATTACCTCCAGGAAGCGCAACCCTGAATTTCCTAACATACCGACGACCGCCGAGGTTGGATGCCCCGAGGCCAGCCTGGTCGTCTGGCAGGCCATGTTTGCTCCCGCTGGCGTGCCCAAAGAGGTCGTAGACGTCATGGTGCCCGCCGTGGCGAATGCCTTCAAAAACCCCGACGTGGTCGCGCGGGCGACGAAGACCAATATTACCGTCGATTACATGGGTCCCGCTGAGACCAGGAAGCTTATCGAATCGGGGCTCAAGACGGTGAGGACGCTGGCCCGTGAGACCGAGATGGTCAAATAGCCGGACAGGAGCCGATGGCGGGGATTAAAGGGAAGACTGCCGGGTGAGCCGCGAGCTGAAAGCAGGTATTTTCTTTCTAGTCATATCGGTTCTCGTTATCTGGGAATCGGTACGCGTCGATGTGGGGACGCTGAAGGAACCCGGGCCGGGGTTCCTTTCCTTCTGCGTGGGGATAGTCCTTTTTGGCCTTTCGATAGTCCTTGTCGGACGGGGCCGGCGCGTCCGGGAGAAGGGAACGCCCCACTCGGGTCGCGTGCTGCTCGCCCTCGCTTCGCTCTTTGCTTACAGCCTGGTCCTCGGGCTAGCGGGATTTGTAGCGGCCACCTTTTTTCTCGTCGCGGCCCTCCTCCAACTCGGCCAGTCCCGTCGCTGGTGGTGGCTTGCCGGCGTAAGTGGCCTCGTAACGTTCGCCGCCTATTTCGTTTTCGGGGCCCTCCTTCACGTCTACTTCCCGCGCGGTTTCCTCGGCATCTGAGGCCACAATGGAAACTCTTCACAGCCTGATCTACGGCTTCACCATCACCCTGACGCCGGTCAATCTCCTCTATTGCTTCTCCGGAGTGCTCGTCGGGACCCTTGTTGGCGTTCTTCCGGGGCTCGGCCCTTCGGCAACGATCGCCCTTCTCCTGCCGCTCATCTTCCACGCACCGCCCGTCTCTTCGATCATCATGCTCGCGGGCATCTGTTACGGCGCCCAGTACGGTGGCTCGACCACTTCGATCCTGCTCAACATCCCCGGCGAGGCCTCGTCGGTCATCACATGCATCGACGGGTACCAGATGGCGAAACAGGGCAGGGCGGGTCCCGCGCTCGGAATAGCGGCCTTCGGCTCTTTTATTGCCGGAACCACGGGTGTGGTCGGCCTCATGCTCTTCGCCCCCACCCTGGCCCGTTTTGCACTCCGGTTCGGACCGCCCGAGTTCTTTTCCCTGGCACTCATGAGCCTGACGCTCGTCACTTATGTGAGCAGGGGATCGCTCATCCGCAGCCTCGCTATGGCCTGTCTCGGTCTCTGTCTATGCGTGGTCGGCATGGACCCCATCACCGCTCGCAGCCGCTTCACTTTCGGTCTCTCGGGGCTGATGGACGGCTTCGAGCTCGTCTACGTAGCGATGGGTCTTTTCGGGCTGAGCGAGGTGCTCGTGAACCTGGGCGGCTCCCTGAAGGCGGAGATTGTCGAGACGAAGATATCGGGCCTTCTGCCGACGCGCCAGGACTGGAGGGATTCGGCAAAACCTATTGCCCGCGGCACAATTGTCGGCTTCTTTCTGGGCATGCTTCCCGGTTTCGGCGCGTCCATTACCACCTTCGTCTCCTATGCGCTGGAAAAGAGGTTTTCGAAGCACCCCGAGCGGTTCGGAAGAGGCGCGATCGAGGGAGTCGCGGGACCGGAGTCGGCCAACAACGCTGCCTCCACCGGCACGTTCATCCCGCTTCTCAGCCTTGGCATCCCCGTCAATCCCTCGACGGCCATCCTCATCGGCGCCCTGCTGATTCTCAACATCCAGCCCGGGCCGCTCCTGATCACGACGAAACCGGATCTCTTCTGGGGGGTGGTGGCAAGCATGTACGTGGGAAACGTGATGCTCGTGCTGCTCAACCTCCCTCTGATCGGCCTATGGGTGCAGATACTCAAGGTTCCTTATTCGCTGCTCTACGTCTTCATCGTGCTGCTGTGCCAGATAGGGGCCTACAGTGTCAGCAACGATCTAAACCACGTGCTTCTCGTCAATATCTTCGGGCTCTTCGGCTACATGATGAAGCGGTATGAATTCGAAGGGGCGCCTCTTATACTGGCGCTCGTGCTGGGGCCGATGCTGGAGCGATCGCTCAGGAGGTCGCTCCTGATGTCGGACGGAAACCCTGCGATCTTCTTCACACGGCCCCTTTCCGCTGTGTTCCTCGTCTGTGCGCTTCTCTTTCTGCTCTCCCCGCTATTCAGGAAGGAGAAGATAGGGAAAGAGGCAATCGAGACGGAGGGCTGAAAGAGATATGGGTTATACCAAGTTGCATTCAAAAATAGAGCGAGGCGCTCAAGCCATGGCGAACGGAGGCGTACTGGAGTACGTCGGAGTGAGACAGGGCGCAGGCAACGAAGCTATATGAATGAAGGCAACTTGGTATTAGTCGAGGGCGGTGACCGTATCTACAAGAGCCGGTCGGCCCTCGTTCTTGAGCACCTGGAGCGCACGTTTTACCGCGTCTGCGACCTTCGAGCCGTCCTCGATCGGCCCCTCGGCGTACCAGCCGAAGCTGCGCGCAAGGGCGGCGAAATCGGGGGCAGGACCGGTGAGCTCCGTGCCGATGTTTGCCCTCTCGATGGGATTTCCCCGCTTTCTCGCCAGGGCTGCCTGGTGGTACCAGCTATTTCGGTAAGCCCTGTTGTTGAGCATGACCACGAGCAAAGGTATACGATAGTGGGATGCGACCCAGAGGGCGGAGGCGTCGAACATGAGGTCCCCGTCCGGCTGGATGTCAACGACAAGCTTGCCCGTGCCTTTGTATGCAAGGGCGACTCCTAAGGAGATATTGAGCTGCGTCGCCGTCCCGAGGCTCTCTCCGGCGTGGCGGTACGGCTCATCCCACTGCCAGAGCCTTCTGGCCCATCCATAGAGCGTGTTGGCCGTCAGCACCCAGTCTTCTCCCGAGATCGCCTCTCCAAGCTCGAAGGCGAGGCGCGCCGGCGTCATAGGACGGGCGTCCCAGTTCCTATGGGCCTCTTCCTGCCATGCGGCCTTGGTGCTCTCGTGTTTCTTCCGAAGGGCCTCGAAGCGTCGCGTCATGCCGTCTCTCTCGCCGCCGGCCTCTGAGAGCAACTCCCTGCACTTCCTTGTCAGCTCAGGCAGGGCGATTGAGGTGTCGCAGAGAACCGAGAGGTCTACCTCGCTTAGTTTTCCATACTGGGCGGACCAGCTCGATATGCCGAGATCGGAGAGGCCCATCTCTACAACCTTGCAGTCGCCCGACAGGACAGACCGCACGTGCTTCGTGTGGATATCCCTCTCGGTTGTGGCCTTAGTCAGGTCGCGGACGTCGAGGGCAAGGAGGAGGTCAGCCGAATGGAGGCAGTCCGAGCCGGTCAGATCGAGGGGATGGACGGCGGGAAAGTTGAAGCGGCTCATGAGGTCGATGACAGGGACCGAGAGGAGCTCGCTCAAATCGACCAGCTCCCGGACGGACTCCCTGTTTCGTCCGAGATAGTCGGCCACAATCACGGGGTTTTTGGCGCCCACCAGGAGCCGGGCCGCTGTATCGATAGCCCTTGCATCCGCCTGGATAGGCGTAGGGGGCAGGAGCTTGCCCACATCGGGAAGGCGCACCTCCTCCTCGAAGGGGTCTTCCTGGAGGTCCACGTCGAAGCAGATGTATGTCGGTCCCTTGGGCTCTGTGTTGGCCACGCGGTAAGCCCTGGCGAAGGAGTCGGGCACGGCCCGGACTCCGTATGGCTGATCGTCCCACTTGACGTAATCCCTTACCGCGTTGCCCTGGACGAGGGCTGTGTGGATCCAATCGATGTGGGGGCGCCTTCGCGTCAGGTCCATCGGCCCCGTGGCACCTGCAACGACCATGGGCACCCTGTCCTGGTAGGCGTAGTAGATGGCCAGACAGGCGTGGAGCAGCCCGACCAGATCATGGAGGATCGCGAGAAGCGGTTTCCCCGTTACCTTCGCGTAGCCGTGGGCCATGCCGATCGCGGTGTTCTCATGTGGGCACTCGATGATGGCCGGCCTCACGTTGCCCCCGTAGTTCACCAGGGAGTCATGCAATCCGCGAAACGATGAGCCGGGATTTAGGGTGACGTACTCAAATTCGTACTGCTTGATCACATCGACGATCAGGTCGGAGCCGAACCTCTTCCTGCCCACAGATGCGCTGCCTACTTAATTTTGAGAAGGCGCTTGGCGTTGCCTTCCAGTATTTGCCGCATGTCATCGTCCGTGATATTAAGCGATTTGAGGCCGGCTAGGTTTCCCCTGATGTGCTTTTCGCCATCCTCGGCACCGAAGGGGTAATCGGAGCCAAAAACGATCCTTTTGGGGCCGAAGAACGCGTAGCCGCAGGCATACGCCTCGGGCGAGCCGGCGCTGATCGCACTGTCGCCGTAGATATTGTTCCAGTATTCCGAAAAGGGTCTCGGCGGCTTTTCTTTGAGCCGCATCATGCCGGACTCGAAGCGGCCGGCGAAAAAAGGGAACATAGCTCCCATGTGGTGCATCACAATTTTGAGGGTGGGAAAGCGGTCGAGAACGCCGCCGAATATGAGCCTCCAGACTGCCTGCGTGCTGTCGAAGGGCCAGCCGAAACGGGACATGAGCGTCCATTCGCTCTCCTCCGCAAGGGGATAGGATTTCCAGTAAGTCGGATGGAGAAGGAGGGGCAGGTCGTGCTCGGTCAGTTTCTCATAGAACGGATAATAGTCATGTGAATCGAGGCCCTTTCCCTTCTGGTTTGTGGAGACGATCGCCGCACGGCAATCAAGCTGGTCTATCCCGCGCTGGAGCTCGGCCAAAGCCCCCTTCACGTCGAGAAGGGAGAGGGCGCAAATGTTGACGAATTTATCTGGATACGCCTTGCAGAGCGCATAATTGGCGTCGTTGGAAACCCTGCATATCTCCCGGGCTTCGTCAGGGCTAAAGTCATCGAGAAGCTCTGTCGTCAGGCTCAGGGCCTGCATATCCACGCCATACTTGGCCATGAGGCTGAGACGAACCTCCGGATCGGCATTCTGCACGGGGCAGCGTATGATCCTCGGCCCACTTGCGCCGACGGGTTTAGCCTCTCGCACCCTCCGGACCTTTTCAAGAATCGGCTGCGATACGTGGTGGCAGAAAACATCGATGACCATGATTATCCTCCTTGTGGCTTCCCCTGGCGCCTTTCCACGGTCAGCCGATGCAATTCTATCGGCAGGGCCGCCGCCTGTCAAGCCTTTTGTCGGTCAAAAACCATTGCAAACGCTGCCGCCCCGTCTATCATGAAAGCGACGGAACGCTCCTGAGCCGCCGGCATCCTGGCCCTCAGATAGCTAATTAAGACCGTGTTATGTGCTATGTGTCGAGTGTCGGGGGAGAGAAGCAGGATAAAAGCCAAAGGCGCACGGCAGGGGACCAAGACAAAACAAGCGTCTCACGCGTTAAATCCAGGTACAAGGGGCCGCCCCGATGGGCAACCCCTTGTGGTACCCGTTTGTCTGCCAAATCGCCCCAGGCAGAGGACCCTTTTACATGTTATACCAATTCGCCTTCAAGTGTATACCTTCGTTGTCGCTGCGTCGCTTTCCTCGACGTACGTCTGAGTACGCCTGCGTCATCTCCTCGCTGCCGCCTCGGTCTCCATCTTGAATGCAAATCGGTATTACTCCTGTGGCGCAAGCACAAAGGCTCTGACTGCTGATGCATCATAGTTACTGAGACGGTCCCATCCGTCGGTGGCCGATGCGGCAACGTAGACGTTTTCGGAGTAGCCCGCTACCGTGCAAGCACCCAGTAAATAGCTCACAGTCTGCGTTGTTGAAAAGCTTCCTCCATCGACCGGTCCGCTCGTGCTCGGGGGTGTGAGCGGATTCGCGCCCCGGTAAAGCGTGAAGCTGTACGTCGCGAAACCGTTCGGGTGAGATGCCGTATACGTCATGGTCACGGAACCGGGAGCTGACGGATCGTAACGGAGCACACCGCAGTTATCATCCGCCGGTGTCCCGTCCAGGGTCGGCGCTGGGATGGAGGCGCTGCACACGTTGTTGTCCACATGGACCGTCATGATAAAACTTGCCTTCCCGTCACCGTCATCGTCGAAGACGAGTCCGAGAGTCGAAGCATCGTCCGTGTCTATATCGCCGGACAGGTCAGTAACCGCGGGCACGCGATAGTTGATGCCGGTCGTGGCGATGTCGACGAGATTTCCAGCCGAATCAAAGAGATCAACCTTGAGCTGGTAGAGGCCGGCGTCTGCCGCAGGTGCGAGGTCGTTAGTGGGGAACTTCGCGTTCGTAAGGTCCTCGAGAAGATCAGGGAAACTCCACTGCCCTTCAGGTGGTAAGGCGGGTGGGATCTCGAACAGGTTAGCCTGGCTTCCTACCACGACGGGGCCGAGAGGATAGACCTTCAGCACGAGGTCGCCGCTGACTTCAAGTGTGTAATGGCGTACCACGCTGCCCGTGAGAGGCGTGAACGTTCCGGACGTGCCCTGGCGATAGTAGACGCGGTAGTACATCACGTTAAGCGTGTCGCGCAGACTGTTGTCGAACTCCATGCGGAGCCTGAGCAGCCCGCCAAAAGGCGCTCCGCCGTCCGTGAGACCCATGTTTGTGCTGTTCGTGGTTGCCTGGAGAGGCACGCTGCTGCCGTAAATGCGGCTCAACGGCAGGTTGCCGATGGCCATTACCAGCACCCAGTCATCCGGTGCGTTGACTGAGGGGCAAGGCGGGCACGTCATTGCAAAGGGGCTGGTGGTGTACAGGGTCACGTCGGTGCCGCACTGATAGTTCCAGAAGGTATAGCATGCGATCGGGGTGGGCGCATAGATGTAGACCCAGATAAACCCGAAGAGCCGCTGCTTCGCCTTGAAATAGAGGTCCGGTACATCAGGGTTGAGGCAGCTCTTGAAAAAGAGTCCCTGGAAGTGGCCGCACTCGTCAGTCGTTGTCGTTGTCAGAAGACGCGTTGTCACAAACGTGGGGAAGAAGTAGCAAATGAGCGGGCGCACGAGGTTAACATTGCTGATGAGAACCTGCCGGAACTGCTCTGTGTTGGTCGTCTTCGCAAGGAATTGAATTTCATCCATGGCGCCGCCACCCACAGGCACAGCGGTCTGGGCCGACGCGTTGAACGTTGCTTCGCGTACCGGCGGCAAGGGCTGCGGGTTGAGAGCGGCCCTCAATCCGGGCGGCAAGGGCTGCGGGTTGAGTTCCTCCCGTACGGGCGGTAAGGGCTGCGGGTTGAGAAAGTGCTGCCGGAGCTCTTCAATGGCGTAGTCAGGCAACTTTGGGATGATGATGTAGATCGGATCTACCTCGTAGACTTCCACAGTCGCGTTACAGACAGGAAAATCGACAGGGATCCCGTTCCTCACTTCCCGCTTGAGTAAGTTGCCGCTGACGAAGCAAAGACCTAGAAGCCAGCAGCGCCACCGGTCAGGGATGATGGAGATTTGGAGGGAGGGCGCCAAGTTCTCCGGGTCGACCCTTACGAACCGCTCCTCTGCTCCACGCCGCTTCAGATCAGCGGCGAGGACCTTCTCCTGTTCCGCTTCCGGACCTACCACTACGCGTACTGACCTGGCTGCCGTTGTCGCGGGGAAACTGAGAACGGCATGTCCTCTTTGATCAACAGGTTCCCGTGCAAGAAGTTTTCCCCCGGATGTGAAAGCATAAGCAACCGCTTTGGGGACCTGTTCGGCCCCTTTCGCTTCGAGTAGGTCGGCCGTCACCTTCAGTCGAACCGTTTTGGCTCCCACTTTTTTTTCTGCCATGGTACTTTCCTCCCTTTGTGCAGCGTACTTAGTACGAAAGTATTAATCCTTCCGTCCGCTAAAACGTAAGCCCCGCCATGATCCATGTCAAGGTGACCCGGCGGCGGCGCAGGACTAACCGGGTTCGTAAGTATTGTGACTATGGCTGTTCCTATCGAGCTGAGTCTGCGATGGAAACTGGAGGCACAGACCCGCTCAAAAGCTGATGCGAAACTCACATAAAGAACTTGTCGGTAATCCGCGGGCACCCCCTTGCGGGTGTGCTGCGTCGCCCTTCTAGGTCAGTCTCATCTTAATCAACCCTCATGATCGTGTGCCCATTCGCCAAAGAATTTTTTATCATGACTTCGCAAAGATCATACATCACCTTGAAAGGTTGGATATCGGTCAGGCTGTCGACGAATCGTGCTTTATCCATGGCGATCTTTTCGGATGGTTCCCCTTCCTTCACCCTTCCGACCATCTCTTCATGGTATCTCTTTGTTGCTGCCATTGCCTTTTCCAGGTGCCGGCGAACTCCGCTTTCGATCACACCGTTGTGGCTTAAGGTGGCTCGTTCGGCCGGAAGATGAGCCAGCTTCCGGATGCTGCTGCAGTACTTGACAATAGACTCAAAATAATTGGGCCAAAAAACATCCCTGTCGGGAACATAAAATCCCGTGGAATCGCCCAGGACAAGGGTTTTTTCCTTTTCCTCAAAAAGCGAAATATGGCAGGGGGAATGGCCTGGGGTATCGTAGACGTGCCACGCAATGCCTGCTCCCAGATCAATCCTGTCACCTTCGTTCACGATCGAATCAACTTTGAAGGCATAGTTCTTAATGGGCTTGGGCAACCCATCAATCTCTGCTTTGGCCTTCATCAGCTGGGCAATGCCAAGATCGATGAGCTGAAATTGCTTGAACAATTCTTGCTTCCCGAGTATCTTGGCGCCGGAAGAGCTTGTCAGGAGTTTTATGTGAGGCCAGGCATGCTGAAAATGAGGCACAGCCCCGATATGATCCGGGTGGGTGTGGGTGAGGACAATGTACCTTATTTTCTCTATATCAATTCCTAAGGATTTGATCTGATGGACCATCATAGGGAACGTGGCGCCCGTTCCCCCTTCTATGATCATTCCTTCTTCTCCCATGGATAGGTACGCGGGAAAAGCGGGTGTGCCCAATTGAAAGAGATGACAACTTACTTGAATCGGCTTGTGATTGTTGGCTTCCATATGGTGTTCCTCCTCTCTCTTTTTTTGTTAGCTCTTTTAAGGTCATTCGTACAAGTACACGGCTGATCTAACATGGCTCATACCATCCTTTCACCTCCTCGCACAAAATCAAAAGGCCATGGGAACCATTTCCCACGGCCTCTATTATGAAGAGACAAAAAAGCCATGGGTGCCGAACGGCTCACCCATGGCTCCCTGTTACTATGGTGATAGGCTCAGGGGCATGGATGAGCCGTTAGAAAAAAGAAGAAAAAAAAGCTGCGCGTCCACATTATCTTACTATGCCCCTCAAGTTTCATTGTATTATCTTTACCATTTTAGTATGGAATGTCAAGTAAAATTTTTTTCGGCTGTCAACGCAAAGTAGAAATGTCCGGTATGCATGCTCTCCTCGTGCATGTGCTCGTCCGATCCTTCTGGTCATGAAACGTCCCTCGCTTCTTTTCTGGATTTTCTGAACCACGGCGGTCTCCACCCGTGATCTATCGGAGGGCGGTGGCCTTTGCCCTTGGCGACGAACGGGCGCTCTTTCTCCGGTGCGACCGGTCTCTGCACTATCTCATGGAACGCTACCTGGACTCCCTTATGGCGGATTCTCATACTCCCGTCAACCAGTTCCTCAACCATCACCCTCTTCGCATGAATCCTGTCGTCTATCTGGTAGAGCTTGCCGTTATACTTGATCGTGTGGTCATTCTTCAGGGTCCGTTCCGTCTTGATACAAAGAATGGTATCGAGCTCAACGTTCACCGGCCGATGCAGGTTTTCTTGCTTCTTCGGTGAGACACTGAAGCGCCGGTTGTAGACAGGCAGATAGGAGGCGAGGAATCTATTTGCCTCCGGTAGCGTACTCACGCCCCGCAGCCGCATCTCCTTGACCATCCGGTCCTGGAACGTATTGAAGAGGCGCTCGATCCTTCCTTTTGCTTGGGGAGAGTGGGCATGAAGCATTTTGACCCCGAGTTCCTGTAACGCCCTGCCGAACTGGCTGATGGGTTCGGCTTCCTGGAAGTCGTCCCTCCGTACCCACGACTTGTAGGTCGTATGCTTGTCCAGGTAGACGCGCATCGGGAGGCCGTACTTGGTGATGTATCTCGTGAAGCTGTCCATGGCAGGGATCGTTCCCTCGTAGCCGTAGAACCTCCCGTAGACGTTGCCGGTCGCATCGTCGATATAGGCCATCAGGACACAACGGGGCCCTCTACCCTCGAACCAGTCGTGGTGGGATCCGTCCATCTGGAGCATCTCCCCGTAGCAGTCCTTTCTCTCCCGCCATTGCCGGTGAGCTTTGTGTCTGCGGTGTTTCTTCCATTCTCCTGCTTCCATAAGCCAGGTACGTACCGTCTCCCTGCTGACGGTAATACCTTCGCGTTCTTGAAGCTTCTCGGCAAACAGGGTGGGTCCGAAGTCGGGGTAGCTGCTACGGTAGAGCTCCACGATTCTCTGCTTGAACGGCAGCTTTCTGTGTGACGGCATGCCTCTCGACTTGTGACAGATGCCTTCATCCCCTTCCTGGCGTATCCGCTTCACTATGCGACGGATCTGCCGCTCGGTCAGCGAGACAAGCCCGGCTGCATCCCTCTGCGTGAGTGTTCCTTCCATCACCTTGCGGATCACATGAAGCCGCTTCAGCTCCCTTTGGCGCACCATGATAATGTCCCCTCTCGCCATCCTGCCTCCTCTGGGAAAGAAGCAGTGTAGCACTGTTGAAATAGGACATTTTTATTTTGCAGAAATAGGACATTATCATTTTGCGGTGACAGTAAAATTTTTTTCGGCTGTAAAATTTTCTCCGTGGCGGCTCACGCCTGGCCTTCTTTCAACTGTATGGTCTCTACACGGACCCTAGCGGTGCCCTTTCCGTAAAAGCCCAGTTTCTTGGCGGCGCCGGCGCTGACATCGATGATGCGGTCGCCTGATTTCGGGTTATAGTCACTGGGAAATGGTCCCCGGTCATTGACCCGCACAATGACCCAGCGCTGGTTCTCCAGGTTCGTGACTTTGACGTGCGTCGGAAGCGGCAAGTATTTGTGGGCCGCTGTGAGGCCGTTCGGATCGAATGCCTCGCCGTTGGCTGTCATTGCACCGCGGTGATGTCGCACCGTTTCATAGCCGTACCAGGACGCGACGCCCGTTTCATCGTAATGCTCGGCTTCCTTCACTGACATAGGGTGGTAGGTTTTTCCTTTCACTGTGTATGAGGCAGTGGTTACCCTGCCCTCGCGGATGGCCTCTTTAGGAGGAAGGCCGTCTATCGTGTCAATATCGTGGTTAAGGAGCGGCCAATCGAGGGGGGCCTTTACCACCTTGAAGGTAAACTTACCAACTTTGTAAAGCAGCTTGGTCGTGCCAGCAGTAAACTGGTAGGCTCCCTCTACAACATACACGGTGCCCTGCACAGCCTTCTTCGTTACCCTGTAGGGAGCCGTAATCACCGAGCAGCACGTGGCCGCAAGGTACGTGCAAGCCAGGAGCAGGCAGAGAAAAGGACGCACGTTATTTGCGGACTACCAGGACCGGGATCTTGGTATCCTTATGAATCACACCGAAAGTGACGCTGCCCAGAAGCGCTGCCTTGAGAGCGCTCCTCCCGTGAGAGCCGATCACGATAAGATCTACCTTCGATTTTTCAGCTTCTTTTACGATTGCCTCCACCGGGTGACCGAGTCGTATGACCGCCTTTGACGGGACCCCGTTCTGCTCGCAAAGTTTTGCAATTTCGTCCATGTCGGCTTTAGCTGCCTCTTTCAGGTAATCCTCGATGGGCTCTATCAAGTGTTCGGGGTGCGTGACGCCGGGGCGTGACGGGCTCACAAAGCCTGGTACAGTCGGGCTGATAAAGCTGGCGCGATCGATGACATTAAGTGTGATGACGGTGGCGCCCGACATCTTCGCCAATTCCACCGCATACTTCGCTGCCTTGCGCGCCGTCTTCGAACCATCCGTGGGAACCAGAATCTTTGAAATCATCTTGTCCTCCTCTCTGATTTTGCGATCCTATCTTCTATGTAAGCATCGAGCCGCGCCGATGCATCGAAAAATGAAAACCCGTTCGCCCGCCGTTTCTAACCCGCAACTCGAAACTCATAACCACCATCTCTGCAACCACTTTATCACGCCAAGGGATGAGCGTCAAAGTGCAGTGTCCTGCCCACGAAGGCATTCTCTTCGTTATGCTCCGCGACTATGACTTGCGGGATAACAATAGCTATATTCTATTTGACAAATTCTGTATTGGAATATATATTATTTCTCGAGCCTCGTAAGACCTCACTCTTTTGGCTTCTTACCGGGCGGTTCGTATCTTAATGAAGAATTGTAGGGAGAAGATTACAGCTGTGAGCAGACGCCCGTGAAGCTTGAGCCTCACGCGGAGGTATCCGCCTCTATCAGCAGTTCCCGGACCGTGTGCGGCGTATGCAGCGGCACATGCGGCATCAACCTGACCCTTGAGAATGGCGCTGTCGTCTCCATTGAAGGCGACGAGAGACACCCGGTCAGCAAGGGACACCTTTGCCCGAAGGGGCGCGCGTTCCCGGAACTGTTGCGGGCTTCGGATCGCCTCACGCAACCGCTCAGAAAAACAGACCAAGGGCAGTGGGAGACCGTCTCCTGGGACCAGGCCTTCGACGTGCTCGCCTCTAATCTCAGCACCATCAGAGCCGTCTACGGTGCAGAGTCCGTGGCGATTCACGTGGGGCAGGCCGGGGTGGGTAAAGAGTTCTTCCCCTATGTTGAACGATTCTGCAATCTCTTCGGCAGCCCGAACTTTTCGACCTCCGGAAGCCACTGCCACGAATCAAAATCGATGGCCAACGTGCTGACCTATGGCGCCTTGCCCATAGCAGACTACGAGCACGCGAAATGCATCGTCTTGTGGGGAAAGAATCCCCTTACATCAACCCCATCCCTCGTAAGCGAGCTGAAGGAGTCTCGGGCAAGAGGCGCCAGATTGCTCGTGGTCGACCCACGGGAAACTTCTTTGGCCCGGCAGGCCGATTGCCACCTGCAACTGAGACCGGGCACTGATGGCGCCCTGGCTCTCGGCTTAATTCACGTCGTGATAAAAGAGGCTCTCTACGACAAAGAATTTGTCGGCAAATGGGTTATCGGGTTTAATAAGCTGGCAGAGCACGTTGCGCCTTATTCGCCTCAAAAGGTAGAAGAGATCACCTGGATACCCGCGGCCAAGACAAGGCTGGCGGCACGCCTGTATGCGTCATCGTCTCCTGCCTGCATCTCGCCGGGAGTGGCCCTCGAACTGCACGCCAACGGCTTCCAGGCTGCCCGCGCCATCGCGATCCTGCAGGCAATCACGGGAAACCTCGATGTATCGGGCGGAGCGCTTTTTTTAACTGAAGCTCAGCTCTCAGATATGTCTGTGGCCAACCAGAGACAATCGATGCCGGCCATCGGCCGGAACGAATACCCTCTCTTCCATAAATCGACGGGGCATGCACAGGCACATCTCTATGCAGACGCGATCCTGGAGGGCAGGCCCTATCCGATCAAGGCCCTTGTGATCGTCGGCAGCAACCCCGCCCTGACCTGGCCCAATACCAATAAAGTGCTTGACGCATTCGCAAAGCTGGAATTTCTTGCGGTGATGGATCCCTTCATGACTCAGACCGCTAGACTCGCCCACCTCGTGCTTCCCTCCGCAACATTTCTGGGACGAACGGAACTCTGGGACAGCTCCCATCTGTCCAGGGAGCCGAGACTCGGGCTTGCTCCGAAAATGTGTGATGAGGAAGGGCTGCTGACAAATTGGGAAGTCTGGAAGGAACTAGCCACAAGAATGGGCTACGCCGACTACTTTCCATGGGAGGATGAAGAGGAAGCGATCAATCACAGGCTCAAGCCGTTGGGCCTTACCGTGGACGACCTCAGAGACATGCCGGGTGGCTATGTCTATCATCGATGGACCGCAAAGAAATATGAGAGAGATGGCTTCAAGACTCCGTCAGGCAAGGTCGAAGCATACTCAGAAGAGCTTGAGCGATACGGTTACGACCCTTTGCCGACGTACGTGGAGCCTGGCGAGAGCCCTTTATCCACACCCGGGATAGCCTCGGTCTACCCGCTTGTGCTCACCACGGGCGCCAGGACACTCGAGTATATTCATTCACGCTTTCGCAACGTACCCTCTCTTCACGAAAGAGTCCCGGAACCTCACGTAGAGGTTCATCCTGCAAAGGCTGAAGAGCTGGGCATTGAAGCAGGAGAGATCGTGATCATCGAATCTCCCCGAGGCAGAGTCGAGATGCGAGTGAGGTGTACAGACGAGATCGATCCTCGCGTAATTTTCATCCCGCACGGCTGGAGCGATGCCAACGCAAACATCCTCACCGACGACAGGCTGCTCGATCCCGTCACCGGCTTTCCGCCTGCCAGATCTTTACTCGCCCGCATCGTAAAAAAATAACACCAATTGGCTTCAAGCTCATACTTCCTCGTTCCGACCACGTCATTCAATTGTGCTGGTCTAGTCGGTAATGACGCAGTAAAACCGGTCGGGTTCCCTGACGTTATTGCTATTAAAATTATGAATGTTGTGTGATAATGAGTCTATTCCAGTCACGACAGGAGGGAATGGGAATGGGGAAGACAGGTAGGTTGGTTAGATTGGTTCAGATCCTCATAGTTGGTGCTGTTGCTTGTTTTGTGAACACCGTCACGGCAGCCGAGTATCCGACGAAGACCATCGAGGAAATCAAAGCTGAGGTTCAGCTTCGGGCGGACCGCAACCTCTATCCACTCTACGGCCTTAAACCGGCTGATGTGCGGGACACACTTGCACGAATCCACAGCACCGATCCTGAAGAGTGGGGCAGCGAGTGGATGAAGACCGCAGACGGATACTTCGGCCAAGCCAAGGCCGAGGAGGCAACCAACACCAAAGCAGCCCGGGACGACTATCTCATCGCATACCGCTATTATGCTTTCGGCCGCTGGCCGGTCCCAAGCTCTCCGAAAAAGGCGGAATGTTACGCGAGAGCGCTGAATGCATTCGCAAATTATACCCGTCTCTCAGACCCGCCGATCGAGATTGTTCGCGTTCCCTTTGAGGGCAAGGAGATTGTGGGATACCTCCTGAAGCCGCCCGGGGTCTCAAGGCCGCCTGTTTACGTAATTATCAGCGGTGCTGATTATTGGAAAGAGGATCTGTCTCTTACAACCCTGCCGATTGTCCAAAAAGGGGTTGCCACGCTCGCCCTCGACATGCCGGGTACGGGTCAGGCCCCGGTTGCCGCGCTGCCGGGCTCAGAAAGAATGTATTCCGCAGTAATTGACTACCTGTTGACCCGCAACGATGTCGACGGCAACCGCATTGTGGTGGGGGGCGCGAGCTTCGGCAGCTACTGGGCCACCCGCGTCGCGTTCCGTGAGCTGACGCGCCTTAGGGGAGCTGTTTTCCACAGCGGTCCGGTCCACGACTACTTCCAGAGAGAATGGATCGAAAAGAGCTTCATGAGCACCTACTACCTGTTCGATTATATTCCGGCCCGACTCTACATTCTTGGCAAATCCACGGTGGAAGAAGTTCTCAAGTTCATGCCCACGCTGTCGCTCAAGACGGAGGGATTGGTGGCGAAGCCGACACCGCCTATGTTGCTCCTCGCAGGCGTTCAGGACCCGCAAACGCCCTACAGCGACCTTCGTATACTGCTGGAAAACGGCAGTCCGAAAGAAGCCTGGGTGAACCCGAAGGGTGGGCACATGGGGCGAACCAAAGATATGGACGATCAGGCTATATTCGAGCAGGTCGTCTACCCCTGGGTTCTCCGCCACCTTGATCTGGCGAAGTAGATTTTTGAGTGAATCGTCTTTAAAGGACCCGGATACTGACCGGAAAAGATCGATTTGAGTTTCTTTCAGGGCTCGTAAAGAAACGGGGCGGGGCCCTTCAATGCTGCGCTATACAAGGAGCGCTCACCCCTTACTGCCGCCAGCCCTATCCCTAAGGTACGTTCTGTACTCCTTAAGCAGGACATAGCAGTACTCTTTGCGGGCACGCTCAGAAGAGGGGATGTAGTTCTTCATGACTTCCAGCCTTGTGATGATCTCTTCGGCGGTCTCGTCGTTCGCCTTCCTGCCTTCGGCGTAGAGGTCAGCCAATATCTCGTCCAGACCAAACAGACTGAACTGTGTATCATCAAGAAATTTCAGGATGCGCCAGCTAACTGGTGGCGGCGTGTAGTCGTCCCCTCAGTCCACTCATCCCGCTTTAAAGTGTGCCACAATTTCACCTCCTCAGTTCGCAAGAATTAGAAAATCTGATAGAGGCTATCGCATGCATTTTTAGTAACATGATTCACGCTTGAAATCCATTATCAAAGATCAGACGGTACATGCTTTCCAATCGAGCATTTTCAACAGTAAGGATGATCAGGATGGATACCGCTTGGTATCTCGTGTATCGAGCTATAACAAGTTGTTTTTATAAGCTGAGCCTGACAAGTATTGACATAACAGCTTGCAGGGTATATGTTATATAAACATTTATTGATATGTATGTGACCGAAGGAGGGGCTATGGACGAAATGGAGATCAGGAAAAACGTGCGGGAGGCATACAGCGGTATTGCTGAGAAGAAAAGAAGCTGCTGCACCAGTTGCGGCCCTGACACCAAGCAGTTTGCGAAGTCGATCGGCTATTCGGAGGCCGAACTCGCCGCAATACCTGACGAAGCTAACCTGGGCTTAAGCTGCGGCAATCCCACTGCCCTGGCGAGTCTCAAGGAAGGCGAAGCAGTACTCGATTTGGGCTCCGGGGCAGGGTTCGATTGCTTCCTGGCCGCGACAAAGATCGGATCGTCGGGCCGGGTGATCGGTGTGGACATGACACCCGCCATGCTCGAAAAAGCCCGGGAGAATGCAAAGAAGAGCGGCATTTCAAACGTCGAGTTCAGGCTCGGTGAAATCGAGCACCTGCCCGTTGCCGACAGTTCCGTGGACGTGGTCATAAGCAACTGCGTCATCAACCTGTCGGCAGACAAGCGGAAAGTCTTTAAAGAGATCTACCGTGTTTTAAAGCCAGGGGGCAGAGTCGCTATTTCCGATATGGTGCTGCTCAAAGATCTGCCGCCGCCTGTCCGGGAGAGCGTGGAGGCGTACGTCGGCTGCATCGCCGGCGCCATCACCGTGGGTGAATACCAGAACCTCGCAGAAGCGTCTGGCCTCGGCAGCATCAAGGTCACCACGACGCTGCCCGGTGCGTGCTGTCCCGGCCCCGATACCGAGGATCCCTTAGGCAAAGCGGTTCTGGCAAGCCTCAAAGAAGGCGAATCGATTAGTGATTATGTCACGAGCGTCTATGTGGAGGGGTGCAAATGAGCAGCGAGGAAAAATTTCGTGTGTTGTTCGTGTGCGTCCACAATGCCGCGAGAAGCCAGATGGCCGAGGCGTTTTTGAACCATCTGGCCGGAGACCGGTTTGAAGGGGAGAGCGCCGGCTTTGAACCGGGGCCCCTCAACCCTCTTGCGGTAGAGGTCATGAAAGAGGTGGGCATCGACATTTCTGCGAACCGGGCAAAGTCTGTTTTCGGCCTCTACAAGGAGGGCAGGCTGTACGACTATGTCATAACGGTTTGCGACGAATCCTCGGCCGAACGATGCCCTATTTTCCCTGGTCGCGTGAGGCGTCTTCAGTGGACTTTTGAGAATCCGGCCAGCCTGACAGGAAGCCATGAAGAAAAGCTGGCAAAGACAAGAAAGATACGGGATCAGATCAAAGGGAAAGTAGAAGAGCTTATTGCCGAGCGGTCGAGAGGAGGCAAGCGATGAAAGAAATGGTGACCATATTGAAAGCCCTCTCTGATGAAACCCGGCTCAGGATCCTCAAGCTCCTTGAGCACGGGGAGCTCTGCGTCTGTGAGATCGTTGCCGCATTCGACATGAGCCAGCCGAAGGTATCGTTCCATCTCGGCGTACTCAAGTCCGCCGGACTCTTGAAAGACAGAAAAGAGGGGAAGTGGATGCACTACAGGCTGGATGACACTGATCTCTTCAAGAGGTTTCTCTTTCTGTCCGTGCTGGAACGGATCCCGGAGGCAACGATGAAGCAGGATCGGAAGCGGCTTGGGGAGTTCTGCAAGAGCAGGGGCGACGTGATCCCGATCAATCGCTGCTGTGCGACGAACTAACAGGTAAGAGGGCGACACCAGTCCCAAATCCCAATAGGAGTCTATGTGATGAGCGAAGGCATTTCGAAAAAACTCTCGTTTCTCGACCGCTTTCTGACCTTGTGGATATTCCTTGCCATGTTCTTCGGCGTGGGGCTCGGCTACCTTTACCCTGCTATGCTCAGCTTCATTAATCTCTTTCAGTCAGGCACGACCAACATCCCTATCGCCATTGGCCTCATCCTCATGATGTACCCACCCCTTGCCAAGGTGAAGTACGAGGAGATGGGAGAAGCATTCAGGAATAAGAAGGTCCTTGCCCTGTCCCTCGTCCAGAACTGGGTGATCGGCCCCTTTCTCATGTTCTTCCTTGCCATCATTTTCCTGGGCGGATATCCCGACTACATGTACGGTCTTATCATGATCGGCCTCGCCCGGTGCATTGCCATGGTGATCGTATGGAACGACCTGGCGTGCGGCGACAGGGAGTATGCGGCCGGCCTCGTCGCCTTTAACTCTATCTTTCAGGTTCTCCTCTACTCAGTCTATGCCTACATTTTCATCACGGTCTTCCCGCCCCTCTTCGGCTTGAAAGGCACGATCGTGCAGGTGAGCATCGGCCAGATCGCCGAAAGCGTCTTCATCTACCTTGGCATCCCTTTTATCGCCGGTATTATAAGCCGCTTCGGTCTCATAAAACTCAAAGGGCGTAAGTGGTTCGACACCGTCTACGTGCCGAAGATAAGCCCCATCACTCTCATAGCCCTCCTCTTCACCATCATCGTCATGTTTACCCTGAAAGGCGAGTACATCGTCAAGCTACCTTTGGACGTGGTGAGGATCGCGATACCGCTCCTCATCTACTTCGTGGTGATGTTCCTCGCCTCCTTTTACATGGGCAAGAAGTTCGGCGCTGATTACGAAAAGAGTGCAACCCTCTCTTTTACCGCTGCAAGCAACAACTTTGAACTCGCCATCGCTGTGGCCGTTTCCGTCTTCGGCATCAATTCAGGTGAGGCCTTTGCGGCGGTCATCGGACCGCTCGTCGAGGTGCCGGCACTCATCGGGCTCGTGAACGTGGCACTCTATTTTCAGAGGCGCTACTTCTCTGCACAATACTGCCGGGTGGCAGGGGTGGAGACGCCGTAACATGAAGACGAAAATCCTCTTTCTGTGCACGGGCAATTCCTGCAGAAGCCAGATGGCGCAAGGATGGGCGAGTCATCTGTTAAGCGATACAGTCCAGGCCTATTCAGCAGGAACAAAGCCGAAGGGAGTTGACCCGAGAGCAGTAAGGGCAATGGCGGAGGTGGGGATAGACATATCAGGGTATAAATCGAAGTCGGTTCTCGACTTGCCAGACATAGAGTTTGATTACGTCATAACCCTGTGCGATGATGCTGCCCAGACGTGTCCCTTCTTCCCGGCGAAGACGGCCATCATACATCATGGGTTCGAGGACCCGCCGCAGCTTGCGGAGGGTGCGAGGAATGAGGGAGAGGCAATGTCCCATTACCGGCGCGTGCGGGACGAGATCAGGGCATACATTGAAACATTGCCCGAATCCCTCAGTCGTGAAGCCTGCAAAGTATGGTTGACGTGATGTTGCCCGAGAAAGATGAGGTGACCTATGGAACACAAGAGCGGATGTCTCTTCTGCGGTAAAGAGCTTCTCTATCTGAAGGAGCCTCAGGACATAGCTTGCGTCTTTTGCAAGGGTGTTTTCAGCACGCAGGCCAAGTGTATCGACAACCACTTCGTATGTGATGCCTGCCATGCCTTGTCCGCCAATGATCTTATTGAGCGATTTACCATAGAAAGCTCCTCGAAAGATCCCATCGCCATGGCGTTGACTCTGATGAAGAGCCCAGGCCTGAAGATGCATGGACCTGAGCATCATTTTCTGATTCCCGCCGTGCTGCTCTCGGCCTTTTACAACGCCAGGGGCGAGTCCGGCGAAAAGGAAAAGAAGATCAAACTGGCCCGAAAACGGGCTGAGAAAGTCTTGGGAGGCTTCTACGGTTTTTATGGCGACTGCGGTGCCGCGGTGGGAACCGGTATATTTGTGAGCGTCATAACGGGTGCCACCCCGTTGTCACAGAAGGAGTGGAGACTCTCCAACCTCATGACCGCGAAGAGCCTCTACACAATTGCCAACGCCGGCGGGCCGCGCTGCTGCAAGAGGAACTCCTTCCTTGCGATACGTGAGGCTGTCTCCTTCGTTAAGGATCAGTTCGGAGTAGAAATAGCATCTGATGTCCGCAGCCTGAAATGCCGGTTTCACCCCCTCAACAAAGAGTGCCTGCAAGAGGCGTGCACCTTCTTCCCCGGGCAAGAACAATAAGCTGTCCGAGAGATTGGCCAGTTGAGTTTTATAGTCCTTCTGCACCGTTGCTTCTGACCTCGCCCTATTTCTTACCCCCCCCTTGTAATCCCGACGTGTAATGTGCATACTTAGTGCTAGAGTAAGCTAAGTTAAAACACAAGGAGGATCAACTATGAAAACATTCATCGGTCTGTTTGTTTGCTTACTGCTGGTATCCTGCACGGGCCCTGTCCAGGTTGCAAAGAATGAGCACGAGGTGTTCAAAACAACCTATGACGACCCCGACCTTGCCCGCGTCTACCAGGAGAACGAGGCGGCGTTGCGGAACATCTACCTCAGGTACAAGAACGCCGGCGTCGACTTCTACTACGACGGTATAGCCGTTGTTGGGCTTAAGAACCCCGCTGGAAAGACGCAGGATCATTACGTCTCGATAAAGATCCGGCCGGCCGATATCGTCTTTGAAAGGGATGTTGCAGACCCTGACAAGTGGCCGATGCGCTTTAAGCGGATCACCCACCAAGAGTTCCCCAAGTATATCCGGTACCTGAAGGAGAGCGATCTGAAGCTTAAAGATATTCAAGGCGTGGCATTCGGGATTTACTGGCCGCTGCGGGATTACACCCAGTGCGACAAGTACGGCGGGTGCATCGAGTACGCCATCATCTATCTCACCAACCAGGACGTTGCCGACATCCTGAGCGGCGCCAAGTCGTTCCTCGACGTAGCAAAAGAGCGTCACGTGGTTGCGAGCTTCAATCTCAAGCCGGCCGAGACCATGACGGTCGACTAGCGGACGGTGCACAGCAAGGGCATGGACCATCCGAAGAGCACACGGCATGAAGCTGTCTAGATCTTAAACTCATCGAGCGTCTCGGGTGCAAAGAGCTCCTCAGGGGTCACACGGCGGGTAGACAGGCCCTGTTCAAAAGAGTACTGACAGAGTGCGTCGACGCTCACGCGGTTCTTTTCCAGTCCGTAAGGCCACCAGTCGTCCCCCAGGACCGCGCGCGTCCTCTCTGCCTCTGACACGCCCCAGGGCAGGAGGATGGAATAGAACGGGACGCCATCCGTCTGTCGCATTTTCTCAAGAACCATATTCTTCGACTTCAGGAAGGCCTTGAGAAGGGACATGGCGAGCCAGCGATTTTCCTCATAGATAGATCTTTTCAGCACCACGGTATGCATAATGGGAAATATCGACGTCTTCTGATAGTACTCCTTTTCCACCTCGACGAAATTCTCGAACAGGCGTTTTACATGGGAGCTCTTTATAAAGCAGGAAGGCGCGCGCGAACCGGTGAACAGGCCATCCAGCTCTCCGGAATCGAGCATGCCTGAAAGCGTCTTGTCCTGCGGGATCGGTTGGTAGTCGATGTCGGGCGGCAGCTTAAGTGTCAGCTTTTCCTCACGCCCGGGTATCTCCTGCCCTCCTGCCCTCCAGCGAATCTGGCTGGGCAACACACCGTATTCGTGCTGAAGCATACCGCGCAGCCACACGGTGGAGGTCATCTGGTATTCCGGCACACCGATCGTTTTCCCTGCAAGGTCAGAGGGCCTTTCTGTACCCTTGCGCGTGTTTATGTAGGCGCATGAATGGCGGAAAATCCGCAAGGTGAACACGGGGATCGCGACAAAGCGTTCGTCCCCACGTGCGCGGGCCATTGTGTAAGATGAGAGCGACATCTCCGCTCCGTCGAACTCTTCATGTTTAAGCTGTCGCCAGAAAATCTCTTCCGCCGCCTCCATGGGAATAAAATTGAGATCGACGCCTTCAGGCGCCACTGCCCCATACAGAAGCGGATACATGTGGATATAAGGCAAACACGCAAAGGTGAACCGCACCTTGTTCATCGTTCTCCCCCCATACTTCGTTTATTTAAATACCCGACCTTGAACAATACGTTTTCATCCAGCGGAAAAGACTCCTTCAGCGGAACGTGAGACCCAAGAGGGGCCAGTAAAATGGAACTATCGTCAAGAGCAGGAATGATTCGATGAAGAACAGGCCCAGCCCGAACTTGAACAGATCCTTCGGCGTGAAGTAGCCGAACGCGTAGCCAACAGCGAGAGCCGACTGCTGGTAAATGAAGACCTTGCCGCCCAGAGAAAAGGCCCAGAGCATGCCGAGCGTAAGAGGATTGAAGCCGCTCTTGAGACAGAAGTCCATAAGAGGCGGCATGGCAGCGCTGATCAGCGAGAGGTCAGCGAGAAAGAGGTGCAGCAGATTGGAGTACCAGTACAGGAGCATAGCCGCAGAGATAGAGGCAGACGCGAGGATGGGCGTCATCCACTTGAAAACGGCCGCAGTAAGGGTCTTTAGAATCTCGGTCTCCGCCATCACGCTCCCGAGGCACATGACCGCGCCTATGAAGATAACGATAGGGAAATTGGCCTTACCGAAGTCTTCTTTCTTGATTACGCCAACCAGCGGCAGGCACGCGAAAAGGCCGCCAATGATGCCAATTTTTGACGCAGATACGTGATGCCAATAGTCTGTTGCCCACAAGAGCGTTGTGCCTCCTAGAATGATCGCCGCTTTAATCTCGGTTCGGGACATCGGACCCATTTTCGCCAGTTCCGCGCGGCAGAACTCTGCCCCTCCCTCCAGCGTTTTCTTCTCAGGTGGAAAGAGCCACATGGTCAGGAGCCAGCATCCCAGCATGGTCAGGATCGTGATCGGCAAAAAAGCGATAAGCCACATTCCGTACGACACTTGGGCTTTGCCGAGCGACTCGATAATTCCCCTGGACAGGATATTTCCGGCTCCCGTGAGGATGACCTTATCGAAAATGCTCGACAGGAATGTCATGACAAGAATCAGGCTCCGGCCAATGTTGCTTTTCTTGTCCAGACCGTAGGTCTGTATGAGGCCTATTGCGATAGCACAGACAAGGACCGTCTTTGCAACGCTGGATGGGATAAGGAAAGTGAGCAGAAAGTTGAGCAGTATCATCCCCAGGAGGATCCACGTGTATCGGGTCCCCAGCCGGGAGATTATGTTGTAGGCCAGCCGTTTGGCCAAACCCGTCGTATCCGCCATTATCCCCAGCAACAGGGCACTCAGGATGAACCAGGGTGAGTCGTTGTGAAATCCTGCGAACGCCTTGGCAACGGGTATGTTCGCAAAGACCCAGTAAAGCCAACAGCCCAGGAGACCCGTCACCCCCAATGGGACAGCCTCCGTTACGAACATGGCCAGCACAAAAACTGTCACGCTGAGTGCACGGCGGCTGACTTCCGACATGGAGAGGGGCAGGAAATAGGTAACCACTCCTGCGGCAACTGCGATCAAGACATAGAGGAAGCGTTTCACTTCGGGCCGTATCTTTGATTGATGATCGGCCTCGTTTTGGATGTGACTCATGCTAGTCCTCCCGAACTGACGATAGCGGCCACATCGGCACCGCTATCTCACCGACAGGGCCGAAACCCGCCTCTACCCGACGCTTGTCATCACATTCTTACAAACAGGGGTCAGCCATGTCAACAAGTTTCTGCGTCCCTGTGACACAATGCTTCAACTATGACGTGACGCCGCTTCGGGATGTTCTCCTTCGGGATTGTTTTTCTTGACAGGCAACTCCGTTTTTCATACACTCGACCTTGACAGACAAGGCCCATGAGCATTTGGCTGTGAACGTCAAATAGATTGCAGGAGGGATTAAGATGGCCGCTGATTATAATGACCTGAGAGACTATATCAAAGTTCTGGAGAAAGCTCACCTCCTGAAAAAGGTCGAGCACGCTGACTGGAATCTGGAAATCGGCACCATATGCGAGATGAACAGCGAGCAAAAAGGACCCGCACTCTTGTTCGATAAGATAAAGGATTACCCGGAAGGATACCGGCTCCTCACCAACTTTATTTTTCAGCCCAAGGAAGTGCAGCGGTTGGCTTTCGGTATTCCGGACGATCAGTCGGATAACGAAGTCATCGCCGAGTGGAGAGACAAACTCTTCAACTTCAAACCCATACCTCCTGTACAGGTAGAAACGGGACCAATTAAGGAGAACGTCTTGACAGGTAGCGACATAGACTTGTTCAAATTCCCCGCACCTTTCTGGCATCCGCATGACGGAGGACGATACCTGGGTACCGGCGACCTGAATATTAACCGGGACCCGGATACGGGGTACGTTAATGCAGGAACCTACCGCGTCATGATTCATGAAAAAGATATGCTCGCCTATTTCATGTCCCCCGGGGCCCACGGCGGGATAATACGCGAGAAATACTGGCAGCAGGGAAAAGACTGCCCGGTAGTGATCTGTTTCGGGCAGGACCCCATGCTCTTTGCTGCAGCCACCATGCAGATACCCTGGGGCATGAGCGAATTTGATTTTGCCGGTTATATCAAAGGCAAGCCTGTCGAAGTCATCATCGATGATGTCACGGGTCTACCGATACCTGCGTCGGCTGAAATTGCAATATCCGGGTTTGCGCCGCCTCCGGATAAGGAGAGCAGGCTGGAAGGCCCCTTCGGCGAGTGGACGGGTTATTACGCTTCCGAGCCGTTTAAACGTCCGCTCATCCATGTGAAGAAGCTCTACCATCGGAACAGCCCGATCATAACCGGGGCGCCACTCAATAAAGCTGAGCCCGCCTGGTATGCGATACCCATACACTACGCCCCTACCATCTGGGAGAGATTGCTGGCTATAGGGATGCCGGGGATACAGGGAGTCTGGAGCTACGGACGCGGAGGCCGGACCATTGCGGTAATATCAATTAAGCAGAGCTACCTCGGACACGCACAGGCAGTGGGGACGATAGCCGCCACCATAGCAAGAGGCGCGGCTATGGCAGGCAAATATACCATCGTCGTCGATGAGGATATTGACCCTTCCAACTGGGATGAAGTGGCCTGGGCGATCTCATCCAGGGTGGACCCCGAAACGCAGATTGAGATTCTGCGCGGGCATCTCAATACCCCTCTGGACCCGGCGGTCACGCCGGAAAAAAGGGCACGACAGGATTACACCATGGCACGGGTTGTTATCAATGCCTGCAGACCCTATCACTGGAGAAACGAATTTGCCGAGGTCATCACCTATCCACCGGATCTGAAGAAACAGGTAAAAGAGAAGTTTGGGTATCTGTGGAAGTAGTTTGGAAACATAGCTCCAATACGTTATACAAGGTCATGCGACGAAACGGCACGCCTTAAAAGGAGGTCGTTATGAATTTTGCGCGTTTCTGCCAGCTCAACGCACGCAAGTTTGCGGATCGCGAATTCCTGATCGAGAGCTACCCGTCGCGTGGTGAGCGGAGAAGCCTCACGTGGAGGCAGCTGAACGACAGGAGTAATGCGCTCGCCAACTACCTGGTCGCCGAGTGTGGAGTCACGAAGGGGGACGTCGTCCTCCATCTCATGACTAACAGCATCGAGTGGTACGTTGCCTATATGGCTATTTTGAAAACAGGTGCCGCGGTCACTCCGCTCAATTTCCGCTTCGCGGCCAATGACATCAAATACGCGGCCGACGTGACTCGGTGCAAAGCCTTTATCCTCGGCCAAGACTTCCTGCCAAGGATCGAACCCATACGTCCTCATCTGAGCTACGTCAATCGTTACCTAATTGTAGGTGATACGGTGCCGGCTGGAATGGCCTCGTACCGGGAGATTACAGAGAACGAAATGCGGATCGAGGTGCTCGCTGAGTCCGCCGATGACGATATGGCTGAGCTGATGTTCACTTCGGGAACAACCGGTGCGCCCAAGCCTGTCTGTCATACCCACGGCACGCTCCTTTACATCGCGATCGGCAATGCTCTCACCACCCGTGACGGATATGAAAGCGTGATCCTTGCCCCGCACCCGTTCTACCACAGCGGCACACTGTTTCTCTCCTTCCCTTCCTACATCGCGGCGGGAAAAATACTGATGACCATGGAACTGGAGCCGGAATCTTTTCTACGCTCTATAGCGGAAGAGGGCTGTACGGGTGGCTGGGTGAGCGTTCCCACGTGGTCGGACGTGATTCAGGCGATCAAGGCCGGCCGCATTGATCCCCAGGCATATGACCTCTCGAAGGTCAAACATATCGAGATGGGGGCCCAGCCTGTGCCGCAGGTCCTCATCGAAGAGTCGAGGCGGATATTCCCAAGTCTTGGCGTCGGTGTCAACTATGGGATCACCGAGGGGGGTGGGGGAGGCCTCATCCACCTGTATCCCGAGGACTGCGCGAGGAAAGCGGGTTCGATCGGCCGTGCGACCCCGTTCATGGAAGTAAAGGTGGTCGATGGTGAGGGCAACACGGTCCCATCCGGAATCATCGGTGAGCTCCTGATCAAAGGACCGCGCCTCATGAAGGAATACGCTTACAATCCGGAGATGACTGCCCGTACCATCGAAGATGGATGGCTGCACACCGGGGACCTAGTGTGGATGGATGAAGAATCTTTTGTCTTTTTTGCGGACCGCATGAAGGACCTGATCATACGAGGCGGTGAAAACATCTTTCCCGCGGAGATAGAGGATATGCTCCGCAAGCACCCGAAGATCGCCGATGTAGCGGTCCTCGGTTATCCCCATCCTCGCCTTGTCGAAATCGTCATGGCAGTTATCCAGCCCTTATCTTCCGCAGTCTTGAGTGAGACGGACGTGATAGAGTTCGTGAAGAAGCAAGGACTCGCAAAATACAAGTGGCCCGAAAAGATCATCTTTGCGCCTGTGCCGAGAAATCCTGCTGGAAAGATCGAGAAGCCAAAGCTACGGGAGTTGTACGTCAAGACTGGATAGTCCCCTGATAGCGTTCTGCTAGGCTATGCCTCATTCGATCGGCATCATTACCAGTTCAGATCGACAATAAGATGAAGAGTGTTTCGGAACTCATCCCTTTGACTTGTCGCAGGGAAGAATTACATTATCTGCAAAGGATATATTTCTCCAGGCGCAGGAGGTGATAAATCTAATGAGCAGGGAAGAACACGAACATGCGATGTCGGATGACGAGCTTCTCCAAAAGCTGAGCGATGAGTACCAGGAAGCCCTTCTCGCAGAAGACAGGATGAGGATCGAAAATAATATCGGTCCCCGGTTCTGGCAGCGGTTTGGCCGCTATTTCCACGCATACTCGGTGGAATGGAAGGACCCTCATCCCACAACGCCGGTAACCCGCCATTTGAGCGATTCTGCCCTCGGCGAAGTTGAGATGGAATGGATGGAACAGGTGCTGCGCGGCGACATCGAATTGGGGGACGAGACTGACGAAGAAGGCTGGTAGCACAAGAACAGGAAAAAGATAAAGCAGGTTGAGGTAAGGACTAATGCGAAGGTTGAGGTAAACACTAAAACAGGTCTTGTTCTTCTCTCAACCTTTGCTTTAGTATTTTCCTCTACCTGTTCTTGTCCTTACCTGTTCTTTAAATGCTATAGGTTTCCTGCCCGAGGGTCCGCACCCAGTTCTGTTTGAGAATCTCTTCGGCTTCTTTTGTCTTGTCCACGCCGAGTATCACGACCGCCTGGCCGGTCACCCTGCCCAGATGCGGATAGAGATAGTGGACATTAATGCCTGCATTTCTCAAAGGCTTGAGCACCGCATTGAGCCCTCCGGGGTGGTCAGGCGTCTCTACGGCGAGCACGTCGGTTTCCCTCGTTGAATAACCATTGCCCTTTAGAATATTGAGTGCCTTTACGGGATCGTCCACCACAAAGCGGACCGTGCTTACGTCGGACGTGTCAGCTACGGACACTGCGCGGATGTTGACCCCTTCCCGCCCGAGTATTTCGCTCACGTGAGATAGCGCGCCGGGCACGTTATCGAGGATAACCGAAATTTGTTTGATGACCATCTGGCCCTCACTCCTTTACGTAATCGAAGCCCATTTGGAGGGCTTCCCTGTTAACTTTCGTCAACTTCGACTTTCCTTCACCGAGTATTTCTGAAAGATTCTTTATCAGGAAATCAAAAGAAACAATATTGCTCGCTTTGACGAAGGCGCCCATCATGATCATGTTCGCCACTTTTATCGTCCCCAGCTTTTCAGCAAGCTCGCTCGTGGGTATAGCCACTATCTCAATATCCCCGCGCGCGCTCCCCACATCTACGATCGATGAGTTGACACATATGAGCCCGCCTGACTGGAGGACACTCTGGAACCTGAGGAAGGAAGGCTGGTTCATGGCAACGATAAATTCAGGCTCTGAAGCGACAGGAGATGCGATCTCCTCGTCTGACACAACAACGGTGCAGTTGGCCGTACCACCTCTCACTTCAACGCCATAGGAAGGCAGGTACGTCACATACTTGCCTTCCAGCATAGCCGCGTTGGCAACGGTATAGCCCATGGAAAGCACGCCTTGCCCGCCAAACCCGGAGAATATCGTCCGTATCAGCATTTTTTCGTCTCTTTGATCAGCCCAAGGGGAAAAACTTTTGTCATCACATCATCCACCCACTTGCACGCGTCCAGAGGGCTCATCTTCCAGTTCGTGGGGCAGGGTGAAAGGATCTCCACCAGTGAAAAGCCCGTCTTCTGTTGCTGATGCCGAAAGGCCTTTGCTATGGCCTTCTTCGTCTTTATGATGGCTGCCGGCTTGTTCACTGCCACGCGCTCCAGATAGGATGTGCCGTCGAGTGTTGCATACACCTCGCAGATCTTAACGGGATGGCCCTGGATTACAGAATCTCTGCCTGCCGGCGATGTGGTGGTCACCTGGTCCAGCATAGTGGTCGGCGCCATCTGTCCGCCTGTCATACCGTACACACCGTTATTGACAAAAATTATGGAGATGAGTTCACCGCGGTTTGCAGCGTGAAAACCTTCGGCGGTTCCTATTGCCGCGAGGTCCCCGTCGCCCTGGTAGGAGAAGACAAGGTTCTCCGGCCTCACCCGCTTGATACCTGTTCCCACTGCTGCGCCGCGTCCGTGAGCCGATTCTATCGTATCGATATCGAAATAATTATAGACAAGCATGCCGCAGCCTGCCGGTGCGACGCAGATCGTCTTGTCCCTGAGTTCCATCTCATCCACGACCTCTGCGATGAGGCGCGTTATGACACCGTGGCCGCAGCCCGGACAATAATGGAAGTGGGCCTCTTTCATACACTTCGGTCGAGCATATACAGTCTTCATGTTTTCTTGCCCTGCTTTGACTGGTAGTAATGGCGCGCAACTATCCGGGAGAGTTCCACAGGCGTGGGAATCACGCCTCCGGGCCTTCCATAAAAATGAACATGCCCCTTGCCTTCCAAAGCAAGCTTGACATCCTCGATCATCTGACCGGTGCTCATTTCGAACACAAAGAAGTCGGCAAGCTGCTTGGCAGTCTCCTGGATGATCTTCTTCGGAAAGGGCCAGAGCGTAATCGGGCGGATCAGCCCTACCCTCAACCCTTCCTGCCTCAGACGCTTGATCGCTCCCTTCGCGATTCGCGCGGCAATGCCATAAGCAAGCAGAGCCATATCAGCATCATCAAGCAGAAACGTCTCGTACCGTACCTCGTTCTGCTCCATGAGCTGGTACTTCCTGAAAAGTTTCCAGTTATGCTCCTCCTCTTCTTTCGTGTCAAAAAGGAGAGAGCGGATCATCCTCGCCGGGCGCCCGCTGGCGCCTGTCAGCACATACTCCTTGGGATATTCTTTCTTTTTCGCGGGAGTGGTGAATGTCACGGGCTCCATCATCTGCCCGAGCATGCCGTCTCCGAGCACGACTAAGGGGTTTCTGTATGTGTCAGCCAGGTCGAACGCAACATGGACCAGGTCAGCAGCCTCCTGCACGGACGCCGGTGCAAGGACGATCGTATAGTCGCCGTGACCACCGCCGCGCGTAGCCTGCAGATAGTCTGACTGGGCAGGAGAGATATTGCCCATGCCCGGTCCGCCGCGCATCATGTTCACGATGACGGCAGGCAGCTCGTCTGCCGCCAGATAGGATACGCCTTCCTGCTTCAGGCTGATACCCGGTCCGCTGGATGAAGTCATCGCACGTGCACCGGCAGCTGACGCGCCCAGCACCATGTTGATCGCAGCGATCTCGCTTTCCGACTGGATAAAAACGCCACCCGGAACTTCGGCAATGCGCTTCGCCATATACTCGGTCAGCTCGTTCTGCGGCGTAATGGGATAACCAAAGTAGCACGTGCAACCCGCGAGAACCGCAGCTTCTCCTACGGCGCTATTGCCGCTCATCAGTCTTTTCAATCTGATACACCTCTATCGCGACCTCCGGGCACATCACCGCGCACACGGCGCAGCCCGTGCAGCCCTTTTTTTCTTCAAAATCTGCGATGAAATATCCTTTGAGATTGAGCCTGCTCGAAAGGGTAATAGCGTGGCTGGGGCAGTATTCCATGCACCAGGAACAGCCCTTGCAGCGCTCCGGATCGATACGGATAGAACCTTTCATTGATAGGCAACCCCTGTAGATGTTACGAAAACTCTGGCTTATCGGAGACAAGGCTAGACTAGCGCAGGGCAGCGCCACTTGTCAAGCCGGCGATTAGGAGCCTTGTTCAATTGATTTAATTGGTTTTATTAGTTCAATTGGTTTTATTGCAGTCCATTGGTTGTTCCAAAATCAATCGAATGCGACCACTTTGCGGTATACTGTGTGCTCGACACATGACAGAAGAGCAGACTCATCCAAGACGTATCATGCACATGGACATGGATGCCTTTTTCGCGGCTATTGAGCTTTTGCGTCATCCGGAGTTGACAGGCAAACCTCTGGTCGTCGGCGGTGGAGGTGATCCATTCACGAGAGGCGTGGTGTCAACAGCATCGTACGAGGCCCGGAAATTCGGCATACGGTCTGCCATGCCTTTGCGGACAGCCCACCAGCTTTGTCGCGACTGTATATTCCTTCCGGTCGATTACCAAGAATACGCTCGGGTTTCGAGAAAGGTTAAGAAGATCCTTGCCGGGTTTACGCCCATAATTGAGGACGTAGGTATAGATGAAGCGTTTCTGGACGTATCTGAAATCGATAAGCCCACGGAGCTGATCGCACAGGAGATCAAAACGCGCATCAAGGAAAGGACAGGCCTCACCTGTTCAATAGGCATCGGCCCTAACAAGCTCCTTGCCAAGATCGCGTCCGACCTCCAAAAGCCGGACGGCCTCACGGTAATCACGCCTGAGAGCGTCGAAAGCATGGTATGGCCGTTGCCCGTCAGAAAGCTGTGGGGCGTCGGACCAAAGACCGAAGCCCGCCTCAAAGGTCTCGGCGTGACCACCATCAATGCGCTTGCTGCAATGTCTGAGGAGCAACTGATCGAACAGTTCGGCAGATCGTACGGTAACTATCTCTACCGTGCTTCCCACGGAATAGACGATAGCCCACTTGTGACACACTGGGAACCAAAATCGATCAGCAGGGAAACAACCTTTGAAGAAGATGTGGAGCAGTGGCAGGCGATAGCGCGAACACTTGCAGAGCAGGCCAAGCTCGTTACTCACGATATGAAGAAAAGCGGGTACAGAGCAAGGACAATCGGCATCAAGATAAGGTTCAGCGACTTCAAAACGTATACCAGGGCAAAAACGCTGGATGCTGCGACGGACAATCTGGAAACGGTCAGAAAGACTGCGTTTGAGTGCCTTGCCAGGATCGAGCTCAAACAGAGAGTAAGGCTCATCGGCGTTCGGACCACGGGGCTCGAAAAACCAGCTGATACCGACTAATGCGGTTTTGCTTGATATTTTTGTAAAAACATACAAAACTTCTAGGAGCGATTCCGCGGAGTAAGGAGCGTGAAGACGTACACCAAAATAATTACCGCTGCCCTGTCGTTCGTTTTGTTCGTCGTGTTTTCAACCAGTTCGCTTCATGCGCAGCAAAGAGGTGGCGGGAGAAGAGGTAGCCAGCAGCGGGGCGGCGGGCCAGGAACGCAAGGCGGGCCTTCAAAAATGATGTTACCTCCGGAGTTTGACAATCGTCCCTTCGACATCACCCTTCAACAACTGCCTCCCCAATATCTCGGCTGCGATGCCGAGCTCGCTTACACCAGAATTAAGAATGGACAGGAAAGTAGCAAGAGGGGAGAGATTGCGGCTATTTCGAAGTACCAAGAGAGTACCGATCAGGGTCCTCGCCTTCCCTCGCCTCCCACTCTGGATCTCGAAAGCACGTATGCGTTTCGTGTTTATCCGGAATGGTTCTATGATGCACATGACCAGGTTCTAAGAGTCTACTGCCCATTGACCGCGGTATTGCAAAATGGAAAAGAAGATCAATCGAGAAAAGGGCTGAGGGTGAAATACGTCCCACGGGTCGACAACAGGGAGGTCGTCACCAATGCCTATGGCAAAAAAGTCGAATTTGAGGAGCTTAAATTCCGCGAATACCTCATTGCATTTGCAAACTTCAAAGAATTCCCGGCGGAAACGGTCGTGCTTCCCAGCGCAACGGAAGCCGCGGGAAAGGTCAAGAAAGGCCCTGACAGCGTCGGTGCAGATGAGAACACGAGGCGCGAGACTATTACCGGGAACATCAACGTGGCGCCCGCAGAAGCGCAACAGCTTCAGGAGAGAGTAGCGGTGATTGCGGTCTGCAAGCTGGTGGACCCTTACGCCACATCCGATACGGTGGAACAGAAACCAACGCCTGAAAAACCCCGCGACTATCTGGCCCAGTATTACTATCTGGATGTGCGCCTGCTGGAACTATGGTTTTATGATTTTGATACGGGCAAGGTACTTATGAAGATGAAGGCGCAACAAACTTCACGTCTGCCATAACGTGCTTATCGTCCTGGCAAGGCTTTCACGAAGCGGTACATGCAAACATGGTCAATAGCTACCGATTCATAGGCAAACCCATCCCGCGCAAAGACGCCCGGGACATCGTCACGGGCGGCGCGCGATTCCTGAATGACACTAAGCTCCCGGATATGCTCTATGGCAAAGTGCTCCGCAGTCCCCATCCCCACGCAATAATCAAAAAGATCGATAAGAGCAGGGCCGAAAAACTCACCGGTGTAAAAGCCGTGCTTACATGGGAAGATGTTCCCAACTGGAAAGGGGGCACGCCGCGTTACACGCGCGTGCTCGACCATAAGGTCCGCTACGTTGGCGACGCAGTGGCGCTCGTTGCCGCTGTGAGCGAAGAGATAGCAACTCAAGCCCTTAGATTGTTGGACGTGGAATACGAGGTTCTGCCTGCGGTCTTCGACATGGAAGACGCATTGAAGCCCGGTGCCCCGCAGTTGTACGACGAGTTTCCCGGGAACGTGGTGACTCCCGGCATGCCCTTCTTCGGTCCGAATAGCTTGAAGGCAGTGCTCATGGGCGACGTGGAAAAGGGCTTCGCGGAGGCTGACGTCATAACGGAAGGGACGTTCGGGTACGAGAACATACCGAACCCTGTGCCGCCCGAAGCTCCGGGCGCTATAGCGTTGTGGGAGGAGCCGAACAAGGTGACGGTCTGGGTATCCAATCAAAACTCGTACATGGACAAGGTCACCCTTTTCCACGTGTCCAACAGGACACTCGACGTGAGGACAATCGGTGGTCCCTGCGGCGGCAGCTACGGGTCAAAGTTCATGTCCTGGCAGATCCAGTGCTACGCAGCGCTCTTGAGCAAGGCAACGGGCAAGCCGGTCAAACTCATCTTCACCAAGGAAGAACACCTGGCCGCATTCACGTTGCGGCCCGAGACGCGTATACACGCAAGGGTGGGCATGAAAAAGGATGGGGCAGTGACGGCAGTCTCAGGTACATGGCTTGTCGGCACCGGCTATTATTCCATGACAACGCAGGCCCAGGTGGCTGTCGGCTGCGGCGAGGTGCAGATCGCGTTCCAGTGCCCCAACTGGGACCTGAAGCCCGTCGTAGTCTGCACCAACCGGAATGCCTCAGGCATCGTGCGAGGCTTCGGCGGTCAGGAGTTGAAGTGCGCACTGATCCCGCTTTTGAGCCTTGCCATGGAGAAAGCAGGTGTCGATCCGTTCGAATTCTTCAAGAAGAATTATGTCAAGCCGGGCGGCGGTTTCATCTGGAGAGACGGCAAATGGTACACTTACAGGGGCGTTGATTACGCAGCGGCCATGGACAGGGGCGCGGAAAAGTTCGGCTGGAAAGAGAAGTGGAAGGGATGGCTCAAGCCCACGGCTGTTGACGGCACAAAGAGGCGGGGGGTCGGGGTCGGTATACACGGAGACTCAGACATCGGCGAGGACGCGTCCGAAGCGCAGGTACGTCTCCAGCCTGACGGAACAGCGATGCTCTTTTCCTGCCTTACAGAGCATGGGACAGGCCAGAGGAGCAACATCATCAAGATGGTGGCCGAGGTGCTTCAGTTGGCCATGGAACGGGTCTCCATAACGCCCTCTGATTCTTTGATCAACCCGTACGAGTTCGGATTCTCGGGTTCCCGCGGGACGTGGGCTGTAGGGAGCGCTGCCATCCAGGCAGCGGAGGATGCGCTGAAGAAGTTGTTTGAGCTGGCCGCACCCCTGCTTGACACGGACCCGGGTGAATTGGAGACGGTCGACGGCATGATCTTCTCAAGGCGCGCACCAGAGAAAAAGATCCCCTGGAAGGCTGCGATGGGCGTGGATCGTACCATAATCGGCTGGGGACGCTTCGAGCCCGACAATACCTTGACCAACATGATGATGACTTTCGTTGAAGTGGAAGTCGATACAGAGACAGGCAAGGTGAGCCTCGTACGCGTGGTCAACACGACAGACATTGGTCAGATCATAGATCCTCAAGGGCTCGAGGGGCAGCTCAACGGGTGCCTCGGTTCCGGCGGGATCGACAGTGCACTATTCGAGGAAACCGTGCTCGACCATTCCACCGGGCACGTGCTCAATGCCAATCTGATCGACTACAAGTGGCGCACGTTTCGTGAGCTGCCGCCCATTGACAACGTCGTTCTCGAAACGCCATTTCCCACGCACCGTTTTCATGCGATAGGAGTCGGCGAGATTGCAACGGCAGCTGGTCCGGTAGCTGTGCTCATGGCGGTTTCGAATGCGCTCGGCACCTGGCTGCACGAGTACCCTCTAACGCCCGATAGAGTCTTGCGGGCGCTGGGGAAATCAGATGGACCGTCGGTGATGTGATCCGGGATTGTCCGGGCGATGGGCCGATCCTTTCCGCAACCCCTACACGCGATAACAACTGACCGCTCCAAGGCCTCGTGCGGGCTCCTGGAGGAATGGATTTTCACGAGAAGCCCGTACCTGAGTTGCTACCAAGCTTCAGAAGACTTATGTTGAGACAGATAATGACGAGAGAACGCATAAGATACAGGATTCTGGTTGTGGACGACGATGAGGCGCTGGCTAGCATGATTAGTGAGATGCTTCGCCGCATGGGCTGTTCTCCGGTGGCGTGCAGCAGACCGCTGGACGCGCTTACGCTTTTTTCGAGAGCCCCCGAGAGATTCGATGCGGTGATCCTAGACGAGATGATGCCGGACTTAAGAGGGACTCAGCTGGCCCTCCAAATACTCCGGGTAAAAGACGATATACCCATAATACTGATGACCGGCCACGGCCACATGATCACTCTGGCAGAGGTCCGTGAAAGTGGAGTACGAGCCACGCTGATCAAGCCCGTACTGAAGGAACGGCTTCAGGTGGTTCTAAGCGAACTGCTTGCGTAGCCTAAGCAAATGGTCAGGAACCTTACCTCGAAGAGCCATCCGGACGAGAGATTATAGCAATTCGCATTCAAGATGGATACCGAGGCGAACCGAGGCTTGGGATACGCAGGCGTACCTGGCGGTACGTCGGTCTGCCAATTGTACTTGCGGGGTACCCGGGCGGCCCCAAACTCTCTTCCCGGGTCGCCGCAACGAAGGTAGGCGCTTGAAGGCGAATTGCTATTAGCTGAGCATGCTCAGCGCTTGTTCGAGTATCCCCTTAGCCGCGTCGACCTTATAGCTATTCTTGCTCAGAGGCTGCGCACCCTCTACGCAAGCGGCGCAGGCGAGCGGAGCAGCATTCTTAGGCTCCTTGCCTTTCAACGCACTTTCGGCCTTTACGCTCCTGAGGGGGAACGGAGCAATTCCGCCAAAGACGACACGGGCATCTGCTGCCGTCGTAGCCTTGAACGCCATTGATACGGCAACGCTCACGATTGCAAAGTCAAACGCCTGTCTCTCCTTCAGCTTGAGATAGGCGCCCTTTCTTCCCTGGGACGATGAAGGGATTTCCACCGACACGAGCATCTCCTGCGGCGAAAGCACCGTCTCTCTCAGGATCTGCTTCTCCGGCGAAACGTAGAATTTCTCCAGAGGAACCGTTCTCGTGCCCTTCGGGCCCACTATCTCAGCCCTGCCGTCAAGCGCAATCAGGGCCGGGGCCACGTCCGACGGATAAACCATAGCGCAGATGTCACGTCCCATGATGGCGTGGTACTGGTTTTCCCCGTCTTGAGCGTAGCAGTTTCCGCCTCCCTTGCGAAGGCAGTCTGAGAAGAGCTTTCCGCGGAAGTACCAGCAGCGAGGCCTCTGGCACAGGTTCCCGCCCAGCGTTCCGACGTTCCTTATCTGAGGCACGGCCACCTGCTTGACCGCCTCAACGAGCAACGGGTACTTAGCTCCGACAATCTCCGAGGAGATGATCGCAGTGAGAGTCGTGGTGGCACCGATCTTCAAGCCCGTCTTCTGTTCTTTGATGTAGGCAAGCTCTTTAATGCCCTTGATATCAACGAGGTGCTGCGGCGTCTTCAGCTTCGGGCCCTCTATGCCGTCTTTCATCATACCGAGGAGATCGCTTCCTCCCGCCAGAATGGCAGCCTTGTCCTGGTATTTTGCCAGGAGGTCTACAGCCTGTCGGACCGTGGTGACCTTATAGTAATCGAAGGGTTTCATCGTGTTCTCCTTTCTCCTCAGCTCTTTGCTTTCTTGATGGCCGTGAGGACCGCACGCTTGGTCAGAGGTATCTCAGAAAAGCGCACGCCTATTGCATTGTAGATCGCGTTCGTTATGGCCGGTGCGGGCACGCTGTAAGGCGGTTCCCCAACCCCCCTGGCCCCGAAGGGACCGTATGGATCGACCGATTCCACCATTATAGGAATGATTTCCGGAAAATCCTTGGCGGTGAGCACCTTGTAATCAAGATAACTCGGATTGATAGAGACCCCTGTGGCCCTGTCGAGCAACTGCTCTTCGGTCAGCGCAAAACCGATTCCCTGAATTGCTCCGCCCTCTATCTGATTCTCCGCGGCCAGCTTGTTAATCGCCCTGCCCAGATCATGAACAGCAACCAGCTTGATCACTTTCACTGCGCCGGTCCTGGTGTCAACTTCAACCTCCACAAAGTCCGCGGCAAAGGAATGAAAGATCACATTCAGTGGGGCTATACCGATGCCTCTGCCCACGATAGGTCCCGGTGCCTTGGCTGCGATCTCGCCCAGCGGGACACCTTTTTCCGAACCGCGGGTGTAGATCATGCCTTCGCTTATGATCATATTTTTCTTGTCGGTCTTAAACTCGGCTGCAGCGATGTCGAGCAGTTGGTTCTTCGCATCGGCCGCTGCCAACTTCGCCCCGGTTCCACCGGTAATCGTTTCACGGCTCCCGGTGCTGCCCGAAGTGTCCGTGGTCACGTCCGTGTCGGTTGCAGTGACGAACACACTTTCGAGCGGCACGCCCATCTCTTCTGCCGCAATCATGGCCATGGTTCCCTTCTGTCCGCCACCCAGGTCTGATGTGCCCGTAAACACATTGATGGTCCCGTCGCTGTTGACGCGGACCATGCCGGAGCTCGGCATGCCCGGGAACATGCCACCGTGGCGGCAGGCGTGGATGGCCATACCGAGCCCTCTCTTTATCGGGCCCTCACTCGATACAGGCTTCCGCCAACGCTCGTTCCACTTGAATGTTTCAGCGCCTCGTTTGATGCACTCCTCCATACCATTGCTGCTGAAGGGGATTTTTCTGAACTGGTCCCCATCCTCAAGGCGCGCATAGTTCTTTAATCTAAACTCCACCGGGTCCATTCCCAGCTTCTCGGCTATGATGTCCATGTGGACTTCCTGAGAGAACGTCCCCTGCGGATGGCCCACACACCGCATATAGCCGCCTTCCGGCTTGTTCGTGGTGACAGAATAGCTCTCACCTTTCATGTTAGGGCACCGGTAGGTTGACATAACCACCTCCATGGTGCCGACCGCGCCCTGGACGTGAGCAAAGGCGCCCATATCAGCGATCGCTTTCGCTTGCAACGCGGTGAGGGTGCCATCCTTCTTCACACCATATTTCAAGTACAGAACTATCGGGTACCGGTGGTGTCCTGCGACGAAGGTCTCCTCCCGGCTGAACTCGATCCTCGCCGGACGGCCCGTCTTTCGTGCGACGAGCGCCGCGAGCACATTGTAGCGCTCGGGCCCGGACCGGTCACCGAAACCACCTCCCATGAAATCACAAACGACACGGACCTTGCTCATCGGGATCTTCAATGCTTTTGCCACGCCGCGCTGTACGTCAAAGGAATACTGGGTGGAATCCCAGATGGTAAGCTTACCGGCTTCCCATGCCGCAACGCAGACCCTGGGCTCCCTGGTCGCATGCTGGAGCAAATTGGTCCGGTATCGTGCTTCGTAGATGAGGTCAGCCTCGGCAAAACCCTTTTCCACGTCGCCCCTACTAACAACCGTGGGCTTTCCCCCTATCAGGTTCCCCTCAGGGTAAAGCTTGGGCGCGTTCGGTTTGAGGGCCTCTTCAGGGTCAAGCACAAAGGGAAGCTTCTGATACTCCACCTTGATCAGATCAAGGGCCTCTTGAGCCGTATCCTCGTCTCTTGCAGCGACCACTGCAACGTCGTCCCCTACGAACCGGGCCACATCCGTCAGGATTGGCATTCCGGCATGCCACTCGTAGGCCGGCATCTCCTTGTGGGTGAGCACCACTGCCACGCCCGGCAAGCCATTAGCTTTGGATGTATCGATACTTACGATCCGCGCGTGAGGGTACGGGCTTCGCAGCGTCTTCAGGTAAAGCATGCGGGGCAGATAGAAATCTGAAGCATACTTTGCCCGGCCGCTTACCCGCTCGAATGCGTCGACCTTTGGCTGGCGTGTTCCGATGATTTTAAATTGCGAGCTCATATGCCCCTCCCTAAGCCTTTTCTGAGACCGACATCACGGCCTTCACTATTTTGGGGTACGCAGCGCACCTGCAGATCGTTCCCGAAAGTGCCTCTTTAACCTCGCCTGCGCTCGGCCGCGGATTTTTGTCGAGCAATGCCTTCGTGGTCATGATCATGCCCGGAGTGCAGAAGCCGCACTGCAAAGCATCCTCCCGTGCGAAGGCGGTCTGGATGGGATGGAGTTTCTCCCCGTCGGATAACCCCTCTATGGTGATGATCTTCCGCTTGTCAGCTTCAACCGCCAGGAGGGAACAAGCATAGACAGCCATGCCGTCCATGATAACAGTGCAAGCTCCGCAGCTGCTCCGGTCGCATGAATTCTTGGTACCGGTCAGGCCGAGCTCCCTTCTCAGCACAGCGAGTAGGGTCCAGTTTGTCTTGACTGTGAGGCGATATCTTCGGCCATTGATCTCTGTCTGAATCACGGCCTCACGAATCCCTTTTGGAGTCGCTGCTTCCGCCTCGGTTTTAGGACCGGCTGTGGTCATCACAGCAGCGGCCACGGTACCCGTCCCCAAGCCCTTGAGGAAGTCACGACGGGAAACCCGAAGCTTACCCGATTCTTTCTCTTCTTCGCCGATAGGCACGTTATCCTTCTTGCCCATTTCTTCCCCCTTCTTTGCTTTTTGATGTGCGTGTGGCTGACTGATTATACTGAGTAAGCATGTCCTGCTTTACCGAAGGTTTGACATAATGCTGCACTGCGAGCAATAGTTTTGTCAAGAAGAAATTACAAGCTGACGTAAGCCTCAGTTGCAAGACGGCTGTTCGACTGGTTTAATTGGTTTGATTGGTTACAACCAGAATAAAAAATTGATCTCAGTCTGTTGTTCCATGACTTCGGCAACTGGAGTTGCAGGACCTGTCCGGTGGAACCAATGAAGCTAATGGAACTAATGGAACAACAACTACGTTGGCCGGTCCGGCTCTTGCTTAACTCTAGAATCTATACGATATTAATATTCAGCAGCCGCCTGAGAAGAAGAGAGTTACGTAACGTACTTTGGAGGTGAATACCGTGAGAACAAACTATTTTTTTCGTTTTGCTATTCTGTTGGCTTTTCTGTTCGTGATCGGCACCGCATCTTCGCCGTCTTCATCTTCCGCCGCCGGGTATCCGGATCACACCATCCAGCTCATCATTCCGAATGTCGCGGGTGCAGGAATGGACATCTCGGGCAGGCTCCTCGCAGAGGAGGTGGGACAGATCATAGGCACGAAGATAATCGCAAACAATAAACCAGGAGCAGGAACCGTCCTTGGGGTCGAGGCGGGAGTCAGGTCAAAGAAGGACGGCTACACGCTCATCTACGCCAGTGCCGGGGCCTTGATCTATGCGCCCCTGGCGAATCCCGAAGTGGTCCGTTTTGATCCGGCTAAGGATCTTGAGCCGTTGGGTTTCTATTGCTTCTTACCCACCGTCGTTGGCGTCAGGGCTGATGCTCCCTGGAAGACTTTTCCCCAGTTAATCGATTATGCGAAAAAGAATCCGGGCAAGATCCGCGTTACGTCCATCGGCGTCGGCTCCCAGACACATTTTGTAATCGAGCTGATCCAGTCGCAGACTGGGGCCCAGTTCACCCACGTGCCCTTCGAAGGAGGGGAATCGGTGATCACTGCCGTTCTGGGAGGACACGTGGAGGCTGCCGTTGACACTTACGCAAAGTTCAAGCCGCATGTGGAAGCGGGAAGGATGAGGATACTGGTGATGGACCCAAAGAGACCCGGGAGCCCTGAAATTCCCGGCATGAAAGACCTGGGCTACAAACAGGCGCTGCCTGCGACATGGTTCGGGATGTACGCGCCTGCCGGCATCCCCGACGAGGCAAAAAAGGTCCTGGTGCCTGCAATCGAAAAGGCGGTGAAAATTACAAAACCGAAGATCGAGGCCCTCGGAATGACATGTGAGTACAAATCACCTGCTGAGCAAAGGCAGTTGCGGGACGAGGAATTTAAACAGATGTCACAGTTGGCGGCCAAGATGGGACTGCGCAAACCTTAAGGGCATCGAACGCGGCTCGCGCAATATACATTACTTAGTGGATAGGCCTGGACGCACCGTCATACATTCTCATGACCTCAGGTAGAGTCATGCACAGCCTACCGCCAGGCATCCAAGACACCAAGAGAGTTGGTCTAGCATACCTGGCGCCATAGCATCATTGTTTCACCCGAAGTCCTTCCCTACGTTCTCCTTTTGATGTTACTGGCCTGCGCAAAGGAATTAGCCGACAAGAGATATTAAAGGCAATTCGCGAGTCACGAGAACGGGCCTAACAATCAATTCTCGCGGCAGGATAAAGCCGAAACGAGGGGATGGGGAATAGAGATACTGAAACTCGTTGGCTTCACCCAGTAGATGATCCTGTGCGCGACGAGTGTGGGGGCTATTATACTTTAGTACACCTAGAAAGGATGAATACGACTAGTACGTGTAAAGTCACGATAACCACTTAAAAGATTTGATATGTCCGTTTTTGGTGCCTAGACCTTGGATTGTTTCAATAAGAACGAGGGCGCATTGGCTCCATAGTGACCGATGATAGACAAGTATGCAGAGGTGGTAGCGGACTCAGGACAGACTTGCGCATGGAAGCATTGTGACCGGGTTATCTCTTGCCCTCTGCTACGCTGTCCTCTAAGTAGCGAATGAATCCTTGAATATGGTATGTCGTATCGCGAATCATGAGGGTCAAGAAGTTGTACTTCCTTGCCTGATCTGCTGCCCTCGACTCGTCCTCCACATAATCGACTATGTCAACCACAACTTGATCACGCTTCCTGTTAAGCAAGAGACCTTTCATGCAGAGATATCTGAACTCGTAATCGTATGGAGGAAACGAATAGCCGAATACTCTTATCTGATCCGCCCCAGCTATGGCCGCTACGACCTTGTCTTTTACCTGTTGAATCCTCACTGTCACCGCATCGTTTAAGTTCAGCATCGACAGGTCTTTAGTATAGGCAGGAGGGAGCTGAAGTGGAGCGTCCATATTCTGTTTACAGAACGGGCATAGTGCTCGATCATTAAGCATCGAAGCATACCAGCTATCAGACCGCCAGTAAATCTTATTGCACCGACTGCAATAGATAAGGTTCAAAGAGCCGTGCGGCTTAAGAAGTTGCATGCCATTGCCTGTCTGCAACACGCCGTCCTCGCTGTAGACTTCGAATCCGTAGCCAAACTTGAGATATGACCCGGGATGCTCTTGCTGAGACCACCCATGATCGCCCGGCTCCCGCTCTCCAAGGCACTTGTTTAATGTAGAATCGAGTAAGGTATCGTAGTTAAGAGAGACGAATGAAAGAGAATTATCACCAACCACGGAGTCCAACCAATGCAGCAAAAGCGCCTCTTTACGAAGCTGAGACACCGTAATTCTCTCCGCATCTTCTTCAGTCATAGTCCCTTGAATCGCGAAGACCCCATCGTCGCCGAGCCATCCATAAGCCGCGCAAGAAGTGAGCGTTGAGAAGATGTGACAAAGGCAAACATCCTTGGCATTAAGAGTCCGCTTGACGAGTAGAGGTTCCGACGCGTACGCCCGTCATTATTACCGCCCGAAAGATTGGCTGACGGGGAATCCGGCGGGATAACCACCTTCAGGAGTATCAAATAGAAATTTAGTGAGAGAGATTTTCAAAAATCTACATCGCGAAAAATCACAACTTCACCTGCTACTATTCACGCGAGAATATCAGCGAAGACACATCATTGCCAAAGGCAACAAAGTATGCGCCTTTGGCCAAACACATCAGCCATTGGGATTAAGCCAAAGTGTATACTAAAAAACGCTTGACATGCATTATGCCTGTGGAATAATGGAGACAGTCTGAAAAAGCCAAACCATCTGTGAGGACGGGACGGAAAGCCAAAGGGCCTCGGGTCTGCATCTCGGACATCTCCAGTGAGGCAGCCGCGCCGCCAGAACGTTTGGTGTTCATTATTGACAACCGATGCCATGCTGGAAGCGTGGCGGGTTGGGTATGAGAGCGGTTCCGCAACAAAATCTGCATTACAGGAGGACAATCTCATGGTGAAGACAGCAGACATGAAAGCGAACAAATGGGGCAAGGCCGACGGTAAGGGACCGATGGGTTTGGATTGGTCCGGTTGCTATCCCTGCACGATCATCCCGTTCACGGACAAGACCTGCCGGGAAGTGGACGAGGACGCGTTCAGGAGCCTGTGCCGGGACCTGTTTGAAGCAGATATCGCCGGCATCGACCCGAATGAGGTGGAAGGTCTCTCTCGCGAGGAAACAATCCGGTTGATGCAGATCGCCAAGGAGGAGGCGAAGGGGCGGTTTCCGGTAACCGGCAAGGTGGAGGCGAGGAACGGTCAGTGGACTTGGGACCTAATCGAAGAGGCGGAGCGGGTCATAGAAGCCGGCGCCGATGTTCTCTATTTTCACCCATGGGTGGAGGTGGACAACATGGTGGACTTCATCGAGCTCTACAGGACGTTCGACAAGGCCGTTGACATACCCATAATCGGCCTGATGGTCCCCCCCGTGACTCCGGCGGTGATCAAGCAGATATCATTCGAGTGTAAGAACGTTGCGGCCTGGAAGTTCGAGAGTCTCTGGAACATGACGCTCGTGAAGGAACTGGCGTTTGCCATGCAGGATGTCGAAGCGGCGACGGGCAGGCATATTTGCCCGCTGAGGGCAGGCGACGGTGCATTGTTTGAGTCCCTCATCAACGGCGCCGAGGGCAACTTTAACGGTGGTGGTTCGTGGAGGGGCCGGGAGGACGTGGCCATCTTCAAGGCAGTCAAGAGGGGCGACCTGAATGAGGCGTTCGCCATTCAGAAGAGGTTGGAGCCCGCAACTGATGCGGTGCGCGGAAGGTACCGCGATAGGATCGAGACATACGGGCGCTTCCCCTACCGCTACAAGATCATGTGCTGGCTGCTGGGTAAGATCCCGAACCCCTATGCCAGGGCGCCGCGCACGGCGTTTTCCGACGAGGAAGTACTGATGATGCGGGATGCCCTGATAAAGTCGGGGCTGAAGGTCGTCAGGGAGCCCGGGGAATGCAAGAATCTGGGCGTCTGCTCCGACTACGTGGCGTCCACGTGGCGGAAGCCATACGTGTCGGCCAAGTCTAAGGGATAGAACGCCGGTTTGCGAACAGGCGGCCTCGGAAACATCCCCGAGGTTCTCGGATAGAGATCGCATTCAGCAAGGGGGGTAGATGATGGCAATAGCGGGAGCTCATGAGTCGGAAGTCCTTCCGCAGGACATATCACAGGTCAAGCCCGGCGAGGCGGCGGCGCTTTTCAGGCGGATTCATTTTCGCCTGGGACCGCTGCTGTTTCTCTCGTACACGCTTGCGTTTATCGACAGGGTAAACGTGGGCTTCACCCAGCTGCAGATGAAGGGCGCCCTAGGTATCACGGCCCAACAGTTCGGTCTGGCCGCAGGGCTGTTCTATGTAACCTATATAATCTTCGAGTTGCCGAGTAACCTGATGGTGGAGCGCATTGGAATGCGCAAGCAGCTGCTGCGGATTATGGTGCTGTGGGGTCTCACGTCGGCGGCGACGGCTTTTGTCCGCACGCCCGGGCAGTACTACGCGGAACGGCTCCTGCTGGGGGCGTTCGAGGCGGGCTTCTTTCCCGCCATCGTCCTGTATATGAGTAACTGGCTCCCGTCGCAGGAGCGCGGAAAGGCGATGGGCTTTTTCCTGATGGGGGCGGTGATCGCGGGCCTGATCGGCAATCCGGTGTCGGGGCTGATCATGTCAAATATGGATGGTGTTTGGGGATTTTCCGGGTGGCAGTGGTGCTTTATCGTGGAAGGCCTGCCGTGCGTGATCCTGGGTGTGATCAATTTCGTCTGCTTGTATGACAAGCCGGAGCAGGCGAAGTGGCTGAACCCGCGAGAAAAGAAGATTCTGATACTTTCGCTGGAAGCCGAGCGGCAAGCGGACAAGGCGGCGTATGCCGATAAATGGTGGAAGGTGCTGCGGGATCCGAGGATTTATCTGCTGGCATTTCTGATCATCTCCTGCCAAGGCGGCGCGATGGTTTTGAACTTCTGGCTGCCGACGATCATCAAAAACCTGGGAGTCAAGTCGCTGGCGAACGTGGGGTATTTGGGGATAATCCCGTTTGCGGCAGCGGCGGTTGGGCTCCTGTTCATCACGCGCAGTTCCGATCGGCACGCGGAGCGGCGGTGGCATTTTGCGATGTGCGCCATTGTGACGGCGCTGGCGCTGGTGGTGGCTCCGCAATTCAGCAAGTCGCTGTTCTGGTCGCTCGTGGTGATGACCATTATGTCGATAGGCATTAACGCTTCAATCCCGACGTTCTGGGCGATTCCGGCGCGATACCTGGGCCCGGCGGCGGCTGCGGGAGGGCTTGCACTGATCTCGTCGCTTGCCGCGCTCGGCAATTTCTTTAGCCCGATTGTGATGGGATATCTGATTGGGCGGACCGGATCGATGGCCAGCGGGATGTACGTGCACGCGGCGGCGCTGTTCCTGGCGGGACTGGCGATGTTGATACTGGTGCCAAAGAGGGCCGTGACGGTCGGTGTGCAGCAACCGGCCGCGAAGAAGGCCGGAGCGTAGCGCACTGGCCCGCCCCCCGAAAATAGGTCCAGATGTTGAGTTACACTCTGGACCAAATTTGAGGGAGGCAGGACATGAAGAAGGAGAAGAAGAAGGAGTTCATGCCCTAGCAGATCATCAATATGCTCAGGGAGGCTGAGGTGCTGTTCTCCCAGGGACAACGGCTGGAGAAGAGAATACGGGGGCATGCGCGTCGATCAGGCCGGGCGTCTGAAAGAGCTTGAGCGGGAGAAATGGCCCTGCCTTTTTTCTTTCGCATCCTGTTGATTGCCAGGGGAGAGCATGCACCTTTCGAGAATGACCCCTTTCGTTTGTTACAGGAAGCTATACGCACAGCGTTCAACGCTCCGCTACTGAGCCGCCGCTGCTGTGTCTCCTTTGATAAGGCCGGTCAGACTGTCAGCCAGGGCCTTGTTGTCCAGTATGTAAAACGTGCCTCCCCTGCCGTTCTGACTGCTCTTGCAGTTACCGGACAGAGTGCCCTGCTGGTTCAAGTCGCCGAAAATAGCATACGGCTGACCCGGATCAAGGGAAACGCCGATTTTTGCATGGTTGCTGTCGGGCTGTAGTCCACCCGTGAGGCCGATGGGAGTTCCGTCCCACGCTCCCGTTGTCGCAATCTGAACCGGACCTGGGGTACCGAGAGCCCCATCCCAGCAGCCGATAGCCGTGGTTTCAGTCGTCGTAGCAATCTTGGGAGCGGCCCACCACGTAGCCGTTCTGAGAGGAACGCCGTTCAGCGTCGCGGAAACCATCTGCCAGGGCGGAACAGGCAGAGCAGAGGGTTTGGAGACGAGCTCCACACCGGAGGAGAGCTGCACGGTCATGCGGGTTGTGGCGCTCGATTGTTTGCCGAGCTGTTTTACAAGATCCTGAACATCAGATGGCCCGCCGTTTGAGACGATCTGGCGATTGGCCGGGTCGGTTACCACACTGGCATTCTGCAGGGCCTTGAGGATCTGCACCAGGTCGTCCTTATTCAGTCTCAAGGCAAAAAAGTGCTGGCTGACCTTAACGTCGTTGTCTTGTACACACCCCAGCGTGTTGCCATCCTTCCGGGGAAAGGCACTGCTCCCGGAAGCGGGCCAGGACGGGGTTGAGACCTGCATGACCACACCCTCCCCATCGTCATTCCAGGCAAGCATGCCTTTGGCATGCCCCCAGGGGGAGGAGCAGCTGCCTGAGCATCCAGCGATGGGGGGATCGTCATAGAACTGATCGTTCCAGATGACGTAGTAGTACGAACCGTTGTATATCTGATCGAAGGTGGCCCCCACGGGGTCTTGCAGCGTGTCCCCGACGCAGCCGGTTCCTTTCTGGAGGGATGCGTTCGCGCTGCTTGCGTAAACAAACTGCTGGCTGAACTGGCCCTGGTAGTCCTGTACCGTACCGCCAAAGAGGCAGGACCGCTGAGCGCTATCTCCGCAGCCGGGGAAGGTCGCGCCATTGAACTTGAAAACGAACCACCAGTCCACCGGCTCTCCTTTCTCCAGAAGGGGCAGCGGGGCCGACAGTTGACTCGGGGCGGGCGGGCCCATGACCGCGGCCCGCATCTCCGGTTTCTGGTATGCCGTCTCGGGGGCAGTCGCGCAGGAGACGAGGGAAAGGAGCATGAGGACCAGTGCCGATGCCAGTACTGCACGCGGTGTCCGTGCCTTCACTACCTTCTGCTTCATGGTTCCCTCCCTGTTTTTCTGTTGTTCCGGCATGATGCCAGGCGCTTCGCAGCCGGCCCTTGACCGGAGCATGGCTATGCTAATCTGTTAACACGTGTAACACCTCTGTGCAAGGAAAAAACCCCAAGACCTCGAGGAGCCCTTACCTCTCAGCCTATTCCCTTAGCAAAGAGGGGCTTGAGGTGACTTGCGTAAATCAGCTTGTTTTCCAACTCGTCCTGACAGGAGCTTGGGAGTCATGTGGCCGGTGAGGGTCGGGAATCGTCCAGTCTGCTTGGAAACGAAACGTCCCCTATGATGCATGCAATTCCTTCCTCATCTTGGACAATGTCCCAAAACTGATCGAGGGGAACCGGTTCACCCTTAGTCACAATTGTCTGGAAGTGGGAAGCAGGTTATTGTATAAGATTGTGGCAAGAGTCAAGCCTTGCCTGATGACCGATCACGTGCGGTAGGCCATAAAGCGCAAAGAAATCTGTATAATGGAGGAGGCAGAGATGAGAAGAATTGTCCTTTGTTTTTTCGCACTCGTGCTTATTTCTTCTTTTGCTGGTTCTGCGAAAGCGGCGGAGCCCATCCGCCTGGGTATTCTCTATGACGCGTCCGGAGGGGCTTCCGATTATGCCCGGTACAATCTCATGAACGCCGCGCTTGCGGTTGAGGAAATCAACCAGGCGGGCGGCATCATGGGAAGGCAGGTAGAGCTCATAAAGGAAGATGACGGTAACGACCCGAACGTCTCCCCCCTGCGTACCCGCACGCTCATAAAGCGGGGCGCTGTCGGCATCATCCTGGGGTCCGGCTCGGCGTCGGTCCTTCAGGCAAGGGTGGTGGTGGAAGAGGAAAAGGTGCCGGCCTTCGCGACTGTGTTGAATGACAAGGTCACCCTGCCCCCTAATAACAACTATGTCTTCCAGACGAACAACACCGTGACCCAGCAGACCAATGTGCTCATATTGACGCTGCAAAGCCGGGTCAAAGAGATCGCAATCTTCACCGATACGAGCCCGACCGGGTCCGGCCTCGCGAACCTCTTTAAGAAGGCGCTTACCGACGCGGGCGTCAAGGTCCTGGCTGTCGAAGCAATAGACGTCGGCGCAACGGACGCGACGGCTGTGGTGACGAGACTGAGGGACAAGTGGAAGGCGCCCGCCATACTGGTCTCTGGGCAGGCGCCGCAAGAGCAGGCGTTGTTCGTGCGCACCGTGAGCGACATTGGATGGAAGGTCCCGCTCTATCAGGACGTGACGGCCGTCTCCCCATCATACAGGAAGCTCCTGGGGCCGAAGGCCATGGAGAACCTGTTCTACATGGAGCCGATCCACCCCGACAACGCGCTCGCCCAGAAGTGGATCAAGAAATTCGAAGCAAAATACCCGAATGAACCCGTGCTGACAACCATGGGAAATGTCTGGAACGCAGTCTACCTGTTCAAGGCGGGTGTCGAGAAAGCCAAGAGCACCAATGGAACAGCGGTCCGGGACGCCATCGAGCAGATATGCGGCATGAAGTCCCATTTCGGACCGCCGACGAGCACAGTCTGTTGTTCCAAGCAGAGCCACCTCTGCGCCGACCCGAATGGGATATTCCTGGCGACGTATAAGAATGGGAAATCAGTGCCGGTGAAGTAGGGGCGGTGGTACAGGAAAGGGATCAGCAAGAGTCCGGTTCCGCCAGGCTTGCTGGATGAACGAGCTCGTAATTCCAATTCTCGTGACCGGATCGATAACTGCCTTGGCCGCGCTCTCGTTTCAGCTTATCTTCAGGGCCACGGGCGGCATTTTCGATTTCGCTGTCGGCCAGTACGTTGTTCTGGCAGGCATGGGCTCGGTCTTCCTCTCGAGCGAGACCGGGCTCCCGGTCCCTATTACGGTGGGCTGCGGCATACTCTTCGCGACCATTGCGGCACTGGCAAGCGAAACCGGGGCAATCGCCCCACTTTCCCGTCTCTACCGCACAACAGGCGCCTTCGGCCCGGTTCTGGGAACGGTTGCACTGCTCTGGGTATGGGAACAGACGGCCAGGCTACTTTTCGGTGACCGGCCTTTAATAGGCAAGCCCTTCTTCGCCGATGTGCGGTTCGCGGCAACGGGTTTGCGATTCACCGCACACCAGCTCATCATTATCCTCTCTGCGGTAGTCGTTCTCGTGGCAGTCCATCTCTGGCTCGAATACACAAGGCCGGGTCGTCTTTTAAGGGCGGTCGGGGATAACCGGCGGGCATCCGAGGTCCTTGGGCTTGCCGTGGGCAAGGCCCGAGTGCTGGCTTTTTTAGGCGCGGGCATCATCGCGGGTATTACCGGTGTCCTCGCCGGCCCGTTGTCAGGTCTTGCCCCTCTTTCCGGCGTCGCGTTTCTCATCAGCGGATTTGTTGCCCTTTTTCTGGGCGGCTCCGGAAAGACACTCGGGGCGGCCGTCGGCGCTCTCGTGCTTGCGTCTATCAACATCATTGTCAGCCGCTATTTGGGAGCGGCCTGGAAGGATTACTGCGTCCTGGCCCTGGCGCTGGTCATCTTTGCGTTGCGCCCCCAGGGAATAGTGGCTCCCACAAAAAGGAGGCCGAGTTGAACCTATGACGGGTTCAGGCAAAACGGTGTCTTGGTGAAAGAGCTTTTGCTCAATCTGACGCACGGGCTGCGCCGCGCCGGAGGACCTCTCTTCCTCCTGGTGACACTGGCATACGGCCTGCGTGACACGGTCAACACGGAACTCGTCATCCTCCTGTACGTTTATGCGCTCCTGGGGCTTGCCATTTACGTGCCCATGATCCTTACCGACCAGGTATCTCTTGCCTATGCCGCCTATGCCGGTATCGGTGGGTACTCGGTTGCAGTCCTTTCCGCCAGCAACGTAGGCGCCTTCTGGGGTGTCCCCATCGGCGTCGTACTCGCCGGAGCGACGGCCTTCCTTGTTGCCTTGGCAACGAGCCGTCTATCGAGTTACTTTCTCGCCGTAGGGACGCTCCTAGTTGCCATCGCCTTTGGCCGCTTTCTCCTGCAGCAGGCCGATCTTACCGGAGGGGCAGACGGGCTCACGTTCACACGGCAGATCTTCGGCATACCCGTTTCCACAACAGCCCTGCTCATCGTCGGCGCGGTGATGATATGGATCATCGTCTTTGCCCTTGAAAGCCTCAGGCGAAGCGAGATGGGAAAGGGTCTCCATCTCATGGGAGGATCGCGCCCAGCTGCGGAGTCGGTAGGTCTCAACACGGTCCGCTTCCGCATTCTCTCCCTTATCTTCGGGGCAGCTATCGCATCGCTAGCAGGTAGCCTTCTGGCTTTCAGCAGGGGACTCGTCCTGCCCGATTCCTTCCATCTGGAACTGGCGTTCCTTATTCTATTTATCCCACTGCTCGGCGGAAAGCACACGCCATGGGGCTGTCTCGTTGGGTCCGCCTTGCTTGTGTATGTGCTTGAGGTGGCGCGGAGTTTTGGTCCGGGAAAGCTACTGTACGGACTGGGCGTTCTGGCCTGCGTACTCTTCTTTTCCGGCGGCATAGCGGAGAGGCTCGGCAGTGCGCTCTCTGCCCTCGAGTCAAAGCTCCAATCCAAGAAGATCCAGACGAGAGATGAGACGCCGGGGGTAGGGGTCGTGCCTCAGCCTGCTGAGGCTGAGCGGCGAGAAACAGTGTCGATGAACAAGGTCCGGGAGGCGGCCGCGTCCAGCCCGCGGCCCTTGATCGCGCGGGGCTTAAGCAAGACTTATGGCGGAGTGACGGCCCTTCACGACGTCTCGTTCGAGCTTTTGCAGGGCGAGATCCTGGGGGTGGTGGGACCTAACGGAGCCGGCAAAACAACGCTTATCGATGTTTTGACGGGCATCCAGACTGGAGACTCGGGTGAAGTCGTGCTACAAGGCAACCGACTGGAGGGAGGTGCATCGGAGCGAGCACTGGCCGGGTTATCGAGGACGTTCCAGCACCCTCAGCTTTCCGGTGAGCTGACGGTCGGCGAGAACATCGGGCTGGGCCTTCTCAGGCTGCACACCTCGCGCTCCTGGATCGGCATGGCGCTCCAGATGATGCGCTCGATGTTTCCCACGGTGAAAAGCGGACGTGATGCAAACGATCCGATCACGATTGAGATAGGGCGTAAGATAGGCATCGAAGGGCTCTGCGAGGACATGGCAAGCACTTCCTTTGGAACGGAAAAACTTACTGAAATAGGGAGGGCGCTCATCTCTCAGCCCTCCGTGCTCTTGATGGACGAGCCCTTCGCCGGACTCGGCAAGTCAGAAATAGACCGCGTCGTTGATGCTGTTGAACGGTGGCGGCAGAACGCCCTCGGCGTGATCATCGTAGATCACAACATCGACCTTCTGAGCGGGATATGCGACAGACTCCTGGTGCTCGACTCGGGAATCGTCATAGCGTGCGGCCGACCGAGCGAGGTATTTTCGAGCCCCCACGTCCAGAAGGCATATTTTGGTAGAGAATAGAACGAAAATGACGCAACAAACCCTTGTGGTCGAGGACCTTGTCGTCCGTTACGGTAAGGTCATGGCGGTGAGGGGCGCCTCGCTGAATCTCCGGCAGGGGGAAGTGATTGCTGTGATCGGACCGAACTCCGCCGGTAAGAGCAGCTTGCTCGAGGCAATCGCCGCCCGCACGCCCGGCCGCACGGTCGAGGGTTCGGCCAGTTTCGCTGACCTGCCGCTCCTCCACATGAAAACGCGCGACCGCTGGCATAGGGGAGTACGGCTCGTACCCCAGGGACGCCAAATCTATCCATCCTTGAGCGTCGTGGATAATCTCAGAGTCATTGCCGACAACCTCGGCGTAAGCTGGAAGGAGGGCGTGGAGCGTTCCTTTTCGCTTCTGCCGCCGGAGTTCAGCGATCGGCTTAAGATTCGCCTGAGAGTCCCGGCAGGCAACCTCTCCGGCGGTGAGCAGCAGATGCTTGCCCTGGCCAGGGCGCTCATAGGCGAGGTTGGCATGGTCCTTCTGGACGAGCCAGGCTTGGGACTTGCCCCGCGCATCACCCGGGACCTTGCTGCGATGATTGAAACGTGGGCGAAGAGGGGGATCGGTGTGCTCGTGGCGGACCAGACACTCCGGAGGTGGATCAAAGTGGTAGACAGGATATACACGATAGTGCGCGGCCACCTGGCGGAGCATACGGGTGAGAAGGAGTCAGTCGATCAATTGAACGTATAGCCGGTTGCCAAAGGCCGGCTGCAAGGGCGCGAGACGCCACGGGAAGACGATACACGGGCGGCGCCCGAAAATACTACGCAAAGGAGAAAAACAATGGCAAAACGTTCTTCCACGGTAAAGGTCTTTACGGAAATGACGCAGGACGTCGTCAGTTACATGTTCCCCGTCGAAAAGGAACCGAAAATCCTGACAATGGATAAGCCCCTTATGATCGAGAGCGCCTGTCCCGGTTGGCAGACCGGTGGAAAACGCTTCCCCGCCATACCCATCTCGATAAAAGATCAGATCAAAGAGCAGGTAGAGTCTGTGAATGCCGGGGCGGTAATAGTCCACGTCCACCCCAGAGACCCGAAAACGGGGAACGCCCTTATGAAGCACAGCCTCCTTGCTGAAGTGCTGGAAGGTATTTTTGCAGAAGCAGGCGACTTTATCACAACGACCCACTCTTGGTTCGCGGTTCCCGATGCCGACATTGATTTTGTCCGCGGTACCCAGGAGCTTCTTGAGCTGGGCAAGGGCAACAAGTACGTTCAGGGAACCCTCGTAGTGCCGATTGGCTATCGTACAAGGGAACATAACTCCTTCGCGAGCGCGGATGCAACGATTAAAGGCGTGCAGTGGTGCGAGGCACACGGAGTGAAGCCTATCTACCAGAGCTTCGACACCTATTCACACCTCGCTTTCAAGAGGTTCTTGTTCGATTCGGGCGTTGCAAAATGGCAGCCCAATATCGTTAACATCCAGATAGGAAAACATGAGTCACACGTCGTCAACAAGGACCCCTGGTCATACCTGCAGCTCATGACGTGCATCAATATGATCAAGGAGAACATCCCCGATGCCGTTCTCGGCGTATATCCCGGCGGCCGCAACTGGCTGCCCATGGTCACGATGGGCATCCTGATGGGCGCAGATATCGTCCGGGTCGGCGTGGAGGACTGCTACTGGATGTACCCGCACAAAGACGAGCTGATCAAGAAGCATTCCGACGTCGTCAAGCTGACCGTCGACCTCGCCCGCATGCACGGCAGAAGGGTTGTTACCGATGCCAAAGAGGCGAGAAAAATACTTGGCATGAAGCTGACGTCGAAGTTGTAACCCGGGCCTTTCCCTGGTTTCTCCAAAAGTGGGACGGAGGGGCCCTTGGTGGCCCCTGTTCCCGTATTAGTTATCCAAAATGGTAGGACTGTATCAGTTCACACCGCCTCTTCCAGCATTTCTATGGTCACCTTGAAGCCTAGCCAGTTGAGCCTCTTCCGATGGTACCGAACAAGGCGGTCCCTGTTAAGCCGGTAAGAGTAATCACGGCCGGATTCCCTTTTTGCAAAGCGGTCCATGTATGAGTTCAAGAAGGAAGTTCTGGCCGTGGACATGTAAAAGTCTTGTCTCGGTCCCAGCGTTTCAGAAGGAAGCGCCGAGTCACCATCTTCGAGTTTTTGAAAATCACTCGGTCCTCTAAAGCAGCACGTTCCACCTACTAATGGTCGAGTCAGTCAGATAGCCCAAATCAAAGATTACCGCGAGAAAGAAGGAGAGGTCTTATTTTCTATTTTTTCGCGTACGCCAGGAAGCTATAGCCAACTTTGTCCTATTCACGGCCACCGTACTGGCGCAGCAATTCCTTATAGCCTTGCGCGGCCAGATAGTGCAAGGGCGTTGTGCCGTCGTCGTCCTTCGCGTTGACATCGGCCTTGTTGGCCAGCAGCAATTCAGCCACGTCCTTGTGGCCATTGCGGGCCGCCCAGTGCAAGGGCGTTGTGCCGTCGTCGTCCTTCGCGTTGACATCGGCCTTGTTGGTCAGCAACAATGCCACCATGTCCTTTCGGCCATCCCCCGCCGCCCAGTGCAAGGGGGTTACGCCCCGGTTGTCCTTCGCGTTGACATCGGCCTTGTTGGCAAGCAACAATTCTGCCACGTCCTTGTGGCCATTCGGACCATTCCCTGCCGCTAGGTGCAAGGGCGTTGCGCCCCGGCTGGTCTTCGCGTTGACATCGGCCTCGTTGGCCAGCAGCAATGCCACCATGTCCTTATAGCCTTGCGCGGCCGCTAGGTGCAAGGGCGTTGCGCCATTTTCGGTGGTGTCCTTGGCATTGACCTTTGCATGTTTTGCCAGCAGCAATTCAGCCACGTCCTTGTGGCCATTGCGGGCCGCCCAGTGCAAGGGCGTTGCGCCCCAGTTGTCCTTCGCGTTGACATCGGCCTTGCTGGCCAGCAGCAATTCAGCCACGTCCTTGTGGCCCCAAGATGCCGCGAAGTGCAATGGTGCCAAGCCGTTGTTGTGCTTCCGAAAAACCAGATTAGGATCGCCCTTGAGCAGCGCCTTGACCTTTCCCAAGTCGCCTTTCTGGACCGCGAGATCGAGCTCGTCGTATAAATCCAAACTGCACCAAGTCAGCGCGGCCAGCATAATTACGGCGAGGAAGAGAATTGGGGAGTAACGGAGTCGGCCAAAAGAACATTGCATCTTTTTCATGGTTCCTCCGGTGGCTTACGAGTCTGAGAGGTCATTGTTAGATGATCCTGTTTTCTGGGGCCTTATCGTGACAGTCCTTTGTCCGTCTGGCTATGTTATCGGCATTGCTGACCAAGTGCTAAATCCTCCGTTCTTTCATACAGGGGGCCATTCCGTTCATCATTGCCAGCAAAAAGGTGTGACATTCGAAGCACGATGTCAGGGTGAGGCTTTCAGGAAGTAAGTCTTGACAAGAAATCTGAAGAAGTTTAGTGTAAAATCACGATTGGAGGATGACATGAAAAGAGAACTCGTATTCGCGTGTATATTCTGCCTGCTTCTCCTCTCGTACGCTCATGCGGAGGACGATAAGCCGCTCTCTGGTAACATCTTCCTCGGTAGCCAAGCCCTGAACATTGACCATCAGAGCGCGAACTTTAACCAGTACAACGCACTACGTCCCGGTCTCTTCGGCGGCGGCAATGTGACTTATGATAAGGACAAGAACTACTTCGACGTCCGCGGCGCCTACCTCGGGCAAAACGACATGTCTCTGCGCATCAACGGCGGCAGATGGGGTGATTTCAAGTACTCACTCCATTTCACGGAGTTCCCCGACAACCTGTCGTCCGGCGACTGAACCGTCTTTGTGCCACCAGGATCACAGACGATGATGCTTCCTACCATAACGGTCCCGAAGAATTCAAATCTCTGGCTCACCACATGGTTGGCGGTGGGTTCGCCTTTAGGATCAAAGAGAGCCTGATCAAGTTACAGCGTCGCGAGGATGCCCCGTTACCATTTCCACACGTAATGCATCATGGCCGAGGCGAATCTGCGAAACAAGATTGCAGGAAGGAGTGTTTGTCGCGGGTGATCCGCTATGGGACCCTTGGGCCTGCCCTAAACGCAAAAATCTGAGGACTGTCTGCCCTTCCCCTGCGAGTGTTTACCGCTGGAGATGCGAGAGAGAAAAGTAACGCATGCCTTTCTAATTTAATAATCTCAGCTTCAAAATATCGAGCGCCTAAACACGCTAAAAAGCTCATTGCGAGTCCGCGGTGCCCCGCAATCCGGCCCTCTGGGCAGCGCCTTTTACCAGACCCTCGGCCTTTACATCTGCGGCAAACTTGCGTACGAAAGCCATACCGGCATCACGTCCTTTCGGGATCGCAATGGCGTGGCGCTCAAGACCCCAGCGGCCATCAAGCACTCTGGCGCCTGGCAAAGCATCGGCCATCTCGAACAATGTAGCTTTGTTGGTGGCGTAAGCATCGATTTGGTGCTGCGTGAGCATTTCGATGCCGCTCTTCACTGTACTTGACCGAATCACGGAGGCATTCTTCAAGTCGCGAGAGAGCGCGGCATCCGACGAGCTGTGCTCCGTAACACCGACGCGAATCCCTGGCAGATCAATATCAGCCATACTTGTCACCGTAGACCCTTTTGGCACCAGGTAGCCAAGTTCGATATCAAGATACGGCGGTGTGAAGTCCATGTCTTTCGCGCGTGTGGCTGTGGCGTTGGTAAAGGCAACATCTACCTTGCCCGTCTTCACAGCCTCGAGCACCTCAGCATTTTTTGAGAACACAACCGGCTCGTAAGGCACTCCAAGACGCTTGGCCAGTTCCTTGCCGAGTTCATACCCCACCCCCTTGGGTTCGACGGCTGGGTTATCAAGGATATAGGAAGTCGGCGTGCCGGGATAAAGTCCGACGCGCAGCTTGCCGGTCGGGGCCAGGACCTGCCGCAGTTCTGCACTGGACATTGTGACGGTGCTCGCGAAACTGGCGGTCAGCACCGTAACGACGGCTGTGAGCAGAATGATTGATCTCAGGATTATTCTCATGACCTTCTCCTTATTGTTAGTTGCAAAACTTCTTATAAATTAAATGCGAATATTACCGACAGGTTAAAACCCGGCAACATACAAGTCAATCGTCCTTAATGTTTCCTCTCGCTTTCTTCTGATATTTACGAATGTGTGTCAGTCTGCCTTAATATTGGCTTCTTTGATGACCTTTGACCACTTGACGGTTTCAGACTTGACAAACGCTCCAAATTCAGTCGCGCTGCTCGGAGTGACCGTTGCACCCATTTCGCCCATTCTTTTGACAACCGTAGGGTCTGCAAGGGCAAACCGAAGCGCACTATTCAATTTAGCAACGATCTCCGGGGACATCCCTTTTGGACCAACCAGACCCCACCACACCAATGAAGAACTTCCTGGCAAGTGCAAAGAATTTACGGTCGGTACAGATGGCAACAAAGATAGTGCCTTCTTGTCCATGACTGCGATGGGACGTAATTTGTTAGCCTTGATATGCGAGATAACTTCAAGAGGATTTATGGACATGAAAGAGATTCGCTCGCCAAGAAGATCGTTAATTGCGGGTGCACCACCTTTATAGGGAATATGTAGTGCATTAAAACCTGCTTCTGATTTTAGTAATTCACTGGCAAGGTGCCCCGAACTTCCGTTGCCGGCTGACCCGTAAG
>Ga0209039_10000139_pt1 | contig 65326 bp, 50 predicted proteins | sample BogFormECP12_OM1_FD_188238 | JGI IMG/M metagenome (GOLD analysis project Ga0209039, IMG submission 188238) | Bog forest soil microbial communities from Calvert Island, British Columbia, Canada - ECP12_OM1 (SPAdes) (version 2) | ecosystem: Environmental > Aquatic > Freshwater > Wetlands > Bog ...
TCCGCCTCTTCAACCGTCAGCCCTTCCCGCTCCCCGCTTGAACTAGCGCCAGCGTGAAGAAACCAAGCCATTTCCGCATTTCTGCAAGAGGCTCTCTCTTGATATATTCGGCTATTTGAATAGCCAGGCGTTCTAACGCGACGATTATCGCTTCGGGGCACTCACTTTCCGAGCGCCGGACGATCGACAAGATATGCTCGACATACCCGAGCATCGGCGTCATCGGATTGCGCAACTCGTGTGCCGCGATCGCTATGAACGCGTCACGCGCACGTACCGCCTGCGTCAGCTCCGCGACGAGACCCGCGTGCGCGCCCCGAGGCGCTGTGTGGGCGAGCGCGACCGCGCCGCACGCCTTGCCGATCTCGCTGCACAGTTCGGCTTCGTCGACCATGCTCATGTTCAAAAGACCCCGTTCCGCCAGCCGTTCTTCTGGTCAACGGGAAGACGGCCTGGCGTACCGATCGACCAGCTGAAGATGCCCGTGCCGAAGGCTCGGCCATCAGCGGTAGTAAGCGTGCTGCGAGGCGGTATCGGTTCTAGCGCACCTCCCGTCCCTTCAGGGATGATAAGAGCTACCTCCGTCCGATTAAACCGGTGGGTGCCGGGACCGCGCAGCGCGAGATACCCACAATTAGCGACATCTTTATGGGGGAAACGTCAAAAAAACGTCCCTTATGCCGGCAATCAATCTGAACGCGCCATCTGGGCTAGCGAGGGGTGGCGCCTCCCAGGCGACCTGAACGCACCTCAGCTAGCAATACTGGCGGTCCCCGAGCTATTGGCAAACAGGGGCCCGCTCATCATATCGATTACCAGCGCCGACGCCGCGGGACCGCTTCCCAGTGACGGCCCGCGTCCCGCAACAGCTAAAGCGGATTAATGACCACCCCCACGGACGAGATCGCGCGCCGGCGTACCTTTGCGATCATCTCGCACCCCGACGCCGGCAAGACCACCTTGACCGAGAAACTCTTGCTGTTCGGCGGGGCGATCCAGCTCGCCGGCGAGGTCAAGGCGCGCGGCGACCGGCGGCGGGCGCGCTCAGACTGGATGGCAATCGAGCGCGAGCGCGGCATCTCGGTCTCTTCGGCGGTGATGAGCTTCGAGCATGAGGGGCTCGCCTTCAACCTGCTCGACACGCCCGGGCACCAGGATTTCAGCGAGGACACCTACCGCACGCTGACCGCGGTCGACAGCGCGGTGATGGTACTCGACGCCGCCAAGGGGATCGAAGAGCAGACCCGCAAACTCTTCGAGGTGTGCCGATTGCGCGACGTGCCAATCATCACTTTCGTCAACAAGCTCGACCGCGAGGGCCGCGACCCGTTCGACCTGCTGGACGAAATCGAGCAGTCGCTGGCGCTCGACGTGACCCCGGCCTCCTGGCCGATCGGCATCGGGCGCGATTTTCTCGGGACCTATGACCTTTTCGCCGATGAGCTCCTCTTGTTCGAGCGCGGCGTCCACGACCGGGTCGTCGAGCCGGTCCGCTGCGATGGCCTCGACGACCCCGAGCTTGCCCGCCGACTGCCGAAGGCCGCGCTCGCCCAATTGCGCGAGGAGGTCGAGATGGCCAAGGGGCTGTGCCCGCCGTTCGACGCGCAAGCCTATCGCGAGGGCCATCTGACCCCGGTCTATGTCGGCAGCGCGCTCTACAATTTCGGGGTGCGCGAACTGTTGCGCGGGGTCGCCGAGCTGGCCCCGGCGCCGCGCCCGCAGCCGGCCCAAGGCGTCAATGGGCCGCGGCCCATTCTGCCCGAGGAGCCTGAGGTCGCCGGTTTCGTCTTCAAGGTGCAGGCCAATATCGACCCGCAGCACCGCGACCGCATTGCCTTTGTGCGGATCGCCTCCGGCCGCTTCCGGCGCGGCATGAAATTGAAGAACATCCGCACCGGACGGCAAATGTCGGTGCAGGCCCCGGTGTTTTTCCTCGCCCGCGAGCGCAACCTCGCCGAGGAGGCCTGGCCCGGCGACATCATCGGCATCCCCAACCACGGGAGCCTCAGGATCGGCGACACCTTGACCGAAGGTGAGGCGATCCGTGTCACCGGCATCCCGAATTTCGCGCCCGAGATCCTGCAGCGGGTCAAGGTCGACGACCCGATGAAGTCGAAGCATCTCAAACACGCCCTCGAGCAATTGGCCGAGGAGGGGGTGACCCGCGTCTTCAAGCCGCTTGCCGGCGGCGACTGGATTGTCGGCGTCGTCGGCGCGCTGCAGCTCGACGTGCTCAAGGCGCGGCTCGCTGCCGAATACGACCTCGCGACCCGCCTCGACGGCGCACCCTTTCAGGCGGCGCGCTGGCTCGACGCCGACGACCCGGCCGAGCTCGACCGCTTCCGCATCAAGAACCCGGGGGCCAGCGCCGAGGACCACGACGGCGTGCCCGTGTTCCTCGCCCGCAACGCCTGGGATCTGCGCACGACAATCGAGGAATGGCCCAAAATCCGGTTCACGGCGACGCGCGAGCAGAGCTGAGCGCGAGCCCCTGCTTGTCCGCCGAAACGTCCATAGAATACGATTGACTACACCGTAGCCGGGAGCGGAGATGCCTGGAAAAAACGTGCTCACGGTTCGGGTTTCGGCGGAGCTTCAGAGCCGTCTCGACGCTATCGCGGACGCCATCGACCGGCCGAGATCATGGGTCGTCAACCGAGCGCTCGAAGCTTTCGTAGAATCCGAAGCTTGGCAAATCGAGGAAATCGAGCGCGGGCTCGCCGAAGCTGACGCCAGTGAATTCGCGAGCGAAGCAGAAGTTGGGGCGATCTTCGAGAAGTGGAAACGCATAGATCCCGATGCGGATTAGATGGTTGCGCACCGCCCTGCGTAACCTCGATCATCACGCGGACTACATAGCCAAGCACGACCCTATTACGGCGCAAAATGTCGTCCGGCGTATCCAAGCCGCGGCCGATTGGCTCGCGGAATACCCGAGTATGGCGCCTACAGGACCCGTGTCAGGCCGGCGCCGGGGCTGCCCCCTCGGTCACGGTTTCGAGCTGGCCGACCGTCTCGCGGCCGAACAGCAGCGGGATGAAGGCGCCGACCGCTACCACTACCAGTATCGTGCCGAAGAATATCGTCGCGGAACCGGTGTGCGGTTCCATCAGGAAGGGCGCCAGCACTCCGGAAAAGACCCGCCCGGTCGACTCGCCAAACGCATGTCCGCGCCCGCGCAGGGCCGTCGGGAACTGCTCGGAGAGGTAGATCCGAAAGGCAGTCGCGGCCGACAGTGTGGTGAAGCCGGTCATCACCGCACCGGCAATCATCATCGCCGTCGCGTAGGGTCCTCCTCGGTGTGCCATCATCATCAGGAAAAGGCCGGGCAGCGAGCCGGCGAGGGCGTAGAATATCGTCCAGCGTCGCCCGATGATCTCCATCAGGAAGCCGGTGAAACCTTTTCCTGGAATGCTCGCGGTGAAGACCAGCGTACTTACGCCAAAGCTCAAGGAGACGGCGGCGCCCTGATCGACCAGCGCCTTTGGTAGCAGGACCGAAATCAGAAAAAAGGCAGTGCCGCAGAAGACATAGCTGGAGATCCCGATTGCCGTCCAGCGCAGTTGGCCGCGACGGAACAACGCCCGATAGGGCGGCAGCTTCTCGCGCACCATCTGCGCATTGCTCCCGAGCGTTGCAACCGTCAACGCCGGAACTCGGTTGCCGGCCTTTCGGATGATCCGGTTGACGGTGTCGACCGCCACCGCAGTGTGGCCTCTGCGCAAATACCAGCGCGCGCTTTCAGGGATCAGGAAATAGATCAGCGCCGGCATGACGAAAAAGGCGAGCCCGCCGGGCAGCGCCATCAGCCGGAAGGCGCTCGGATTGTCGGCGAGCAGAAACCCGACCAGGGGCAGCACGGCGAACGCACAGGCAAGCGACATTTCGTAGACGGCGGCAAAGGTGCGCCGATGCCGCGCCGGCATCAGCTCCGCGGCGATCGGGAATGGCGCAAAGACCGCAAAGCCGCCCGCCAGGCCGGTCAAGAGACGCACGATGATCAGCTGCTCGCCCGTCTGCACCAAGGTGAGCAGCAAAGTGAAGAAGGTTAACCCGGCCACGCCGATCAGCATGATGGTCTTGCGGCTGTGATGGTCGGAGATCGCCGAGGCGATGAAGCCGCCGACGACGATCATCATCGTCGAGGCGACGGCGAGAAAGCGGATCTGGTCGGGTGTCAGATGCAGCGGCTGCTTCGCGAGCACTAACAGCGAACCGGTCATGACGAGGTCGTAGCCGTCGACAAAGCCGACGAGCGAGAGCACCGCGATCAGCATCATGTGGTAGCGGCTGAACGGAATGCTGTCGAGCTTGCGTCCCAGCACATGGCCAGCCGGCGATGTCGAACGGGCGATCGGCTGCATTTCTGCCATCGTTTCCTCCCAATGTGGCAGCGGCTTTTTCCGTTCGCCTCGTCGCCCGGTCGATGGGCGTCAGGCCAGTGCCGGAACTCCTTCGGTAACGGTTTCCAGCTGGCCGACGGTCTCCCGCCCAAACACCAGCGGGATAAAGGCGCCGATGGCCACGACCACGAATATCGTGCCGAAGAAGATCGGCGCCGAACCGGTATGCGGTTCCATCAGCCACGGCGCGAAGCCGCCGGCGAACAGCCGCCCAAACGATTCGCCAAAGATATGCCCGCGCCCGCGCAATGCCGTCGGGAACTGCTCGGAGAGATAGACGCGCGTGGCGGTGAAGGCCGACAGCACCGTGAAGCCCATGATCAGGCCGCCCGCCACCACCAGCACGCCCGCATACTCGCCCGCACGCTGCGATACCAGCAGCAGCGCGAGACCTGGCAATGAGCCGGTCAGCGCATAGGCAATTGTCCAGCGTCGTCCGATAATCTCCATCAAGAAGCCGGTGAATCCCTTCCCGAAGAAGCTCGCCGCATAGACGACCGAGGTCAAACCCAAGCTCGCGCTCAAGGCAAAGCCCTGATCGTGGAGCGCCTTTGGCAACAGCACCGAAATCAGAAAGAAGGCGGTGCCGGCGCAAATGCCGCTCAGAATCCCGACCGTCGTCCAGCGCAGCTGACCTTTGGCGAACAGCGCCCGATAGGGCGGCAGCGGCTCGCCGGCGACTTCCCGGTGTTCGCCCAGTGCCTCGAGGGTCAGCGGCGGCACCTTGTTGCCGGCTCGCGCAATAATGCCGTTGACGCTGTCGACCGCCGCCTGCAGCTGGCCTTTGCGCAAGAACCAGCGCGGGCTTTCGGGAAGCACGAAATAAACGATGACCGGAATTACGGTCACCGCCAGTCCGCCCGGCAATGCGAGAAAGCGAAAGGCGTTTTCGTTGCCGGCGAGCAGGCCGGCGATAAACGGTACCACGGTAAACGAGGAGGCCAGCGCCATCTCATAGACGGCGCTGTAGGTGCGCCGGTGCTGCGCCGGCATCAATTCGGCGGCGATCGGGAACGCCGCCGAAACGACACCCCCGGCGCCAAGGCCTGTCAACAGGCGCAGGATGATCAGCTGCTCGGCAGTTTGGACCAGCGGGATCAGCAGTGTCAGAAATGTCGTCAGGAACACGCCGATCAGCACGATGCTCTTGCGGCTCAAATGGTCGGACACGGCCGAGAAGAAGAAGCCGCCGAGGCACAGCATGAAAGTCGGGCCGACGGCGAGCCAGCGGATGTCGGTGTCGGTCAGCTGCAGCGGCACCTTGGCCAGCACCAAGAGCGAGCCGGTCATCACCAGATCGTAGCCCTCGATAAAGCCGACGAGGGCGAGCACGGCTATTATCAAGATGTGGTAGCCGCTGAACGGGATGCTGTCGAGCTTGCGCCCGAGCACAAAGCTGGCCGGAGTTGCCGGCCTATCGATAGGGCGAATTTCTGCCATGGCGACCTCCCAACTGGTCGAACCCGGAGGACCATGCGAAACCGCAAAATTTGCGAGGCGGTACGTCGCCTACCCGAGGAATAATCTACGCCGAACCGCTACCGCTGGAGCGACGCCCCGCAATCCTGCAACCGCTTCAAATCCCACCGAGCCAACGTCTTTGTTGACCCACCCTTTCGGATCAGCCTCAGCCTAGCTCCACCCGACACGGTTGTCACCCGGCAAACACGAACTCTAGTGGCGCCATTCGGATGTCGGCGCGTTTGCTTCGCCGAGGGGCACGATGGCGGGCCTGGGGAGCGGAACGATGTCGGGCTTGTCGCCCGGTTCGGTCTTGCGCACTTCGGCGGCGTGCTTCAGGCGGTAGTACGAGCGGATCGTCAATGGGATCGAGCCCAGATAGACCACGCCGACGACCATCAGGGTCGGCCAAGGCGCGGTCGTCAGGAACGCGGTCGCGACGCCGAAAGCGAGCAGTGTCGGGATCACCATGTGGTGCGGGATACGGATCCGCTTGAGCGACACGGTCGGCACCTTGCTGACCATCAACAACGCGATCCCGGTTATCGTTACGGCGCTCAAGTAGGGCGAGCGGAACAGCCAGTCGCCCCATTCGAAGCTGAGAAACATCGGGATCATGACCAAGCCCGCACCGGCCGGCGCCGGTGCACCGCTGAAAAAGGGAGCCGCATAGGACGGCACCTCGGCTCCGGTCCCGGCGTTGAAGCGCGCCAGACGCAGCGCGCAGCACACCGCGAAAAACAGCACGATCACCCAGCCCAGGACGTGCCATTCCGACATCGTCCAGAGATACAGAACCGCAGCCGGTGCCACGCCGAAGCTGACGAAATCGGACAGGCTATCGAGCTCCGCGCCAAAGCTCGAGGTGGCTTTGAGAAGGCGGGCCATGCGTCCGTCGAGGCCATCGAAAATGCCGGCAGCGATGATCGCAAACACCGCACCCTCGAAATTTCCGCCCATCGCGAAACGCATCGCCGTCATCCCGGCGCATAGCGCAAGCAGGGTCAGCACGTTGGGGACCATGCGGTTGACCGACAAGCCGGAAAGCCGGTGTACCCGCATCCGCGGCCGCCGCACCCTGGCACGACGCATCCTCACGGCCTGCCTCCCTTCACCGCCCTCGGGGCTCATTGCGCGAAACCCTGGCGGGTCGACTCTTGCGCCAAGCGATCGGCAAGTACCGTTTCGCCGCCCACCATCCGCTGCCCCGCGATCACCATCGGTACATAGACCTCCGGGCAATAGACGTCGACACGCGAGCCGAAGCGGATTATGCCGATCCGCTGGCCAGTGACGACCTCCTGCCCCTCGCGCAGATCGCAGACGATGCGTCGGGCGAGCAGACCGGCGATCAACACAAACGCGATCTCGGGGCCCTCTGCCGGAGCGATGCGGATCGCCATTCGCTCGTTGTGCCGGCTCGCCTCGTCGCGGCTCGCATTCAGGAAACGCCCCTTGGTGTAGCGCAGCGCGGCGACCCTGCCGCCGAGCGGTGCGCGGATAACGTGTACATCAAAGATGTTGAGGAAAATTCCGATCCGCGTAAGGGCGGCCTCTCCCATCGCCAGCTCTTGCGGCGGCGGCGCCGTCGCGATCGACACGACAGTGCCGTCCGCCGGGCTGACCAGCAGGCCCGGGCGGGCCGGGGTCACGCGCCAGGGGTCACGGAAGAAGTAGGCGAGCCACAGCGTGACGCCGGCGGCGATCCAGCCGACGCGGACCCAAAAGAGGAAGAAGAGGAGCGTCACAACTGCTCCCACCAGCACGAATTTGAATCCGTCCGGGTGGAGCGGCGCGATGAATCTTCTCAACACCAAAGTTCGCCCGGCAATGGAGAGGCGGGCAGGTCAGCTGCCTTCGCGGCGCCAAGCCGCGAGCAACCCGCCGACGATCAGCAGCAGGGCCGCGATGCCCGGCAGCAGCGGCGTTTCGGTGAACCCGGTCACGGTATAGTCGCCGTTGGCGCGCAACCCCATCCAGTTCCCTCCGGCCGCCGCCCGGTCGGGGGAGACCCGGCGAATTTCCGGCATCGTCCCGCTGCCCACCCAGAAGATGCCCCCGCCGGTCGCGGTAACAACCGGTGCGAGCTTCTCCGGGGTGGTGCGGACATCGGCGAATTCGATCGGATTGAGTGGTCCTGCTGCAGCGAGCGCCGTGCGGCTGCCATCGGTCACCCGGTAGAGCCCCATCTCGCCGATCGGCAGGCTGCCGGTACTGCGACCGCCGGTGTCGGGTGACACGGTCAGGCTTCGAGTGGATCCGTCCGGCGCCGTAACGGTGACCGGGCGGTCGTCGGGCTCGAGCGATTGCCGAGTAACCACCAGGCGGTCGCCTTCGACGGCGGCGCGCAGATCGTTTTCCTCGAGGTCGGGTTCCTTCATTAGCCAATAAGCGAGCCGGCGCAGCAACTCCGCCTCTGGACCTCCACCCTCGAAACCGCGCGCCCAGAACCACATCTGGTCGGAGAGCAGCTGTGCGACCCGTCCCTTGCCGACACGGTCGAGTACGAGCAGCGGGTCGCTGTGATCGCCGCTCATCAGCGTCGTGCCATGATGCACGTGCGCCTCGACCTGGCGGAACCAGCGTCCCCATGTCGGTTCACCGCCCGGTGGGCCGGCCCCGGGGAGCCCTTCCGTCACCGGGTGCCGGCGACCCAGATCGGTGACCCGGGCCTTGAAGCCCTCTTCAAAGACGTCCCCGGTGGGCTCGGTCGGCAGTATCGTTCCGAGCGGCGTGCGGGCGAGGCTCAGGGGGGTGCCAAAGCTCGGGCCGGCTGCTTCGAGAAAAGCGCCCCCGTTGCGTACATAGCGCGCGACATTTTCGAGATAGGCCTGCGGGATCACCCCGCGCCGGCTGTAGCGATCAAAGATGATCAGGTCGAATTCGTCAAGCTTGACATCGAACAACTCGCGGATCGGGAAAGCGATCAGCGACAGTTCGCGGATCGGCGTGCCGTCCTGCTTTTCGGGCGGGCGCAGGATCGTGAAATGGACGAGGTCGACCGAAGGGTCGGATTTGAGGATGTTGCGCCAGACCCGCTCGCCGGCATGTGGTTCGCCCGACACCAGCAGCACCCGCAGCCGGTCGCGCACGCCATTGACGACGACGACCGCGCGGTTGTTGTTGAGGGTAAGCTCCTGCGGGCCGGGCTCGACCTCGAGCTCGACGACATTGGGTCCGCCATGGTCGATTACGACCGCTAGCGAGACATCGCGGTCGACGGGCACCATGACCGGGTGCGGGGTGCCGCCGTCCTTGCGCCATGTGACCCTGGCCTGGTTCGTTGGACCTCCCTCCTGCTTTTTCTGTGGGCCTAGAGGCAAATCCTCAACCCGGATCGTCAGCTTCAGCTCCTTGCCGACCAGGCCGAAGCTCGGCGCTTGATCGACGACGAGACGTCGGTCGCCCTCATTAGGCTGTCCGGAAAGCAGGACATGGAGCGGCGCGCCGACCGCCTCTTTTAGTGCGTTCGCGTCCCCGCTCGGCACGTCGTGCACTTGGCCATCGGTGATCATGACGATGCCGGCGAGGCGCTGGCGCGGCACGTCCGACATCGCCCGATCAAGCGCGGCAAACAACCTGGTCCTGTCGTCGCCGGCACCGGGTTGGGGCTTTCCCGCCCGGATCACCCGCAGGTCCAGATCACGCTCCCGAGCGAGACGATCCTTGAGCGAGGCCAGCGCGGTCTCGGTCGCGTGCTGGCGATCGCCGATGCGTTGGCTCGGCGATTCGTCGACGACGATGATCGCGATGTCGCGCTGCGGTGAGCGCTCTTCCTCGACCATGGAGGGATTGACCAGAGCCGTGAGCAGGATCGCGAAGGCGATCGCGCGCCACGCCAGCCCACGCGCGCGGCGCAGCAACCCGAAACCAAGGGCCAGCGCAGAGGCTGCGCCGAGCAGCCCGATCGCCGCCCATGACAGCAGCGGTGCGGTTGCGAGCGTGAAAGCGCCCACGCTCATTGGCCGAGGCGCTCCAAGATCGCGGGAACGTGCACTTGGTCCGATTTGTAGTTGCCGGTCAGCACATACATTACGAGGTTGACGCCGAAGCGCATCGCCATTTCGCGTTGCGGCTCGCCGCCGGGAACAACGGCGAAAGCCGGACGGCCCTGCCCATCGACCGCCCAGGCGGCCGCCCAGTCGTCGGCGCCGACGACGACGCTCGAGACTCCGTCATTGACGCGATCCTCGGCTGGTTCGACCCACAATGTGCCGACATTCCAGCGACCGGGAAATTCATGCAGCAGGTAAAACGACTTGGTCAGCACGTGATCGGGCGGGATCGGCACCAGCGGCGGGATCTTGACGCCGCCCGCAAGGCGGCGCAGACGCTGCGCCGAAAGTGCCGCACCGCCGAACGAGCCGGGGGTCTGGTCGTCGCCGTCACGCGTGTCGAAGAGAATCGTCCCGCCGGTCTCGAGATAGCGATTTATCCGCTCGACCGCCGTTACCGAGGGTGGCGCCTGATCCGAAACCACCGGCCAATACAGCAGCGGGAAGAAGATCAGCTCGTCCCGCTCGATATCGACAGCGAGCGGATCGGCGGTCTCGACCGCGGTCCGCCGGTTCAGGGTCGCCGTCAGGCCGACCAGCCCGGCGCGGCTCACTGCATCGACCTCGTCGTTCCCGGTCCGCACATAGGCCAAGCGCAGCTCGGAAGTCGCCTGCACGACAAAGGCGTCGTCGGCGTGCGCCGCCGAAGCAGCGCCAACCACCGCGACGAGAAGGGCGGCGGCAGACTGCGCGAGGCGTCTTCGCAACAAGCCGCGCAGCGCGTAGGCAATCAGCAAATCGGCGAGCGCCAAAAGCAGCGCTGCGGTCAGCAGCGGCGGCCGAAGATCGATCTCGCGGCCGCTCGGGAAACTCTCGCGTGTGGTGCCGGGAGGTAGGCTCTCGATCGGTTTCAATTCTGTGATCCCGGCCGAGAGGTTGAGCGCACGCTTGGCGTCCGTCGTGCCGTAAAAGCCGGGCGGATGCTGCGGGGATGCGATCGCCGAAGCCACCTCCTTACCCGAAATCGGGCGGGCGGTCGGCGGGGCGCGCTGCAACCGCCCGAATCCGTCGAGGGTCTCGATCGGCGGCAGCGCCTCTTCGTTAGCCGTCGCCACGCCTTGGCTCATGGCTATGGTGCGGCGCAGCATCTGGACGAACAATCCTGAGAGGGCGAGGTTCGACCAATCTGCGTTCGCCGTTGTGTGGACCAGCACGATCCAGCCTTGCCCCCGCTTCTCGGCGGTGACGAGCGGGGTACCGTCGGCCAAGCGCGCCCACGTCTTGGCCGCAAGGTCGAGATCGGGCTCAGCCAGCACCTGGCGAGAAACCGTCACGTCCCCCGGTATTGCGAGCCCGGCGAAGGGGCTGTCCGGCGCGAACGGAGCGAGCCGGGCGGGCTGCTCCCAGGAGAGCGCACCACCGATCGTGCGGCCGCCGCGGCGCAGCCGCACCGGCAGCAGCTGATCGGCCTGCTCAGCGAGGTGAGGACCGGCAAAGCGAAGCAGCAGCCCGCCGGCCTCGATCCATTTGACGATGGCCGCTTCCTCCGCCGGCGAATCCGGTCCGGCGTCAGAGAAAATCAGGACGGCGAGCTCGCGTTTGAGGAGATCGGTCGGGTGACCGCGACGGATCTCGGTGAACGGGCCGAGTGCGCGCTCGAGATAGTAATTCTCGCTGAGCAGCGGCTGCCCGCCGGCGTTCGTCGCCGCGGCGATGCCGACCGGGCGGCGTCGCCACCGCTCATCGACCAGCAGCACCGAGCCGGCCGACTGATCGCCCTCAATTTCGATGCGAGCCGCTCGGTTTCTCAGCTCGCTCGGCATCGGTAGCCGAACCTCGACCCCCTTAGCCCCGGGCTCGATCGTTGCCGCCTGGCGAGCGAGCAGACGGCCATCCTCGGCGCTGGCGCGGACTTGCAGGAGGCGCGGCGCGGGTGTCGGCAGCGAACGCAGCCTGACGCCGAGATCGTTTGCTTGCATGTCGCCGGCTATGAGCAGGAGCGGAGCCTGGCTCGGCTCTGCCGTGAGGTAATGCAAGCTGCCCTGCTCGGCGAGATCGGCAGCGAACGCCTCGCTCCCGTTATCGGCAACGCCGTCGCTCAGCCAGAAGGCGGCAGTCGCGTCGGCCAGCGACAACGCTTCGAGTCGCTCCAGCGCGGCCTGTCGGTCGACCGGCCATGGCTTGGGCTGCAATGCCTGGACCGCGGCGCGCGCGTCGGCTGCGCGGATCGGCGCCAGCGGTGCGGCCGGCTCGCTTGTGACGGGCGGGGCGGTGGCGAGGAGGACCACTTGGCGGTCCTCGCGTTCGGCCTCGGCTAAGAGATCGGCGAGCGCCGACTGTCGCGCCGGCCAGTCGCGCGCCGCTGCCCAGCCGTCGTCGACGATGACGAGAATCGGCCCGGTCGAGGCCAGGCGCGCCTGCGGATTGAGCAACGGATGGGCAGTCGCAACAATCACCAGTGCGGTCAGCGCCATGCGCAACAGGATCAGCCATAACGGGGTGTGCGCGGGCGTCTCTTCGCGCGGCGCCAGTCCCAGAAGCAGCCGGATTGCGGGGAAGGCGATGCGGCGCGGCGCCGGCGGCGTCACCCGCAGCAGCCACCAGATGATCGGCAGCGCCGCCAAGGCGACGAGCAGCCACGGCGAAGCAAAGGCGAGGGAGCCGAGCGCCAACATCGCTCACCGTCGGCGATCAGCCGACAACGCGGCAAAGAGCGCCAGTAAGGCGAGATGCGGCGAGCGATCGGTGCGATGAAAGCCGAAGCTCCAGCCGACCGCCCCGGCGATTGCGGCGAGGCCCTCGCGATGGCGCCGGAAGCGGGCGGAGTAGTCGTCGCGAATGCTTTCGACGCGGGGAATGAGGACCTCTTCGCGCTCTTCGACCCCCTCAAAGCGGATGCGTCCGTCGAAGGGCAGGTCTTCCTCGGCTGGATCGGTGATCTGCAGCATATGGCCCTTGAGCCCGGCGGCGGCGAAGTGAGTAATTGCCGCATTGACCGCGTCGAGCGGCGATAGGAAGTCGCCGATCAGCACGAGCTGGCCGGCGCGCGGCAAGGGTTCGAACGCCGGCAAGCTGTCCGATTCGGACAGCTCCCGGCTGATCAACTCGACCACCCGCGACAGCGCGATGCGCCCGTTCATCGGCGCGATGCCGCTGCCGAGCAGGGTCAGGCGTTCGCCGCCACGGACCAGAAGGCTGGCGAGCGCGATGAGCAGGAGTTCGGCGCGATCGCGTTTTGTTGGCCATTCCGCGCCGGACAGGTGATCCGCTGAGCTGTAGTCCATCGAGGCGGAGGCGTCGCGCCACAACCAGACACTCTGCGCGGCTTCCCACTCGGTTTCGCGGACATAGAGGCGTTGCGACTTCGCGCTCTCGCGCCAATCGATGCGCGCTGCCGCGTCGCCCTGCTCATATTGGCGGAACTGCCAGAAGGTCTCGCCCTGGCCGACCCGACGGCGACCATGGACCCCCTGCGCGACGGTCACCGCGACCCGCTCGGCCGCCACAAGGAGCGGCGGCAGCACAGAAGCGGCCTGCTCGGCCCGATCGCGCACCCCGGCAGGAGACGCCCGGCGCCGGCTCAACACCGACGCCCCAGTCTCGATTCGGTCGCAATCACCGGAACGGCGCCGAAATCTGCTCGATGACGCGAGCCACGGTGACGCCCTCGGCACGGCCGGCGAAGCTGACCGCCATGCGGTGGCGCAACACCGGCGGCGCCAGCGCGAGGATATCGTCGATCGACGGACTGAACCGGCCGTCGATCAGCGCCCGGGCGCGGCAGGCGAGCATCAGCGCCTGACTGGCGCGCGGCCCCGGTCCCCACGAGACAAAGCGCGTCATGCTTTCGGTCGCGGAACCATCCGGCCGCGCCGAGCGAACCAGCGAGAGGATCGCCTCGACAACGCTTTCGCCGACCGGGATGCGGCGAACGGCGCGTTGCGCCGCCATCAGCTCGGCGACGTTCATCGCCGGCCGCGGCCGGTCCTCGGTGATGCCGGTCGTTGCGATCAGCATTTGCCGCTCCGCCTCGCGGTCGGGATAATCGACATCGATCTGCAACAGGAAGCGGTCGAGTTGCGCTTCGGGAAGCGGATAGGTGCCCTCCTGCTCGAGCGGGTTCTGAGTTGCCAGCACGTGGAAAGGGCGGGGCAACGGATGGTATTGGCCGGCGATCGAGACACGGCCCTCCTGCATCGCCTGCAAAAGCGCGGACTGCGTGCGCGGGCTCGCACGGTTGATTTCGTCCGCCATCAGCAGCTGACAAAAGACCGGGCCGGGGATAAAGCGAAATGACCGCCGGCCGGTCTCGCTTTCCTCGAGGACCTCGGAGCCGAGAATATCCGCCGGCATCAGGTCGGGCGTGCATTGGATGCGTTTGTCCTCTAGGCCGAGGATCGTGCCCAAAGTCTCGACGAGCCGGGTCTTGGCAAGGCCGGGGACGCCGATCAGCAACGCGTGCCCACCGCACAAGAGGGTGATCAAGGCTTGCTCGACCACCTCGCGCTGACCAAAAATGATTTCGCCGATACGCTCGCGGACGAGGCTCAAGCGCCCACCCAGCGCTTCGACCTCGGCAACGAGATCGGCGGAGGAGGCGGTGATGGGTGCAGTGGAATTCAAGCAGTCCGATCCCTTCTCAAACGACGCCACAGGTTCGAGCCTGATACAAAACGCCGGCTCCGGCAATTCCTCAGCGGCCCGCCCCGTCGCCGGCGACAACCGGTCGCCGGTCGATTGCGGCGATTTCGACATGCGGATCGCCCGAGATGGTACATGGTTCTATCGCGGGTCTCTGATCGGCCGGCCGGCGCTCGTCAAGCTCTTTGCCTCCGTTCTGCGCCGTGAGCCGGACGGCCGCTATTGGCTCGTCACCCCCGCGGAGCGCGGCCGCATCGAAGTCGAGGACGTCCCCTTCCTTGCGGTGGCGCTGAGCGTCCGTTGCGAAGGCCGCGAGCAGCAGCTGATCTTCCGGACCAATCTGGACGACATTGTGACCGCCGGACCGGACAATCCGCTGCGCGTCGAGACGGCTGCGAACGGCGAGCCGGCGCCTTATATTCTGGTACGCGACGATCTTGAGGCGCGACTCACGCGCTCGGTGTTCTACGAATTGGTTGAGCTCGGCACGGAGGAACCGATCGGGGAGACCAGCCAGTTCGGGGTATGGAGTAGGGGCAGGTTCTTCCCGCTCGGCGAACCCGGCCCGGATTGGGATTGACGGTCAAGGTGGAAATAGCCAATCCAATGACACGGGACCGGGTGATCACGCGCTTTGCGCATCTCGGGCAGCCGGGAAGGCGAGGCTTTGGCGGCGCCGCGGACCCGGCGGAAGCTGCCGCCTTGAGGCAAGCGACGCGCGGCGACCATGACCTCAATCCCGGGTGGACCCCGCCCAGCTCCGAATTGCGGCCTGCGGCCGTGCTGGTTCCGCTTGTCGACCGAGCCGGCGGCATGTCGGTGCTGCTGACCCAGCGCACCGCGCATCTGAGTGCCCACGCCGGGCAGATCTCGTTTCCCGGCGGGCGGATCGAGGCGAGCGATCAGGACGCGACAGAGGCGGCGTTGCGCGAGACCGAGGAGGAGGTCGGGCTGACGCGCGATCATGTGACGGTTATCGGCCGGCTCGATACTTATGTGACCGGGACCGGCTTCGAGATCACCCCGATGGTCGGTATCATCAAAGTTCCCTTTCCGCTCGCCCCTGATCCATTCGAAGTGTCCGAGGTGTTCGAGGTACCGCTTTCGTTTGTTCTTGATCCCAACAATCATCGCCGTGTAACACGCGTCTTCGAGCAGCGGACGCGGATCTTTTTTGTCCTGCCGTACGAGAACCGGTACATCTGGGGGGCGACGGCGGGAATGCTGGTGAACCTGGCCGAGGTGCTCGCCGGTTGAGGAGGGAATGCCTCGGGTCCTCCTCACAATTGTCCTGCCCCTCCTTTTGCCGACGGCAGTGTACCTTCTATGGGTTACCACGCTGCGACCAGCGCGGCGGAACGGCGCGACATTGTGGAGGGCGCTGCCGTGGGTCTGGCTCGCCGGCGTCGGAGTGGCTCTGTTGGCGCTTGTTCTGTTCGTGGTGACGGTTCATTTCGGCACGCCACAGGAGGGCGTTTACGTGCCGCCGCGCTGGGAGAACGGTCACATCGTCCCGGGGCATATCGAACCGAAGCCCGGCCGATGACGGAACTCGAGAAGCAGCACCGGATCGCTTCGCAGCCATGGATGGTTGAGCCCGCGACTCGCGCCGTTCTGGCAGCACTTTCGGCGGGCGGCGTCGAGGCGCGATTTGTCGGCGGCTCGGTTCGCGACGCGCTGCTTGGGCGGTCGATCGGCGATATCGATATCGCCACTCCCGCCTCGCCCGAGCGCGTCATCGATCTTTTGGAGAAGTCCGGCATAAAGGTTGTGCCGACCGGCCTGGCCCACGGCACGATAACCGCAATCGTGCCGCCGCGGCATTTCGAAATTACGACATTGCGCCGCGACGTCGAGACCTATGGCCGCCGGGCCCGCGTCGCGTTTGACGCAGATTGGACCGCCGATGCGGCGCGGCGCGACTTCACGATCAACGCGATCTTTCTCACCCCCGACGGCACGCTCCACGATCCGGTCGGCGGCTTGGACGACCTGCGTGCCCGTCGGGTCCGCTTTGTCGGTGACCCCGCGACCCGCATCGCCGAGGATGTGCTCAGGCTGCTCCGCTATTACCGCTTTGAGGCGCGTTTCGGAACCGGCGCCGGCGATGCCCCGGCGCGCGCCGCCTGCCGGGCCGCGGCACATCTGCTGCCGAGCCTGTCGGGAGAGCGCGTCGCGCAGGAACTCGTAAAGCTGCTGGAGACCCCGGACCCGATGGCAGTGCTGCACATGATGAGGGAGGACGGGGTGCTTGTGGTGGTGGTGCCCGAAGCGCACCGCCTCGATCGACTGCCGCGACTGATCGCGTTCGAGCCTGAGGTTGATCCATTGCGTCGTCTGGCCGCGCTTATCGAAGTCGACGGCGAAGGCGCCGTGGCGCTCGCCGCGCGTCTGCGCTTTCCGAACGCGTGGCGCGATCGGCTTCATGGCCTCTCTCCGCCCAGGCCTCTCGACCCGCAAGCGGATGCACGATCCCAGCGTCGAGCGATTTATCGGCTCGGCGTCGAACGCTATCGCGACTTGGCAATGCTGTTGGCGGCACAAGGAGAAATGTCGCGAAGCCGGTTCGCGGAGCTCCTCGATCTCGCTGGCGACTGGACACCGCCGGTGTTTCCGCTCGCCGGGCGCGACGTGACGGCCCTCGGCATCCCGGTTGGCGAGCGGGTCGGCCGGCTGCTCGCCGCGGTGCGCGACTGGTGGGAGGCCGGCGACTTCACCGCCGACCGCGTGGCCTGCCTCGCACGCCTCGCAGAGCTCGCAGCGGTACCACATCCCCCGCAATCGCCGTCTTCAATCCCATCTTGACCAAGCTGCCCGAGCGGCTAATCTGCCGCGCGGAGGCCGCCGCGGTTCAGCGACGTTTCCCAAATATCGAAGGGCTGGAAGCGCCACTGCTGATTGCCGGTCTCGTGCACCGCACGGACCGTCGAGCGAGGGGCGCATAGCTGTTGGTTTCTCACATGCCGAATCAGACCGCTCGTCGCCGGAAAACGCATGTCACAACGCAGCGGCCACCCTTTGAGCGCATCGCATTGATCCTGCAAGGCGGCGGCGCGCTCGGCGCCTACCAGGCTGGCGTCTACCAGGCGCTGGCGGAAGCGAACCTGCACCCGGATTGGGTCGCCGGTATTTCGATTGGCGCCATCAACGCGGCCCTGATCGCCGGCAATTCACCCGAAGCGCGTGTCGAGAAGTTGCGCGAGTTCTGGGAAACCGTCAGCGAGCCGCCGTTCGGCATGCCTTATATCGCAGCGTTGGAAGGCAGGGACGAGTTCACCCATAGCGTCATCAACGAGGTGCGCTCTTGGGGCGCGCTCGTCGGCGGCGCGCCGGGGTTTTTTCAACCGCGCGTGCCGCCGGCTTTTCTTTATCCAAACGGGGCGCCCGAAGCCCTGAGTTATTACGACGTTGCCCCGCTGAGGGCGACCCTTGAACGTCTGGTGGATTTCGACCTGATTGACACCGGCGCGACGCGCTTCAGTGTCGGCGCCGTCAATGTTCGAACCGGCAACTTCGTCTACTTCGACAGCACCACCCACCAGATCTTCGCTGAGCATGTGATCGCCAGTGGCTCCCTGCCGCCCGGCTTCCCGCCTACCGAGATCGAGGGCGAGCATTACTGGGACGGTGGCCTCGTTTCCAACACGCCGCTCGAATGGGTGCTCGACAGCCGGCCGGGAAAGGACACGCTCGCGTTTCAGATCGATCTGTGGAGCGCGCGCGGCGAGTTTCCGCGCAATCTGATCGAGGCCTACACGCGGCAGAAGGAAATCCGCTACTCCAGCCGCACCCGGCGCGCGAGCGATCAGTTCAAGAAGAAGCAGATCCTCCGGCGCGCGGCTGCGCAACTGCTTGCCAAGATCCCCAAGGAGTTACTGCAAACGCCGGAAGCTGAGATGCTGGCGTTGGACGCGGACGAGAAGGTCTACAACCTGATCCAGTTGATCTATCACGCCAAACACTACGAGGGAAACTCCAAGGATTACGAGTTCTCGCGCCGGACGATGGAGGAGCACTGGAGATCCGGCTACAACGACGCCGTTCGCACCTTGCGCCACCCGGAGGTGCTGCAGCGTCCGCAGGGGATGGACGGCGTCTTCACTTTCGATCTTGCGGTCGACGGCCGCGAATAGAGGAGACCCGACCGATGAAACTCGCCGAGGTGCGCCGCAACGCGTTCGCCATGCCGCTCCACGATCCGGCCTATCCGCCGGGTCCCTATAAATTCTACAACCGCGAGTTCGTGGTCATCACCTACCGGACCGATCCCGGCAAGCTGCGCGAGGTCGTGCCCGAGCCATTGGCAGTGGCCGGCGACACGGTCGCCTACGAATTCATCCGCATGCCGGATTCGACCGGCTTTGGCGACTACACCGAGACGGGCCAGGTGATTCCGGTGCGCTTCAAGACTAAAGACGGCATGGTCCAGGAAGGCGGCTACGTCCACGCGATGTATCTCGACGACGACGCGCCGATCGCCGGCGGGCGCGAGATCTGGGGCTTTCCGAAGAAGCTGGCCAGCCCGAAGATTTCGCACGAAGCCGACGTGGTGGTCTGCACTCTGCACTATGGCTCGGTGCTCTGCGTCTCCGCCACGATGGGCTTCAAGCATCGCGAAATCGATCCGGCGCCGCTCATAAAGGCGCTCGCGCGGCCGAATTTCATGATCAAGATCATCCCGCATGTCGACTGCACGCCGCGGATCTGCGAGCTGGTGCGTTATTACATGGAGGACGTCACCCTAAAGGGCGCCTGGGCCGGTCCGGCAGCCATCCAGCTCTTCGCGCATGCCATGTGCGACGTAGCGCGGCTGCCGGTGCGCGCGGTGGTCTCGGCCACCCATTACATCACCGACCTGACGCTCGGTCTCGGCGAAGTGGTGTTCGACTACATGAAAGACGCGTGAAAGGAATCCTGAGATGTCCTGTTTCTCCGATAAGGTCGCAATCATCACGGGCGCCGCTAGCGGCATCGGCAAGGAGATCGCGCTGCGGTTTGCCGCCGAGGGTGGAGTACCGGTCATTGCCGATCTCAATTTCGACCATGCCGACGCCACCGCGCGCGAGATCAAGGCGAAGGGATCGGATGCCTTTGCCGTCGGGATGAACGTCGCCGACGAGGCGGCGGTCGAAAAGGGCGTCGCCGACACGATAGCGAAATATGGCCGGATCGATGTGCTGGTCAGCAATGCCGGCATTCAGATCGTCAAACCGATCGTCGATTTTCCGTTTGCTGACTGGAAGAGGCTGCTGGCGATCCATCTTGATGGCGCTTTTCTAACCACCAAGGCGTGCCTGAAGCACATGTACGAGGCCAAGTCCGGCAGCATCGTCTTTATGGGCTCGGTACACTCGAAGGAAGCGTCGGTGTTGAAGGCACCCTACGTCACCGCCAAGCATGGGTTGTTGGGCCTCTGCCGCGTCGTCGCCAAGGAGGGCGCCCAATACAATGTGCGTGCTAACGTCGTCTGCCCGGGTTTCGTGCGCACGCCGCTGGTCGACAACCAAATCCCCGAGCAGGCCAAGGAACTCGGCATCAGCGAAGAGGACGTGATCAAGCACGTGATGCTGAAGGATACGGTCGACGGCGAATTCACGACGACCGCGGACGTCGCCGCGGCGGTGCTGTTCTTGGCCGGGTTCGAGACCAATGCGCTGACCGGGCAGTCGCTGGTGGTCAGCCACGGCTGGTTTATGGAATAGACATCGCGCGTTTCGCAGCTTGCGCCGACGCAAGCAGCGGGCGCGCGTAAAACCACTGATATTACTGTGGTTCGAGTTGCGGAGCACCGCGGCCGAGCGGTTATAGGGCTCTTGCCGGCTTTACTTAAGAATCCTGTTTTGCTAGGCGTTCGTTGGCACTGCTGCCCTGAACTACACAGGAGCAAAACTGATGGCCATCGCGACGACCTCTTCCGGTGCCCGCCGATCGGTTCTCCGTTACGCGCCTCTCCTGGCCCTGGCTCTAGCCGTGATCGCCTTGGCGCTGCTGGCGGTCGGCCCGATCGGTTGGCGCGCCGGCTGGTGGCATTTCCGTTTCGCTTTTCAGACCTTGATGCCCTGGGCGGCCTACTTCGGTATCGCCGCGTTGGTTGTCTCGGTCGTGACCCTACTCCTCGGCCGCTCGCGGATCGAATGGCGCGGCATCGCCATCGCCATTGTCGCCTTCGTCGCCGGTGGGCTGATCGCTTATGTTCCGTGGCACTATGACCAGATCCGGCAGCAGGTGCCGCCGATCCATGACATTACAACCGATCCGGATAATCCGCCGGCGTTTGCCGCCGTGGCGGCGCTGCGCGAGGCCGCAGGCCCCGACCGGCTCGCCTATGAGGGGGCCCGGATCGCCGAGCAGCAACGGCTGGCCTATCCAGAAATCATTCCCTTGACCCTCGCACTGGCGCCCGCGACGGCGTTCAATCGCGCCCTCGACACAGCCCAACGGATGGGCTGGACGATCCTTGCTGCGGACAACGCGGCGGGTCGGATCGAGGCAAGCGACAGGAGCCGCTGGTTCGGCTTCACCGACGACATCGTGATCCGCGTCACCGCTTCGGGGTCGGGCAGCCGCATCGACTTGCGCTCCTCGTCACGCTTGGGGCGTAGCGATTTCGGCGTCAACGCCGCCCGCGTCGAGCGCTATCTTTCCGCGCTGCGCGCTACAACCGGCGGCCCGGGCTAGCCCTCGCTCGCCCGAGAGGGGGGCTGCTAGACAGGGGGGGTGGCTGATGATTACCCTCCGAACGGAAGGTCGGCGCGGGGTATCGGCCGCGTCTTAAATGAAGCAAAATGGGGGGCCGTTGTCCGATTTCGAGGAACATCTGCTCGCCTTGGACATCAAGCTCGATGAGGTCCAAAAGCTTGGCAAGGCAGTCGTAGCGACGATCGGGCGAACCCGGGCCGCGGTCAAGGTCGGTCGGGTCGACGATATTGTCAGGGGGCTTGGGGCCATCTCGCAGCGGATCGACGAGACAACCGATGCGGCCGGCAGGTTAGCAAGCGCGTGGATCTTTGACGCATCGGGTTATCTGACGGATGGGCGTTTCGTCGATGACCTTAAAGAAGCTTCCGCCGAAAAGGGGCTTATGCTGTTTGAGAACAACGGTCGGATCTATTGTTTCCCATTGCTGTTGCGCGTTGATCCCAAAGAAATCGGTGTTAGGATCGGTAGAACGCTGGAGCGCCGGATTCGACCAAGCGAACTGGCCGACCTGCTGGCGCGCGCGCAGAAGCGCCCGCAACGGTTCCGCGAGACACAGTTTCTCGAACTCTTGTATCGCGCGTGGCGGCGTCTGGCTGGAGCGAATTGGCACGGGATGGGAAGCGGACCGGTGGTCGGACTGGCCGACATCCATGAGATATTGACCTTGCTGCCCGGGACGGACTACCCGATCGAGGAGTTCGGGCGTGATCTTTTGCTGCTCGATCGGCGGCCCGACCTGAGGACCCGCGACGGCTGCCGCTTCGAGTTTCCGGCTTCCACCCTGAGCCGGGGTCGGATGAAGCGCGTCTCGGTGTACGACGAGCGCGGTGGAGAGCGGGCCTATATCGGTATTAGGTTCGTCAAAGAGGGGTGAGATGGCTGTCCCTGCGCACGAATGGCTGGAGCTGATCGAGCGCGAGTATCTCACAGATTTTATCGTCGCCGGCGGCGGCGCGGTGAAGTTTGCGGTCGGAGATGCGCACCAGCTTGAGATCGTTGCCCGCGTACTGGACCTGCTGTCCGAGCGTCATGGGCTCGCCCATGTGGCGATCGATGCGGGGACGACCAGGGTGCATATGATCCAGGATGTGTTCTTCGCGATCGCCGGGGCGCTCGACTGGAATGCAATGGCGCAGTGCTTCGTCGAGTCGTTGTTTGGAAGGATGGGCTACGAGTGGCCCCGCCCGGGAGAGGCGGTGCCGATTCAAGATGTGGCGGAACGCAATCGCCTCGATGTGACATTGCTGCGCCGCGATTTTCGCCAATGGCTGACCGCCGAGGTGATGCAGGACACCGGGATGACGCAAGATTTTCGGATGGCGATGACGCAGCTCTGCCTGCAACGATTGGAACCGGAAGACGCACAGCTCGGCATCACCAACCCGGTGCTTCAATGGCTGCGCGGGGAATTGCGTCGCATCGGCCCGCTCAAGCAGACATTCATCACAGCCAGAATCACCCGCCACAACGCCCGCGCGATGTTGCGCTCGCTATGCCGATGGCTTAGGCTCTGTGACCGGCAAGGTCTCTTTGCGGCCCTCGACATACGCCAGCTCGGTAGCCCCGGTGCTGCTATCGGCGATGGCATCCGGTACAGTCCGGGGGCAGTCTTGGACGCGTTCGAGGTGCTGCGCCAAATCATTGATGACAGCGAGCATTTTGGCGGGCTGCTGCTGGTCGTACTCGCCGATCAGTCGCTGATCGGCGACGAGACGAGGCGATCGCTCAATGCCTACTTGGCTCTGAAAATGCGGATCTGGAGCGACGTGCGGCCAGAGGGTCGGGACAACCCGCTGGCGCCGCTCGTAGTCCTCGCCGGGCAGCCCACCGCCGGGGAGATCAACTCGGCGGCAATGGGGTGACGACGCGGCTGGCAACGGACGTCACAGCACGCAGCGCGATCGAGGCGCTGCGCGCTGGCGTGCCCAATCGAGCCGCGATCCGCCTCCTGGAGCCTGAGGAAGGCGCACTGCGCCGGAGTTTCTTGGACCGGCTGAGGCTATGCGGCGCTGCACTGCGTGACGATGAACAGCCTGAAGGGATCGTCATTGCGGGTGCATTCGGGGCCGGCAAGTCGCATCAACTCGGCTATTTCGCGATATTGGCGCAGCAAGAGAACTTTATCGTAAGCCTGGTTCCGATCAGCAAGGAGACACCACTTTTCGACCCGGCGCGGTTGTTTAGCGCAGCGATCCGGGCAGCTGCGGTGCCGGATGCGAACGACGATGTGATGACGGCGGTCATGGCTCGTCTTCACCCGAACTCCGACCGCTTCGAAGCGCTCGAATACTGGACGACAGCGGAGGTGCAGGCGAGGCGTCTGTCGTCGCTTTTTGCTGCGCTACTGCATCTGATGCCGCGGCAGACGACTGACCCGGACAACCAAATCCGCATGGCTCGGTTCTTTGCCGGCGGGAAGCTCAGTCTGACAATAGCCAAGAGTTGGCTGCGCGAAGCGGGTGCGGCCAGGCTGTTCGATCTGAAGCCCGTTCGCGAGACCGAGCTTGCGCTGCAACGGGTGCGTTTTGCTCCCCGACTGTTCCGCGCGGCCGGCTATTCGGGTTGGTGCATCCTCCTCGATGAGGCTGAATTGATCGCCCGCTACAGCCCATTGCAGCGCGGCAGGGCCTATGGCGAACTAGCTCGTTGGTTGGGGGCGGACAGGGAACAGCGCATCCCGGGCGTAGTGACGGTCGCCGCAATCACCGACGATTTTCCCGATCAGATGTTCCGCCAGCGCCACGACGACGAACGAGTTCCGCCGTTGCTCGAAACGAGAGGATTGCTGCGCCAAGCCGCGATGGCGAGAAGCGGTATTGCTTGGCTCGAGCGCAGGCAGTCCCACTTGAGCGCCGCCGACGAGGCGGCACTGCGTCGCAGCCTTGAAAAAATCCGCGCGCTTTATCGCGACGCTTACCAATGGAATCCGCCAGAGATCGAGATCGGCGAACGTTTGGCCGGCAAATCGGTACGGCAATACGTCAAATCCTGGATTACGGCTTGGGACATCATGCGCCTGTACGGTGAAACGCCGGTCGTCAGCACCGAAACTCTCGCTATCGACTATACCGAGGGCAGTGAGGTCGAGGATGCTATCGAACGCGGCAGCGAAGACGACGCCGCATAAGCCGGATAAATTGCCGCGCATTGAGCGGCGCCTTGATCCGTCTCCCGATGCCCCGCTATGCGCTCATCGTCCTGTTCGTTTTCGCCTCGGCTCTTGCGTAGGGGGTCCCCCAGTCCGACAGCATGGTGCTCGCCAGCATCGACTATACTGCAGGCGCGCAGTACCGATCGGTCGGGAATCTACCCAAATAGTTCGAACTTTGGACCGGGTGGAATCCCTCGGGGGATTTTCATGGGCGAGGTAAAGGACTAGGCTGCGCTCTTCACAGAACGCTTGCGGTACGTCCATGCTCGACATTTCGCCCGATATAGCGCCGCCGCGACCGGTGCGGCTCGCCGATTACCAGCCGCCCGCCTATCTGATCGACACCGTCGACCTGGTCTTCGAACTCGGCGCGGAGGACACACGGGTCAAATCACGTCTCGGTATTCGCCGCAACCCGGCGGTAGCCGAGCGCGGCACTGCGCTGCATCTCGATGGCGAAGCGCTGGAGCTTGTCTCGCTGGCGCTCGATGGTGAGCCGCTCGGCGCCAACCGCTATCAGCTTAGGCCGGAAGGCGGGCTGATCCTCGCCGATGTGCCGGATGCCTTCGCCCTCGATGTCGTGACCCGCATCGCCCCGCAGCGCAATACTGCGCTCTCGGGTCTCTACGTGTCGGGTGGCAATTTCTGCACGCAGTGCGAGCCGGAGGGCTTTCGCCGGATCACCTATTTCATCGATCGACCCGATGTAATGGCGCGCTACACCACGACGATAACGGCCGAGAAGGGGCGCTGCCCGGTGCTGCTTGCCAACGGCAACCCTGTCGAGCGCGGCGACATCGACGCGCGGCGGCATTGGGCGAAATGGGTCGATCCGCACCCCAAGCCCTCCTACCTCTTTGCCCTCGTCGCCGGCGATCTGGTCGCCGTCGAGGACCGCTTTACGACGCGCTCGGGCAAGGATGTGGCGCTGGCCATCTGGGTACGTCGCGGCGACGAGGACAAATGCGCTCACGCGATGGCTTCGTTGAAAAAGGCGATGCGCTGGGACGAAGAGGTGTTCGGGCTCGAATACGATCTCGACGTCTTCAACATCGTCGCGGTCAGCGACTTCAACATGGGGGCGATGGAGAACAAGGGCCTCAACATCTTTAATACGCGATATGTATTGGCCAAACCCGAAACAGCAACCGACGCCGATTACCAGAACATCGAAAGCGTCATTGCTCACGAGTATTTCCATAACTGGACCGGCGACCGAGTGACGTGCCGCGACTGGTTCCAGCTCTCGTTGAAGGAAGGACTGACCGTTTTCCGCGACCAGGAGTTCTCAGCCGATCAGGGTAGCCGCGCGGTGCGGCGCATCGGCGACGTGCGCATGCTGCGCGCAATGCAGTTTCCCGAGGATGACGGCCCACTCGCTCATCCGGTGCGGCCGGACAGCTATATCCGTATCGACAATTTCTATACGCCAACGGTCTACAACAAGGGCGCCGAGTTGGTGCGCATGATCCACACACTCCTCGGTCGCGACGGGTTCCGCCGCGGCATGGATCTCTACATCCGGCGGCACGACAACCAAGCGGTGACGATCGAGGATTTCGTCGCTGCGATGCAGGACGCGAGTGGCGTCGATCTGGGCCAATTCATGCGGTGGTACGAGCAGGCCGGCAGACCCGAGATCACGATCGAGGACCGCTGGGACGAGGCGACGAAGAGCTACGAGCTGAGCATCGCGCAAAAGGTCCCCCCGACGCCGGGCCAGACGGAGAAATTGCCGATGCTGATCCCGATTGCCATGGGCCTCCTGGGGCCGGATGGCGCCGAATTGCCGACCCGGCTCGAAGAGGAGGCAGAGAGCCGGGACGGGACCCGGGTCATCACGCTCGCCGAGGCGCGCGAGAGCTTTCGCTTTGTCGAAGTGCCGGCCCCTCCGGTGCCGTCGCTGCTGCGCGGATTTTCCGCTCCGGTCAAATTGAAGGATGTGCCGCTCGAGCGGCTGAAATTTCTTGCGATTAATGACCCCGAGCCGTTTGCCCGATGGGAGGCGGGTCAACAGGTCGCAACCCGCGTCCTGCTCGACGAGATCGAAGCTTGTCGGAGCGGCGCGACACCGGCTCCGCTCGACCGGGATCTCGTCACAGCGCTGCGGCGCATCCTCGCCGACGCGGAGCGCGATCCGGCCTTTGCCGCCGAAGCGCTGACCTTGCCGAGCGAGGCGTTCCTTGCGGACCAGCTCGCGGTCGTCGATGTCGACGCGATCCACGCCGCCCGCGAAAGCGCGCGCGTCGAGCTCGGCCGTGCATTGTCGATGGAGCTCGCCTCGGCCTATGTGGCGCTCGCCGATGCCGGACCTTACCAGATCGACGGCACCGCGATCGGCCGGCGGGCGCTGCGCAACACCTGCCTTGCCTATCTTGCGGCGGCCGATGCCGAGAGGGGTGCCGCGCTGGCCAAGGCGCAGTTCGACACTAGAGCCAACATGACCGACGTGCTGGCGGCGTTGACGGTGCTTGCCGACCTCGATCGACCCGAACGCCCTGCGGCCCTCGCGCGGTTCTACGCCGCCTGGTCGCGGGACGAGCTGGTGATCGACAAATGGTTCGCGCTGCAGGCTCGCTCGTCACTACCGGGAACACCGAACCGCGTCCGCGAGCTGACGATGCATCCCGCATTCGAGCGCAAAAACCCGAACCGGGTGCGCGCTCTGGTCGGTGCCTTTGCGCAAGGCAATCAATTGCGCTTTCACGATGCGAGCGGTGCCGGCTACGGGTTTCTCGCTGACGAGGTGATTACCCTCGATCCGATCAATCCGACCACGGCGGCCCGCCTCGTCCAGCCGCTCGGCGCGTGGCGTCGGCACGACCCGGCGCGTCAGGCGCTGATGCAGCGCCAGCTCGAGCGCGTCCTTGCCACGCCGGATCTCAGCAAGAATACCTACGAGATGGTGTCGAAGAGCCTCGCCTAACCGGTTAGTGCTATCGGGCACGGTCGGATCTCCCTTCCGCGTATATGACCAGGGTCGAGCCGCGCAAGCCACAAGGAACCGGTTGCGCGCAAACCGTTCCTGCGACAGGCTTGGCCCCAGATGCTGAAGGGGGAACGCGATGGCTGACTGCTCGGCCGGACGGGTTGCGCTGATCACCGGAGGCGCCAGAGGCATCGGTGCGGCAACCGCCGGACGCCTTGCCGAGGACGCCGGCGGACCGCGCGGATGAAGGTGACTTCGGAGTGGCGCTACGACCTGTTGACCCTCGGCGAAACGCTGATGCGCCTGTCGCCGCCTGCCGACCAGCGGCTCGAACAGGCGCGGCTCTTCGAGGTCGGGGTTGGCGGCAGCGAGCTCAATGTCGGCTGTGTCCTCGCCCGGCTCGGGCGGCGCGTCGCCTGGGTGTCACGCTTGCCGGAAGGACCGCTCGGCCGCATCGTCGACGGCGAGGCGCGGCGGCATGGAGTCGACACACGCTGGGTGCGCTGGATGGCGAACGCGCGGCTCGGCCTGATGTTCTACGAGCCCGGACCCGAGCCGCGGACGAGTCGGGTCATCTATGATCGCAAGCATTCGGCGGCCTCGGAGCTCGCCTTCGAGGACGCGCCGTGGGACGCGCTTGTTCAAGCGAGCGCCTGGTTGCACCTATCCGGGATCACACCGGTGCTCGGCCCGAGCTGCCGGGCACTGATCCTGCAACTCGCAGCGCTCGCCGCATCGGCCGGAAAGCCGGTATCGTACGATCTGAACTACCGCGCGACCTTGACGACCCCGCTGGAAGCGCGCGCTCTACTCGAAGTGGCCGCACCGCATTTACGTCTGCTGGTGCTCGCCGAGCGCGACGCACAAAGCGTGCTGGGCTTCAGCGAGGCAGGTGAGCAACTCGCCGCGGCGATAGCCGCACGCTACGGCGTCCCGCTCGTTGCGTTGACACGGCCGCCTGACGCCGAACCCGGCACGCTTCTGCTGACCCGCGGCGAGTTCCGCTATGCCCCGCGCTATGTGGTGGAAGTCGTCGACCGAATCGGCGCCGGAGACTCGTTTGTCGCGGGGTTGATCCACGGCCTGCTCGACGGCGATCTCGATCTCGCGATCCGCCTCGGCGCCTTCGCTGCGGCGATCGGCCTTGCCACCCCGGGCGACATTAATTACCTCGGTCCCGAGGACATCGTCCGATTTCGCGCCGACACCATCGGCGGGCTCGAGCGCTAGCACCCTTGAGGAGTTTTCAACATTTGGTGTTGCTGTTCCGGCATACCAGCAAGCCGGTTATAACCGGCCCGGTAATCGTTGACAGCAGCGTAAACAACTTCTGGACCTGTACGGCCCCTGCGTCCGCAACAAAGATGATGTCCTTGTCGCGAACGGGAAACTGGTCGACTATCAGATAGGAGTTGGCGTCGGAGAAGTCGAACCGGTAGGCGACGGGCGATCCCTCGTCTGATGCGCGTGCCGCCAGCGGTTGGCCGAGCTCTCGCAGGATCGAGACCGGCTCGTAGCGGAACAAGAAGACGCCCTTGGGGTTGGCGAGATCGTCACGTAACCCCTGGGATTTTGCCAGAGCTTCGCTCAAAGTGAGCTTCTCTGCGTCGAAGGTTATCTCCGCATTTCTGCCTGTCGCCCCGAACACGCTGAAGGTTTGCGGCATCCGAACCAGGGTGAGGACGTCGCCCGGCCGGGCGTAGATGTCCTCCGCCGGATCGGCAACGAGCTGCTCGAAGGGGATCGTCGCCGTCACACCGTCGCGCGACAGCCGAACAAAGGTTTCGTAAACCGGCGCAGTGATGCCGCCGGCAGCGGCAATTACTTGGAGCAACCTGTCGCCCCCGGGTGAGAGCGGGACTCTCGCGCCGGCAACCACTTCCCCCGTCACAGTGACCGCGTTGGCAGGGCTCTTCTTGACGATCACCAGCGCCTGAGGCTGGAGCGCCTTGTCCGCGAGCAGTGCCTCGATCGTTTGCTGTACTTCCGCCGGCGTTCGCCCGGCGGCCGGAACCCGGCCGGCATAGGGGACATCGATTGCACCGTCCGGGGCCACCTGCTGATCGGGAATCGCGGCACCCCGCCGGTCGACCGCCGCAGCGGTCGCCTCGATGGGAAGCGGTACCGTCTGTGGAATATTGCTGCTCGGCGGTTGACCGGCCTGTGGCGGCGTCTCAGGGGGAGCGCCAGGCGGTTGATTTGGAGTGCCCCCTGGCAGGTTCTGGGGACCGAAGAGCTGGTCGATGCCCGGGCTCGGTTCGGTCGGGGTCTCAGGCGTCGGTCGCGGCGACTCCGGGGCTAGCGGCTCGGTCGCCGGTCTCGATCCGGTTGGGAGTTGTGGTGCCGGCGCCTCGCTGAAGAGTCCGCCGGCCGCACTTTCCCAAATTATGACCGAGAGTGTGTCGCCGACCGCGATCTTGAGCTCCGGCGGGTTACGATCCTTTTCGAACCGAGCGTGAAAACTCGCCTTCGGCTGGGCAAGCAAAGTGGAGACGACGTGATTGTCGACCTCGACAACGTCGAAGAGCACCTTGTTCTCGGCCTGACCCGCAGCAACCACCTCCGACGCCACCGGTCCGGCGCTCGGAAGCATCGAGCATCCGCCGAGCGACAGGGCTATTAGGATGAGGCAGGCAAGGTAGGCGGCTGGCTTCATGGATTCCGACGCAAAATACTAGCGCTCTTGATGATCGAAATCCAAATCGGCCCAGCCCAGCACCCCAGCCGCGACGGAAGGTGCTGGTATCGCACCGCACGCGATCGGTAATGCGCGAATCGATCGTCTAAGAAGGCCAGATGTAGCTATCCACACGCGATCAAGTCCGCGCCGCCCCCCTCTCGCGCTTCGAGGCGAGTTTGCGGATGCCGCCAACTACCGCCGCAACTTCCCCCAACGGCCGAATTAGGTCCAATCCCGGCCTGGCAACATCCGACGCAAGCCGCCTCTAAGACGCAGCGGTTGTCGCGCTCACGAAACATTTTTTTAAGCTGGGTTGCGGCTTGAAGGCTCGGGGTTTGACGGCTGACCGGCACCGCCTCTCCCCGGCTACGCCAGGCCGCACCGGAGGACACGGAAGGATCGGGTAAAGTGCGTATTGCAGATTGATCGTCGCGAGACCGGTCGAGACATCGACGCCGCTTTGGCCCGCGACGCTGACCGGTTGGAGCGTGAACGAGCGATTGGAGCCGTCGATCAATGCGTTGGCGCGAGCCCCGGGATCAACCGCCGCGCTGGCGGTTACCCCGGTATAGCTGCCGGCGAGCAGACCCGGCCCCGGATAGGCTGTCGAGGCGACCGCGCCCCATAGCCGCTGCCGACATTGCAGGCGAGCTGCCCGGCTTCAACCGCCTGCCCGGGCCGGCGTCCCGACCAGTAAAGCGCCGATTGCGACTCTCGCGGCGGCGATGGCAAGATCAGCACTTCACCGCAAAGCTCACACTCCGATTGCAGCCTGCGCGACAGGCAGCAGGGCGCCTGTCGTGCGTTACTGATGGTGTGGTGCCTCGCAGCAGGCAGCGGCGCGAATTGAACGCAATGTCACATCTCACGCGACTTCGGGCTGGCATCGCGGGCAATAGTAGGCGGTGCGGCCGGAGAATTTTGCGTTGGTGATTTCACCGCCGCAGCGCGGGCATCGTCCGCCCTTCTCGCGTTGCGGAATAAGGAACGAAGCGGGGAGACGGTCGACGAGCCGCTCGGCACCGGCGCCGCTTGCAATCGCGGTTTCCAACACTGCCATGATCTGGCCCAACAGACGCCGGCGCGCGTCGGCGTCGAGCCGATCGCACCGCGTCCGCGGGTTTAGGCGCGCCTGAAAGAGAATCTCATCGGAGTAGATGTTCCCGATCCCCGCCACCACCTGCTGATCCATTAGCAGCGATTTGACATCACGTTTTCGGCCTGCGAGCGCCCGCTCGAGAGTCGCAAGATCAAAGCGCGGATCGAGAGCGTCCGGTCCGAGCCCTTGAGCCGCGACAAACGCGTCGGCGTCGGCTGCCAGCCCGACACGCCCGAACAATCGCGGATCGACATAGGCGAGGTGATGGCCGTCAGCGAAATCGAACCGCACTCGGTCGTAGGGCGGATCTTGCTCGCCGTCCGTAAAATGCGCAAGCGAACCGGTCATCCCGAAATGCAATGTCAGCCACCCCGGTGGTCCGAGATCGACCAGGAGATGCTTGCCGTACCTCCGAGATGCGGTGATCCGGGCGCCTTCGAGGCGGTGAGCCAGCTCGGTGGCCGAGACCTCTACCAGGATCCGCGCATCGCCGACCGCCACGTGGCGGATGGTCCGGCCCAGGCACGTCGCGTCCAAATGTCGCTTATACAATTCGACATCAGGTAATTCCGGCACAGAATCCTCCCGGCAGCCTTGTTGAAGCAGCAAAGGGTAGGCGCTCGGCAGAAGCTCGGCAACGACGTGCAGGATGAGGGAAGCGGTGCGCCCGCGTGTCCGCTTCAACTGCGCCGCCCGCCTCGCAACCGACCAATGCAGCGAACCTCACGCTTGGTACCGGAGGACCCTCACCCGCCTCCCCCCCGACGACAATCCGGGGGTCGGGACCCTCTCCCGCAATTGCGGCAGTGGGGGAACCTAGCTCGCAAGGGCTGGGTGGGTGAGGGACCGCACCTGGCTCCGTCCCCCGCCGCCGTTCGCGCGTCCGCCCGTCGCGGCGGCGCCGCTCACCAGAAGGGCGAAGGGTCTGCCGGCAGGGAGGGCCATATAACGGCGATCTTGACTTAGGGGAGAAAACAGCAATGGCGGCAGAGACGCTTCGCAGCGAGTTCTGTGCACTCTTACCGGCTTTGTGGCACCTCCGCGCGACATAGGTGCAACGCCGCGCGGCACGCGGCGTTACTATCCTGCGATCGGAGGCTCCTTCGAAGGTCCTCGCTTGCGGGGAGAGGTGCTTCCCGATGGTGGCGACTGGCTGCTTACACGGCCAGATGGCGTCCTGGAACAGGACGTCCGAATTACCCTGAAAACCGACGACGGCGCCTTCATCTACGTTCGATACGCCGGAATACGACACGGGCCGCCGGAAATTATGGCGCGGCTCGCGCAGGGCGAGACGGTCGATCCGAACAAATATTATTTCCGCGTAGCGCCGGTGTTCGAGACCGGAGCCGAGCGCTACGCCTGGCTCAACAACATCCTGGCCGTGGGCGTTGGCGAGAGGCTCCCGCCCAACATGGTTCAGTACTCGATCTTCGAAATACTTTAAGCGGCGCGTGCCGGCTTAATTTGAGCACGCATCGTAAGGTGGGTAGCATCTTCTCCCGCGCCGTTCAGCGGGCGGCTCGTCGATCGTGCTCGTCATGCTCTAGCGTACCGCCCTGTGCGTGGCTGCGCGTGTTCTCCGGTCCCGCGCGTCCCGCGTTGACCGCGCTTCCGTCGGTGCTGCGCAGGCCGCGTCGGAACGCTGGGCATCTCGACGAACCCTCCGCCTCCAGCGCGGATCTTACAGGTCGTAAGCCGAGAGCCCCACTGACGGACATTTGACCCCAGGGGTGTCAGAAGCTGAGCGTGGTGATTTGTATTGAATCAATTCCAGTCGGATGCGGAACCAAACGTAAGAGCGTTTGTTCGGCCGTTCGGATCGTTGCGCGATCATCGCTTCGGAGTTAGCGTCGCAACGGATGGCCGAGGACACAGACCATTCCGGAATCTCGTTCGAGCCTGCGTGCCCGGTCCACCGGTCGAAGAGTAGGTGTCTTGGTATGACATCGGCTGGTTCAAGCTTGTCTTCCGGCGCCTTCGCCACCGCGGACGCGGGGTTCGAGTACCTCGCCACTGCCGAGCACTACCAATATCTCGCTAGGGGCATCGTGGATGCTCTACGCCGCGCTTGCCTGGTTGTCGTGACTGGCGACCCGCCAGCGAGCCCTCCGATGCTTGCCGCGGCTCTGAGGGAGGCCGCGACGCCGCGGGCAGTGCTCGAGCTCTCCTGCGGCCCCGGCCTCGATTGCGAGAAGCCGTTCGGTGGCGGTTGGATGCGTGCAGACCCGCCGGCACCCGTCGCGGCTGGGGAGGAGCCCGGCCGCTCGGTGCCACCCTCTCCGATTTTTGTCTTCGCGGATGCGGATCGACTTTCTGACGATCAGATCGAGAAGTTTCGTGAGGCGGCGCAGGCGATGCCGCCCGGGCCTCATGGATTCGAAGCGGGCGTGCTGTTGGCGGGCTCGGATTTTGTCACCCGCACTGAAAGTGCAGGGCTGCACCTCCTCGATGACGGGCTTGCGGCGCACCTTCGCGTCGAACAGCTCGAGCGCGACGAAGTCGAAGCGTTCATTCGTCATCAGCTGCCGCCGGGCGACGGCGCAAACCTCTTTACTGCGCAACGTGTGGCGCTGATCGCGATAACCTCGGGCGGCAATCCGGAGGTGGTCAATCGCCTCGCGCGCCGCATGCTCGAAATCGAGCCTGACGCCTCTGCGGGTAGCCTGCCGGCAAAACTGTTGCAAAGGTGGCGTCGTTACGTTCGAAAATCTTCTGGTAACAGATCGATCGTCCAGCCTGACGCGAGCACCGGGGATGATGAGACCGCGCCGCCCTGCGTGACGCCGCGCCGATATGGCGTTTTCGTGAAGCTGCCGGCCGGTATCATTATTTGCCTCGGTGCGGCTTGGTTGGGCGCCGGCGCGTTCCAATCGCAGCATCTTGGCGTTCTCGCCGGTCTTGTCCGTGACCGCATCTTGCCGCGCAACGAGCAGGCCGAAGCGCCATCCGCTGTGGGAGCGGTGACATCGCCGGTAACCGCCGCGGGCTCGTCTTTGAGCAACGTCGCCGCTGCGTCTCCGAGTGCCGTTTCTGCCGGTGAGACAACGCCGGAACCGGTGGCGACCAGTGCCGACCATGCCGGTGCTGTTTCTTCCCCCGGGCCGAAACTGGAACCGGCGCTGCAACCAGTGGCGCACGGGCCACGGCTCTCCGCTGTTGAGATCGCGGCTCTCGTGGCGCGCGGCGACGCCTTCCTCGGCGCGGGTGACATCGCCTCGGCCCGGCTTTTCTTCGAGCGTGCCGCCGACTTGGGAGACGGTCGCGCGGCGATGCGCATGGCGGTGACCTACGATGCGGAGTTTCTCGACCGCGCTGGCCTGCACGGTCTGCGCGGCGATCCGGAGCAGGCTGCACTGTGGTACCGACGTGCCCGAGAGCTCGGTAAGGGCAAGGCCGAGCTCCCGCTCCGCAGCCCAGAGACTTCCGGTTCTGCCGAGCCGCTGCGCTGACAGCAAAGAACAAGGTCGAGCGGCGGAAGCTGGCGTCACCAGGGAGGAGCGGCGAACGGAGAAGAACCCCGGCATGGACATCGTGTTCGCTACGGCACCGCCGCGGCTAGCGCCGCTCCGCGCGGCGACCCGCGAGAGTTGTCGGGAGGACGAGACCGAAGTTGTGGCGCGCATCCTCGCCGCCGCCGCGGTCCCGGTGGACATGCGCGATCGTATCGCCGAGAGGGCACGCGGCTTCGTCGCCGCCGTCCGCCGCCAGCGTCTCGGCAAGGGCGGCATCGACGCGTTTCTCCACGAATACTCGCTGTCATCGCCGGAGGGGGTGGCGCTTTTGTGCCTCGCCGAAGCGTTGCTGCGCATCCCGGATGCGGAGACTGTCGACCGGCTGATCCGCGATAAAATCGGCGAAGCGGACTGGGAGAGCCATCTTGGGCGGTCGGAGTCGATATTCGTCAACGCGTCGACCTGGGCACTGATGCTGACGGGCCGCCTTCTACGCGCCGTCCCAACAGCCCACGATTTGGGCACCGCCCTGCGCCGCTTTGTCGCCCGCTCCAGCGAACCGATGGTGCGCCAAGCGGTAACAGCGGCAATAGATATCCTCGGCCGCCAATTCGTCATGGGACGCACGATCGGGGAAGCGCTCGAGCGTGCGCGGGCAGCCGAACAACATGGCTACCGGCATTCCTACGATATGCTCGGCGAAGCAGCGCATACCGCGGCGGATGCCGCGCGCTACGCTGCTGCCTACGACGGCGCGATCGCCGCGATCGGAAGATCGGCGGTAGCACGGGCTGTTTCCGAGGCCCCCGGGATCTCCATCAAATTGTCGGCGCTGCACCCGCGTTACGAGATGGCGCAGCGCGACCGCGTGCTCGCAGAAATGTCCCCTATTCTCCTCGACCTCGCGCGGCACGCCCGAAGGGTTGGGATTGGCTTCACGATCGATGCAGAGGAAGCTGACCGCCTCGACCTTTCGCTCGATCTCTTCGAGGGGCTGGCTCTCGCCGCCGATCTTGTCGGCTGGGATGGGCTCGGCCTCGCCGTACAGGCCTATCAGAAGCGGGCCCTCCCGGTCATCGAGTGGCTCGCGGATCTGGCCCGGCGAACCGGGCGGCGGCTCATGGTCCGCCTCGTCAAAGGCGCCTATTGGGACAGTGAGATCAAACGCACCCAGGAGCGCGGACTCGAAGGATACCCGGTCTATACCCGTAAGGTCGCGACCGACGTCTCCTATCTCGCTTGCGCGCGACGGCTGCTCACGTTGGGGCCCATCTTTTACCCTCAGCTCGCCACTCACAACGCGCAGACGGTGGCTGCGGTCCTCGAGCTCGCCGGTGAGCGTCGGGACTACGAGTTTCAACGCCTGCACGGGATGGGCGAGACACTCTACGAGCAGATCGCCGGAGCGAAGCAGATCGATCGGCCGTGCCGCGTCTATGCACCGGTCGGCAGCCACGAGGATCTGCTCCCATACCTGGTGAGGCGGCTGCTCGAGAACGGCGCCAACGCATCTTTCGTCAACCGCATCGTCGACGAGGCGCAGCCGATCGACGAGATCATCGCCGATCCGGTCGCCCGCCTGGCCCGACTGGCGTCGAAGCCTCATCCGCGCATCCCGCTACCGCGCGACCTCTATGGCCCGGCGCGGCAAAATTCGCGTGGGGTCGACTTGAACCACCCGCCGGCACTCGCCGCACTGCGCGATGGGCTCGCCGAAGCGCTCCGCCAGCCGTGGACCGCGGCGCCGATCATTGGCGGGATCGAGCAGCCGGGTGCGGTAGAGCCGGTCCTCGATCCGAGTGACCGGCGGCGGCAGGTCGGGACCGCGGCTGCCGCTGGCCTCCCGGAGCTCGATCGGGCGCTCAGGCGCGCACAGCTCGGCGCGCCCTCCTGGGACCGCACCCCGGCGGATGAGCGGGCCGGCGTCCTGGAACGCGCCGGGGATCTCTACCAGAATAGGATGGTCGAGCTGATGGCGCTGATCATTCGCGAGGGCGGACGCACGATTCCGGCGGCACTCGCCGAGGTGCGCGAGGCGGTCGACTATTTGCGCTATTATGCGCTGCGCGCGCGGGCCGATTTTGCCGTCCCCAAACAGCTGCCGGGTCCGACCGGCGAGCGCAACGAAATTGCATTGCATGGGCGCGGGGTCTTTGCCTGCATTTCGCCGTGGAATTTTCCGCTGGCGATCTTCACCGGCCAGATCGCCGCTGCACTCGCTGCCGGGAACGCGGTCGTCGCCAAGCCCGCCGAGCAAACGCCGCTCGTCGCCGCTGCGGCCGTGCGGCTGTTGCATGAGGCCGGCATCCCCGGCGACGTGCTCCACCTTTTGCCGGGGACCGGCGAAGCGGTCGGCGCGCCGCTGGTCGGTGATTCGCGCATCGCCGGTGTGGCGTTTACCGGGTCGACCGAGACCGCGCGACGGATCAACCTCGATCTCGCCCGGCGCCCGGGACCGATCGTGCCGCTGATCGCCGAGACCGGCGGACAGAATGCAATGATCGTCGATTCCTCCGCACTCGCCGAGCAGGTTGTCGCCGATGTCCTGACCTCTGCCTTCGACAGTGCCGGGCAGCGCTGCTCGTCGCTGCGCCTGCTCTATGTCCAGGACGATATCGCCGACCGGCTTTTGGCGATGCTGGCCGGCGCGATGGCGGAGCTGGTGGTGGGCGATCCGGCTCTGATCGCGACCGATGTCGGTCCGATCATCGATGCCGCGGCGCGAGGAGCGCTTGAGCGGCATGCAGAGCGGATGACGCGCGAGGGCCGGCTGCTCTATCAGTGCTCTCTGCCGGAGGGGACCGAGCACGGCACTTTTTTCGCGCCCCGCGTCTTCCTGATCGACAGCGCCGGGCGGCTCCCGGAAGAGGTGTTTGGCCCGATCCTGCATGTCGTGCGCTGGCGCGCCGATCGGCTCGACGCGGTGCTCGACGAGATCGCCGCGACCGGCTACGGCCTGACCCTCGGCATCCAGAGCCGGATCGATGAGACCGTGCGCTACATCCTCGCCCGGCTGCGAATCGGCAACAGCTATGTCAACCGCAACATGATCGGCGCCGTGGTCGGGGTGCAGCCCTTCGGCGGCGAGGGCTTGTCGGGAACCGGACCCAAGGCCGGCGGTCCGCGTTACCTACATCGCTTCGCGACCGAACGCACACTCTCGGTCGACACGACCGCCGCCGGCGGCAACGCCACCTTGCTGTCGCTGCAGGACGAAACCTAGCAACCGGGCGTCCCGCCGGTGCCCGAAATACAACGAAAATCGCGATGGCACCCTCCGGAACACGCAACCCGCCACCCAGAATAGCCCATTGGCTCAATCGGTTAGGGCGGAATTAGCAACGCTCAAGAACAACGAAACCGGCGTCGCCGATCAACGAAAACGGCACGGTCCTCAGGGAGCGAAAACAACAAAATCGGAGGGGCATCCTACCGGTGTTCGGCTGGCTCCGCCTGGAACGACGGTCTATGCTCGACCGGGCTTCGAGAGCGGGAGCGTGCGGGATGACGCAAGGGCGGCTCAAACATTTCGGCTGGGGTCGCGAGGGCGAGGGGCTGACGGCCGTGGAGGAGGCGGCTGCCCTCGATCGCTACCGCCGTCTCTTTAACGTCGAGCGCTTCGACGAAGTGGCTCCGCCGCCTCTGTCGGAGATCGAGCTGCGGCCGCCGCGCCTCGCTCCGCTCGCCGTCCTGGCGCCGTGCTGCTCGACGGGAACGCACGACCGGGCGGCGCATGCCTACGGCAAATCCTTTTCGGACTACGCGCGCGGTCTTCTAGGTCACTACGAGAATGCGCCCGATGTCGTGGCCTACCCGCGCAACGAAACCGAGGTGGCCGCGATCCTCGATTGGGCGGGCGGCGCACAAGCCGCGCTGACCCCGTTTGGCGGCGGTAGCAGCGTGGTCGGCGGCGTCGAGCCGCGGCTCGACGGCACCCCGTACAAGGCGGCGATCGCCCTCGATCTGCGGCACATGAATCGAGTGCTGGAGATCGATCGCACCTCACGCGCCGCACGCATCGAGGCCGGGGTTTTTGGTCCGGCACTCGAGGCTCAACTAAAGCCGCATGCGCTGACCCTGCGGCATTTCCCTCAGAGCTTCGAGTATTCGACCTTGGGTGGCTGGATCGCAACCCGCTCGGGCGGCCATTTCGCCAGCCTTTACACGCACATCGACGATTTCGTCGAAAGCCTGCGGGTAGTCACGCCGCGCGGTTTGCTCGAGACCCGCCGACTCCCCGGTTCTGGAGCCGGTCCCAGCCCCGATCGCCTGTTCATCGGTTCGGAAGGGATTCTTGGGGTGATCACCGAGGCGTGGATGCGGTTGCAGGACCGGCCGCGCTTCCGCGCCGGCGGTGCCGTCCGATTTGACGATTTCTTCACGGCGGCCCGCGCCGTTAGAGCGATCGCCCAGGCCGGACTTTATCCGGCCAATTGCCGGATCCTCGACCCGCAGGAGGCGTACAACACAGGGGCGGCGGACGGCACTTCGGCGATCCTGGTGCTGGCATTCGAATCGGCCGACCACCCGGTCGAGGCCTGGATGAACCGGGCGCTCGAATGCTGCGCCGACCATCAAGGCACCTCCGAACAGGCCGGTTCCGCAGATCGACATCGGGAGGGTGCCGCCGGCGCGTGGCGCAACGCCTTCCTCCGGATGCCCTACGCCCGCGAGCGCCTGGTCAGGCGAGCGATCATCGCCGACACCTTCGAAACGGCGATAACTTGGGAACGGTTCGAGGCCTTCCACGACACGGTCAAGACGGCGACGGAAGGGGCGATTCGCGAGGTGACGGGGCGGCCGGGGCAAGTCACCTGCCGCTTCACCCATATCTACCCCGATGGGCCGGCCCCTTACTTCACGTTCCACGCGCTCGGACGGCACGGCGATCTGCTGGCCCAATGGCGGGCGATCAAGAGCGCCGCGAGCGACGCGCTGATCGACACAGGCGGCACGATCACCCACCACCACGCGGTCGGCCGCGATCACCGGCCATGGTACGATAGAGAAACCCCCGACCTCTTTGCTGCGGCGTTGCGTGCGGCAAAGCACGCGCTCGATCCGCATTGGTTGCTCAATCCGGGTGTTCTGCTCGACCCGTGAGATTCTGCCGCCGACGACATGGGACGCATCCGCCGCGGCTTCGGTTTCACCGGACGTTGAGTGGGGCGGAAGGGTAGGCGGCGTCCGGCGACGGGATCGAGGCTGCGTCATAACCACTCATTCGGTAACCGGCTGACCACATCGAGGCACCGCGGATGCCTAAGGCATTGTTCGGTGTTGCGAAAAAGACGCGGCATGATCGGCGGAGATTTGCCGGCTTACACCGAAACTGTTGCGCGAATGTCGCACCGCGCGGCGTTCTGCATCAATTTCCCGACAGGCGGTGCCGTTGCGGCAAAAACCGTTTGCCATCGGTAACCGGGATAGCGAAGATCAGCCAACGGTGGCGGGACGACCATCGTCACACGCGTATTTGCGGCCGGAGGTAAAGGGATGACAAATCGCTGTCTGCTAGGCGCCGGAGTCGCGCTTGCCGTGGCGTTCGGGGGCGTTCAGGCGCACGCGCAGGCGTTTAATCCGGGGGGCATTTTCCCGACGGGAGCGCCGGGCGCCTGGTATATCGGGCCCGAGGGCGGATGGACCAACCTCACAAGCCAGTCGGGCTCGATAAGTTCCGTCACGTTCACCGGGCCTAACGGTGGGAACTTTACCGTTCCGAGCAGGGGTAATGTGACGCCGAATACTGACAGCGGCTTCAACGTCGGCGCCCGCGGCGGCTACCAGTGGGGCCCGTGGCGCTTCGAGGAAGAATACAGCTACCGTAGAAACTCGCTGTCCTCGGTCAACTTGACCGGCCCGTTCGGAGGCACGTTCACCACCTCAGGCTCGCATGGCCAGGGCGAGGTTACTTCCCACGCGATCATGACCAACGCGATCTATGACTTCACGCTAGGCTGGCCGATCACTCCCCATATCGGAGCCGGCATCGGCGCGGTGGACGTCATCCAGAGCGCGTCAATCAACCAATTCACGCTAGGCCGCCCCATAGGCCCGCCGATCAACCCGTCGAGCCCGTTATCCGTGGCGCCGCAGACATTCGGCGGCACCATCTTGAACGGCAGCGGCTGGCGGTTCGGCTATCAGGCGATCGCAGGCTTGCGCTACGAATTCAGCCCGGCGGTCGCGCTTGACGTCGATTATCGTTACTTGGGGACCACCGACCAGACGATCACCAACAACCGCTCTGCGCGGTACCCGTTCCCGAATGGCACCGGCGGGACCAACTGCTGCGTAGGCGCCAAGTTTAACTCCAGCTACCACACGAACAACATAGTGGCCAGCGTGACGATGAAGTTCGGCGCGCCGCCGGCGCCGCCGCCACCGCTGCCGCCGGCCCCCCCGCCGCCGCCGCCGCAGAAGGTCTTCCTCGTCTTCTTCGACTGGGATAAGTACAACATCACGCCGGAGGGTGAGAAAATCATCGAAGTCGCGGCGCAGCAATACAAGGCGGGCGGCTCGGTTAAGCTGCAGGTCACCGGCTACACCGACACCACGGGCTCGTACGCGTACAACCAACGGCTCTCCGAGCGGCGGGCCAATGCCGTGGCGACTCGTATGGCCGCCCTCGGCGTCGCGCGCAGCGATATGGCCGTGAGCGGTCGCAGCTTTAACGATCTGCGCGTGCCGACGCCGGCCGGTGTGCGCGAGCCGCAGAACCGGCGCGTCGAGATCCTCTTCCCGCAGTAAAGCGGTCTCGCTCTCCAAAAGGCCCCGGGGTCCTCTCGCGAGGATCCCGGGGAAACGCCGCGGAGAACCGCGGCGTTTTTTTTGCTTCCGAATTGCTCGAGCAAAGCGGGTCGACGTCTTTTCCGCGCGCTTCGCGATCCCATTGATCGAATCGAAGTCGCAACGAACCACCGAGTCGGCTCATCAGCACCAAGCCCGATTCGGGTGCGGACGCGGGTTAAGCGACGAGCGCAGGGGTAGTAGAGCGCGAGTCTATCGTAACAGCACACGGATTTAGACGAGAATTTTCCAATGATGCGGGCGCTCGACCGACCATCAATAGGAAACGCTGCGCCGAGATGTCGCAGCGGGCACCGCCCCGGCTGTTTATTCGATAAGTCTTACCTGCACGCGCACTTATCGTGCTAATATCATGCCGCGATTCGAGCCTGCAACTAGTGCAGTGGTAATGCCGATCGGCGACGCTCCGCGAGTGCTAGAAAAACTACGAATCGTTATTTTGATCCAGGAGTTCCCACATGAAGGCGCTGATCTCGGGGTTTGCCTTGCTGACCTTCCTCGCCGCTACCACGCTCCCGCTCGAATCCTACGCGCAGACCAGCACGGGCGGCGCGACGACCGTAGCGCCGGACACCGGTACGGCTCCGACGAGCACCACCAAAAAGTCAAAAAAGTCATCCAAAGGTCACGCAAAGAAGAAGTCGAAAAAACCCGCCACGACCCAGACCAGTTCCGCCAAGCAACAGCATCATTCCATGAATGCCGGCAAACACCCGCGGCACACTGCCAGCTGACGCGGTGCTGCCTCGGTTTACCATCAGGGCCGAAAGGTGAGCCCGGCGATGAGCCGGAACGCGCGGCTGGCGCCGCCTGCTCCGAGATCCGTGGGGGACTGAGTTGACGTTGGCGGCTTCGGATTCGCCCTTACCCCGAGGCCGCGTTCGAAAAACATAAGACGGCCGAATTGGTCGCGCGACCTCCGGACTTTCAGCATACCGGGCAGTCGTGGAATTGTCCGAACGGGACGGATCTCCGCCATGTGACCGCGCGATAGCGGTTCGCGGCAATATGAACTGCGTTGCCTATCGACGAGCAGAACCACTTTCCCCATGCCTCGCGTTTTCTCGGGGGCATGCATACCTGCGGTCACGATGGCCACACTGCGATGCCGCTTGGCGCAGCGAAATACGTCGTCGAGCCGCGCACCTCGCGGGGACGATCTATACTTCATCTTTCAAACCCGAGAAGAACGGGGGCCGGACGAACGGCGTCCGTCGTCGGGGAAGCATCACGTGCTGCGTGCGATCACGGCCGCTCTTGGATGCGCGACAAAAGCGCAGGTGGATCCTCGCTTTTCCCGTTCTTCGCCGGTATGCTTAGCTACCAGGGCGCTTGAAAGGTGCCGGTCACGCCCTTATTATCGTGTATTACCGGAACAGGACGGCACGTGCGTCGTTAACGCAGAACTGGAACGGAGGATCAAAGTCATGAAGCATCTCTTGAGCGGCGTTGCGATCGTTGCCGCGCTCGCGTTTGCCGCACCGGTCTGGGCACAGCGTACCGGCCCCGGCGTGGGCGCACCCGGTCCGGCCACGGCGGTCCCGGGCGGGCCCGGTCCTTCCTCGCCGTTGTCCAATCTGCCGGCGGGGTCTCCGGGCATACCCGGTACGCCGACGTCGCAGTATGGACCGCTCAGCGGCCAGCCTGCGGCGGCGCCTCCGGGAATGGCACCTGGGATGGCCCCTGGGGCGACAACATCGGCGGAGCCGCCGGCGCACCGGCATGCGCGGGCTTCAACGCACCACGTCGGGCTAAAGCATGCTCCTCCGGAGAAATTCACCTCCGGAGGCTCGGCGAACCAACTGAACGGGGAGGAGCTGTCCCGCCTGCAGGCGGGTAACTTCTCCATGCCGCCGGCTCCTCCGGGTCCGGAGCCTTCAGCCTCCAACCCAGAGGTCGGCCCTGGTCGCGCCGCGCGCCGCCTGAGGAACCAGTAACCCGTCCGGGCGTCGCGTCGAAAGTCTGACGAGGGGGGCCTAGCGCTCCCCTCTCGGTATGCCGCCGCGCCGTGGCCGCTCAATAAATTCGCCGAGCTTACACGAGTCGACTACCGGCGTGCGTGCGGGCAAGCTCGCCGCGGAACCGTCCGCATCGCTGCCGGCGAGGACCGGGGACACCGGAACGGTTCATCGTCGGTGGGCGATGACAGTTTAGCTGCCATGCCGGGCCCCTTGCGATGGAGCGGCGCATCGGGTCGGTCGGGTTTGCGATCGGGCTCGATCGACCGTCTCTCGTCCTAGGAGGCGGCTCGGGCGGTTGCCCCACCTTAACCCCTCCCGGGGCGATCGTTGAGGCGACTGCTTATGTGCCTTCGCGGTGGCGCTCGTCACCCAGTCGGCTGAGCTGCCTTAGCGCAGCCCGTGCAAGGGCACCCACCCGCAGCTTGAGGGCCTATTCACAGCTGAAAAAAACCGCCAGGATGCGGCCGCGCTCGGACCTTCGGTGATCGGGGCGTCCGACCCCTCTCTTGAGGTGATGCGAACCCGCTCATGCTCCACCACCGCCAGATTGGCGAAAACGCGGGTCGGAGGCTCTTTGCCGCGATCGTCGCTGTGTTCACGACCCTGGTGAGCGGATGCGGTGAAGACGGTGTGATGTCGCGGTTCATGCTGAAGCCGGACCGCATCATCGTCGAGCGGCGCCCCGACCCCGTCTATGATCAGTTCTTTCCATATTACGTCGAACTCTGCGCGACGAGCCAATTCCGTTCCAAGCTGAAGGGTGAGGGCGGGATTGCGGGCCACGCGGTCATGTACATCAAAGGCGCCTGCAAGGACGAGGAAGCCCCTTTCCCACAACTGCGGCGATGCCGGGTGGCAGCGACGGAGTTCGACGACCCCGAGCACGGCGCTGGTATCAGCGTCGGCCGCTGGTTTCGCAACGTCAACTGGGTTGCGACCCCAGGTTATGAGCTATTTTTCCGAGGCAATCTAAAGAATGGCGAGCCCCTGACCGAGGCCAGTTTCAAAGCCACATTGCATGATGTCATCGACAAGGGCGTCTATAAGGGCGTCGAGTTTCACGACGCCCCGAGTATGGGAGCAGGAGCGAGCCTCGAAGACTTCGTTGCGACCGAGGGCATCGGCACCGACCAGGCGCTCGAGTTTGCGCGCTCGGTCTTTTGCGCGCGCCTTCCCGTGACCGAGCCAATGTTGGAAGAGGTAATCGCCTTCCTGAACGACAAAAACCGCGAATACGTCGAGGGCGAAGCCGACTACAACTGGAGTGTCTGGGCGGACAACTGCGCCCATACCTTGCGGAACGCCTTGGCAGCCGCGAACATCTGGTCGCCGCTGTCGGTGCGGGCCGTCAAGTTCCGGCAAATATTCAATCTTGCCGTGCCTGCGAACGAGTTCGCGAACCTGGCCGCGCTCGGTACCGAGGGGAATATAGCGGACTACCGGGAAATCCAACGCGACGGACCGGAGCGAGATGCTCTCCATGAATTCCATTGGCTACCCACCCGACACGGTGCGCTGCTGAAGACACTGCCGGTCCACGAACCGAACGAGCTCTACGATACGACCTTTCGACTCTTCACCCTTCAATCGCCGTTCAGGATGGGCAAGACAGCGCACACGATCGAGCTGCTCTCGGACGATCGCTTTGTGAATCTGGCCACGAACCTTCACTATTTTCAGGAAAAATACGACGCGATCCTGGCGGGTCATGACGAGCGCCGCGACCGCCTCACGAGCGTTCGCGGTACTTCGTACCGCCGGGTCGACCGTCTACTTTACGACTATATCAAGGCACAGCGTGCCGAGGTCGAGGCCATGCTGCACCGGCTTTCGACAAGCGAGAGCTCACTGGACGTGCCGAAAACCCAGTAGATCCGACCGGACATCGCGCGCGACGACTCCGGACCCAGCGTTCGCGAATTACGCCACCCGCAAGCGACGTGCCGATTGCCCCTCGGGGATCGGCTGGCGGGTCTGGAAATACCTGAGAATTGCGAAGCAGGCGGCCGCGGCCGCAAGATGCTTGAGCGTGTGTCCACTCAAGAGGTATCCCGCCGAATAAATCGCCGCATCGGTGAATTCAAACACCTTGGCGAGCGCGTAGAGTGCTCCGGCGACAATCCAATAATGAGTGCCGGTGTACTTAGGGGGGTACAGCAAAAACAGCAATAACACGGCGAGGCCAGGAAAGAACTGCACCCAGAAGTAGAGCCGCAGATCGTCGGTCCAGCGCCACAACAGCAGGCTGAACAAGCCGACTGCGAGCGCCGGCCACAGCAGAATAGCTCCGGCCCTTGCGTTCACGCGCTCCTCGACCACGAGCGCGAGGATTGCCGCGAAGGCCAGCGTCATCGGCAGGCGATCCCAGAACAAGGTGCCGTCGTTCGGATTCCAGTGATAGTAGGACGAGCCGATGCCGGTCAGGAAAACCCCCAGGAAAAAAACGACGGTTGCCGCATCGTTCCGAAACCGCCGCAGCCCCACGGCACCGACCGCGAGAAACGGAAGATTCGAGACGACGTTCCAAAAGTTCGGGATGCCAAGTACGGTGCGCTGGTCGGCGAATTGGTGGTAGCTTTGATCCTGCGGAATCGGCGGCAGCAGCAGCAATCCTCCAAGTGAGATTACCATAAGGCCAATGAAGACCAGTACCGGGAGATTTGGCTTCGTGCTGTCGCGAACCATGCAGGCAAATATACCACAAGCCAGGCGCGGTGGACGAGTACTGTCGGTTGCGGTACCGCAGCGCTCCGAGCGCGACAGTGTCCAACTTGCTCCGGAAGTTGACTCGGGTTAAAAACGATCGTCAGAGTTTGGCGAGTCTCGCTTGCATCGCGGCTAGGAAGGAATGGGTCCCGGGGTGGGGCTGGGTCTGGCGCTAGAGCCGCTCTGCTTCCCGCGCTACCGGCATAAGGTTCCAAAACAGCGTGGAGTAAACACAAATGGCAGATCTCGTAGAAATCGCGTTTCCGTCCGAGGAAAAAGCAGAGCAAGTTCGCCAGAAGCTGCTCGATATGCAGAGGGAGTACCTGATCGAGTTGAGTGACGCGGTTATCGCGGTGAAGCAGCCCAATGGCCGGGTCAAACTCAATCAGCTCTTCAACCCGACCGCGTCAGGCGCCGCCTCGGGAACATTCTGGGGTGCGTTGATCGGGATGATTTTCCTGATGCCGCTGGCCGGTGCGGCCATCGGCGCGGCTTCCGGCGCTCTCGGCGGCGCGCTCGCCGATGTCGGCATCAACGACAGGTTCATGAGAGATGCCGCGCAAAGCCTGCAGTCCGGCAATGCTACGCTCTTCCTGCTGGTCCGCAAGATGACGACCGACAAGGTCCTCGCAGCGTTGCAGGGCGAGGGCGGCACCGTGATCCGGACGTCCTTCGACGAAAGCAAGGAGGAAGCTTTACGCGCGGCGCTGGCAACTGCGACCCCGTCCTCCTCGTCGCCCGCAGACTGAAGACCTGCGAGACTGGCGCCGCCGTCGCTCGTCGTGCCACTAATAGCCGCGGCTCGAGATCGTCTCGAGAGATTGGCGGTGAGAAAATACGGCCCTCTAAGGAGTTGGTTGCTCCTGCTCGCCGTCGCCATTGTGCCGGCATCGTGTAAGCCGGACGCGAAAGTCGAAGCGCCCGAAATACGTCCCGTCCGGACCGTGACGGCTGCCAAAGGAGAGGCCGGCGAAACCGTGGTACTGACCGGGCACATCCAGGCCGAAGACGAGCCCGCATTTGCCTTTCGCATCGCCGGGCGGATGATTGAAAGACCGGTCAACGTCGGCGATCGGGTTGAGGCGGGACAAGTGCTGGCCAAACTCGACCCGGAGAACGAGCTCAATGAGCTGCGCTCGGCGGAATCTACACTCGCCGCCGCGCAAGGACAATTGACCTACGCGCGCGGCGATTTCGAACGACAACGTCAGCTGCTGGCGAACGGCCACACACCCCGAGCCCGGTTCGACCAGTCGCAAAACGCCCTGCAAAGTGCACAATCCCAGGTCGATGACGCGGAAGCTCGATTGCGCATCGCTAGGGATCGCGTCAGCTGGACGACCCTCGAAGCGGATGCGCCAGGAACGGTGACGGCACGAGGTGCCGAACCGGGCGAGGTGGTGCAGGCGGGGCAGATGATCCTTCGGCTCGCCCGACAGGGCGGGCGCGACGCCGTCTTCGACGTGCCGGCTCAATTGCTCCGCTCGGCGCCGAGCGATTCCGAGATCACGGTGCGGCTGACGGACGATCCCAGCGTGATGGCGACCGGGCGTGTACGCGAAATCGCGCCGCAGGCCGACCCGGTGACCCGTACGTTCGAGGTCAAGGTCGGGCTGAGCGACCCACCGGAAGCTATGCGGCTCGGCGCGACCGTTACCGGCAGTGTCAAATTGGAATCCGAACCGGTCATCTCAATCCCGGCTGCCGCGCTGACCGAGTTCAATCAGCAGCCTGCGGTCTGGATCGTCGACCCCAAAAATCTGACAGTGTCGATGCGAAACGTGGAATTGCTGCGTCACGACCCGGGCACGGTCGTCATTGCTCAAGGTCTCGATACCGGAGACATCGTGGTGACCGCCGGGATCCAGGCGCTCCATCCCGGCCAGAAGATCCGGCTGCTCGGGTCGTCCTCCTAGATGCAATTTAACCTGTCGAAGTGGGCGCTCGAGCACCGCTCGTTCGTCGTCTACATGATGATCGCGGCCACGATCGCTGGGTTGGGCGCCTTCTACCGTCTCGGGCGAGACGAGGATCCACCCTTTGTCATCAAGACGATGGTCGTGCAAGCGGCCTGGCCCGGTGCGACCTTGGGTGACACCCTGCTGCAGGTCACGGACCGGCTCGAGCGCACACTGCAGGAAACGCCGAGCCTCGATTTTCTGCGCAGTTACACGAGCCCTGGCAAGACGACGATCTTTGTCGATCTGAAAGGGAAGACAACCGCCGCACAAATCCCCGACATCTGGTATCACGTTCGCAAGAGCATCGGCGATATGCGCCATACGCTACCGGCGGGCGTTGTCGGTCCGGGGTTCAACGACGAATTCGGCGATGTCTTCGGGATCATTTACGGCGTCACCGCGGACGGATTCACCCACCGCGAGCTCAAAGACTATGCAGAGGACATTCGCTCCCGGCTGATGCAGGTGCCGGACGTGGCGAAAATCGAGATCCTCGGCGCTCAGGACGAAAAGATATTTGTCGAATTCTCGATGCAGCAGCTCGCGGGTCTCGAGATCGACCGGTCGGCTCTGACCGCCGCATTGGTGGCGCAGAACATCGTCAGCCCGTCCGGGATTCTGCAAACCGGCAACGAGAGGCTCATCCTGCGCGTCTCGGGCGCATTCGAGTCCGAGCAGGACATCCTCGCGGTGAATTTTGTCGCGAATGGACGTTTGATCCGGCTGCGCGACATCGCCCAGGTTCACCGGGCCTATGCAGACCCGCCGCAGCCCATGTTTCGGGTGAACGGCAAGCCGGCCATCGGCATTGCCATCTCGATGCAGGAGGGCGGCGATATTCTGACCCTTGGACGGAATATCGAGCAGGCTATGCGCGAGATCAGGGCAGACCTGCCCCTCGGCATCGAGCCCATCCTCGTGGCCGATCAGCCTTTTGTCGTTGATCACGCCATTCGCGACTTCACCACATCGCTGTGGCAGGCCATTGCCATCATCATGGCGGTGAGCTTCGTTAGTCTCGGCGTTCGAGCCGGCGCCGTCATCGCGCTGTCGATCCCGCTGACGCTCGCTATCGTATTCCCTGTCATGGAACTGACCTCGATCGACCTGCAGCGCATCTCCCTCGGCGCGTTGATCATCGCCCTCGGGTTGCTCGTCGACGACGCGATGACCACCGTCGACGTCATGACCTCCCGGCTCGCCGCCGGAGACAGCAAGGAGCAGGCGGCGACATTCGCCTACAAAACACTGGCGTTGCCGATGCTGACCGGGTCGTTTGTGACGGCCGCCGGCTTCATACCGATCGGCTTCGCCAGGAGCTCGGCTGGCGAATACACCTTTTCGATATTCGCGGTGGTGGCTTACGCACTGGTGCTTTCTTGGTTTGTGGCGGTTATCTTTGCACCGTTGCTCGGCGTCGTTCTCCTTTCCAAACCGAAAACCAGGCCATCGGACAAACCCAGCCTGATCCTGCGCCACTTTCGCGGGTTTCTAGTCGGCGCGATGCGCGCGCGGTGGGTCACTATCGGGGTGACGCTCGCTGGCTTTGTGGCGGCCGTTCTGGCAAACCCGTTCGTGGCGCGACAGTTCTTTCCGCCGTCCGATCGTCCGGACCTTCTGGTCGACCTTTCATTGCCGCAAAATTCCTCGATTTATGCCAGCGAAGAGGCGGCCGAGAGGCTTGACGGCTTGCTCGAGGGCGATCCCGATGTGGATCGATGGAGCACCTATGTCGGCCGCGGCGCGATTCGCTTTTATCTTCCCCTTAACGTTGAATTACCGAACGACTTCTTTACCCAGGCTGTCGTCCTTGCCAAAAATGTCGCGGCGCGTGAACGGCTTCAGAAGAGGCTGGAGGCGGCGCTCGCGGAGAACTTCCCGAGCGCAGTGACCCGGGTGTCGCCGTTGGGCCTCGGCCCGCCGGTCGGGTGGCCAGTGCAATATCGGGTGAGCGGTCCGGATGTCAGCGAGGTACGGGACATCGCGTTGCGGCTCGCGCAAATCGTGGCGACCGATCCCGGCTCGAGGCATGTCAATTTCGATTGGATGGAGCCGGCCCGGATGGTCCGTATCCGCATCGACCAAGATCAGGCACGGCTGCTGGGCTTGAGCTCCGAGGCAATCGCCTCTGTAATGAATACCGTCGTGACCGGCGCGCCCGTCACGCAGGTCCGCGATGGCATCTGGCTGGTGGATGTCCTGACGCGGGCGACCGACGAGCAACGTTTGTCGCTTTCGACCTTGCGAAACCTGCAGATCCCGCTGCCGAACGGCCGCACCGTTCCGCTCAGCCAAATCGCGACCTTCGATTTCGCTCAGGAATACCCTCTGATCTGGCGGCGTGACCGTGTCCCCACATTGACCGTGCTAGCTGACGTCGCCCCCGGTGTGCTGCCCGAATCCGTGGTCGACGCGCTCGCTCCGGCGGTTGCCAAACTGAGTGCCGCCCTCCCGGCATCCTATCGGATCGCGGTGGGAGGCACGGTCGAGGAGAGCCAGAAATCTAAGGCTTCCGTGTTCGCCGTCGTGCCGCTGATGCTATTCGTGATGATTACTTTCCTGATGATCCAGCTGCAGAGTTTCAATCGCCTCCTTCTTGTGCTCAGCGTCGTCCCGATGGGCTTGATCGGCATCGTTGCAGCACTTCTCCTCTTTCACCAGCCGCTGGGGTTCGTGGCTATCCTTGGAATTCTGTCGCTACTCGGCATGATTGCGCGAAATGCGGTGATCCTTATCGAGCAGATCGATTTTGAATTGGCGCAAGGCCTCGATGTGTGGAATGCAGTCATCGAGGCGAGCGTGTCCCGCTTTCGCCCCATTACGCTGACGGCAATATCCACGGTTCTCGGATTGATCCCGATTGCCGTGACGATATTCTGGGGCCCGATGGCCATTGCCGTCATGGGCGGTTTGCTGGTCGCGACTGTTCTGACCCTGATTTTTCTGCCGGCATTATATGTCGCATGGTTTCGTATCAAGGAGCCTGCTGCAATGGGAAGGACCGCCATGCCCAGCCCTACTGCTACGGGCGCAGCATGAATCTGACGCTGGCTCCGCCGGTGGGGGCGCGGGCGGTGGGCTTCTTCGTACTCTGGATAATTCTTAACGGTGGCAACCCAGCCGATCTGGTGGCCGGAGCCGTAGCGGCCTTGGCGGCGACCTGGGCGAGCCTCCGTCTGTTGCGGCCAGGCACGAGCCGCGTGCGGCCCGCGGCCCTCGCCCGGCTTGTGCTCCGCTTTCTCCGCCAGTCCGTGGTTGCCGGAGTTGACGTCGCGAGGCGCGCGCTCGATCCCCGACTCCCGTTGCACCCCGGCTTCGTGGCCTACCCCATGGCCCTTCCGCGCGGTCCGGCAAGGAACATGTTCACCACGTTGATCAGTTTGCTCCCAGGTACTGTGCCCACCGAGTCGGACGAAAAAGAGGGACTTCTCATCCATTGCCTCGATGTCGAGCAGCCGGTGGTGACGCAGCTCGCCGCGGAGGAAGCGCTGTTCGTCCGGGCCACGCGCGTGGTGCGCATCGATGGCTGAATTCCTGCTCGCCGCTGCGGGTTTTGTGCTGGCGATGGTGGCGGTGGGCTTGGTCCGTATCCTGCCGGGGCCGGGCGATGCCGACCGCATCATGGCGGCGCAGCTGCTCGGCACAGGCGGAATTGCGGCGCTGTTATTGCTGGCGGAGGCGATGAGCGTACCAGCCGCGGTGGATGTCGCACTGACGCTGGCGTTGCTGGCGGCCTTCGTCTCGGTTGCCTTCGTAAAGGGGTTCGCTCGCTCGGGGGCGGACGGGGCATGAGCCTCGCGCTCGATGCGTTGACCATTCTGGCGGTCTGTGTCGGCGCCTGCTTCTTCCTGGCAGGGACCGTCGGACTGCTCAGGTTTCCTGACTCGCTCAGCCGCCTGCACGCGTTGACCAAAGCGGACAATCTCGGCCTCGGTTTTGTCGTGCTCGGACTGCTGTTTCAGGTCGAGGGGCCGTTTGCCGCACTGAAGCTTATCAGCGTCTGGCTCCTCACCCTGTTGGCTGGAGCCACCGTCACCCAGCTGATTGCGCGCGCCGCCCGGCCGGGCGGGGCGCAAGAGTGACGAATCGCCTTGGCTTTCGACACCGGTCTCGCCGTATTGGTCCTCGGAGTGGCCGTCTGGACCATCGCCGCGCGCGACACATTCGCCGCGGTGGTCGGGTTTGTCGCCTATGGGCTGCTGCTCGCGTTGGTCTGGGTGCGTATAGCGGCGCCGGACGTGGCGCTGACCGAGGCCGCGATCGGCAGCGGGCTAACCGGGGGGCTGCTGCTGGGCGCAAGCACCCGCTTGCGCCGCGCTGAGACGGCCGCGGCCGGTGAGAAGCCGGGCGCAGCCCTCCGGCTCGTGGCCGCTGGGCTTTGCGTCTTGGTATCGGCGGGGCTTGCGGCGATCGTGCTGCTGTTGCCCGAGCCTGCGCCGACGTTGGCACCGCAGGCGGCGGCGAACCTCGCGGCGACCGGCCTCGGCAATCCCGTCACCGCTGTCCTGATGGCGTACCGAGCGATCGACACGCTGCTCGAGACGGTGGTGCTGCTGCTCGCATTGGTCGGTGTGTGGTCGCTGGCGCCGGACCGCGTTTGGGGCGGCTCCCCCGGCCCGCGCCATCATGCCGACCGGGACGGCGTGCTGGCTTTTGTCGCACAGCTGCTGGTGCCGGTCGGGATACTCGTCGGCATCCACATCTTCTGGGTTGGGTCGGATGCTCCCGGCGGCGAATTCCAGGGTGCAACAATCCTGGCCGCCATGTGGATCCTCGCCATGATGGCGGGACTGATGGACGCGCCTCCGGTGAGCCGTCGTTGGTTGCGGCTCTTGCTGATCGCCGGACCGGCGGTGTTCTTCGCGATCGGGCTCGCCGGTTTCGTAATGGCGGGCGCCTTCCTGGCATACCCCAAGGCCTACGCTAAGCTGTTGATTGTAACGATCGAGGTGCCGGTGACACTTTCGATTGCAGCGACGCTCGCTCTGTTGGTGGCCGGCCCACCGGAACGGAAGCCGCAGCGATGAGCGACCCGACACTGTATGGGTTGTGCGGCGCGGTGCTGGTAGGCCTGGGCCTTTACGGCCTGATCGTGCATCCCCAGCCGCTACGCAAGATCCTTGCCTTCAACCTGATCGGCGGGGGTGTGTTCCTGCTGTTCGGGGTCGTCGCCCGCAGAGGTGCCGCAGCCGGGTTTGGCGGCGACCCGGTACCGCAGGCGTTGGTCATCACCGGCATTGTCGTCGCCTTTTCTGCAACGGCATTGGCAGTGGCGTTGCTGCTGCGGCTGTTTCAGGAGACCGGGCAGGCGACCTTGCAGTCGGATGCACCGACCAAGGCGCGAATGGATGATAGCCAACCCTGATGCCGAATTCGACAACGGCGGGCGGTTTCCTCCTCGTTCTCGCGATCGTCCTGCCCGCCGTGGGGGTGCTTCTGTCAGTGGCGCTCGGCGGGCGGCACGCGGAGCGCGTTGCCCTCATTCTGATGCCGGTGGGGCTCACCGTCGCAGTTGCGATTGCGGTCGGCGTCTGGCGTACCCACAACGTGCTGCAGTATTTTGTCGGCAGCTGGGACCCGCCGCTCGGTGTGGTATTTCGGGCGGATGGGCTTTCCGCCGCGATGATCGTGACCGCCGCGTTACTGATCTGCGGCATCGGGCTGTTCGCCCGAGCGCAGTTCCCCAGCCCGCAGGAAGCGGAAACGCGCGCCCCGCTGATCTTCTGGACATTGCTGCTTGCGGTTTGGGGGGCGCTCAATGCCGTCTTTATCGGCGGGGACCTTTTCAACCTCTATGTTGCCCTTGAGCTGCTGACTTTCGCAGCGGTGCCGTTGGTCTCCCTTGATGGCCGTGCGGAGACGCTAGCGGCAGCATTGCGTTACCTGCTGTTCGCGCTGTTCGGCTCAATTCTCTATCTGCTCGGCACGGTGCTGCTCTATGGCGCCTACGGCACCCTCGATATCGTTCTGTTGTCCGGCCGCATCCATGCGGAGCCGGTGGCGTGGGCTGCGATCTCGTTGATGACGGCGGGGCTGCTGGCCAAGGCCGCGCTTTACCCGTTCCATCTATGGCTCCCGCCAGCGCATGCCGGCGCTCCCGCCCCGGCCAGCGCCCTGCTGTCGGGGTTGGTCGTCAAGGCTCCCTTCTTTCTCGTCGTTCGGCTGTGGTTCGATGTCATGCCCGGCTTGGCGGACCAGGCAGCGGCGCAGATGCTCGGTATCCTCGGCGCCGCTGCGATCCTCTTTGGCAGCGTCGTGGCCTTGCGCCAGGCGCGGCTGAAATTGCTGATCGCCTATTCGACGGTCGCCCAGATCGGCTACCTGTTCCTGATGTTCCCACTCGCCGTCAGGCCCGAAACGGGCCATTCGTGGAGCACGGCCGCTTGGACTGGCGGCGTTCTTCAGGCCATCTCGCACGCTTTTGCCAAGGCCGCCATGTTCATGGCAGCAGGTCTGATCGCCGAGGCGCTCGGACATGACCGGTTAGCGGGGCTCGCCGGTATCGGCCGGGCCCTGCCGATAGCCGTCTTTGCCTTCGGGATCGGTGGCCTTTCTCTTATGGGTCTGCCGCCCAGCGGCGGCTTTGTCGCGAAAGCGATGCTGCTGACGGCGGCGGTCGCGGAGGGCCAATGGTGGTGGGCGCTGGTCGTTCTCGTGGGAGGGCTGCTCGCGGGCGGTTACGTGTTTCTGGTGCTCGCCCGAGCGCTGGCAGACTCGATCGAACCCTTGGCGCTGTTGACAACCATATCTCGGGGGCGGCAGGCGGTGGCTGTGGCGCTCGCCCTATGTGCGGTGCTGCTCGGCTTCTTACCGCTGCGTCCTTCGGCACTGCTGCAGATCGGCCGGCCAGATATAGCGGTAGGGGGTCTTAGGTGAAGCCCCGCCTGAAGCCACTATCTGCGAATTGTGGGCTGTGACTGTCGCAAGGGTATTGCTCTTCGTTGCCCTGGCCGTGCCCCTCACCATGCTGTTGGCTTGTGTGTCGCAGCGCGCGAGAGATCGCATGCCGTCCCTGTTGGCCCTGGCGCCGGTGCCCGCCCTAGTCGGGGCACTGCTGGCCCCTGCCGGCGCGACCCTGGTCCTGCCCGAGCCACCGTTCCGCATGACGCTGGCGCTCGACGTGCCCGGGGCGCTGCTGCTCGGCGTCTCAGCGTTCCTGTGGATCGTCGCTGGCGCTTACGCCTCGACCTATTTGCGCGACGATCCAAACGCCGGCCGCTTTGCCGAGTGGTGGCTGCTGACCCTGACCGGCAACCTAGGCGTCTTCATCGCCGCCGACCTGGTAACCTTTTATTTGACCTTCTCCGTGGTCAGTCTGGCGGCTTATGGCCTTATCGTACATGACGGCACGCCGAGTAGCCGGCGAGCCGGCATCATCTATGTGGCACTTGCCGTCTTGGGCGAGGCCTTCCTCTTGATGGCTTTCGTGTTCATGGCGGCGGCCACCCCGGACAGCAGCCTGTTGATTCGTGACGTTGTGGCGGCGCTGCCGACGTCGCCTTGGCGCGACACGGCGCTGGCGCTTCTGATCCTGGGATTCGGGTTGAAAATCGGGGTCGTACCGGCACATGTCTGGATGCCGCTCGCCTATACGGCGGCGCCGATCCCCGCCGCGGCCGTGCTCAGCGGTGCGGCGGTCAAGGCCGGAGTGATCGGGTTCATCCGCTTTCTGCCGCTCGGCACCGCAATACCGGGATGGGGGGAAGCGCTGGCTGCGGCAGGAGTGTTCTCGGCCTTTTACGGCATTCTGGTCGGGATCACGCAGGAAAACCCGAAGACGGTGCTAGCTTATTCCAGCGTCAGCCAAATGGGGCTGCTTGCCGCGGCGCTCGGCATGGGACTGGCCGCGGGCACCAGTGGTGCCGCGGTAGGGGTGAGTTTCGCCGCTGCGCATCATATACTGGTCAAGGGCGGGCTGTTCCTTGCGATCGGCGTGTCAGCCGCCGCTGGCCCACGCCCGTGGCCGGTGCTGCTTCCGGCGGCGGTGGTGGCGCTGGGACTCGGCGGACTGCCGCTTACCGGCGGCATGCTGGCGAAGCTTGCGGTGAAGGGGCAATTCGGCGAGGGTATCGTCGGCACGCTCGCGACATTGTCGGCGGCCGGCAGCACATTGTTGATGCTCCACTTCCTGCGCCGTCTGGTACAAACTGCGCCGCGGGACTCTGAGACAGCGCCGCCAGCCGGATTCTCTTGGCCCTGGCTCATTATGGCTTTCGCGGCGGTGGCGGTTCCCTGGGCGCTCTATCCGACGGCCGAGAGCGGAACCCTGCTCGATGCGCTCGCCCCCGAGACGCTTTGGGCGGCGTTGTGGCCGGTTCTGATCGGCGGGATGCTGGCGGTTGGGCTGTGGCGCAAGGGACACCGTCTGCCGCGCGTGCCGGAGGGAGATGTCGTGGTAGTGGGGGAAGCTGCAATACGCGCAACGGTCCCCTGGGGCGAGGCGGTCGAGCGAGCCGACGGCTATATGCGACAATGGCCAGTGGCGAGCCTGTCGCTGCTGACGCTCGTTATCATTCTGGGTGCCGCGATGTTTGTGTGGCGTTGAAGTCACCGATAGTAGCGGGCCGTGGATCTCGATAACCCTCCGAATCCGGCCGGCGACCGCACGCTTCGCCTCGCGGCGCTGATCTGCGCCGTGCTCCTCGCGCTTGCGGCTTTGTGGGTGACGCGCAGGGTAATGACGCCGGTGGCCTTCGCGCTCTTTATCATTGCGCTCGTCTGGCCATTGCAACGGCGGCTGAAGACGCGCTTGCCGCAGCTGGTTGCGATCCTGCTTACAGCGGTTGTCGCACTGTTCGCAATCGGCGTCGGCTGCTGGCTGATAGTATGGGGTTTTGGCAGGATCGCTCAGTGGGTAATCGCCAATTCCGCGCGGCTGCAAGGCCTATACATGCATGCGGCCGACCTTTTGGAGCAGCGCGGCCTCTACGCCGCCGAGCTGATTGCCGAGCAGTTCAACATGTCGTGGATCGTCGGTGTCGTGCGGGGGATCGGCGGCAGTTTGCAGGGTATCGTCTCCTTCGCCCTTGTGACCTTTATCTTCGTCATCCTCGGCTTGCTCGAGTTGGAGCCGCTCGGTCGCCGCCTTCGCCGGGTCGGCAACGGCACTTTTGGCGCTAATGCGATCGATGCCGCAGCGGAAATCGCTGGCAGATTACAAACTTACATGCTCGTGCGCTTTGGCATGAGCGTTCTGACCGGGCTGGGCTTTTGGGCCTTCACCGCTGTCTACGGTCTCGATCTCAGCCGAGAATGGGGGATCATCGCCTTTGTCCTGAACTTCATCCCGTTCATCGGATCGTTCATCGCCACTTTGCTCCCCACTCTGTTTGCCGCCGCGCAATACGAATCGTTTTCCTCGGCGGTCTGGGTATTTATCGGCCTTAATATCGTCCAGTTCGTCGTCGGCAGCTATATCGAGCCGCGCGTCGCCGGAGCGGTGGTTTCGATCTCCCCCTTTATGGTGCTGTTTGCGGTATTTTTTTGGGCGATGCTGTGGGGCATCGCCGGCGCCTTTATCGGCGTCCCGATCTTGATCGCGCTGGCGAGTCTCTGCGCCAGAAATCCGGCGACCCGCGGAATTGCAATCGCGCTTTCGGCAGACGCCGCGCGCAATGACCGCACAGACCGCTAGGGTGCGGCACCCTAGCGGTCCAGAGCCAGACAAACAGCTATGGTACAGCGGATGCGCCGATTGCAAGCGCTCGGGTCTATCGCAGTGTTTCTGCTGTACGGGTGCGGCTCGCTGTCCGTGCCGATGAACGAGCCGCTGCGCTCGCCCGCCGGCAATACCGAATATCGCCTGCTCGATGTGAACCGCAGCGGCGGCGCCGAAAGTGCGCTGGTACTGGTTGCCCTCTCAGGCGGCGGCAAGCGCTCTGCCGCTTTCGGTTTCGGCGTGTTGCGCGGGATGCAGGATGTCCACGTGCAACCCGAAAGGAAGGACAACTCGTTGCTCGACGAGGTCGACCTGTTGGCCGGCGTCTCCGGCGGATCCTTCCCGACGGCTTACTTCGGCCTCTACGGCGAGAAGTCGTTCGAAACCTTCCCCAACGAATTCCTTTATCCAGACATTGAGGCCTATATCTGGGGCACCTTTCTGCTGCCGTGGAACTGGGACTGGATATTCAACCCGCTGGTCGGCACCAACGACCGCATGACCCAAATTTACGACCAGCTGATGTTCCATGGCGCGACCTTCGCGGATCTCTACCGGCGCGGCCGCCCCCAAATCAGCATCAACGCCACCGACATCAGCTTTGGCAGCCCGTTCGGCTTTCTGCCGCAGACCTTCGACGTGATCTGCTCCGATCTCGCGAGCCTGCCGGTCGCCCGCGCGGTCGCCGCATCTAACGGATTTCCGGTGCTATTCGGTCCGGTGACGCTGCGCAATTACCGTGCGCCCGATTGTCCGCTTCCATCGGCGGTGCCGCCTCAAGCGTGGGAACGCACCCAAAACGATTTGCGCACTCGGGCGCTGCTGGAAAACCTCTATCGCTATTCCAACGGTCAACGGGTCCAGTGGGTTCACCTGATGGATGGAGGCATATCAGACAATCTGGCGTTGCGGGTGCTGCTTAACGACATGCTGCTGTTGGACATCGAAAAGGATCGGTTCGCAACCCGGCTGCTGCCGGTTCGGCGCATTCTCGTGATCAGCGTCGACGGCCAGTCGGCGCCAAACCCGAGCTGGCCGCGCCAACGCACCGTCACCGGGCTCGGGCAGATCATTTCAGCGGTTACGAGCGCGCAAATCGGGGCCTACAACATCGAGACCCTGATCGCCGTCGAGAGCACGGTTGACGATCTCGTCGAAAAGCTGCGTGCGATGCGCTGCCGTCAGGGGCCTGTTATCAACGGTTATGCATGCGGTGATGTGGCCGGGAAGGTGCTGCGGGTCAGCCTGTCCGACTATCCCGATCCCGAGATGCGGGCGCGGCTCGTCGCAATTCGCACCGGGCTCACCTTGCCGCGCGAGGAGGTCGATGCGCTGGTGACCGCCGGTGAGACGATGATCGGTCGTGATGCTGGGACGATCACAGCGTTTCTGGACCCCCGCCCCGCGACCGCGGAGGTGGCTCGCTGGCGATAGCAGACGGGGTAGAGACTATGCCCGTTGGTTCACGGCCGCATGATTGGCTCAAGCGGCTCTTTCCGCCAGAATCGGAGTGAAGCGCGTGCGTCTCGCCGTGCGAATGATCAGCTTTTCCACCTCCACCACGAGGAAGAACACGAGACCGCCGACGAACAACCATGGCCAAACCCAGAGTGGGATCGCCTCGGTCTCGAAGAGGGTCTGGAAGGGCGGTGCATAGGTGAACAGGAGCTGCAAGATCACGACAGCACCGATCCCCATCGCCAGATACTTGTTGCCGAGATGCGCCTTGAGCGACAGGGATGAATCCAGCTTGTAGCGGCTGTTGAGCAGGTAGAAGATCTGACCGATCACGAGCGCATTCACGGCGACCGCTCGGGCAAGCTCGTCGGACGCGTCCTTCGACTTCATCCAGAAGAATGCCCACAGGGTGAGCGCGAGCAGCGCCAGTCCGACGAAGACCACGCGCCACACTCCAAAACCGTCCAGAATCGGTCGGTCGACCGCGCGCGGTAGTCGCTGCATGACGTCGAGCTCGTGCGGCTCAAACGAGATTACCAGCCCGAGCGCCACCGATGTCACCATGTTGACCCAGAGGATCTGCGGCGCCGTGATCGGCGCAGTAAAGCCGACGAAGATCGCCACCATGATGACGAGCGCCTGGGCGACGTTTGTCGGGAGCATGAACAGCATGGCCTTCTCGATGTTGTTGTAGACCGTGCGCCCTTCCTTGACCGCGGCCGTTATCGAGGCGAAGTTGTCGTCGGCCAGCACCATCTCGGCCGCCTCCTTGGTGACCTCGGTGCCCTTGATCCCCATCGCGACGCCAACGTCGGCTTTCTTGAGGGACGGCGCATCGTTCACCCCGTCGCCGGTCATCGCAACGATTTGCTTATTCGCCTGGATCGCCTTGACGAGACGGAGTTTATGCTCCGGGCTCGCGCGTGCGAAGACGTCGACATCGCGGACCTGCTCTTGCAGTGTCGCAGTGTCCATTTCCTCGATCTCTGTCCCGGTAATCGCGGTTCTCCCGTCGCCGATTCCGAGCATCTTGGCGATCGCGGCCGCAGTGATCTTGTGATCCCCGGTGATCATCGTCACGCGGATGCCGCCGGCATGGCATTCTGTCACGGCCTCGATCGCCTCTGTCCGCGGTGGATCGAGCAACCCGATCAGGCCGAGCAGAACCAGGTTCTTCGGCAGATCCGCGGGACCCAGGTTCCCGGCGTCGACTCCCGGATCCTCTAGCCACGCCAAGGCCAGCACGCGCTCACCCTGCGCCGCCAGCTCGTCCGATGCTTTCTCGAAATGGTCGCGGTCGATTGGCGCAGCCTGCCCGCCAGTGGTTGCCTGCCGGTCGCAATGCTCGAGGATCACCTCGGGCGCGCCCTTGACCAGCAGAAACTGCTGGCCCGCGGCTACTTTGTGCAAAGTCGCCATAAAGCGATGTTCCGATTCGAACGGGATGGCATCTATCCGAGGATAGGCGGTCTGCTCGGCTTGCCGTTCGAGACCGAGCTTGTTGCCGAACGGGTAGAGGGCCCCTTCGGTCGGGTCGCCTTCCACCTTCCAGGCTCCTTCTTCCTGGTGGATCTCCGCGTCGTTGCAGAGCATGGAGACGCGCCCCATCAGCCCGAGAACCGAGTCCTCCCCTGCCGGCACCCCGTCCTTCAGCACCTCGCCTTCGGGTGCGTACCCCTGGCCGGTGACCTTATAGTCCGAATCTGCGGTAACCGCCGACACCACCATCATCTCCATCAACGTCAAAGTGCCGGTCTTGTCGGAGCAGATCCGCGACACCGAGCCCAGGGTTTCCACCGCCGGCAGTCGCCGGATGATGGCATTGCGCTGTGCCATGCGCTGCACGCCGATCGCCAGGGTGACGGTGATCAGCGCCGGCAACCCCTCCGGGATCACCGACACGGCGATGCTGACGACCGCCTGAAAGATGGCAATGAAATCCATTCCCTGGACCCATCTGCCGTAGGCGAAAACGATCGCGGCTACGACTGCGATCACGGCGGTGATCGCGTAGCCGAACTTCTTGATCTGGCGCAGCAGCGGCGTGTCGAGTGCGCTGACCCCAGCCATCAGCTGGTTGATGCGTCCCAGCTCGGTCTCGCTCCCGGTGGCGACGACCACCCCCGTCCCGCGCCCGGACGAGACGAGGGTCCCGGAAAAACCCATGCCTTCCCGATCTCCGACTGTCGCCTTTTCCGCCACGGCGCCGGTGGTCTTGTCGATCGGCACCGACTCGCCCGTCAGCGCCGCTTCCTCGGTCCGCAGGTTCTTCACGTCGACGAGGCGAAGGTCAGCGGGAATTCGGTCGCCCGACTCCAGGAGCACGACGTCGCCCGGCACCAGTTCCTCGGCCGGGATCAGGCGGGTCTCGCCGCCTCGTACGGTCCTCGCCTCCGCGGAAAGCATGTTGCGGATCGAATCCAGAGCTTTCTCCGCCTTGCCCTCCTGGATGAACCCGAGCAGGGCGTTGATGATCACGACGCCCAGGATGACCGCAGCGTCGAGCCACAGACCGACCATCAGCTTGACAAAGCCGGCGCCGAGCAAAACAAAAACCAGGACATTGTTGAGCTGGGCGAGGAACCGGATCAGCGGCCCCCGCTTCTTGCCCTCCGGCAGGCGATTGGGACCGTATTGGGAAATGCGCCGGGAAGCCTCGCCCGCGTCCAGCCCCTTTGCCGGGTCCGTCTTCAGCCGGCCCATCACTTCGTCCGCCGGAACAGCATGCCAGGCGACGGCTTCAGGGCCGAGATTGGCGCGCGCTGCCTCAGACATAATGCGTCCTCCCTGGCTTTTCGCGCCGCCTCATGCGCTCTCCGCGACAAACTGCATGCCTTCGAGCGACGCCAGATCATCGTACGCGTCGTCCATCGCGCGCCCTGGCAGTTTCGGCTTTTCCTGCGGCAGCTTTTTGTGGGGAATGAGTTCCAGCAGGTGGCGGATGCAATTAAGGCGCGCCCGCCGCTTGTCGTCGGAGCGAACGATGTACCAGGGCGCGAACTTCGTGTTGGTGGCTTCGAACATTATGTCGCGCGCCCGCGAGTACTCATACCATCTGCTTCGCGAGCATAAATCCGTCGGGCTCAGCTTCCACTGACGCAGCGGATCGTCGATGCGCGCTTCGAAGCGGCGTTTCTGCTCCTCGTCGCTTACCTCCAGCCAATATTTGATGAGTAGGATGCCGTCGTCGACGACAAACAATTCGAACTCCGGGCACACCTTGAGGAAGCGGCGGTGCTGCGCTTTCGTACAGAAGCCCATTACGTACTCGACGCCGGCCCGGTTGTACCAGCTGCGGTCGAAGATCACGATCTCGCCCGCCGTCGGAAAGTGCGCTATGTAGCGCTGAAAGTATAATTCGGCCTTTTCGCGATCGGACGGCGCCGGCAGCGCCACCACCCGGAACACGCGGGGACTGACCCGCTCGGTGATGGCCTTGATCGTGCCGCCTTTCCCAGCCGCATCGCGTCCTTCGAAGATCACCACCACCCGCAGGCCTTCGTGCCTGACCCAATCCTGCAATGCGCAGAGTTCCACCTGTAGCTTGCGCAGCTCCTTCTCGTATTCCTTTCGCTTCATTGGTTCCTTCCTCCTGGTCATGAGCCGCGGATCGCAGTTGCGGTCGATTGGTCGCCGGCGGCGATCCTCAATGATTCCGCCAGACGCCACGCGTGATAGAGCGCGCCCTCGGCCCAGGCGAGTGTCTCGATCTCCGCACGGGCCGCCGCTACGGGCTTGCGTTGCAAAGCGACGTCTTCCAGGGTTTGTTCGCGGATAGTCTTGCATTCGGCGCTAAGCTGCTTCGAAACATCTTCGATTGCTTGGAAGATGGCTGGATTGGGTGCCGTCGCGGGGTCTTTCGTGACGTCAAGCCACGTAGCAAGTGCCCGCGCACCCGCTTCAAAGCCAGCCGGTGGTTGCCCGTCGCCGACGGCCGACGGAACACGGCTCAGATCGTCATGAAGTTGTATGAGATGATCAAGTGCATGGCAAAGCCGGACGAGGCGGGGCTCGAGTACCCGCAGATCGGTGGTTTCCAGCGAAAGCGACTCCAGGAAGTGGTCGATCTGCCCGACCGCTTCGACCGGCGTGTCGTAACGGAGGGCGTCGCCGGCGAGGCGGCGGCGTACGGCGTCGACCGAACCATGAGCAAGCTCCAGGGTCGCCCGCCAGCCGGCCTCGAGCGCGACTGTCCCTCCCGCTTCGGCGAGGACCGGATCGAGACGGCTGACGGCCGACTCGCTGCCCTTTCCGGAGATTCCGATAATCAACCGCGAGAAGCGATCAAGCCACGGGTAGAAGGCGGCAACTCCCACAAGCTTGAAGATGCTGCTGAAGGCAGCCAGAGCCAGCACGCCGTTGTAATCGTCGAGTCGAGAACCGACCCAGCCGGCGGCTGCCGTCATCGGGCGAAGTAACAGGATCCCGAGAATCCCGACCGTAACATTGTAGACGATGTGCGCCAGCGCCGCGCGCCGCACCGCCAGCCCGGCGCCGATCGCCACCAGCGCGCTCGTTGCTGCGGTCCCGACACTCTGTCCGACGATCATCGCGCACGCTTGTTGAAACGTCAGCGAGCCGGCATGCAGCGCGACGAGTGTCGTCGCAGCGGCAGCACTCGAGCTCTGCATGACAATTGACATTAGGATCCCGATTCCGGCGAGAATCCATTGCCAGCCGAAACTGTTGCCGCCCACGGCATCGAGGTTCCACGAAATGCCCTCCATTCCCGTCTGGAGGTACTCGATCCCGATGAAAAGCAGTCCGAAGCCCGCCAGAATGGCTCCGGCCGAGCGCGTTCTGCCCTTGGCGATCAGCCAGAGAAAGGCGCCGATCCCGAGCATCGGCAGGGCAAAAGCAGAAATCCGCAGGCGAAAACCGAAGATTGCCACCAGCCATGGCGTCGAGGTCGTGCCGAAAGTCGCGCCGATGATGACCCCGACCGCCTGCGCGAAGGTCACCAATCCGGCGCTGACGAAACCGATGACGGTGAGCGTCGTCGCGGTAGAGGATTGAAGTGCCACCGTGAACAACGCACCCGATATAACCGCGCTCAATCGGCCGGAAACGAGCGTCTGCAGCGCGCGGCGCAGTGAGTCGCCCGCGAGACCTTTGAGCCCCTCGGTGAGATGGTGGATCCCGAGCAAAAACAGGCCCAGTCCGCCAACGATCGTGACAGCCGAGGAGGCGTTCATTCACTCCCTTCAGTGCGGCATCTTGAGATGGCACCGTTGTTGACCGCGATCCGCGCTCGATTTGCTTGGCCGACCGCGGTAAGCTTTGATCTTATCCTCCCGCTGGATCTGTTGTCGCGTCTCTCGCATCTATCGTCGCTGGGGGACCCCATTATTGGGTGGAGGCATCTCGCGCACACCTTCCGCCTTCGCGTCGGTCGGGAGTTCGAGGACGATCTCCATCCTGTCGGGCGGCTAGTTCAGCAAAGTTACGCTAGCGATGCCGCCGCGCCAGCTCAGCCCCGATTGAAGCTCGCGAGGCAGCTTTTATGCAGTTCCGGATGGGTGATCGGGCCGCCCTCCTTTTGGCGCTCGGCGGAACGCGCGATTTTGTTCCAGCAGCCATTCCTAACGCTTGCTGTCGCTCACATTCTGGCGCGTAGCCCAAGACTCTGACACGCCGCCCGGGCTGACGATCGGGGATGCTTCACCACAACGGTCCGTCGCGCCGCCTCCGCGTGAGCCGCCAGGGTGGTCGCGATCGCCGCCAGGCAACCGGCCGCCATCGCCAAAGTCATTGCAATGTTGATGATCATAACGGTCGCCCTCCTTCGCGTCTAACATCGCTTCGCAGTGTAGCAATATCGGCGGCGCTTGAGATGAGCCAGGAATCCCGCGACGATACCGGGCGTCCCAATCTTAGCCGCGTTGAATTCCCCCGGCATGGCGCTGTGCGGCTTCTACTCTGGAGAATTCTTGGCTCCCCCCGAACAGTCTGATCGGCTCGACTTCGCCGAGGCTTGAGACCACCGCGTCACTAGGATGAGGCGGCAGCATTGCACCGAATACGGCGCGGCGGAAAGCGCTTGATCTCGCCAAGAGTTTATGGATTTAGAGTATTTTTATAAATCTTTCCATCTTCATTATGATCAGAAAATTCCATAGATGTCGCTGATTGTGCCATTTGCAAATGTTCCTATCACACCGCCGATTATCCTCGAAGGCGAGGCATGAAGACGGTCGTCGATCCTCGCCGCGGCGACATCGAGGATGATGCGTCCAGCACCAAACGCCGCTCGCTGCTC
>Ga0209039_10000140_pt1 | contig 65171 bp, 51 predicted proteins | sample BogFormECP12_OM1_FD_188238 | JGI IMG/M metagenome (GOLD analysis project Ga0209039, IMG submission 188238) | Bog forest soil microbial communities from Calvert Island, British Columbia, Canada - ECP12_OM1 (SPAdes) (version 2) | ecosystem: Environmental > Aquatic > Freshwater > Wetlands > Bog ...
GAGAGTACGTCCCTGGAAATTTAAAGGTACCGACAAAACAACAAACCTTCCCGTCGTTATTGTCGGTTTATGTCGGGTAAGGGTTGTTTATGATAATAGTTTTTTTTTGATCTCATTTTTCAAAAATTAGATTGATTGATTCAGTTTAGCCAATAAAGATGTGTATCGCAAAAACATCGGTGGCAAGCATCATTCTTGCTCGTCTTGCTGGAACGGATTTTCCTCGGGTTTTTTCAATCCGGCAAAGAACAAGCCCGTGTCGATTCCATTTTCCTTCAAGCCTGCCATTATGTCCTTGTTGCCCGGTTCCAGTGGATTGCCGATGACCTCGATGTGTTTCAATTCTGGAAGGTCCTTCAAATCCTCGGGCAAGGTCGTGATGCGGTTCTTTGGGAGCTCGACGCGCTGGATCGATTTTGGAAGCATTGGTACAGCCCCCAGCGCGTTCCCGCTGGCATCCAGGATCTTGAGGGATACGAGCTCGGAAAATGGCTCGGGAAGCGACGTCAGGAAATTGTCGCTAACGTTCAGGATTTTCAGATCCACAAGGTTCAAGAAATCAGCAGGGAAAGCTTCGAACTTGTTCCCTTGCAATTGAAGTTCTTTCAAATGAAGATTCCAAAATGAATCTGGCAATTTCCGAAGCTTGTTATTCTGGAGCAGCAATTGATCGAGTGAACGCAGGTTCCCGAACGATCCCGGTAACTCGGACAACTTGTTCCGTCCCAATTCCAAGACTTGCAACGTTTCAAGCTGGCCAAATGATTCAGGCAGCGCCTCGATCATGTTATTTTGCAAGCTCAAGGTTTGCACGGTCTTGAGGTTGCCAAATGACTCTGGCAGCGTTGTAAGCTTGTTGTTAGCAATCTGCAAGAGTTCCAGCGATTCGATCTCACCAAAAGTTTCGGGTAAGCCCTTGATGGCGTTTCCTTGGATGATCTCCTCTTTACCGGTTACTTCATTGCCGTTCAAGTACAATTTTTTCAGCTTTTTCAAGGCCCCGATGGCATCGGGAAGCGATTGCAGCTGATTTTTCCAAAGATCGAGTTTCTGCAGCGACTCGAGTTGAGCGATGTCGCCGGGAAGGCCCGTGATGCGATTTTCGACGAGGCACAGTATCTTGAGCGATTTAAGCAAGAAAACCTGTTCCGGGACTTCTTCAAGGCCACAATCGTGCAAGCTGAGCCCGACAACTTCGCGCCGGGAGTTGTACATGACGTTCGTGGCATCCTCGATGATAAACCTGCTCTCCGGAATGTTGCGGCCCACCAATTCTTCCAAGGCCACTATTACGGATTCATCTTCCGTGCGTTCCATGTGCTTGATCATGGCATCGTTCTTTAAAAAATGGAAATGATGGCTAGGAAACGTGGGCTTTCTTCACGGCCATTTTTCTTTTGATGGTGAGGGAAATGTTCGTGGCAAGAAAAAGCTTGAGCCAGTATTCGAACGTGTACTTTCCGTTCCACTTGACATCCCAAACATAAAAGACAATGATGTAGCCAATTGCGACTGCTGCAAATGCAAGGAGAAATTGAAGGTACCCCAAGGGTAATGGCAAATATGAGGCAACCGCATGCGTGGTGAAGACTGAAAGTGAATACACGCCGAATCTTGATATCACATCTACGATTTTTGGATTCTTGCCAGGAATGTCTACCCGTTCCATCATGCATACGGAGACAATCGACATCAAGCCAAATGAGTAAAGGATGAATGCCGGATTGTTTTGTTGAAGAAAAAGTGGGTACCCGCCCCATGACGGATTCCACAACTGGAACGTGGACGAGCTTGATCCAACCTGGATGATGAAAGGCGAGATCAAGTGCTGGTATTCGAGCTGCATCATCAAGCCTGGGCTGAACGGGAACCCGATCAAGATGCCAGCAAGTATCAGTCCCACGGATATCCACTTGATACTGCGAAACTCTGCCATTAATTTTGATTTCTCTGCGGTCTTGTCGCTGCAGATGTCTGCCAATCTCTTGTAGATGATGCATGTCAGGAATGCTGCTGCAATGTAGGGCACGAAGGTCGCCATTGCATTCTCGAAAAACAAGGTGAAATAGATGAACAAAATGGGCGTCATGCCGTGGGTGAGATCGGGAGTTCCGTTCTGGTAATCTATGCCAAGGGCGACGAATGATTGCACGAAGGAAGGAATCATGATGTAATAGAAGATGAAAACGCCCACCGTGAATGCAATTTGTATTTTCGCGTTCAAACGCCTGAAAAAAAAGATGATAACTTGCGCGACGCCAAGGAATGTGAAAATGTTCCATGTCAACATTATGCGCGCGATCTTGTACCCGAAAAATACTGCAGGGTTCGCGATTTCTCCAGATAAATCGATTATATTGAGAATGGTGCCAATTATCAGGAATATAAAGGTGCGCTTGAGCAATCGAGGTAGTTCGCTCTTGCCAGGCATTGCCTTTTCCCTGATGTCGAGCGACAAGATCGTTCCGAAAATCGAGATTAGGATGAAATTCGAGGGCCCGAACGGCCGGATGATCATTGTCGTGAGCGTCCACGCGGAAAACCAGGAATGATCCGTCCACCATAAGCCAAGGTGTGCCTCGAGAATCATGATCAAGGCAATGCCTTTCATGAAATCGAGCGACTTGAACCGGGCAGGGATGTTTAGCATGATGGCCACGAGCAAGAGTTATAACCGGGAAAATGTCATGTAATCAAGGATCCCCACGATCGTGATGACATCGTAGCCCCGTTCCTCGAGCTCCCGGGTGATCGATGCCGTGTTTTGCCCGTAAAGGATATCATCCCTATCCAACCGGGTGATTTCCAAGTCTAATACTGCTGGTATTTCAAGTAGATCGGAACTTTCCTTGAGAAAGTCCCTGATCTCGTCAAACCGGGGCAAGAGTGTTGTTTCTATCCTGGTAAGCATGTCATGCGGGATTGAAAATGATTGCGCGAGCAAGTCGATGCAATCGACGATTTCGAGAATTTGGATCGCATCGAGCTCGACAATCCCGTACTCGAACCCTTCCATTTTTTGGTCTGCTGGAACAAAAAATGTACCCATTTCAAAATCGGTGAATTGCATCAGGTTCTTCCCTTTTCCATTTTCTTAGAGTATATCGCGTGTTGCTTTCAAATATTTCTACAATCTCACATTTTAATAGTTACATACCGTGCGCGGGTAACAAGGAACATCCATTTTTTTAAAGCTCGCCTTGAAAACATTTACTGAACTGCATGTTGTTGATTTTCGATGGTTCTCCCTAAAAAAACACGTGTTGAACGATTTCTCGAATGGAGCTACCGGCATCACATGATCGTTTCCCATATCGTGCGCGGGTCGTTCAGGTTCCGGACGAAGGGATCGCCTTTCCTTGTTGATTGGAACAAGGGTATCAAGTTGTTATCAATCGGCAACTCGCATATCGACGCGGCATGGTTATGGCGGAAGGAGGACACCCGCACAAAGAAAATCAACATCACGTTTGACCGCGCGCTTCTTCATATGAACATGTATCCCGAATTCACGTTTACCCAGAATCAAGCCGTCTATTATGCCTGGACTAAGGAATTGCATCCCGACATTTGGAGTGGCATCAAGCAACGCGTCAAGGAAGGCAGGTGGGATATAGTTGGTGGCGATTGGGTCGAATGCGACGCGAACATTCCGTGCGGGGAATCCCTCATCCGGCAACGTGTCGCAGGTCAGCGCTTCTTTCTTGAGGAATTCGGGTTCATAGCCGACGTTGCCTGGGCAGACGACGTGTTCGGTTTTCCGCACTCCTATCCTCAAATCCTTGCCAAGACCGGGGCACGCTATTTTTACACGAATAAATTCTGCTACAACGAGGCCAACAAGTTTCCCTATCACGGCATGATCTGGAAATCACCAGATGGTTCCAGCGTGCTTGCATATTGGATGCAGCACAAGAATTCTTGGGGAAACTGGCTGAGGACGTTCAAGGAGCTTTCCGTGCTCGTGAACGAAGGCGATCACGTTGAACTAACGTACATGTCCGATCTCGAAGATGCCAAGCAACATTTCAGCGACGAGCCATTGAACGTGATTGGAAACATGTACGGCGAAGGAGATGGGGGAAATGGCCCGAAACCGATGCAAATCATCGAGCAATTATCCTGGCAGCAGCAAGGTTTCTCCCGTCTCGGAACGACGAAGGATCTTTTCTCGCTCCTCGAGTCATACCGGCACCGGTTACCTGTATGGAATGACGAGCTTTATCTCGAATGCCACCAAGGCACGCTCACGTCAATCCACATGATCAAGGAAAACAACCAGACAGCAGAGGTTATACTCCACGCCATCGAATATCTAAACGCACTTGGAGTGCTTGCGGGTGGAAAGGATCATCAGCCCGAGATCAATGAGCTATGGAAGACCGTGTTGTTTAACCAGTTTCACGACGTGCTTCCCGGGTCCTCGATCATCGAGGTATATCGCGACGCAGCAAGAGATTACCAATCCTTGTACAATCGCTTGTACGAAATGCGCGACGAAATTTGTGGTTATTTTCAAGATAAATTTCAAGTCCATGATGAAGGCATTGCTAATTTCGTGATCTGCAACGATCTCTCGTGGCCGAGAAGTGGCGTGGTCACGGTATATTTGCCCACGATACTTCATGGAACGAAGACGCCGGTGGAGACCCTGGATTTCTCGGTGCAGGATGGGGATGGAACGCCATATCCTTGCCAGGTCGTGAATTTTCCCCACCACGATGCCAACCGGGAATTTTCGGCAGGGCTCGGAACGGCGACCGGGCTTGATTACATGAAAACGACGGATAGGATGCCCGAACTTGAGCAGGCTATTCATCCCAGGGACGCCATGTACATGTGGATACTCGTCCCTCACGAGAAGCCGGTCGATGCATTTGGCTCGCGGGCAATGAACATCTCGTGGAAATGGAAGGAAAATGCTCTGGGGGAACCCTCGAAAGTCCTGCTATCGGACACCACCAACTTTATTACATTGGAAAATGGCGAGGTATCAGTTTGTATCGATCGCAGCACTGCAAGGATCACGGAAATTGGACTCGCAAACAACGTGAATTGTATCAAGGAATCTGGTCTCGTGTTATATGACGACCCGGCAACCAAGTTCGACGCGTGGAACATCGATCCGCGGTATCACGATCATGAAATTGAATTGCCATCCGTCGGAACTTGGACCCGTGATCATGCTGGACCGGTCGTGAGCAGCGTGCTCCTCGAAACGCGACCATCTGCATCAGGCACCGTTTATTATCATCGCATCTATCTCATCAGCGGCATTCCCATCGTGTATCACGAAATCTACGTTAATTGGCATGAGGATCACAAGCTATTGAAATACAAGACAGTCCCCGCGTTCGATTCAGACACGGTGCGCTGTGGCATGCAATTTGGCTCGATCATTCGTGATACCTTGGCGAAAAATCGGTTTACCGATTACATAGCAAAATACGAATACCCGACGCAACAATGGAATTCCGTCCAAGGCTCGATCGATGGCACGCCCGTGCACGTGGCCCTGCTCAACCGTAACAAGCATGGCTTGTTTTGTAAAGGCTCCACGATGGAACTCTCATTACTCAAGGCAGCAAGATTCGAGAAATGGACCGGCGCTGCGACGCTCGATCCCGATGACCCGAGACCAACCTTGATCGACAGGGGCTTCCATCGCTTATCCATGGCTATCAAGATCGGGACGGGGGATAACCAGAACGCCATAGAGTGGCGCGCGGGCACCGAGTTCAACGTGCCATTTTCAAGCGTTCTGGGGCGGGAAACACCACTGCCACAAGTAGTCATCGTCGATAACTCCATTGCCAATGTCGAAATCGGCACCGTCAAAATGCTCGATCAAGCACCAAGCGGGGAATATCCACCTTCGGAATGGCTTATCCCCGAAGATGGTGCATGCACGTGGATCCTGCTTCGTCTCACCGAATATTCCGGCTTGAAAACCGATATGCACGTGGATTTCGGAACGTGCTTGCAGCTCAAGGCTTGCATCGAGACGGACATGCTCGAACGCGTAGCGGACGTTGAATCAAACGTTCCCGTGCTCGATCCATCACGAAATAGTGTGGTGATCCACCTCGAGCCTCATGAAATCAAAACAATTGCTGTTGGCCTCGTGAAATCTCCGTAATCATCGGTTATATCCACTAAGACTGAATTTCAAAAGCCCCGGATGGTATTGGACAATCATGGATATGCCGTCCTTGCATCGTGACCGTATTAGCGGTGATCAACATGGAGTTCTCGAATCCATCCTAACGCGAGCTATCGATCCCGCCGCGATCGAGGACGTGCTGCGGCAATTTACCATTGAAAAGACGTTATTGACACCATTGACCGATGCTGCACGATATTCCAGGGCAAGGATCGTGGAAATCCATGGCATTGCATATATCTTGTGTCCAGTGCCGCAGTTCTATAACGAGGAAAATCACCTCGAAACGGGGTTCGCCATCGATGTTGACCAGGACCATTTTGATGTCTACCCGTTCCTATTTAACACGAGCACGGGAGAATACAAGATCCTCACGAGATTGCCCCATTGCGTCGTGCGCGCGATAAAGATGAATGCAAGGGATTATGACGCAATCGCCGAGGAAATCAAGGAGGTCGCGAACGAGGCCTCGGCAATCCTCTTCATCTCGAACCTATACACGGAACTAGAAGTGAACTCCGAATCACCCGTCGAGTTTTTCGACAACAGGTTGTTCCAGCAACTGATCGGGAAAGTGCTGAGCATCAACGAGCATGATTGGATGAACACGCGTCTTGTCGTGCTGCGGTTCGACCAGTTACGCCACCAGATCGATAGATTGGACAATGCGGCTTCATTTTATTCGGATAGCCTGCAACGGCTCCTCTTGGGCATGGCACGTTTTCTCGTCGAAACCATTCGCGTGATCGGCAGCGAGTGCATTTTCGAACTCATTGACAAGGAAACTGTTTCGACTATGGGTGATCAACTTATGGCAGCACTGCTTGAAACGGGGGACATAAGCATCGCGAAGGAATTGGCGGGGTACATCGGCCAAATTGCAGATATGACTAGCCTGCGATCGATGCTTGCCCGATTCGTTGCGCATGGCTACTACGATCACGTGATGGTGCTGGAGCGGGCTGCCGGGCGGTTTATCGACAAGAATGATGATGTTGTCAAAAGATCGTTCTCTATAGCCTTGGAAAAAGGAATAATCGACAAGATCCACGATATCGAAGCTTTTTTTGCCACGCCATTCAACATCGACAACGCCTCGATCTCCAGGGCGATCAATAATCTCGTGCGGAAGGGAAACATCACGAGCGCGCAGGAACTGAAGCGCATTTGTGGCGAGAACTGCAAGCTTGATCTTCCGAGCATCCGTGAAGCCTATTCGGTCCTGATTCTCAATGGTAAAATTAGCGACGCCGTCGCGCTCGAGACCTGGACGGGGGAAAAATATGAAGTGAACGAGCAAGAAGTGCAGCACGCCGCTCGTTATCTGTTCATGAGCAGTCACATCGAAGCCGCGATGAATCTGCTGGATTGGACGGGCATCTCAAACGACCCCGCCGAACTGGATGTTCAAGCGATCTACACGGCTATCTTCCACGGCCCAAGCACGTTCACGGCCCAGTTGGACCTTGCCAAGCGGTTCGAATCGTGGTCAGGGTTGTTTCCACGACACGACGTGATCATGCACGTTTATCGCGCACTTTTCAGCGCACCGGCGGCCAAGGATCATTCCGTGGAGAACGCGATGCTGCTCGAAGCATGGACTGGCACGAGACCAGCAGCGGATCTCGTTCAAGAGATGCATTCATCACTATTCCAAGCCATGCATGATGATGAACGGCTCATCACCGAGATGAGAAGCCTTGCCACGTGGACCGGGGTCATGCCACGTGATGCAGCCGTGATTGCCGAATACAAGCACTACTTGAAAAACTTGCAGTTCAAGGCATCGAACATCGCCATAGCATGCAAGTTGATCGAATGGACGGGTTTGATTCCTCCCGAGACCTTGCTCCAAGAAGCTTTTTCATCGCTGCTTGCTGTTCCGCTTAAGAGTACCGCGATCGATGATGCTGCAATGCTTTCCTCGATGACGGGCATCAAGCCACTTGAAAGGATCATCCAGGAAGCCTATCAATGCATCTTAGAATACCGTGTCATCGACCCGAAAACAATGCCAGTCGACGCGGCGAAAAGCCTTCATTCATGGACCGGCATTGAACCGAATCAAGATATAGCAATGCTGGGCATGAACGCGGCAATTATCAGATTCGACATTGCGTCAGCCAAGGCTATCGAATCATGGACGGGCGAGAAACCCGATAAGGATGTCATTATCGAGGCCTACAAGAGTGGGGTTCAAAATCCCCGGCGTGATGGAAAATGGTATCACGACATTCAAGAGATGGTTTCTTGGACCGGGATTTATCCAGGGAAAGATATCGTGCAAGATGCCTACGAAGTATTGCTTTTACGACGAAAAATATCCCCCGAAGCGATCGATGCAGCCGCGTCGCTAGCATCTTTCACGGACATCCATCCTAGTGAAGAAGTCTTGCGGAAGGTTCGATTATTGCTTGCACGGGAGGAAGACCTTGGTTATGAACGCGAGGAAACCACGAAGGCTTTACTTTTATGGTTGAAGCGGCTTGAAATCGAATAGCATGCAATATTCTTGTAATTGAGGCAATTCCGTTCAAGATACCTCACTTTTTTGAACGAATGCGAATCTATAACTTGGTTTAAATTCAATAGATGAGTAGGTTTTTGATAATCAAACGCGAAAGAGATGAAACATGACACGGCTCGAGATCGTTGACTCGCAACGCTGCGTTGGTTGCGAGCTCTGCATGTTAGCGTGTGCACGGCGACAGAATGATGTTGGCATCGCGTCCTCATGCATAGGCGTGCAATCTGCAGGCGGAATGGTGAACGGCTTCACGATCATCGTTTGCCGGGCATGTGAAAATCCCCCCTGCGCGAGGTCATGCCCGGTCGATGCACTGTCGTTGCGAAAAGGCGGTGGCGTCATTTTAAACAAGGCGAAATGCATCGGGTGCAAGACGTGTGTCGGAAATTGCATCCTGGGCGCGATTTTCTGGGATTCGGATATCGATAAGCCGATGATTTGCATCCATTGCGGGATCTGCGCGAAATATTGCCCGCACGGCGTCCTGGCGTTGAATAAAATGACAGAGGAGATCGCGATTGCTCAAGAATGATCCGATTGCAAACGTGCTTCACATCGATCTCGAACATAAATCCTTCAAGATCGAGCGACGCGAGGACTTGTTCGGCGAGTTCATAGGCGGAGCCGGCGTCGCGATCAAGCTTCTCCTTGATGAGTGCCCCGAGGGTTGCGACCCATTGGCACCGGAAAACCCGATCATCTTGGCAGTTGGTCCGATGACGGGCGAGTATCCGCTTGGATCGAAAACCGTCGCGATGTTCAAGTCCCCGCTCACGGGCAACCTTGGCGAGAGCCATTGCGGGGGCCGAAGCGCCGTGGCGATACGAAGTGCTGGCTTCGGTGCCATCGTCATCAAGGGCAAAGCCGACATGCCCGTTTACCTTTCCATCTTCGATCGCAAGGTACATTTCAGGAATGCCACGACCTTGTGGGGCATGGGCAGCAATTCCACGTCAGGAAGGGTCATCCGTGCCGCCGAGCCCGGAGCTGGAACGCGAACGATCATGCGCATCGGGCGCGCGGGCGAGAAGCTCGTGCGATATGCCGAGGTCACGACGGAGACATTCCGCCATTTTGGCAGGCTTGGTCTCGGCGCCGTCTTCGGGAGCAAGAACTTGAAGGCTATCGCCATTTCAGGAAAAAATAAATTGCCCGTATCAGATGTCAAGGACTATCGCGCCCTTTATGACGAGATATACAACGCAGCTGTTCAATCCGAACTCATGAAAAAATACCACGATCTCGGCACGTCGGTGAATATCAACGTCCTGAACACCATCGGGGCACTTCCGACAAGGAATGTGACGTCCGGGACGTTCGAGGACGCATCCACGATTTCTGGTGAATATCTCGCCGAGCATTTCCTCGGCCGCCGGCTCGCGTGCACTGGTTGCCCCGTTGCTTGCATCCACATCGCAAATCTTCGGGAGCCTTACGAGGACGAGCCGTATTTCTACAAGGTCACGGGCGTGTCGTACGATCACGAGTTGATCTACGCGGCGGGGTCAATGCTCGGCATCGGCGATCCCGAGAAGTTCCTGAAATTGATGGAAATGATCGAAAAGGTCGGATTGGATGCCATGACCACGGGCGCGACCCTGGCGTGGGCTACCGAGGCATTCCAGAAAAAGTTGATAACGAAAAAGCATACGGCAGGCATCAAACCCGCGTGGGGCGACCACGAGGCATACATCGAGATGGTGAAGCTCATCATCGACCAGCCGAACGAGTTTTACCAGGATCTGGCCATGGGATCTGCTTACGCGTCGGAAAAGTATGGCGGAACCGAGTTCGCGATGGTCTTCGGCAAGAACGAGATGGCGGGATATCACACCGGCCCCGCGGGCTACATTGGATACGCGATAGGCGCTAGACATAGCCATCTCGACAATGCTGGGTACAGCATTGACCAGAAAAAACTCATGGAACAACCAGAGGAAATCCCGCCAGAAACAGTCGTGGACGAGCTCGTGAAGGAGGAGGAATGGCGACAGATCTTGTCGAGCATCACGGTATGTTTCTTCGCGAGAGGCTTGTACCCGCCAGACGTTGTGGCACGAGGCTTGAAGCTCTCGGGTTTCGATGTTACACCGGAGGATCTCGACGAAATCGGGAAAAAAATTTACAAGAACAAGTATGCGTTCAAGCTGCGCGAAGGGTTCACCTTGGACGTGGCGGCATTGCCCAAGCGCATCTACGAAACGCCAAGTCCCGTCCCATACTTGAATGAAGAATACATGGACAAGGCTCTGAAGCATTTCGAGGAATTGATACAATCCTGGTAGACCATCTTCTCATTTTTTACCAAAATGGTTACAGGAATGTCAGAAAAATACCTGTTTTTTATCAAAACCGCTGTACATCTGATGAATGCCGTGCGTGAAGCCTTCGCGTAACGTGACAGGGCAGCGGGATTGCGGGTCGGTCATTCCATATTTCACGCAAAGCCCGTTTATCCACGCGATCATGGCATCTTTCAGCGGCTCGCTGATGTTCCTGGCTTCATCGACGATGTTGCGGTTTTCTCCAGGGTCGAATGCGAGGTCGTACAATTGCTCGGCAGGGGAGGATGGGTACTCGTCGATCTTTTGGATGTATTTCCAGCGGCTCGTCCGGATCGCTCGTTGTTTCTGGTACGTGTTCTCGATGAGTAGCACCGCCTTGCGTTCAACGCCAGGAAGTGCATCATCGGGATTTGCTTGCGCCTCGCCCATCTCGCATGCTGATGGCGGGATGTGATCGCGTGCACCCGTGATGATCGGGTACAAGCTCGTGCCATCGAACGCGTAAGCAGGACGTTCCTCGACGCCGAGCATGTCGAGGAGAGTGGGAACGATGTCTACATGGGATGCGAAATCCTCGATCCGGCGCGACTCGTCCAAGGTTGGAATCTTGAAAATGAGGGGAACCGAGCAGTTCGGGTCTGTCAGGCCGATATGGGAAAACATGGCCCGTTGACCGCAAATCAAGTTATTCGTTTCCGCCATGGTCTCGCCGTGGTCACTCGTGAGCACGATCGCGGTGTTGCTGGCGAGATCGAGTTCCTCGAGCTTGTCGAGCACGTTTCCGATATGGTGATCGGCGTAGGCGATTCCTCCATCATATAATGAGACGATGTAGTTGGGATCGGTCACTCCTTGGTACCTTGCATCGAGCTTTTTACCCCAATCCTTCAACCACTGCCCGATGTTGCAATTGTATAGCTGGTCGAGCGCGTGATTTTCCATATCGCGGGGATCTCGCCCGGCTGGATAGAAATTGCAGAATTCTTCGGGCGGGATATACGGCGTGTGCGGGTCCCAGAAATGCACGAATAGGAAAAATGGCTGATCGAGATGATTTACCTTGAGATCATCAAGTATGTCGTTAGCTTGCGCGCTGATCCGGGGCGCGGGAACGACATGACCCCCTTGTTTTTGATCCAGATTGGGAACGACGTCTTGATATTTCTCATCGTATTCCTTGAATTGGAACTGGTCATATCCTCGGTTAAGATGGGCGCAGAATGGCTGCGGGAAATCGGCGAGCGTGGTCACTTGTGCCGTGTAATACCCGGCTTCCTTGAGCAATTCGGCGAGCATGACGACCCCTTCTCGTGCCGGCCACCTATTATCGTGCGCAACAATGTCATGGGAAGTAGGATATAGCCCCGAAAACATGGATGTATATCCCGGGAGCGTGCAATTGCTCACGGAAAAGCATTGCTCGAATACCGTGCCATGTTTGGCGATGCGCTCGTTGATTACCGGTGTTGTTTTGTGGTTATAGCCGTAACAACTCATGTGATCGCGCCGGGTCGTGTCTATGGCAAAAAATACGACGTTTAACTTGTCGTGGTCGTTCAAGGTTTTCACTTTCTGATTCAATGATACCTTTCGCGACAATAAAGACCCGTGTCCTAGGAACAAGATCGAGTATAATGAAAATCAAGACAACTCGATTCAATTGAAGTTATATTTTTACAAGCAACAAATTTTTATGCAAAAAGACATATTTCCATCTTGGTAATATTCCCAAAGAAACATCATTTTTTATTGATAATCGGATGATTCTGAATGTTTGGATTTTTTAGGATGGGACCACCACGTTCGCCACCATTTGCCGAGTTCGAAAAATTGCGCGAGCTCATTTTCCTGTATCAAATCCAAGTGGCATCGCCAGCAGGTGGCATCACCGGCTACGAATTGAAAACGCTGTTCAGCATCCCGCAAACGAGCGTTTACCGAGCCTTGAGCGATCTTGAGGAAAAGAATCTCATCAAACCAAGTGAAAAGATCGTCGAGGGCCGGGCACAAAAAAGATACATGCTCACGGAAGATGGCGAGACACAACTGGAGGAAATGAAGCACGCGATCGCGGGAAAACTCCTTTTTCTTTTCGAGATAATCACGCCCGAAATTGCTGGCAAGCAAGGTTCTGCCAGGACAATGGAACTGATGACGACCGTGTTCAAGAACAGGGTTCGCGAGGCGTCATCGAGGGAAGACGCATTGGACTTGCTCGCAAATTTTAGGGATTTCGCGAGTCGCCAGCTTGATGTACTCGGCCAAGCGATTGAACGATCTAAGCGAGCCGTGGAATTTCTTTCATCGATGATGGATACAATTGAAAGCATGGATGAATCCGAATATTCACCAGACAAGATACTCGAATTTATCGACCAAGACATCGAACGATACAATGTATTCGAGGAATGACCAATGAACCAACAACAACGAATCGAGCTGCCCGTCACGAGCGGGATCGTGCTCGAAACAATGGATTTGAAGAAATACTACATGCAAGGCAAGGTGGAGATTCGCGCCCTCGATGGGGTGAACCTCAAGGTCGAGGCCGGGGAACTCATCTCGGTTCTCGGACCGTCGGGCAGCGGGAAATCAACCCTGCTAAACATGATCGGCGCGCTAGACCGGCCAACATCTGGCACCATCATGATCGAGGGTCAAGACATTGGACGAATGAACAAGGATCAGCTCGCTGAAGTACGCCGCCGCATAGGGTTCGTGTTCCAGTATTTCAATCTCATCGGTCGACTCACCGCGTTGCAGAACGTGGAATTGCCAATGACCGTGAAAGGCATGAAAACGCAAGAACGAAAGGAAAAGGCCATCCAGTTCATGAATCTCGTGGGTCTCGGTGACCGAATTACCCATCGTCCATCGGAGCTTTCCGGCGGGCAGCAACAGCGCGTTGCCATCGCCCGGGCTCTTGCGCAGGAGCCACGATTCATGCTCATGGATGAGCCCACAGGGAACATCGACACGCACACGCGGGACGAAGTGTTAGGCTTGGTCAAGAGATTGAACGAAGAACACCATGTCACGACGGTTATCATCACCCACGATGCCATGGTGGCGAGCATCACGAATCGGACGGTGTACATCGTAGATGGAAAATTGTACAACTCGCATGAAGAAGCCTTGGAAGCCGAACGAATCAGCAAGGCTGAACTTGAAGAAAGAACCAATGACGAGGGAGGCATGACTGTTTAATGAAAATCGTCGACGTGATAAAGTATAGCGGACGATCCCTCAAGGTGCAAAAGGGTCGTGCCGTCCTCACGGTCCTGGGGGTCGTGATCGGCATCACGGCAATCGTGGCATTGAACTCGCTGGTTGGGGGATTTTCCAATATCATAACGGGGCAGTTATCCCAAGGCCTCTCGGCACAAACCCTTACGGTTACGAGTGGCAGCGGTGGTTTCGGCGGGTTCGGGGGTGGTGGGGGTCGCGGAGCCGCAGCCACAATTTCTTACAGCAATTTAACGGGATCAACTGATCTGCAATCCTACTTGAAAAAGAATGGGAATCACGTGGATGGAGTCATGGGCGTGGTAACTATCTCGGCCGGACAATTTGCACAAACTCCAAGCTACTATTCAACCCTGAATGGCTCATCAGTCAAATACACGGCCACGATAACGGGCGTCGATTTTGCTACTTATGGCAACTCAGTTTTCTACGCGTCCACGTTTACCACGACCGGAGGCTTGGGAAGCATTCCGACCGATAATAATTCAATCGTGATAGGGTACAGCGCTTATCACCCGTACGATAACGCTTCCACGTTGATCAATTATGGCCAGAACCTTGTGCTTAACTGGAGGTGGTTAAATACCACGGCGGGAAATTGTTCGGTCAACGTTACTGGCGTGTTAGCGAAGATTCAAGGCGTGTCTCTAGCCTCTTTGACAGGCGGGCCATCAAACAATGGAATTTACATGCCCATCACCTTGGCAATGAAAATTTTCGACACGCAGAAACTGAGTTCGATCGTGCTCCACGTGAATAGTACTGACCAATCAGTTATCGATAACGTGACAGCCACCACCCAAGCATATTTCCATTCTAGTGGGACTGTTTCAGTTACGTCAGCCACATCCTTGCTTACCACGCTCAACACGGTCCTAGGCACCGTGTCCGCGCTTCTCACGGCCATCGCCGCGATTAGCTTAATCGTCGCGGGAGTAAACATCGTGAACATCATGACAGTTTCCATCATCGAACGCACGCGTGAAATCGGCATCCTCAAGGCGATCGGTGCTAAAGATGCAGACATTTTGGGCATCTTCTTGGTCGAAGCCCTGTTGATAGGAATTATCGGGTCGCTAGTGGGGATTGGCCTCGGATATCTCGGCTCGTTTGGTCTCGGGAGTATCTTATTCCGCGCCGCGACCGGCGCTGGTGGCGGCTTTGGCGGGGGTTTTGGTGGCGGCTTATCCACGTTCGTTCCCGTGCTGAGCTCGACCCTGTTTCTTGAAGCACTAGGGTTCGGTGTAGGCACGGCCGTGATATTCGCGCTCTATCCTGCTTTTAAGGCAAGCAGGAAGCCCCCAGTAGAAGCACTTCGATATGAATAACCACTTTTTTATTTTTTTCCATTTAATGCCTGGAAGTAAATTGATCGCAGCAAGTTGCGAATTGATCGCATCTCCGGCGAGATTCAGCAAGTCGTATAGAGGTTGTTGGCAACCAGCCAACCGTTTTCTACTGATGATACATGATTAGGAATCCGATGTGACTTGTATTTCATCCCCTTCGGGCTCATCCCAATTTACAATCAAGAGCCGCTCGATTTCCTTGAAATGATCAACAATCCGGGACTAGATAAGAGAAATATTCACCTAGCAAAACATAAATTTCTAGGAACTATTATTTTTGCTAGGTGAAGTTGCATGACGGAAGCCAGAGTCAAAGTCACGAACAAGGGTATGATCTCCATTCCTGCCGAAATTCGCAAAAAACATGACATTGTCGACGGGCAATATATCCTCGTTTCCGAGGATGATGATGGAAATATAAGATTAGAACCCGTGAAGACGGTAGATGCGATTAGAAAAAATGCACCCACCGTAGAGGAATTCAAGAAATTTTATCTGGATTCAAGGAAGGAAGATATGAGGCTCGAGAGATAGATGCGCAGACGGGTTTGCCTGGATACTGGACCACTGCAATTATATTATCTCAAGGACTGCCCTAACAAAGTGGAAAGTCTTTTTCAAGATATCAAGAATGAAACGATTGATGCAATCGTGCCTGAGGCCATTTTAATCGAGGTGTTCAAGCATCTCTGCGTTTCGGGGGGAAAGGATTATGCAAGCGACGTTATAAATTCGATTTACAACGAAATCACGGTGCAAATCGTTCCTTTAACTAGGACAGTGGTACTTGCCGCAGGGAGATTGAAATGCCAATATCGAGATGTCCTTTCTTACAACGATGCCATCGTCATTGCCACGGCATTGCACGAACGAGCCGAGGTCCACACGACCGAGAAGGAATGGCCAAAAATCCCGAAGCTGGAAGTCATGAAGTATAAATTCTGAGAGATTTAATGTTTCATAATCACTTGAATAGGTATAAATTCTTAATGCACCGAGGGAAGTTTCATGAAAGATAAAAAGGTGCTGGAAGAACGAGAACAGCACGATCCTCGCGAACAAGCTGGTGGAAGGCGCAACCGAAGCCGGTGCCGATGTCGAAACCATTTTTCTCCAGGGATTGAAAATTGCCCCGTGCAATGCCTGCCACGCATGTCGCAAGAATCCCAAGGCAGGCTGTGTCATAAACGATGACATGATCCCCCTCTATAAGAAAATTGAACAATCTGATACCATCGTGCTCGCCACGCCGACTTACGGGTTCAGTATTTACAATTTTGGCCAAACTATTATTTCCATCGCTTTATACTAAGATATTTGAAAAATCCGTGTTCCTCTGTTCTCTACTATTCCTTACTATGTATTTATGCTATATAAGTTAATAATAAACCGTATCCTTGATTCTTGACAAGAACACGGCGGGAACAAGCCGAGAAAATTTGAGAACATTACTTAAAGAAAAAATAGAGTTTATTAAGGAACAGAGCAAACGGATGCACAATAACTCGAAGGGAGATAGGAATGTTGTGTTATTCCACTCAAGTGGTGAAAAGCTCGTGGTAATAAGAAATAAAAAAGGAAAGAGTGAAATTTCCAGGTGATTTTTGCCTGAACTGCTTATTTCATCATCTTCAAGACAAGGTCGATGTCGTCCCGCGTGAGCTTGGTGCGCTTCGAGTGGTGCGTGAGCTTGAGTGCATCCGTCGTTATTGCCTTCGCCTTTTCCTCAAGGAAGGCGATCATAAGGTCGACCGCATCACGAGCCACTATTTGGGCACCCACCGATTTCATTATATTACGAACTGGTGACCAGGCTAAAGCTTTCTTCTTTGACATTTTTTATCATCCACGTGTGTGTATGTTGATTTTGTTTTTTGTCGAAGCATGGTGAAGTATTTTTACACTTCCAACGCATCCAACCAGCACTTCTGAGTTACATTAACCACACTCGGTTATATAAATGTATTGCTGAAAAGCAAGGAAGATTCCGATGCCATCCGTGATCATCAAGTTAAAATGATCGATACCTCGATGCTGGGCCGGTAGACATGCACTCGCCGTCGTGGCAAGGACTTCAATTGACTCACCATCCAACTCTACTTTCTGAAGGAAATGTTTATGGAATTCTTTTTTAATATTTTATGGGCAAGCAATTCCGACAACGGGCCCCCGCATATCATGAGCGCTTCGAAGCTCGTGATGGCAACGCCTCGATACTGGTTGTTCCCTCGAGATTTAATCAATTGCTGGACGACCTCGGGGATGGCTATGGGACATTATTCTCCCTGGCAAGAAAACTCGGTTCTCGTCGACCGGCGCTTTGGCTCGAAAATTTTCCTAAAATTGCTGAAAAAAAGAAGGCGCTTTTAAATACAGCATGACTGGTTGACTCATTTTATCCGTAAGATGTCGAATTTTATTTTTTCCTCGTTCTCAAAGCACGCTCAAAATAGGAGAATAAAACATGAGCTTCCGCGTTTCTAAGGTCATATCGCGCATCGATTTCACGATACTTTCCCCAGAAGATATTAGAAAATTGTCAGCTGCGCGGATCATCACAGCTGATACTTATGACGAAGACGGTCTGGCGATCCCATCGGGATTAATGGATCCTCGACTTGGCACGATCGAGCCCGGCCGCCGTTGTGCCACGTGCGGCAATCGATTAGGTGAATGCCCAGGCCACTTCGGCCATGTAGATTTAGCACGCCCTGCTGTGCATGTTGGCTACGCTAAAATGATCTTGAAATATTTACGCTGCATCTGCCGCGATTGCTCGCGCATCGCCCTCACGAAGGAACAATCCGATTTTTATATTAAAACTATCATAGAGCACATGAATCTTTTTCAGGTGCTCGACGAAGAGATTTTAAAGGAGATTTACAAGGTTAGCAGGAAGGCGAAGAACTGTCCGCACTGCGGTGCTGAGCGTTATAAGATCAAGATCGAAAAACCGACGAGCTTTCTCGAAGAAACCCCGGAAGAGGGCACGAAACCCATCAACTCGAAGGAAATCAGGAGGAGATTCGAGAAGATCATTAAAGACGACCTCTGGCTCCTCGGCATCAACCCCGACGTGACGAGACCAGAGTGGATGATCCTAACCGTGCTGCCCATCCCGCCGGTTTGCGTGCGGCCGAGCATAACGCTGGAATCAGGCATCCGCTCCGAGGACGACTTGACCCACAAGCTCGTGGACGTTATCCGCATCAACCAGCGATTGCGAGAAAATATCGATGCAGGCTCCCCGCAGCTTATCGTGGAAGACTTGTGGGAGCTGCTCCAGTATCACGTTACTACCTACTTCAATAACGAAGTATCCGGCATCCCACCGGCGCGACACCGCTCGGGTCGCGCTTTGCGCACGCTCACGCAGCGCTTGAAAGGTAAGGAGGGTCGCTTCCGCAGCAATTTGTCGGGAAAGCGGGTTGATTTCTCGGCACGTACGGTAATCTCGCCCAATCCATACTTATCCATCAACCAGGTTGGCGTGCCACGCGAGATCGCCACGGAACTCACGATACCGATCAAGATCACGGAATGGAACATTGAAGAGATGAAGCAGCTTGTCATAAATGGCCCCGCCAACCATCCAGGTGCCAATTACATTATCCGGCCTGATGGCCGGCGCATCGACTTGCGCTTTGTCCAGCACCGCGAGATGCTCACGGAGACCTTGAAGCCCGGCTTCCAGATCGAGCGGCATCTCAAGGACGGCGACTACGTGCTGTTCAACCGGCAGCCGTCGCTTCACCGCATGTCGATCATGGCGCACGAGGTCAAGATAATGGACGACAAGACGTTCAGGCTATCCTTATGCGTATGCCCGCCGTATAATGCTGATTTTGACGGCGACGAAATGAATTTACACGTCCCACAGAGCGAGGAGGCACGTGCTGAGGCCAAGATTCTCATGCGAGTTCAAGAACACATCCTTTCCCCGCGTTTTGGTGGCCCGGTCATTGGTGGCATCCAGGACTTCATTTCAGCCGCGTACATGCTCACGCGCAAGGAATCTTCCTTCACGAAGGGTGAAACTCAGCTCTTACTCTTCGCTGGCGGTATCAAGAACAAGATGCCGAAGCCTCATCACAATCATCCCGAAACCGGCGAGCCCATGTATTCTGGCAAGTCAATCTTCAGCCAATTGCTCCCTGAAACGCTGAACATGGAGACGACCTCGAAATTCTGCAAGGGCAAGGAATGCTCCGCGAAAAAAGCGGGAAAATGCTTGAAAGAAAATTGTGAGAACGATGCTTACGTCAAGATCGTCAACGGCAACATGATCTCGGGCGTCATCGATAAAAAAACCTTCGGCGCCATGCAACCGCAGAGCATCTTGCACCGCATCACGAAAGATTACAGCAACGAGGCTGGCCGCATCTTCCTCGATTCAGCGGTCCAGATGCTTCTCGTATTGATCGTGCGGATGGGCTTCACTATGGGCATTGACGATATCTCCCTTAACATGGAAACACGAGATGAAATCCTCAAGCGGCTCCACGTGGCGGAGGAGGAAGTTAACAAGTACATCGAGGCATTCCAAAAACACGATGAGAAGACACTCCCCCAACAGCAAGGCCATACCTACGAGGAAACCTTGGAAAACAAGATCCAGGACGTGCTCCAGGAGGCGCGTGAGAAGTCGGGAGACATGGCCATGGACTTCCTAGGCAATGACAAGCACTCCGTCATCATGACGAGAACGGGTGCTCGGGGCAATACAGTCAACTTGTCTCAGATGGCGGCTGTCGTGGGCCAGCAATCCATACGCAATGAACGCATCAACAGGGGTTACCGGGATCGTACCTTGCCCCACTTCCACGAGAACGATCTTGGCGCAGAGGCCCGTGGTTTCGTGAGAAACTCCTACATCAAGGGGCTCACGCCGACGGAATTCTTCTTCCATGCCATGGGTGGTCGTGAAGGCCTGGTGGATACCGCCGTGCGCACGTCGACCTCCGGGTACATGCAGCGTCGTCTCATCAACGCGCTCCAGGACGTCAAGTGCGAGCAAGATTTCTCCGTACGCAACGCCGCAGGGCACGTCATCCAGTTTCAGTATGGTGATGACTTGATCGACCCGTCGAAGAGCGATCACGGCGCGGCGATCGATATCGATGCTTTGCTGGCAAAAGCAAGGAACCTTAAATAAGGTAAAGATCATGTCCGAAAACATCGCAAATGAGCTTTTTACGTCCGACAAGAAAAAGCGGCTCAGCGGTGATGCGTGAAAAGCACCGGACCCTCTATTGACTTCGGTTTCCAATTATTGGCAATCGATTTGAAAGATTATTCGAAAAAATTCATAAATGGCTCACGTCTGGCCGCGGGCCAACGGGTATCGCAGCGACATCATTATGCCTGGCCGACGTGCTCGAGAATGAACGACGCACCCAGCGCGAGATCGCCACGATCGCGCGGGTCACGGAAGTTACCGTGCGCAAGAGCGAGAGCAAGAGCGCCTTGAAGATGGCATCGATTGCTAAGGAATACGATAAACACGTTCGCGCTGAAAGTGTTATCAAACATATAACATCAGTCGATTGATCTAAAACGCTTGAATCATCGCGCTAAAACAAGCGTCATTTCATTTATCGATGAGAAATCAAGTCATATATTCCAAGTTGAGCTTGATCATGCGTTTTTTCAAGCGCTTGGATATTTTCTCGTAGCTCTTGATGAGATCCTCGCTCAAGCTCGGCACGCTCGAGTTGAACGCGGTTTCGAAGTGAACGCGGTCTATAGTGTCCAGGTTCCCGCCTTTTTCACGAATGGCGTTCATTCCCGCCTCGCGGACCAGGTTTTCCAGGTCGGCGCCAGAGTACCCCTCAGTATTATTCGCGATCAACTCAAGATATGCGGACACGTCGTCAGCGATCGGCATTTTCTTGGTGTGGATCTGGAGAATCTTCAACCGGCTCTCGCGATCTGGCGGGTCCACGTACACGAGCGAGTCAAACCGTCCGGGGCGGAGTAATGCCTCATCAATGATATCGGGACGATTTGTTGCTCCCAAAATAATGATTCGGCGCCGTTCCTCGATTCCGTCCATTTCTGCAAGGATTTGGTTCACGACATTTTCGTAAACTTGTGAACCGAAATCGCCGCCACGTCGTGGGGCGATCGCATCGAGTTCATCGAAATAGATGATTGCCGGAGCAGCAGTTCGAGCCTTGCGAAATACTTCCCGCAGCGTTTTTTCTGACTCGCCAACGAACTTGGAGAAGATTTCCGGTCCCTTTACCGTGATGAAGTTAGCCTCGCTTTCTGTGGCCACAGCCTTGGCAAGCAAGGTCTTGCCACAACCTGGTGGGCCATAAAGCAAGACACCCGATGGTTCCCTGATACCCGCGCGCTCGAACAAGCCGGGATTCTTCAGCGGGAGCTCCACGGCCTCGATCAGCGATCGTTTCGTGGCATCCAGGCCGCCGACATCATCCCATTTCACGTTCGGAATCTCGATTAATACCTCGCGCATGGCGCTTGCCTCAACGTTGTTAAGCGCGGAGTCGAAATCTTCCTTCGTGACCTTCAACTCGAATAAAATTTCGTCAGGAATCGGCTTGTCGAGTTCAACCCTTGGCAATATAGCCCTGAGGGAATGCATCGCCGCTTCCCGGCACAGTGCTGCGATATCAGCACCGACGAAACCGTGCGTGATCGCGGCGATCTGTCGCAAATTGACATCTTCATCGAGTGGCATAGCCCTAGTGTGGATTTGGAGCACCTCGTAACGGCCGTCCATATCCGGCACGGACAATTCGATTTCCCGGTCGAAACGGCCTGGCCGTCGCAGCGCGGGGTCAATCGAATTCACACGGTTCGTGGCGCCGATTATGATGACTTTCCCGCGATCTTGCAACCCGTCCATCAAGGCGAGTAACTGTGCCACGACCCGGCGCTCGACTTCACCGCCGACGTCCTCGCGCTTCGGGGCGATGGAATCGAGTTCATCTATAAAAATGATACTTGGCGCATTTTCTTGCGCTTGCTTAAAGATCTTCCTTAACCTGCTTTCTGATGCCCCGTAGAACTTGCTCATAATCTCGGGGCCATTGATCGTAATGAAGTAAGCGTCAGTTTCGTTGGCGACGGCCTTGGCAAGTAGTGTCTTGCCAGAACCTGGCGGACCATAAAGTAATACGCCTTTTGGGGGATCGATGCCCAATCGCTCGAATAGTTCAGGGTGCTTAAGCGGTAATTCGACCATTTCCCGTACCCGAACGATCACATCTGTCAAGCCACCGACATCATCGTAATTGATCGCACCCTTTCGCATGTTTATGACGCCTTCCTTTATCTCGACGTTAGTGGCTGGCGTGATCTGGACGATGCCTTCCTCGGGGGTCGTTTCTAGAACGACGAGCCGCAACTCGCCGAGCGTGTAGGACTTCTTTCGCCGACCACCGAATTGCGTGAAGATGTTTTGCAAGTTCTCCATCATATCGTCGTCGGATTCGATATCGGGCCGATTATTCGGGACGGTCATGTTTATGAGAGATATGTTATCGCCTTTGACGACCGGCCTGTTCATCAATGAATCACGGATTTTCCGAGGTTGGATTTGCACCTTCGTGTTCGTCGGCGCGACGACCACGCGCTTGGCTGGTTCAGGCATGGCTTTCCTCACCTTGACGATCTCGCCAAGACCTGTTCCTGCATTGAGACGAACCAAACCGTCGATGCGGATGGTCTGCTTACCCTCGTCCTCGGAATTTGGGAAGAAAGTGCATGCCGTGGTTTTCTTCCCGGAAATCTCCACGATTTCTCCGGCCTTGATGCTCAGCCGGCGAGCAACATGAATTCCTGCCGAACACAAGCCACGTCCAGCAGAAGCCTTATTAAGTTCGGCGACTCGAAGACCCATCTCGCCTGGTTTATCTTCTTCACTCATAAATAAGACTCCGGATAAAATAAAATCGTTTAGGCATAAATCCTTATCCCTAAAAAAACAATTTTAGAAGTTTTTCTTGCCATCCTTCAATTATTTCAAGATTTCCTTTACATTTGTCCGTAAGGTGACCTCGGATATGCGCGCGACCCCCGCGAAATCGGTTTGTGTTTTCTTTTCGGTCGTTTTCATGGCCACTATGTACAACGCCACCGCGGCGAGGCCTTTAGTGTCCTTTCCGATTCGGGTCATACTACCTCTTGCTGCTTCACTGAGCACGTCGGCAGCTTGATTCTGGATTCCGAGGAATAGGTCGAAAGCATTGTTGAACCGGAACACGATCGATGGCTGATATGGCGATACATACACCCGAGTTTTGGCAAGACGACAAGCATGCTCAAAGGAGCGACCCACTTTATCTCGATGGGATTCGGCGTTCTCGACTCGTGCCCGATTCCGATAGTCAAGGATAAGATAAATGTCGAAGATTGGGACCTCGATGATCCATCGGGCAAGGACATTGAATTTTTCAGAAAAACACATGATGCGATAGAGCAGCGGATCTTGGACTTGAAACGTCGGTTGAAGAATGTATGATTGGCTCGCGGGATAGGTTTTAATTGCTATCTTGCCTAGCACGCTACCATGGCAGAGAAAAAGATGCTGGTCGTGCTCGGCAGCCCCCGGAAGAACGGGAACAGCACGATCCTCGCGAACAAACTGGTGGAAGGAGCAACCGAAGCCGGTGCCGAAGTCGAGACGATTTTTCTCCAGGGAATGAAAATTGCTCCTTGCAACGCATGCGACGCGTGTCGTAAGAATCCAAAGGCGGGTTGCGCCATCAAGGATGACATGATCCCCCTTTATAAGAAAATCGAACGAGCCGACGCCATCGTGCTCGCGTCACCTACTTACTGGTTCAACATGTCGGCGCAGATGAAAGCCTTTATCGATAGAACCTATGCCATGGAAAAGGACGGGAAGTACGGGTTCAGCGGGAAGATATTTGGCATCATCATGACCTATGCCGACGTTGACGCGTTTGACGCCGGCGCGGTGAACGCGTTACGATCGTTCCAAGACATGTGCGCGTTCGTGGGTTCGAAGATCGTGGGAATTGTGCACGGGAGCGCTGAAAAAGCAGGAGAAATTAACGATAACGAGAAATTATTGCAGGCAGCGTTCGATCTTGGAACGAAATTGGCGATCGAAAAACAAGAATGAGCAAATGGATGTTTAATAGAGTTCATTCAGTTCCGGGGTAAAATGGGAAAGATCCAGCTCGTCCTCGTCAGGCATCTTTCCGAATTTTAGTCGTATGTTAAAACGCTGCAACGTTGGTTGCCCGATATACATCTCGGCACTTTTTTTCCCAACGTTAATCACGCGCACGGTGTCAAAAAGCTCGTGATCCTCAATTACCATTTTTAATGTACATACACCAATTTCATTTATCGTTGATTCACCATCAGCAAGTTGAATTTCTATTGGCGTTTCATGCATCAATATATTGCATACGGTTTCAGCGATGTCTTTTCTGATAAATGTTTTTGCGGATCCGGAGTCGAACAACGCGGTGACCGTGGTAGAATCCTTGTCCCCGGTGATCTCTATGGTCTTCTCGATCTTTCCCATGTTCCATCGGTAGTATTTATATGACCAAAATATTTAAAGTCCTTGAAACTGCGAACCGGGAAATATAATAGCCACGATTTGCAAGCATCACGAAACAAATGAATAAGACTTAATGGATTTCGATATTTAATACATCACAAAGAAATGCATCGATATCCAAGAATATTTCATCCCTATCCGCCTCGTACAGCACGCCGTGATAATCATTCTCGTGGTGCTTGTAGAGCTTGCGCGTGCCCTCGGGTAGATGGTCGTGAAATTCCTCGACATCACTTCCTTTCACGAGGTTGTCCATGCCCGCGGAAAGCAAGTAGATGGGTATGCGGGGATTCCATCGCGCGTAACCCTTGCCTCTCGTGCCCGACTTGTTCATGGTTGAGAAAATGCTGGCCAAGAGCCCGATAGAGACCTTGTCGAGGGCGATCGGGTCTGGCTGGAGAATGATAGACGCCGGATCATGGCTGTCCATGCCTGAATATCGTGCGATGCCGACGCGCGCGTGCGGGGCAATTACCAGGGCGAAGGCAGCCCCGAGCCAGAGATACCATGGCAGCGAGATGCGGCCGATGGCTGGCACGAGCGCCACCACGGCATCGATTCTCGTGCTTGCCGCGTCATGATGCTGCAAGACATAATCGATGCTCGCGAGCCCGCCGAGACTGCTCCCGAGCAGCACGACCGGTTTCCCTGGCGCGAGTCCGGTGCAATAATGCAGAAGTGCGGCAACGGCAGGTGGAACCATCTTCCAATGCCCTTTCATCGCGCGCTTCCCGGGCGGTTGCCAGTGTCCGAACCCGGGGAGATCGATAGCCACCGTGATCCAGCCCCGCTCGGCCATGAATGGCCCGAGATAATGAAACCCCAGTTCCGCGTGCACGCCAAACCCGTGCAACGCCGCGATGACGCCCTTGACCTGAGCGTCTTGCGTATCCGGCCGCCACGTGACCATGGCCAAGGGCTGGGGCTCGAATGCCAGGGTGCCGTGTTCGATCATGCCGTTCAGCTCCATGGTAACATCCTCACCATCGCTTGAAAATGTATTTCTGATACCCGAGAGATTCAATGCTACAAGAGAATGTGATGACAAATCATGGACAAGATCAAGGTCGGCATCATTGGCAGTGGCTTCATCGCGGAGCATCACGCCCTCGCGTATTCGCAATTGGGGAATGTCGAATTCATCGGATTATCGTCGGTGATTGAAGATCAAGCCCGGCTCTTGATGCAGAAATATAACATACCCGGGGAACCGCTGGCGGATTACCACGACTTGCTGGCGCTCGGCCCCGACGTCGTGTCGGTGTGCTTGCCCAATTATTTGCACAAGGACGTGGCGATCGAAGTGCTGAACGCCGGCACCCACGCGCTCGTCGAAAAGCCCCTGGCAAGAAACGTTGCCGAAGGCCAGGCCATGATCGATGCTGAAGCGGAAACGGGAAAGAAAATCTTCTACTGCGAGAACAACATGTACGCTCCCACATTCGCCAAGGTGAAAGAAATCATCGACGAGGGCGCGCTCGGTAAAATTTACATGGGCCGTGGCAAGGAACAGCACTCGGGCCCGCATTCTGAATGGTTCTACAAGGCGGACAAGGCAGGTGGCGGGGCGCTCCTGGATCTCGGCATCCACGACATCGCGTGCCTGGTCTGGTATCTCGGCTGCGACGTGAATCGGGTGTTTTGCCAGACCACGATAACACAAGAGGATCGCGGCAAATTTGGCAATTGCGAGGTCGAGGATAATGCAACCGGCATTCTCTATTTTGAAAACGGCGCGCACGTGGTCATCGAGGAATCCTGGTGCGCTCCTGGCGGCTATGACATGAGGTTCGAGCTATTCGGTACCGATGGACAACTCAAGGTAGCCCCAACGTTTTCAAACATGATGAGCGTGTATTCCGAAACTGGTTACGGGTACGCGGTCGAAAAGGCGAGCTCGACGAAGGGTTGGACATTTCCCGTTCCGGCCGAGGCATGGAACTTCGGTTATCCGCAAGAAGTGGCGCATTTCATGGATTGTATTACCAATGACAAGGCACCGTTTACTGATGGTGCTTATGGTCTCAAGATCCTCAACATTGTCGAGACAATGTACAAGAGCGCCGCCTCTGAACAAATCGAAGAAGTCCCCGAGATCTGAAACATGAACCTTGTAGAGCAATTTCATTTGGTTTTTCCGAGATAGCCTTTAGATTTTGTATATTTTCCCGTGAAACCATCCGTTTTATTACAACCGGGCTAATTTTTCATCCATGCAATATCGGACAATGGGCTCCCGAATCGACTGGACGGAAGGTGTATCAGCATTGGGCTTCGGTTGCATGCGCCTCCCGACGAAGAAAACATTGTTTATCAAGAAAATTGACGAGCCAGAAGCGATCAAGATAATACGTCATGCCATCGATAATGGCGTGAATTACGTGGATACAGCCTACATGTATCATGGTGGCAAGAGCGAGATCGTCGTGGGCAAGGCGCTCAAGGAGGGATATCGTGAAAAGGTTCATCTCGTTACAAAACTCCCCGTGGGGAAGGTAAAATCGGCGAATGATGTCGAGAAATTATGTCGCGAGCAACTTGCCAAATTGCAGACCTCGTGCCTCGATATCTATCTCTTTCACGGGTTGAACAAGAACGCCTTCCAAAAAGTCAAGGACCTTAACTTGATAGATGAGATGGAAAAACTCAAGGCCGCGGGCTTGATCAAGCATTATGGTTTTTCATTCCACGATAATTTGCAAGTCTTCAAGGAAATCATCGATTTTCACGACTGGGACGCGTGCCAGATACAATACAATTATCTTGATCAAGACTCGCAAGCCACGACGCAAGGACTCGAGTACGCGGCGAGCAAGGGTGTCGCGGTCATCATCATGGAACCCCTGAAGGGCGGTCGCCTCGCGAACCCGACCCAGGAAGTCAGTGAAATCTTTGGCAAGGCGGAAGTGAAGCGGTCGCCGGTAGATTGGGCGTTGCAATTCGTTTGGAATCATCCCGAGGTGTCGGTCGTGTTGAGCGGCATGAGTAGCTTCGATCAAGTGAAGCAGAACCTCGACTATGCGAGCAATTCGGGGCCGAACACGCTCTCCGACGCCGAGCTCGACACGCTGAAGCAAGTGAGCGAGGTGTTCAAGAAAGCCATCGTCATTCCGTGCACCGCGTGTGAATATTGCATGCCCTGCCCGAGCGGAGTCGCCATCCCTCGGCATTTTGCTATCTTGAACCGGCTGGCCGACGCCCCCGACAAGAAAATGGCATTGAAATTTACACGGAGGATGTACAAGGAACTGGCGGCTACCAAGGATGCGTTGAACGACGCCAAGGATAACGGCATGGCCAAGCTGTGCACGAAATGCAAGCAATGCATGGAAAAATGCCCGCAAGGCATTGATATTCCTGCGGAACTTGAAAAAATCAATTCGATCATCGAGGGCAAAGGCTCGATAGAGAAATTGTACCCAAGAATGGAATGAATCTTTTGTTTTACTTGTTTTTTTGAAGTCTTGAGAGCGTTTCATCAGCTTCCTTGACGATCCGGTCTATCAATTCTTGCACGGTTGGAATGTCATGGATCCTTCCCGCCACTTGACCACCAAGCACCGGCGTGTTATCGATGTCGCCGTTGAACAAGTTTTCGAGCCCCCCAACTTCAAGGTCAATGATCTCTTGCGTCGAGCCGGTTGGAATTCCCTTGTACAAGTCCGGTGCGCCTCGAATGGTTGCATCGGTCAATTCAAGGGCACGCGTGTTCCGGACAAATCGCATAGGCCCGAAAAATCCTCTTGCCACCATCGTGTCTTCCTCGGTCGTCTTGGTGAGCAATTCCTTCCACGCGGGTTCGAAATCGCTTTCTTGTGTTGCGATCATCCTCGTGCCCATCTGGATGCCGATCGCACCAAGGGCTAAAGCAGCAACGAGCGACCGGCCATCGCAGAAGCCGCCGGCTGCCACGACAGGCTTCTTGATGGATTGAACAACCTCGGGTACGAGCACCATGGTCGACGTATCGCGCCACGAACAATGTGCACCGCCTTCCCGCCCCGACGCGATCACCACGTCCACGCCTGCCTTCTCGCAACGCCGCGCCGCTCGTACGGAAGGAACGACGTGACACCACGTGATGCCAGGCAATTCCTTCTTGATCGGGATGGACACGTCGAGTTCCTTATCGCCGGGCGTGATGGACCATGGTAGAGGGTCGCCCGCGGACGTGACGATGGCAGCACATTTTTTCTTGACCCCTGGATCCGATTTCACCCGTTTAACGATGTACTTGATGAGCCTCGCTGCTGTTGGGATAAATTCCTCCGACACGGGAATGTTGACGCCGAATCGCGCGCTGGGCTGATCGGTTATTTCATCGATTACGTGATTTACTGAGCTTTCCAACAATTCTTCGGGAGAGCCCTCCCCAAAAATTGCCGAATACTTGAATTCCCCGATGCCGGGCATATTGAACGAGCCCATGCCGACCGTGGATATCAACCCCAACGCCCCGGCTTTGGACACTGCCGCTGCAAGCTTCGTGGTATCGTATGGCCCCATCCCGGCTTGTATAATGGGAAATTTTGTCTTGAAGATATCGAGAAAAGGGGTTTTCATGGGATTCACAACGCACTAATGGGAAAAAATGTTCCTAATCTCCCGAAGAATTTACTTCCAGGACTATTCGGACAGAAGAATTTCGTGTGAAAAATAAAAATAAAATGAGATTTGACTTGGATTTGATGCCATTTCACGAGAGAGGCTTGATATTCTCATCCTTGATAGATACCTTTTCGTTTCCTTTTCCTTTATAATGCCATAACACAAGGACGAGTACCGCATCAACTACTGCAGAAACCAAACCAATGATGATGGCAGGAACCACGACCCATCCGGGAATCTCTGCATTGAAATTGAAGTTGATCGGAGTGAGCATCACGACGAATAATGCTATAAAAAATGCCAATCCGGCTGTACCAATTACGACTCTGTATTTACGCCATGCCATGGAATCGACCCTTTTTTTATAACTCGTATCAAATTGCACTTAATGACTACTATCAAGATAAAGGATTTATATTTTGACGTTGTACTCAGAGTTAAAAGAGGATGCAAATGGCAGAAATCATTATTCCGATAGGAACAACAAATCTCAAGTCCATTCTTCCTGCAGACGACGAGATAACATATAGTACTCTGGCTAATGTTGGCAAGCAACAAGGTAACAAGTTGTTAAATTGGAAGAGCCATGTTCTCGTCACGCAGAATGGATTCGCAATGACAATTCCTGACGCGAACAAGAAATTGAATGGCAGGTATTTTTCATGGGTGGACGTGGCCATGATCAGACGTGGAATCGCCAGAATTCCTGGAAAAAAGAATATCATCACGAGGTGGCATTTCCTTTCTGAAGGTTATGGCTGGTCTGTCTGGTATGATGACAAGTCGGAATCAGAGGAGCAATTTAGTGAACGATCCATAGCATTCGGGGCAAAAGTCATTCCAGTCATCATCCAGCGCAAGGAAGAATGGCTTGCCGCTAATAAAGCCAGCGCGGACAAGAAAAAGCGAAAGATCGTGGAAAAAGGAATGAGATCAGCTCAAAAATGGCAAAAGAAAATTTAATTCACTTTTTTCGAATGGTTGTTGGAATAAGGTTTCTAAGATAACGCCTCTGTATTTCCAGGATTATAGGAAAATGCTACCTTGATAGCCCTGGCACGACCTTTATTCATGGAGGTACGAAGCGATGCCTTATACTTCTCGATCGAGAATTTATGCGTCACGAGTCCATTGTAGTTGCATCGCATTTCTTCTTGACCGCTGGATCCGACTTCACCCGTTCGATAACGTACTTGATGCGCCTCGCCGCGGTGGGGATAAATTCCTCGGATACCGGGATGTTGATGCCAAATCTCGCGCTTGGCTGATCGACCAACTCGTTAAGCACGTGATTCATCGAGCTTTCAAGGAGTTCCTCCGGCGTTCCCTCGCCGAAAATCACCGAATACTTGAACTCGCCGATGCCCGGCATTTTAAACGAGCCCATGCCGACGGTGGATATCAAGCCGAGCGCGCCAGCTTTGGCGACTGCCGTGGCAAGCTTCGTCGTGTCGTACGGGCCCATTCCAGCCTGGATAATCGGCACCTTGGTCTTGAAGATATCAAGAAAAGGAGTGTGTTTGGGATTTTAAACGCGGTATCAGAAAAAAAATATTCCTTATATCGAAAAACTAATTGCTGAATCCCCTCGATCTTGAATTGGCCACGATGACCACGTTCGTACTATGAATTATATATACGAGAAGATTCATCGGAAATGTAAGCCTTCACGTTGATGCTGAAGGAAGCGCGGCAACACGTGAAAGAATTGCTATCAAGCCTCGCGGGAAAAAGATATCATGGAAACAGACGAAGCGGACAAGTCAATCGTTGACTTGCTGGAGATCGACTCGGACGAGATTGGCTTGCCGAAAACGCCTTCGGCAACATTGTATGGCCAAGTGGGGCGTGTATTGTATAAAAGAGATTGCATCGATTGGCTGGACATTTTCTTGCTTGGCTTTCCTATACCCACGATCGATACCATGTATCACATTGCCGGATTCGTGGAATCTGCACTCCACTTGACGCGCGCAAGGCCTGAGCTGAGCTTGAAAGAATTGCGGGACATGCCGCAGTATGCCCTGTTCAAGGAACGATCGATCGACATGTTTTATCTCTACTCGCCAACAGCCCGGGTACTTGCAACCGTGGAAGGAAAGGATAAACAATTTTTTGTCCTTGACATTTTCACGGATAATTTCGATTTAACGAGAGGCATTGCACGATTCATCAATTCACAGTATTTCAACGGCATCATCGAAGCCACGAATTGGCGCAAGTTGGAACGAGCTTTTCACTTTCAAATGAACATCGACGAATGCATCGACACGTGGGCAGCTCTGCTTGAATCCCCAGTGTAGAATAACCGCTCCATGCCCCCTAAATATCAAGAATGACCTTGAAAAAGTCAGTCATATTTGAAGACGACCTTGATTGCCTTGGCTGGGCCTTTTTTCATGGAAATACCAAATGCTGCCTTGTATTTTTCGATCGGAAATGAATGCGTGACAAGCCTTTGGTATTTTTCAGGGTCGGATGCCAGGAATTGCAACGCCAAGGTGAAATCGTCCATTTGAGACCCCGAATAGGCTTCCATTCCATACACCAAGGAACCAACGAGTTCAACTTCTTTATAGACGGGAATTGCCCAATCGACATGCTTGGTAACGGAGTACCCAAGCCCCACGATCACGATCTTTCCATTATATCGCACCAGGTGGATCGAGTCATCAAGCGACGTTTCTGTGCCGATGGAATCGTAGATGATCGCGGGTCCAGAACCGCCAAATATCGCTTTCTTGCCAAGCGCGGGTTTCAATAGCAAGCCGCTTGTCATCGAAGCAACGTCGTTGTACAGTTGCCGGCGGTCTCGATCATGCAAGACCTCGTCCGCGCCGAGCCGTTTTGCCGCCTCACCTTGAAAAGCATACCGTGCAATGCTGAGTATCTTGCATTTCGACCCGTAACTACGAATCGCCGCGATGATCATCAACCCGATGATCCCGGCACCGAACACGAGCACCACGTCATCATCCGATGGAGGATTGCGAATAACGGCATGAATCCCCACCGCGAACGGTTCCACGAGTACCGCCACCGCATCGGGGATGTTATCGGGCACCTTGTACAATTGCTGTTCGAATCCGACGATAAATTCGCCAAAACCACCGCCTGTAACTCCAGCAATTCCCCGCTTGCCACCATATTCTTGTTCCAGTGCACTCCCATCGCCAATTCCCGCCAGGGTATTGCAACCTGCCCAATTTCCGCGCTGGCAAGATATACACGGGGTAAATCCAAACATTTCGCATCGACGCGCCGGGTTCACGACCACTCGATCCCCGGGTTGTATCGAAGCCACCCCGGCACCGATCTCAGTCACGACGCCGAGAATCTCATGACCCATGGGTATAATCTTATCCAGGCTTGACGTGATCGACGGGAAATATGACGTGTCGATCGCCAGCATATGATGGTCGCTCGCGCAGATACCACACATCGTGGTCTTGATCTTGACCTGATTGGCATGCTGGATAACGGGATCTGGCCAATCAGTCTTGTACTTGGCAAGAATCAGTTTTGATGCGATCCGGAGTTTACGCAAGATGGCTTTCCATATGTCGAGCTTGAACATTACAGCTTTCATGAGCATCCCGATATTTTCACGATTGTATTGGTTTTCACCACGATAAAGGTATCTAGGAACATCATTGATCATCTTCTCGCAAGTATTTATTCCGAGGTTTGCGTGAATTGAAGGGGAATTTGACCGGAAAATTTATGTATCGCATCACGTTTTGCATCATTAATCCAATACGTGGTAGGCATGCCTAAGAGCCAAGTAGCAAGCACGAAATGGCAATGTGCGGATAATTTTTGGACGATTCCTGCCGATGAAATGTTAAAAACACTCGACACCAGCAGCACGGGATTGAGCAGCGAGGAGGCTGCTCACAGGCTCGATCTGGTTGGTCCAAACCAATTGAAAAAGAAAAGCGAAGCCGGGTTTTTTGTAACGTTTCTCATGCAATTCAAGAACCCGGTCGTGCTCTTGCTCTTATTTTCATCCATCTTGTCGATTTTACTGGGAAGTGTCATCGATTCCACCGTTATCATAGTCTTGATCGTGCTCAGCGCCTTGTTGAGCTTGTACCAGGAACGCAAGGCCTCGCACGCCGTCGCCGAGCTCCTGGCCATGGTGGAGATCACGACCCAAGTGTTCCGCGACGGCCAGTTGCAGAAGATCCCGGCGGAAGGACTCGTCCCTGGGGACGTCGTGTATCTCACCGCGGGAAAGGCCATCCCCGCGGATTGCTTGCTGATCCAATCGACCGATCTCTACGTCCGCGAATCCACGCTCACGGGAGAAACGTTTCCCGTGGAGAAATCTACTGGAATCCTGGACGAGGAAACCCCGCTCGCGAAGCGCACGAACGTCGCATACATGGGCACGTCCGTGGTCACAGGCTCGGCGATGGCCGCCGTCGTGAAAACGGCGAAGCAAACCGAGTTCGGAAAGGTGTACGAGCGATTGCGATCCAAGCCCCAGGAAACGACCTTCGAGGCGGGCATCAGGAAATTCGGGTTATTCCTCGTGGAATTCACGTTCATCCTCGTGGTCGTCATCTTCGTTGTAAACATCATCACCAAGCTATTGCCATCAATTGAAGCTAGCGTTGCCATCAACATCAAGACCTTCGAACAAGTCCTGTCGGATTCGTTCATGTTCTCCCTTGCCTTGGCCGTTGGCTTGACGCCGGAACTGTTGCCCGCGGTCGTCACCGCGACCCTTTCGATCGGTGCACGGCAGATGGCAAATGATAAAGTCATCGTCAAGAAATTGAATTCCATCGAGAACTTTGGCAGCATCGACGTGCTGTGCTCCGACAAGACGGGAACGCTCACAGAAGGCGTCGCAAAGCTCTACGCCACAATTGATCTCAGCGATAACCAAGTCTCGTCTGATTGCGAAGAAGTCCATTTATATGCATACTTGAATGCTGTCCTTCAAACTGGTTTCGAAAATCCTGTCGATGAAGCCATCAAGGAATTTGAAACGCTTGACATCTCGGCATTCACGAAAAAAGATGAAGTCGCGTACGACTTCGTGCGCAAGCGCCAGACCGTCCTTGTTGAAAAAGATGGGCAGTCAATTCTCATCACCAAGGGTGCGGTGCCTAACGTGCTGTCGATTTGCAGCATGATCGAGCACCACCATGATGAACTGGTGCCCATCGATCACGTTTCGAACGACGTGAGGCAATTGTACGAGAAATACGCGAACGAGGGATACCGGTTGCTCGCGGTTGCGTACAAAAACATGGACGGCGTGGAGGAGATCACGAAAGCGGACGAGACGGAGATGATCCTCGCCGGGTTCATCATACTTTCCGATCCTCCAAAGCCTGGTGTCCCCGAAACGATCAAGCGGCTTCAAGCGCTGGGCGTGGAATTGAAAATCATAACGGGGGATAGCAAGTTGACCGCGAGGTCCATCGGCAAGGAGCTCGGAATTCCCAGCCCGATCGCGATTTCCGGACCTGAGCTTCGGGACACCATCGACGAGGCGTTGATAGGGCAGATGGACGACATCGACATCTTTGCCGAGGTCGAACCGAACCAGAAGGAACGGGTCATCAACGCCGTGAAAAAGGCGGGGTACTCGGTCGGGTATATCGGCGATGGCATCAACGACGTGTCGGCCTTGCACGCTGCTGACGTCGGCATCTCCGTGAACAGCGCTGTCGACGTCGCGAAAGAGGCTGCGGACATCGTCTTGCTCGAGAAAGATCTCGGGGTGGTAGCGAATGGCATCAAAGAAGGTCGAAAAACTTTTTTCAACACGATGAAATACATCCAGTTCACGATCAGTGCGAATTTCAGCAACATGGTCACGTTCGCCTTGGCTTCCTTCTTGTTACCGTTTTTAAGACCGGATTTCAACTTTCCGATGGCCCCGTTGCAGATATTGATCATCAACTTGCTCACCGACATCCCGATGATGTATGTCGCGCTTGATAACGTCGATCCCGAGCAATTGAACAAGCCTGAGAAATGGGACATAACATTCATCAAGCGATTCATGGTTTTCTTTGGATTAGTCGGTACGATTTTTGATTGGATCACGTTTTTTGTACTTCTCAACATTCCCGGCATCTCGGAGGACGAATTCCACACGGGATGGTTTATCGAATCCGTCCTCATGGAGCTTTTCGTGTTCCTCTCGCTCCGGACGAGGCGCCCCATGTTCAAGAGTAAGCCCGCAAATTCCATGCTATGGGTCACGGCTATCATCGGCATTATCACGGTTGCCATGACGGTATTGCCTGGTTTAACTGATCTTTTTGGCTTCACCATTTTGAAGTGGTGGATTTACATCGCCATCATCATAATCTGCGTGGCGTATGCTTTCACGAATGAGTTCACGAAAATTTATTATTTCTACCGCCCTTCACGGAAGGCTGCCGAGGCCTTGGCTGCTTGTGATATCTCGGAAACGTGAATTCACGGCATTTCTCACGAGATTTTTTGAATTCTTTTTATTCCGCACAATTTTTTTATCAAGAAAAGTTGAATTTTTGCGTTCCTGCTCCATGGTGCACGCGTATCGGAGGGAGCTCGACCGGAAAATTTATGTTTCCCATCAAGTTCTGCGTTATTAAACAGATGCGTGGTAGGTATGCCTAAGAGCCAAAGTACAAGCACGGAATGGCAATGTCCAGATAATTTTTGGACGATTCCTGCCGATGAAATTCTTAAAACACTCGATACCAGCAGCACGGGATTGAGCAGCGAGGATGCTGCTCACCGGCTCGATGTTATCGGCCCAAACCAATTGAAAAAGAAAAGCGAAGCTGGGTTTTTCAAGACATTTCTTGCGCAATTCAAGAACCCGGTCGTGCTCTTGCTCTTGTTTTCATCCATCTTGTCAATTTTCCTAGGAGAAGCCATCGATTCCACCGTGATTATCATCCTGGTCGTGCTCAGCGCCTTGTTGAGCTTGTACCAGGAACGCAAGGCCTCGAACGCAGTCGCCGAGCTCCTGGCCATGGTAGAGATCACGACCCAGGTGTTCCGCGACGGCCAACTGCAGAAAATCCCTGCGGAAGGGCTCGTCCCCGGCGACATCGTGTATCTCACCGCGGGAAAGGCCATCCCCGCGGATTGCTTGCTGATCCAATCGACCGATCTCTATGTTCGCGAATCCACGCTCACGGGAGAAACGTTTCCTGTCGAAAAAGCAACAGGTGTTCTGGACGAGGAAACGCCACTCGCGAAGCGCACGAATGTCGCATACATGGGCACGTCCGTGGTCACGGGCTCGGCGATGGCCGCCGTCGTGAAAACGGCAAAACAAACCGAGTTCGGAAAGGTGTACGAGCGATTGCGATCCAAGCCCCAGGAAACGACCTTCGAGGCAGGCATCAGGAAATTCGGGTTATTTCTCGTGGAATTCACGTTCATTCTCGTGGTCATCATCTTCGTTGTGAACATCATCACAAAGCTTTGGACTCCGATTCAAGCGCACGTTGCCATCGACATTGCTGTTTTCGAACAAGTCTTGTCGGATTCATTCATGTTCTCCCTTGCCCTGGCCGTTGGCTTGACGCCGGAATTGTTACCCGCGGTCGTCACCGCGACCCTTTCCATCGGTGCACGGCAAATGGCCAAAGACAAGGTTATCGTCAAGAAATTGAATTCCATCGAAAATTTTGGCAGCATCGACGTCTTGTGTTCCGACAAGACCGGCACGCTCACGGAAGGCGTTGCAGAATTGTATGCGACTATCGATCTTAATGATGAACGAGAATCGAACGATTGCAAAGAAGTTCATCTATATGCGTACTTGAATGCCGTTCTCCAAAGTGGTTTCGAAAACCCCGTCGATGAAGCCATAAAGCAATTTGAAACGCTCGACATCTCGGCATTCACGAAAAAAGATGAAGTCGCGTATGACTTCGTGCGCAAGCGCCAGACCGTCCTTGTTGAAAAAGATGGGCAATCAATTCTCATCACCAAGGGTGCGGTGCCTAACGTGCTTTCGATTTGCAGCATGATCGAGCACCACCACGATGAACTGGTACCCATCGATCACGTTTCGAACGACGTGAGGCAATTGTACGAGAAATACGCGAACGAGGGATACCGGTTGCTCGCGGTCGCGTATAAAAACATGCGCGGCGTGGAGGAGATCACGAAAGCGGACGAGACAGACATGATCCTCGCCGGATTCATAATCCTTTCCGATCCTCCAAAACCTGGCGTCCCCGAAACGATCAAGCGTCTACAAACACTAGGTGTGGAATTGAAAATCATAACGGGGGATAGCAAGTTGACCGCGAGGTCCATCGGAAAGGACCTCGGTATTTCCAGCCCGATCGCAATTTCCGGTCCGGAGCTCCGCGAAACCATCGACGAGGCATTGGTAGGCCAGATGGATGACATCGACATCTTTGCCGAGGTCGAACCGAACCAGAAGGAACGCGTCATCAACGCCGTGAAAAAGGCGGGATATTCGGTCGGGTATATCGGCGATGGTATCAACGACGTGTCGGCCTTGCACGCTGCCGATGTCGGTATCTCCGTGAACAGTGCCGTCGACGTCGCGAAAGAGGCAGCGGATATTGTCTTGCTAGAGAAAGATCTCGGCGTCGTGGCAACGGGCATCACCGAGGGCCGGAAAACCTTTTTCAACACTATGAAATACATCTTCATCACGATCAGCGCGAATTTCGGCAACATGGTCACCTTCGCACTCGCATCCTTCATGCTACCATTCTTGAAACCAGAGTTCAATTTTCCAATGCTCCCGCTGCAAATCTTGATCATCAACTTGCTCACGGACATTCCGATGATGTATGTCGCGCTTGATAACGTCGATCCAGAGCAATTAACCAAACCCGAAAAATGGGACATAACATTCATCAAGCGATTCATGGTGTTTTTCGGGTTGATCAGCACGATTTTTGATTGGGTGACCTTTTTCGTTTTACTCAATATCCCTGGAATCTCGGAAGAAGAATTTCACACGGGTTGGTTCATCGAATCCATCCTCACTGAACTCCTCGTGCTCCTGGTCTTGCGTACGAGGCGATCCGTGTTCAAGAGTAAGCCTGCCAAGGAAATTTCATGGGTCACGGCCATCATCGGGATTGCCACGATCGCCATCACGATCATCCCGACGGATTTTCTTGGCTTCGCCATCATGAATTGGTATACCTACGTCATCATCTGCGGTATCACGGTGGCGTATGCCTTGACGACCGAGCTTGGAAAATATTACTTCTATCGCCCGTATCGGAAGGTTACCGAAGCCCTTCTATCGGCCGAGGTCTCGGAAACTTGAATCCCAAGGAATCGTAATATGTTTAACTTTTTTTTGAACTTGATTATTCTTTTTAATAATGCTCTGGATAAGGCGTCCCTTGTTTAAGAGTAAGCTCAACAATGCAAGTCTTTTCTCACGATTGGAGCAATGCAAGTCTTTTTTCACGATGGAAAATGGAGAAAAAAAAGAATTTAACGTTTTTTATCCTTGAGAAAAACGAAGATCAGGAAGAGACAAATGGCCATGAACGCTGCGCCAAGATACATGGAATTATTATACATTGGGTTAATGATTGTTCCAGAATTGAACAGGGTGGGCACGAGCCAGATGAGGATGATACCACCGATCTGACCCATGTACATGAGCAAGTTATTGGACTGGCTCTCGGGTATCGGTGCCGTTCCTTCAGCAACCCATTGCATTGCTATTGCAAACGATGACAGGAGGAAAAACCCGAGGATTGCCATGAGCACGTACGCGGTCGTGAGATCCGAAACAAAGCCAACCATGACCATCGTTGGTGTAGCCACGGTGAAGCTCAAGACCATGAATAACTTTCTAGCATAGCTCTTCCCGGCCTTGAACAGGTGATCCGAGAGTGCAGGGAGCAAAAGAAGGCCAATGATGCCGGAAATGAGAGCTACCGCACCGAGCTGTCCCGCGTCGTCAGGGCTCACGTTCGGCACGGCCGTGATGTTTTGGATCTCTGTGAAAACCATGTTGAAAAATCCGATACCAATGAATCCTAATACGGCATGAACCAGGGCAAATCGATTCCTGAACAAGAGTTTGGAGTAATGCATCATTTCGGTCATTGTAAGCCGGCGTGTATCGCCATAGGGAATGGTAGGATGATCCTTGACAAGAATCACGAAAAGGATCGCGATAGCAAGACCACCAATACCAAAGACAAGCAGCATTCCTTGAAGGCCAACGCCAGGCAAGAGGAATAATATCGGGGAAAATAGGAACGATAATAACATTCCAATGAAAAAGCCAAGATTTGCAAGCCCCGAGGCAGTGGCTCGTTCGGCTGGGGGAAACCACCTCGCGCACAACTTGGAGATGGCATTGTACATGAATGGCTGTCCCGCAGCAACTCCTGCCTGGAAAATAAGGAGAAGCCAGAAACTTCCGGGACCAACGGCAAAGACGCGGAGAAATGCAAAACCACCATTCAAGATCACGCCAATACTTGTTCCGATCTTGAAACCTCGTCCATCAATGATAAGCGATGATATTGGTCCCGTAACAAGATAGACGATCATGAAAATTGACGAGAGCAAGTCAATGTAGGTGGGGGGAACGTTATATAATGTGGCGGCATCGAGTCGGATAGCTGCAAAATTCAACCAATATACTTGTGTAAACATTCCATTCAGCGCAAAAAGCACGAGCACCACCCACCTATAGGGTGGCGCTTTTTGTGGAATCGTTTGTTCTTGATCAAGACTCCCTTTTCCAAAGTTTTCTTGAGTGGTAACTTCAGCCGTTTTATTCACCTAATGCACTATTAATGACGACAACTAGAGCAATACTTGCGCCAAGCTCATAATAAGGCTTGCGCGTTCCTTCATGAGCATCAATGGGAAACACGCTTCCCTCCTTTAGAATAATCAAGATTCTATAACCACCTTTCATCAATTTAAAAAATGCTTCCCGATTAGCATTAGTGACCATGGAGAACCTTTCTGACGGAACGCTAGATTTTCCGGAAAAAACCGAATTGTTGCAGAAAGCGAAAATCATCCATCCTCTCATCGAAAAATTGAGAGATGATCATCGCTCGTGCGAGAATATTGTGGGATTCTTCAAGACTTCTGACGAATTTCCGTTGTTTTACCGGTGTTGGTGCCGGGATTCAGTGGAGAATCCGGAGAAGATCATCTTGTGTATTCATGGGTTGCATTCTCACGGGGAAAAATTCGTGCTGCTTGCGGACAAGCTGATCGAGCAGGAAAATTGGTTGATCTTCGCGATCGACCTCCGTGGCCACGGGTTGAGCTGGAAAACAGTGGAAAACAAGGGCGACATTCCGGATTATGAAATCTGGATCCGTGACATCGCGGAGTTCATCAAGATGTTACAAGGAAAATTTGGCTTTGTATCATTACACATCGTGGCAGAGAGCATGGGCGCGGCGCTCGCCATCCATCTGGCAAAGAACTTGGAAACTGATGTCGATGATCTCGTCTTGCTCTCGCCAGCTGTTAAGCCTTGGAAGTACTCCGAGTTTAGCATGATCATGGAAGCATTTGCCTTTGCCTTGCTCTCCAGCCCCGACAGGGCTCGTGTCCCGAATTTCGGCAGGAGCAAACTCACCAGCAATTGCGCGGAATACATGGAATATCAACTTGTTGACCCGCTGCGTATGGCAAAATTGAGCCCTCGTTATTATTACCAGGTCGTCAAGATGATCCATCAGCTCAGGTTATGGCGATACGATCATGATTTCGTTCCGACATGCGCTTTTTATGGAGAAAAGGATCACCTGGTCAAGTTCGATGGCGTCGTCAAGTTCATTTCTTATATCAAGCAAGAGGATAAAGCATTGTACTATGTCCCTCGTGCTTTTCACGATCTCCTGACGGATCACGCAGCGTGGAAATACAATCTTTTCGAGAAAATTAGGCATTGGATACGTGAACATTGAATCATTGTATTTCAAGAAAAATAAATGGAAAAAAAAGACGAGAGATTCTTCAAGTACAAGCAACCCTTTTTTTCAACAAAATTGCTGCGAGCGCAACCATGCACGTGCCGGTTACGAGGATCAGCACGGTTCCATCCGATGGAATAGATGGAGCTCCTTGGGGAGGTTGTGATGAGCTAGGGGGGATCGCAATTGTTATTTGTTTCGTTAAACTACTCGAATCTCCTTCAAAATCGGCGACGGTCGCCGTCACGCTGTATGTGCCATTTTGGCTGTACCTGTGAACCGGATTGTTATCGCTGGAATTAGCAGAACTATCGCCGAAACTCCACTGGATAGCAGCAGGATAATCACCCGCGTTACCGGTGAACGTGAAATTGATCAAGCCAGGATCGATTGCGTTGGGGATCGTTGCAGTGAAATTCACGACCGGTGCTGACACGTTCATGGGGTAGGAATTGTAATAATTACTATTATAATATGGTATGTAAGAGGAACTGGCCGTGTTGTACCCGAACATCCAGTTGTTGGTTCCGGAAATGCTTAGCGTGCCATAGCCACCCACGATTATACCGAGGTTACTCGTGCTGTTATAACCCGGGAGCTCAGTTTTCGGGATCGCAATCTCGAACATACGATGCGGCGCCGCGCACGTCGAGCTCGGCCCGAACCCGTAAGCCAATTGATAGGACGTGATCGTCGAGAACGGGTAGGCGACGGTAATTTGCGTGTAGGGATATATCGCGATCCTATTTACCGTGTTGTTGTAAATGAAGTTGAAATCGAGCTCATCGATCATCATCATGAACGGGGCGGAAGCGTTGCCCTCCAACGAAAATCGCAAGACGTCATTGGCGGATATGTTTGCTTGCGAGTATGGAATGAACACTGTCTTCTCAGTCGTCGTCGTGTTCGTGTTTTTCATGCGGGAGAGATCATCCTTGTTATAAGTATCATTCGGGTACCAGAAATTGACGCGATTCGTGCTCGTGATGTTCGTGTGCGCCTTGAACGTGATCGAGAAGTTCGATATCGTCGAGATAATGGGATGCTCGATGTATGAAAACCAATTGTCCATGTTCAACGCAAAATCGACCCGATACTTCTGTTCCAAGTTAATGCTCGTCGAGGTGATGTTGTAAGGTCCCGTCGAACTCGAGCCGAGGTTTGAGTAATCCCCTTCCGCTGTTCCATTGACCACCTGGATTTCACCAGGTCCTACGGCCGTCCAGCCTCCACTCAAATCATTGGTAAGGTAATCCCACGTGCGATTGTTTTGCACGGAATAGATCAGGCTCTCCACGCCACTAGTATTCAAGTCACTGCTCCAGGATGGTATCGAGTTGAACGATTGTCCTGCCGTGTTTAACCAGACGCCGACCCACTCGTTACCTGGTAACCACGTCTGGTCGCTGCACAAGTCAAGAGCGAGATAAAGCTTTTGCATGTCTTCCGCGATGTACATGTAATTAGGACCGTTCACGTTGTGAAGGCCGGTGGAATCTACCGTTGTATTCACGCCCGTCAAGGTGAACGTGATGTTATGATCGGCATGCGCCCATTCCGCAGCCCCGATCTGGCCATCTATGACGATTGGATTGGTGAAGTTTGATGCCATCGGGTTGCCTTGGAAGGAAATCGGAGATGTCCGAAATTGGACCGGGCTGAAGGTGAGAAGGAAGCCAGCGACGATCATCGCAACGGCTAGCCCTATTTGTTTCGATTTCATGTTTTCATTCACTTTGTTCGTTAAGTAGAAAATATATCGTTGGACGATGTTTATCCGGAATCGCAAATATTAAGACGCAATATATTCGGATAAAAATACTCTAGATAAAATAAAAAAACGCGACGAATTCTAAATAAAACCAAAAAAAATAGAAAGTAGAAAGTCCATTACTGCGCCACGACGACTTTCTTGCCGAAGAGAATGTTCATGGCATTCTCGTAGGCGATGTCGTAGTTGGACAGCTTCAAGCCCTTGAAGTTCGCCGCGTCCTCGCCTGTTTTACAAGATCATCCATTAGATTCGTGAGCATTAATCGGCCCGCTTTCAAAATTCCGTGAACTCGCGTTTTTCTAACCCGGAGATGTCCAATTCCTTCGTCCTGAGGTTCGGGATCATTTCCCATTGTTCCATCGTGGTCGCGCCCACGATAATATCTATCTCTTTTCCTTCCATGGCACCGATTTTATTGACTGGATGGACGGTTATGTCAAACGGCAAGCCTCGAAGCTCTGCAATCACGGTACATGATTCTTTTATTTCATTTGATGAGCCACCTAGCCCTGTCGTGAACGCAGGAATTCGGGTGCAGTGGACACCTTCCGGGAGTCGATTTCGCTTGATATAGCTTCGCTCTGCACCCGTGTCAAATGCCGCGAGCACTTCCTCGCCTTCACTTTCAGGGTCTGCCTTGATCGTTATCGTTTTTATGATTCGGCCCATCCAATCACCATGCGATGTTAGAGGATATCTTAAAGGTTTTAATCACGATCTTAATTGCGATTTATCTATTTAAACATCCCGATAAATCATGATGACCGCTGGCATGGTAGATTCGCGGGTAAAAACGCGCGGCCATGGACGATAGTGAAAATTATTCCATCGTTTAAAAAAGAACTAAGAATTCACGAAATTGATAAAAAAAGAAATTTAGAAGATTTACTGCGCCACGACGACTTTCTTGCCAAAGAGAATGTTTTTCGCGTTCTCGTAGGCGATGTCGTAGTTGAACAGCTTTAAACCCTTGAAATTTGCCGCGTCCTTGAGCATGTTACTCTCGATGCCGTACTTCAAGCCACCAAGGGCAAGCGCGCCCGTGCCGAAGATGCCCGGGTAGATTTCCTTGTCCTCGTGCTTGGCTTTCATGCCTTCCACGCCGGCAGGGGGTACTGCATTGATGTCGACGATGAGCTTCGTGCCCGAGAGTTGCTCCATGATATCCTTGGACAATATCTGGATGCCCGCGGCCGCGACCGACCAGATGATGTCGGCGCTTGTGACCACGGCGGCTTTCGCCTCGTCAATAATCGCGTATGCGGCGGTTATTGGGGTTGCCTCGGCACCGGCCTCCTCGTTCAAGGTCTCGACGAGTTCCTGGGCACTTTCCAGCGACGCTTGATCCCATGTCTCCACGAGCGTGACGTTCGCGTGCTCCTTTGCCGCGATGATGGCGGCGATCTGCCCGACGGGACCCGTGCCGAGGATCACGACATTCTTGCCCTCGATGCTGTCCCAGCCGTGCTTGTTTGCCATTTCCAACGTCTTGGCGACGACGGCCGATGCGGTCGTGTGCGAGCCGCGAGGATCAACCACCACGGGATGCAGGAATGGCTCAAACAATGACTTCTTGATCACTTCGGCGACCTTGGTGGCTTCTTTCACGTTAGACCCGCCCACGAAGAAGCACGTGGGAGCATCGGGCTTGCGCGAGAACATTGCATCTTGGACGAGCCGCGTTGCTTTTTCTGCAGTGACGCCCGCGAACGGAATGACCACGTTGAACCCGGCGTCATAGGCCATGTTGATGTCGAAGGGGGACGCAAACGCGTCCGTGTCGAACATGTAGAGGATTTTTTCCTGGACTGCTTTCGTCTTTATCTTGATCGGGGATACTTCCAATACGCTTGCTTTCAAGAATTCGTTCACCGTGCTTGATTCTGGTATCGATTTAACGGATTTCTTCATGCTGATCTTGGTCGTGTCGATGCCGAGCTGCTCGGCGAGGTTCACGATGCCATCGAAATGCGAGGAATCGCAAATGAACATCGCGGTCATGCTGCTTTCATCGATCCTGCCCGCGTGATCGAGGATGCCCATCATCATCCAGGCTTCCCGGATCTTGGTCCGGATATCGGCGATCTCCGCATCCATTTCTGCTTTCAAGTATTCGGCGTGCACGAGAATTTCCTGCAACTCGGGCTTGCGTTCCTTGTCGCCCGATGTCTTGATCTCGCTCGCCGCGTCCATCAAATCAGCGTGTAACTTCTGGTACGGCTCGATTGAATTCGAAACGAGATACCCGAGGGCATTCTCGTCGATGTCAACCGTTTCATAGGAAATGTCCTTTTGCTGGAATAACGCGACAAGAGGATTGTCGAATTCGAAGTCTTCCTTGGTCCGCATGCCGAGCTCTTCGACTGCAAATTTCGGCTTGTGTTTCTCGATGAGAACATCGACTGCTTTCACGTAAGCATCCGAGATGAGCCGGAGATTCCAGTCATCGGTCTCGGGTTTTTGGATGCCCCAGGTGATGGGAAACTCGCTCTCCACGAGGACGAGCTCGAGCTTTTTCTTCTTCAAGGGTTCCAGTTCCAATACTCGTTGTGCCATGGTTTTTACCTCGTTTATCATTCGTTGTTCGATATGGTGAGGAAAAAATTTTCACGCGAAGATGATCTGGCTCGGGGCCTTCTTTTCAGTCGCGTCGAGAACCGCGACCTTGACATTCTCCGTGCTTTCCAGCAGGGTCTTCATCGCCGGGAGCAGGCTTTCCACGCCGAAATGCAAGACATAGACCTCATCCTCCGTGAAGCTTGCCGCGATGTCGAGGATGCGCTTGACGAGCCACTTGGGCTTGATGTCATTTTCGAGGGCGCTTTCCTTGCCCGCGATCTCGTCCTTGAGCACGGCTATCCAGGAGTCCATGTTTTGTGCCATCATCGACTCCTTGTCATCCATGGCATCGTATTCTGCCTGGAGGCCTGCAACTTGTTCTTTCAGATCATCGATTTCTTCGTGAAGGTAACCCGCGGCAAATGCAGGAATATCGATGCCGTGGCTCTCGATCGGGCACTTGCCGATGACCTTGACAAGGCTCTTCGGGTTGAATTTCGACTCGCCTTCCATGTCGACCGTGACGAATTCGAACTTGTGTTCGCTCAAGACCTGATCGCAGAGATTGTATTGCTTCTCGTTGAGTAGGGCATTGTTTTCTTTTTTTACTAGGACGATGTAAACCATCTTGTTTTGTGGAGATTCAATGTTCAATACGCTCATCATTTTTCACTTCATGATTGTTTTTTTGTTTGGTATGAAGATTCAACTTCTAAGCATATCTTGACCCCGCACAAACATTAACAGATCGACAACCAGAAAAGCTTGTTGCAAGACAATTTTTGTTGTCTGACCAGCGGAATAGTTCCATCATCACGTGTTATTGCATTTTACTATTATAGTGAAGAAAAGATTAAAGCCTTCAAAGCAATTTCGATTGTCATACCGATTCGATATGACGACCGAATTCGATCAAGAAAGTCTTCATGACAAACCGGATTTTATCTTCCAGTTTGCCATTATTTTCGTGAAAATAAGCATAGTGACGGATTGATTTGGAAAACGAACATTTGATTATCGTAAAAAATACAAATAGTTAAGGAGACAAAAATTATTTTTATCTAGACAAGTAAAATTTTGATCGATGTCAGAATGAATACATAATCTGGTGATTTTTGCCCCAGGATAGCATTCCGTGAAAGACAAGTAAGGAATGAAACGGTGATGTAAACGGATATTTACGCGGTGCTTTCCCATCCGATACGGCGACAGCTCCTGCTATTATTGGAACACGAAGGCTATCTAAAGCACTCGGAATTGATGGCCAAGCTCAAGCTGGACACTACCGGAAAACTCAATTTTCACATCAAGCAATTGGAAAACTTGATCACGAAAGAGAAGAAAACGGGCGCGTATTATCTCACGGAAGAGGGCAAGCAAGTCATCCGCATCATGGACTTGAACGAGAAGCTCTTGAAGGGCGAGGACATGCCCGTGGAGAATGCAAAGAAAGGCGAGATCAACCGCGTGGGGGTGATCATCTGCAATTGCACGGGCGAGATGTCGGATTGCCTCGATATCACCGCGTTGGATACCTACACTCGCAAGATCAACAATGTCGTGACCGTGAAGGTCGTCGATAATCTATGCCAGGAAAAGCACGTGAAAGGGCTTCATGCATGGTGCAAGGACAATTACATCAACAAGATCGTCATCGCCGCGTGCTCGCCAAAAACGCACCAGCACGTGTTCGAGAACATGTTCGATGGTATCGTCGAAAAGCAAAACATCGACATCGTGAACATCCGGGAACAATGTGCATGGGTGCACCATGATGATGCATACCGCGAACCTACGCTGAAGAAAGCCGAGGTGTTGATCGAAGCGGGGGTTGGTCGCGTGGCTTTGCAGAAATCCATCAAGATCAAGACCGTGCCCGTGGAAAAGAGCTGCGCCGTCATCGGTGGAGGCATCGCGGGCATGACGATTGCCCTCAACCTGGCTCGTGCAGGCATCCAGGTCCATATCATTGAAAAATCGCCATCCCTCGGCGGGATGGCAGCTAGATGGTCCAAGATTCAGGGAATGGCCGATTGCTCTATTTGTTTCATCTCAGAGCTCATCGGCGAGATTAAGAAGCAAAAAAACATCATCGTCCACACGAACACCAAGGTTGATACTATCGGCGGCGAGATCGGCAATTTCAAGCTGGATTTAACAAAGCAGCCACGATTCGTCGACGAGGACAAGTGCACGGGTTGTGGCCGCTGTCGCAACATTTGCAAGTTCGAAAAACGTGATCCGTTCGAATTTGGCATGACCCAGCGGAAATTGATTTATATCCCGTTCAGCCATGCCTATCCTTACGCGGCGGTCATCAACAAGGAAGACATTGAAAAATGTCGTTCTTGTCGCATCTGCGAGCGTGCCTGCATTAACAAGGCCATCGATCTGGATCAGGAACCGGAAAAACTACATCTCAACGTCGGCGCGAAGGTCATTGCCATCGGCGCGGAAATGTATAGCGATCTTGCCACGTTCCATCACGACCCGGCGGTGGACATCCTCACGTCCCCGGAGTTTGAACGACTCATTTCCTCTGATGGACCGACTGATGGCAAGCTCGTCAAGCTGTCCGACCGGACGCCACCGAAAACCATCGTGTACATCCAAGGCGTCGGACCGCGGGGGCTTGCTGATGACGAGTACCGCGGGTCCGATCTCGACCGCATGCTCGTAACGAAATACCGTGCCGCGATCAAGGAGCAGCTTCCCAGGGCATCATTCAAGGATGTTCCAGCGAGGAGAACGAGCATTGAACTTGACCATGGCGAGAAACTCGTGCTCGATCCCGCGGGAAAAGCATTCAAGGCGGACATGATCATTCTCGGCGTGGAGCTCGTGCCGAACCCGGACTTGAAGGAACTCCGCAAGCAATTCGATTTCACGCTCGACGACAACGGTTTCATGAGCGAGGAGACCCTTTCTTCCGGTATATTTGGCGTGGGCACCGTGTTCGGCCCGAGAATGTATGATGATGTCTTGTATTGGGCCAATAAAGCGGCACTGGACGTGCTCTCCTTGCTCTCGCACGATTCATTGGCCGCGGACTATAGCGGCGCCGAAAATAACCCGGACAAGTGCGGCTTGTGCGGGATGTGTGCCCGGTCATGTCCGTACAACGCTATCTTGATCGAATCGGATCACGTCACCATCGACAAGTTCAAGTGCAAGGCGTGTGGTACGTGCGCATCCGTGTGCCCGACCGGCGCCATGGAAATGAACGTCGATTCTACCGAAAAAATCTTGAAGTCCATCGAGATCATGGCAAAGTTCAAGGAATCTCCGAAGATCATTGCCTTTTGCTGCCGGTCTTGCGGCTACGCGGCAGCCGACGATGCTGGCTTGAAACGATTGCTCTATTCCCCGAATTCATTCATCATCAGGGTGCCTTGCTCCGGGCGTGTCGACACCAATTTCATCATCAAGGCCTTCGAGGCGGGATTCGATGGCGTCATGGTTGTTGGCTGCAAAAAGGACGCGTGCCGCTACATCGACGGGTTTTACAAGGCCAAGCTCAAGGTGCAATTGCTGCAGCAAGTGCTCGGCGATGACATCGACGGCCGGCTAATGCTGGAATCCATGAGCGCCGTCGAGGGTAACCGGTTTGCAGAAACGATCAATTCCTTTTACACCAAGTTGAAAGCAATGGAGGCGACGACCGATTAGGCCAAAATGCATCCTCGCATCTCTGTCGGGTTGCTCGGGCTGTCTTTCGAGCCTGTTCTCGATGGAGGTACTGCGAGAAATCATCAACAAGTTCAACATTGTCTATTCACCATTCATCACCGACCAGATCACCCCGCAAGAAAATGACGTCGCCTTCGTGGAAGGCTGCGTGCTGGACGCGAGCAAGGATCAAGTGGAATACCTCAAGACCATGAGGGAACTGTCCAAGCGGGTCATCGCGCTTGGCACGTGTGCATCGTTCGGCGGCGTGGCAAGCATGTCGAGCGAGAGGCAAGCCGATCCGATCTCCCGGTACATCGAGATCGACGGCTTCGTCCCCGGATGCCCGCCGCCACCTGGCTTGCTCAACGACGCGGCCATCCGGCTCATGGAAAACAAGCGCATCGTCCTCTCGGATCGCAACGTGTGCGCGTCGTGCGAGCTTCGTGCCGAGAACATGCAAGATTTTCCGAAGACCATCGACCGGCTCGACCCGCGAATGGACATTCCCGGCAAGGAAGCGACGTGCTTCCTCAAGGACGGCGTGCTCTGCATGGGCCCGGTCACGCGCGAGGGATGCGAGTCGCGATGCATCAAGAAAAACGTGCCGTGCGAGGGCTGCATGGGCCCGCCATCGCAGAACTTCACGTCGAACGCGGTGAACTTCTTCAGCATGTTGCCGCTATCACCCGAGTTGAAAAATTACCAAGGCATGCTCTTCCGGTTTTCCCGGCCGAGGATCAAGGCCTTGCGAGGTGGGAGATCGTGAGCACGAACATCGATATCTGCACGCGCATCGAGGGCCACGCGTCGATCGAATACATCATGACGAAGAACGAGATCAACGCAGTCAATTTCAAGACGGAAGCATTCCGGGGCTTTGAAAGCATCTTGAAAGGAAAAAAGATTAACGACGTGCCACGCATTGCCAGCCGCATCTGTGGTCTCTGCCACGCGTCGCAGGCAATCGGTAGCATCCGGGCGATCGAGAACATGCTTGGCATCACGCCAACCGCCTCGTCACGTGCCACGCGGGCCGTGCTCATGTGCGGCGAGCTCATCAAGAGCCATGCCTTGCATTTCTTTTTCCAGGGATATCCGGACATTCACGAGCAATTTCAAGGAAAGCAGATCGGGCTTGAAGACTTGATCCGCAGGGATCCAGCGTTCACGTCGTCCATGTTCGAACTCGTCAAGCTCGGGCGGGACGTGTCCGAGGCCTTCGGCGGCCGTGAAATCCACGCGATTTCCCAGGTTGCAGGTGGCCGCGCGTTCACGCCATCACCCAAGGAAATCAATGCCACCAGGAAGCAGCTGGAAAAAGCCGCTGAGATTGCCCGGTCGATACTGGTCGATCTCTTGAATGAATACGAGACCGCCGAGGTGATCGATGATTTCGCGTTCAAGAACGTGGCTTGCATGGCATTGGCGACGGGCTCCGATGGGGAACATGGCATTTACCGCCAGGACGGGGAACTTTCGGTCATGTATCCCAATGGAACGATCAAGCGAGTTCCGGCCACGCAGTTCAAGGATTTGCTGTGGATCGAGCCGGGCGACCGCGAGTACGAGACCCCGCTCGACCAGAGCATGGACTATATGGTCGGGCCTCTTGCGAGGGCACGCCTTGGCTCGCTGGTCGTAGACGATCCAGATCTGAAGTCCGCGATCGACAGCGTCGCGGAGAAATGGAACGATAACATGTTCTTCAACTATGCCATGCAGCTCGTCGACATCCGTGAAAGTTCCATCCAGGCGATGAGCATGCTCGATGGCGTCTCGGATGAATCTTCTTATCCTGATACCAGCGGTCCGGATGCGGAAGGCCAGGAAGGCACGGGCATCGTGGAAGCCCCGCGAGGCACCCTCATCCATCACTACACGGGCGGCGAAAACGGCACGATCGATGGCGTCGAGCTCTACATCGCGACCAAGATCAACATTCCGCTCATCGACCGCATGTTGACGAAACGTTGCAGGGAATTGCAAGACAAGGGACTCGCCATGGACGAGATTCGCCGCCGCGCGGCCATGATCGTTCGCACCTTCGACCCGTGCATCTCGTGCGCGACGCACGTCATCCATGAAAATATTGCTTGAATATCCTATTTTTTATCGAAACACTTTATATAGGTCTAGAAATAGAGATTCAACCATCCCGCTAGGCTAGAATTCGAGACTCTGCCTGGATCGCGAGGGTCGAAAACATAGGAAGAAACGTAGGAAACCCCTTACTCGAAGCCTCCGGAAACGAATACATGTTTCAAATGGTGATGAATGCCTATGAAATACCACTTCTATTCGTGTTAAAGGCGCACGAATCATGCTTTCTGCTCGTGATAATGACATCAACTGGACATCGAACAGGACCAGCGGCCACGTGACCATCATGTACACCGATGGCATGGGTAATTATATGATAGCAAGCAACGTGCCTGATAACGGGTCTTACCCTTGGACTATCCCCAAGTACTTGGCTACTAACTTATACACTATCTTCGTAGAGGACGCTTCCAATGCCAGCCTCGTCGGCCCGAGCGACTGGTTCAACATTAACGGCTTGAACGATTACATCGTGGTCTGGAGCCCTTCAAGCACGGCTAATTGGACGGCAAACAGCACTCATTCCATCCAATGGGTATCAAAGGGAACCAGCGGCCAAGTGAACATCGAATATTACAATGGCTCGACATATCATGTGATAGCAAACAATGTTGCTGACACTGGGTCGTATTCTTGGACAGTTCCTTCGAGCATTTCGTCCGGGTATTACCAGATCTACATCTGTGACTCTAACAATGCGAGCATCTCTGCTTTGAGCAGCTCGTTCTATGTCACCCACCCGAGTCCGAGCCAGAGTCCAGGATCGAGTAGCACCCCTGGTTTTGACGTGACATTTACCATGCTTGGATTGCTCATTGGTACCTTGGGAATAGTAGCAATTACCCTCAAGAAACAGCATCTGCACGCGTGATATCTCGCAAGGACTAATTTCTAATGATTTTATTTTTTTTTAACTCAATTTTTTTTATGAATTAAATCTTGTAGGCACGCAAGTGGTCAAGGATGTCAAAATGAATCACCTGGTCTCCTATTTTTCATCGCGTGAGATAAAGGAATCGTCTCTCTCGATTTCCTCATTTCAGCACATCATCTATTTTTCCAAGATCGCTTTTTAATCCCGATGACCCTACAAGACAATATGCCAACGTTAATGGGAAAGCTCGTCATGAACGAGGACGGCAAGTTGTGCTTGAAAACAACGCTCGGTCCTGGCAATCCCGACTTGTTCGACGTGCCATTGGAAGAATTGCTCGAGGAACAAATTGGCAATGACGTGCACGTCGAAATCTGGCCCATGGAAGGTCGCTGGAACAAAGGTGAGGATTGATCATGGGCGAAAACGATGAAGAGCAAGGCGCGGTGGACTCGGAAGGAAATGCCGAGAAAAGTGCGATTCGATTTGGCGTGATCGGGTGCGGGGGACGTGCTGAAAGCCTCACGCAGACGCTCATGCATGATGAACGGCACGTTGGCGATCTCATCGCGATCTGCGACATCGATCAAGAGCAACTGGATCATTATGAAAAAATGGTGCAATCGAGTCTCGGGCATGGCACGACGCAATATACGGATTACAAGGATTTGCTCGACAATCCAGACATCGACGCGGTCATCATCGCGACACCAGACAACTTTCATCACGAAATGGCAGTCTACGCGTTCAAGAAAAAGAAACACGTGTTTCTAGAAAAACCTGTCGGCATTCGCCTCGAGCAGACCGTCGACATCTTAAAAGCCGCAAAGGCTTCAGGAAAAATGCTCGAGATCGGTTACGTGCTGCGATACTCGCCTTTTTACCAAGGTGTGCGCCAGCTGGTCCAGAGCGGCGAGATTGGCAATCCCCTCACGGCTGATGCTCTCGAGGAATATTACGGCGCCTATCATTTCTATCGTGGCTGGTGGAAGTCCAAGGAAAACAATGGCGGCATCATGGTGCAAAAGATCTGCCATGACATGGACTTGTGGTACTGGATATTTGGTAAACCACGGAAGATCGTCGCGTTCGAGAGTCTCATGGATTTCAAGCCCGGTGGGTGGGATAGCGATGCCTCGACGTGCACCGAATGCACGAATCACTGCCCCTATTACATTTCACCAGAAGCAGCCCCGCATTCGAAAACGAAATCCAACGAGTGCGTGTACAACGATCCGCACGTCATCACGGATAATTGCAACGTGCTCGTGCAATTCGAATCGGGCATGACCATGAGCCAGGGCATGAATTTCTTCTGCTCCCGGACGGGGTCGGACCGGTACCTTCATGTCGTTGGTTCCAAAGCCGAGATACGTGGATGGCTCGGTGAAAACGCCGTGCGATTCGATTCCCGCCACGGAATGGAAAAAGATGTGAAATACTTGCAATTCAGCAAGACGGGTGGCGACGGCCACGGCGGCGGCGATCTCGTGCAAATCATCCAGTTCGTCAACGCGCTGGTCGAGGGGCACGAGGCACTGGCAGGGCGGGAAAGCGCTTACTGGTCCAGCATCATGATCATGGGCGCGCAGATGTCCGCGGATCAAGGTCGCGTGATCGACGTGAACGATCTCGTCGCGAAATATCCCTTCCCAAAATGAAACGCCTTGAACTTTTTTGGTCTCTTTTTAATATTCAATTAAATATAATACAATTCAACCAAGATTGAAGAGACATCATGACAGAACCTCAACATATTTCGAAATCTCTCGTGAATGACCTCATTCTACCAACGATACTTTTCGTTTCCGCCGGATTCTTTGGTTGGGCCATCCGTGGCACTTACGGCTATGGCGCCATACCGGGCAGCACCTTCGCGGCAACCTGCTGGGCGATCACGTGGTATTTCCTTTCGCGAAGCCAAGCGGGACAAGAGAGCAACACGCGCCGCCCGTATAGCTCCGGATGGGCAGTTCTAGCCATCATCCTCGGCATCGGCATCGAGGGCATGCACCCCTGGATGCAATACTCGTCATGGCGACGTGGACTTTTTCCCGTGACGAATTCATCAACGTTCGTGCCGCTCGATCCTGCCATCGGGTATATCTGGTGGTTCGTGGCTGCCGTGCCGTGGGCAGGCACGGGAGCAATCCTGTTGGGATGGACCGCCTCGCGGCATCGCTGCACGATAACGGATTGGTTGTTGCGAATCGCGCTTGGTACCGCAGGATTATTTATCGGACTTGCCATCTGGGCCTTTGCACCGCAAATTATCCTCCCGGATTATCAAACGGGCTTGTACGCGAACTTGTCTGCATGTTACGGCTGCACGAAAGCTATCGGGGACACGGGCATTGCCATGGCCTTCATGGGCCTGTTCCTAGGATTCCTCACGTTCGAGATTCTCAAGAAAGAATGGCGTAACGTCAAGCTAATCCTCATCGTTGGCATCGTTACGGGAATCTGGTGGATGGCATTCCAAGCACTCAACATCCAGGTCTTCGCGTGGCGATACTGGGAAACAACCTCGGGTGCGGGAATCGGTCTTGCGTATGGCCTCGGTTATTATTTTTGTAACAAGCCTGAACCCATCACGAATTTGCCCGCAACACGATTTCCAAACGTGGAACGGGCCATCGGCGTGAACCTTGCTGTGATCCTTGCCGTTGGGTTTGGATTGTACCAGGCAATCTGGGCCGCGTTGGGAAATGTCACGGGCATCCAGGTAACTATCAATTTACCGGCGTTGATACTCGTTCTAGGCGGCGCAATCGGTATCTGGTTAATATCGGCAATTTTCTCGATCCGAAATTCAACCAAGGAGAGCAATCGTCATGACATAACGAGCAGCTTTACCTGGCTTTATTTCATCGCATACGGCATCTTGCACTTGAGCGGTTTCCTTGTGACGATTACCGAATCGAATTGGGCCCCGTTAACGACCGTGTTCACGATCTTCTACGCCGTGCTCGCTGGCGTCGACATGACCATCGCGGTGGTCCTGATCAAGAATAAAATCGTGGCAATACCAAGTAAACTTGCGTGATATTTTTCTTCATGCATTAATCACTCATTTTTTTCGCACGACATTGGCTCGCTTGATCTTGCATGTTTAATTCATCATAGAGCACGGCAGCTTGCTCGAGCGACGCGTTTGCTGCGTCTTGTTTGCCATATTTAGATTGGAGATCGGCAAGGTCGGTATAGCCCTCGGCAACCTCCTTCTTTGCATCCAGCCCGAGATAGGTATCGATGGCTTCTTGCTTCGTCTCGATGGCCTCGTCACCTTTGCCTTCCATGTCATGGGCACGTGCCACGCTCCCGAGCGTCCACGCGATCTCGGCTATCCTGCCCAGTTCTTCATTAATGCCCATGGATTTTTGAAAGTACGTGTGTGCTTCTGTGAATTGGCCGGCATTCCTGTACGCAGTACCTAAGTTTTGATACGATTCTGCAACTTTTGGGAGATTTCCCGCAGTGGTGTTGATTTCGAGCGCTTGATTGTACATTTCTATCGCCGCGGCATAATCCCCTGCTTGATACCACCAGAATCCTGCTGCCATCATAATGTTAGCCTTTCCGGTCAAGTTTCCAAGCGCTTCGAGCACGTCCGCTTCTTTTAACAGCGTGCCCGTGGCGTTCGACATGTCACCTTTAGCTTGATAAATTTTGGCAAGATCATCGAATAATCCGACCAAGGCATCCAAGTTCTTGTCCTCTTCGTTGATCTCGATGGCCTTGGAGAGGGACTCGATTGCCCCATCGAAGTTTCCTTGCGTGTTCATCAATCGCCCGATGGCGGCCAGGTCGGCCGCCACGATGGTAACGTCACCTAGTTGCTCGTCAATGTCCATTGCTTTCATGTAACTATCAATCGCGTTCGCAATCGTTCCGAGGCGGAATTGATTATCCCCGATGAATTTTAATGCACTCGATACGCCAACCATGTTCTGCATATCCTCGCTGATTGCCGAGTATCGCTTGAAATACACGATGGCTTCGTCATGGTGTTTTAATGCCTGGTGCGCAATGGCAATGTTTCGCAACGAGAGACGAGCACTTTCTTGGTTACCAGCGTTTTCGTGGATTTGCAATGCCTTCTCGTAACTTTGGATTGCCTCGTCAAATCGTTCCATTTTTTTCAAGATGTCGCCAACATCATCGAGTGCCATTGCAACCTGGGTGGAATTCCCCATGTTTTCCCAAATCTCGAGGTATTTTAAGGCGTATTCGTTTGCCTTGGAGGCATCATCAAGATCGAGCAATGTAACTGATAAGTTACGTAATGTAACTGCTAGATCCTCCTTAACGCCCGTTTTTTCGTAGAAAGAAACAGCTCTCGTGAAATAATCAACGGCGGTCTTCTTGTCTTGCATTTCATAATACACGAGGCCGGTCTCGTTCAAACATTTTCCCCGGTCGATATCATTCCCGTCCTTGAGAATTTCATCGATAGAACTTAAGCATGTTTGAAGTGCATCATGGTATTTCTTCTGATTACGGAGCAAGATGCCGATCTCCAGCTTGACAAGCGCGCGCTCGATCTCGTCGTGTTCTTCTCCGAAAAGTGCCAAAGCACTTTCTAAGTCTTCCATTGCTTGAATGAATAAATTCTGCCTGGCGTGGATGACGCCCAGGTGCCGGAAGCACAAGGCAATGCCTTTCGTGAAACCAATATTTTGGCGTAGTTCAAGGGCTTGCTTGATCAGGTCCAGTGCATCGTCGTTTTTTCCTTGAGAAGAGTAAAGCAAGCCAAGATTGACAAGAGTAATGCTCAACTCCTTTGGTATCGTTGTTTTTTGAAGAAATTCAATGGATTTCCGGTAATTATCCTCCGCCTTACCAAAGTTACCTTGTTTATAATGTACCACTCCTGTTTTTTGGTGCAGCGTACCAAGTTGATTGACCCGACCGAGGCCAAGTTCGATGTCCAATGCCATTGAATAATATTCCAGCGCCTGGTCAAGGTTCCCGATTTGCTCGTGAAGATCACCAAGTCCCTGGTAAACATCGGAGAGTGCTCGTTGATTGTCTATTTTTCTGGCGATTTCGAGGGCGTCATTCATGGTCAAGAGTGCTCGATCGACTTGCTTGTCACGCAAGTAACACAAAGCAAGATCCTGGAGATTCCCCCATTGCTGATCCAGGATTCCAAAGCGCTTGGCAAGGTCTAAAGCATCCTCGAAATAGGGAATCGCTTCAGTGATGTGCTCCTCTGCACGATAAATTTCCCCGATCGAGGCAAGGGCATCGATCTTTCCCGTGCATTCGCCAAGAGAATCCAATATTTTCAGGCTTTGCAGGCAGTATTCCATGGCATTGTCATACCGGGATTCATCCTTGTAGACATCTCCGATAACTTTCATGATATGGCCAACACCCACAAGATACCCAAGTTCCTGGTATATACCAAGAGCTTTTTCAAGATTTTCCAATGCTTCATCGAAATAACCCTTGATTTGCAATATCGAACCGATCTTGCTCAATGTAATGGCAAGATTACGAGGTTTATCTACCTGGAGAAGGATATCCGCGGATTGCTTGTAATAATTTAATGCCTCATCATATCGTGCCGATTCATGGTACACATCCCCGATATTAGAAAACTTGATCCCATTTTTGACCGCATCATCGCTCGTATATTCAAGGGAAGCAGTAAGAGTCTCCAACGCAGCCTCGTGATTTCCCATCGAGTTGTGAATCATGCCGATATTGTTCAAGATAGCTCCGATCTCGCGTGCATCATCGTACGTTTTTGCGATCTCGAGATTATGTTCCATGCACCGTAGTGCATCTTCATACATGGCAAAATCGTTGTAAATATGGTAAGCAATGTAATGGCGAAGCATATCGGAAGGCCCAGGCAAGTGCTCTTGCAAGTATTCAAGAGGCGGAACTGCAAATTCTTCCGTTGCGGGTGTGGGCAAGTCCTCGCCAAATAACTCCGCGATTGTTCTCGATGTGTTCACGTCGATCCGGTACACGCGGGGTACATTGCCCATGCGCTTGATCTCGGCAAGAATGCGCCCGGTCTTGTCTAGATTCTCATCCGTCACGTCTCCGCTTTCGATTTCGGTTACGACTTCTTCACCACCGTCATCATCCACGAAATTAATCCATGCTATGCCTTCCAAGCCCTTCAAAACCTTCAATGTCGGAACGACATCGAAATCATCGCTGCCCGAATATCCCATGACCACGAGGATCCGCCCATTCGTGAGATTGTCGAAAAGTTTCTTCTTGAATGGCTCGATCGCGAACATGTTTAACCCCTCCTTGTTTGAACCAAATGCCTGGATCGTCGCGACGAGGGTATCTCTTGTTGATTCCTTGGTTATGGCGTTTTCGCTGGAACCGTGCACCTTGTACAATGTTTTTATGCCGTTATCGTAATGCTGCTGTGGATTATTGTAGGTTTCAAAATCACTTTTCGTGATGACGATGGCAATGCTGCCTTGATCAATGCCTGATTGAAGCAGCGCGTGTTCTATCAAAAAATCGAAATTCGTTGTCATGACGAAATGACCATCCTGGATCATTTTCGCCAAGAAAAAGTGCTGAAAATTCGGTTTATCAGCGAGCCCATAAAAATCGATGAGATTTAAATTGTTGTCGATGTTATCACGCATTATTTCGACCATTCCCTCGAACCGCAACTCTGGAATGCTCTTGATCTTTTCATACTCGGCATCGGGCACCGCGAACTTGATCATGGCATCAAGCATGGTGCGACCAGCGGGTTGACAAGCAGGTGCATCGATGGAGCAACCAGCGCCCACGAGAAACGCGAGCTTGTTTTCCTTGCCAAGAATGGCTTCGAGAGATTGCACCATTGTCATAAATAGCTAAATACCACCTTGATTCAAAAACGTGACGTGGCAGTTTGGCACCATCATAATTCATGAAAAATCGTTTCCCTAGTATCCACTTTAATCCCTCTAAAAAGCTAACGAATATTTTCCATTTTCACGAGATTTGTAGAGAAAATCTTATTCAAGTGAAAAAAAAGAGAATATCAATGCAAAATTAGTAATTTCTTCACAATCCTTCCGATTTAACCTTGGCTAATTTTTTCTCGTGAAGCTCTTTCAGCTGTTCCTTGATACTCGCCACCTTTTCCTTGGAAAACGGGTAGAAGTACAAGCACAAGCCAGAAATGCCAAGAGCAATGCCCGGAAAGACGACGATGAGAGCCCGCAATCCAAGAATAGTATATGGCCCCGGAGTCGGGTCGTAAGTCTCCCAACCTGTAGACACGAACACGAGTGACACGGTAAGGATCGTGAGAACCATGGATAGTCGCATGAAAAAATCGGTGACGCCAAAGAACGCTCCCTCGCGGCGGACCCCCGTTTTCAATTCATCTTCATCGATAACATCGGCGATGAGGAGATAAATGAAGTATAGCATGCCACCAAAGCCGAAACCCATGATGGCAACCGCAACGACAGCTTCTGCATATTCCGAAATGAACAGCAAAGGTATGGACGCCACGAAGTAAGCGATAATCGAAATGCCATACGCCTTCCTGCTACCGATCGTAACGTCCAATTTTCGCCAGATAACCACGGTCAGGATGCCAACAATGAACATGAGACCTATCATGATGGAGGCCATGAACGTACTATCCATGCCAAGCACGTGCTTGCAATACACGGGTACCGTTGTCGAAAGCACGAGCAGAACATACTCGTAAAGGAAAAACATTGCAGTGTACAACACGAAACCCTTGTTCTTGAGGGTGTATTTCAAGCTCTGGAAAAAGCCAAATTCTTGCTTGTAGTCGAGCTTGAATTCCGCTCTCTCCAAAACGCCCCATTTCAGGGATATGATCAATGCCACGCCGACGATCAAAGAAGTTACGATGCCATTAAGCAAGTACCCACCACTTGAATTCGTGATGTCGCCGATAAAAAAGCCAGGCAACAGAAACGCGACGAGGAGACCGACCGTCGCGAGCACTTGTTTTATCATGTTGACTTGCGCGCGCTCCTTCACCGACGTATATAGTTCCGGGAATAACGTGTCGTATGGCAACGCGATCATCGTGTAGAACAAGTCATAGCACAACAGCATGACCAGCAAGTAAACAAAATTCGCGAAATCTCCGCCTGGTGGTACCCAGAGGAGGATTTCGATAACGAGAACCGGTATCGTTCCCGCCATGATGAAGGGCTTGCGTCGACCCCATCTTGTTTTCGTGCGGTCTGAGATGAAGCCAATTAGGGGATCATTAAACGCATTCCATATCGTCCAGATAACATATGCGAGACTGATATAATAAACGGGCAATTTTATTGCGGAAAAGTAAAACGAGAACACCCACGTGGTGAAGGCGCCGTTCATGAACCATTGCGCGAAGCTACCTAGACCAAAGCTCCATTTTTGCCTAATACCAAATTGTTGCTCGTCTAATCTTGATTCTTGCATGTGATAGAATCAGCTTCGAATCATTTAAAACTAATTTCGACCTATTACCACGCGACGCACCATGTCCGCTAAAAATATCCCCGGCACGATTATCGTGCTTGCCATGCACGGCGTGCCACCGTTAGATTTCCAGCCACGAGAACTTGGGGAATTCATGTCCCTCCATTATAGAGCCGAGTTTGGTGGGAGACCGTTGACTGAAAATGAACAAGAACGCGAGAAAGACCTCGAGAGCCAGATCATCGCCGTGGAACGCACCCCGGAAAATGACCCCTATCATGCCGCGTCCTTCGAGATTGGAAGTGAATTGCATGAACTCACGGGCGTCGAGGTGCTCGTCGGGTTCAACGAATTCTGCGCCCCGACATTGCACGATGTTCTTGACGAGGCCGCCGGCAAGCAGCCGGAAAAAATCGTCGTCATCACGCCCATGCTCACGGCCGGGGGTGAGCATTCAGAAAAGGACATCCCGGCTGCCATCGAAACCACGCGGCAGCAACACCCGGGCATCCTTATAGAATATGCGTGGCCGTTTAACGCCAATGAAATCGCGCAATTCCTGGCCGATCACTTCGAGCGATACAACGAATAGGAAATGCCCGCATTTCAAGTAAAATCGATGCTTCACTAGCAAGGTCTCGTGTTGGCTAGGACTATTCGAGCAAGCTTTACATAATATTGGAGCGCATTCTTCATTGAAATTTTAATTGTTATTATCTGTTACCGTAAAAAAATGAGGGCGAATTCAATGGAATTGACAACTTTATTCTCACCGAACACGATCGGCAACATTGAAGTTAAGAATCGCATCATTCGGTCGGCGACATATGATCGCATGGCGACCGAAGACGGGCGAGTTACAGATCACTTGTTGCAATTTTATACAGACCTGGCGAGCGGTGGTGTTGGTTTAATTTTCACTGGAGGTATCGCAATTAACTCAGCAGGAGTTCTAGGTGCAAGCAGTTTAGTTTTTTCTGATGATTCATATATTAAGGATAACGAGAAACTCGTTACCAACGTGCGAGATGCAAGTCCAGACGTGAAAATCGGCGCACAAATATGCCATTCAGGGCCACAAAGTCTCGATCCGGCCCAGGAACTAATCGCGCCTTCTACATTCACGTATGAATCAAATGGTCGCGTGGCCCGAGAATTAACCGTCGATGAAATCTGGAATCTTATCTCGGAATTCATTGCTGCCGGGCGAAGAACGTTCGAAAGCGGGTATGACCTCGTGCAACTCCATGCAGCGCACGGATACTTGCTTTCCAGCTTCCTATCACCACGTACGAATGCACGCGAGGATGAATTCGGTGGGTCAGTTGGCAACCGCGCAAGGATCTTGGCGGAGATATGCAAGGGAATTCATTCCGAAGCGGGGGCGAATTTTCCGATCGCGATCAAGTTGCAAACCCAAGATGGCATCCCCGATGGACTCGAGCTTGCCGAGGCTACCGAGATTGCGCGCATCGTCGTGGACGCTGGGTGTGCCGCCATCGAGGTGAGTGGCGGGACCGGGGAAACCCTGTTGAGAAGCGGATGGGGGATGCCGAGTAGCGTCGTTAAGACCACCGACGACGAGAATTATTTCCTTCCAGCTGCTCAAGCATTGAAGGACGTGATTCCTGAATGTCGCATCATCCTCGTCGGCGGGATACGAAACCCCGTTAGTGCAGAACAGATCTTGCAAGAAAACCAAGCAGATTTCATTTCGATGAGCCGTCCCCTTATCTGCGAGCCGGATCTACCTAATCGATGGTTTAATGGAGATCACGAGCCCGCGTTGTGCTCGTCATGCAATAGTTGTTACCAGAGCTTGATGTCTGGGCCGGTGGAATGCCTGGCGAAACGAGCCCTTCTCAGGAAGAAGAAAAAAGCCATGCAATAGATGAGACTAAGGAAAAAATTCTTTTTTATGCCCAATACGCGATGTCGATGTTCGGGAAGCAGCCATCATCGCTTTCCAATTTTTCGAGGAATGCCCAATCGACTTGCGGTACTTCTATCCCACTACCATGCGAGATTGCCATCTTGTAAAGCCGCACGACATTATCGTGATGGAGGTTTACACGAGCTTCAGCATAGTCCCGGGCACTCCACGTGCTGATCAAGAATTGCCAGTCGCTGGATTCGAGGAGCAATTGTTCGCGGGCGAGCTGCTGGCAGATCCGTTTGAGATCGGGGTTTTGCGTAGCAGAGTATTTTGTTGCGATTTCCCGTATCTTGTCCTGGCATTCCGTGATGAATTTCCACGTCCATTCTGTCTGTGAATTTAACCACACATAATGGCTACCACCTTGCCCCCAAGACCCTTCTGGTAGGCTAATTTGGTTCGTCGGGGGAAACATATCGAGATAATTGCTGGCCGTCGTGAGCTGGAGCTCCGGGTCATCCTGGATCAGCTTTATGACTTGCACCATGAAGCGAGGCCCTTCAAACCACCAATGCCCAAATAGCTCTCCATCATACATGGCGACGACGATGCCTGGCGTGCCAGTTTCGTTGTAATATGATTGGAGCAAGCCTTTTATCGTATCCTTGTAATGTGACGAATTTTCATTAATCCGGCTTTCAACTGCCTCCGGAACGTACTCCAACTTGTCCCCGAGGTCGATTTTTGACCCGGTCACCTTCCAGTACCTGAGCCCGCCAGGCGTGTGCTTCTTGTGGAAATCGAGGTAATTCCCATCGCCCGGGTACCCAGATTCGCCGCTCCACACGAGCGTGCCGGTCCTCTCATCACGCGTGAAAAACGCCACGGGTGCAATGGACTCGGGGCTATGGATGAGATATGGGGTAGTGCTATACCGTTTCACCGACGCCCCGACGGGCTTGTAATTCGCGCTGAACTGCGTGATCGCTTTTCTCAAGGGCTTGGAACGTGCCGTGTAAACGCCTTGGGACAAGCCGCCCATGGTGAGATGCGTGTCGACGAAGAAATAATCGAGCTTGTTTTTCGCGAGGTAAAATTCGACCCCTTTTCGAGCGACAGGTTTCGCTTTCGAATCGACGGGGTTTTTCCACGTGTATGCTGGGCGATACGCGCATTCGGGCAACCAGATGCCGCGAGGATCACGACCGTAGATGCGCTTGTAGGATTCCACGCCCATGCGGACCTGTGCATCGACAGAAAAATCATTAGGCAAGAGCGGCAAGTACCCGTGCGTCGCGGCGCAGGTGATGATTTCGATAACACCAGTATCTTGCAGCTGCTTGAACGCGCCAGCGACGTCCTCGTGCAACCGGTTCTTGAACGTCTCGCCGATCATGGTATACCATTGTTCCCAAAATCGTGCCATTCGAGCGCAATTCTCGTTGTTTTCGCTCGCGAAGATGTCCTGATCCGTTCGTGCAGCTTGGGTTTTCTCGTCGATGAATGCGTAGAAACCTTCTTTAAACTTGGGATGGACCAGCATCTCGGAAAGCACTGGCGTCATCCCTATCGTGAGCGCCGGATTGTAGCCTTGCTCGGTAAGCTCGTTAATCGTGTTTAACAAGGGAATGTACGTCTCCGCGGTTGCCTCGTTCAACCACGACGTTCCGAAAGGCCAGACGCCATGGTTCAGGACCCACGGGAGATGCGAATGCAAAACAAAGGTAAAGTGGCCAATGGTTACCATTTGTGATTTCACTATCCGATATTTGCTACCTTATTGTCGACACACTATCCGATTGTTCGATTAATTAAAGTTTTCTGCTTTATTTCCCCGCGTTGTTTTAAAACCGGGCAATCGAACCGTGACAACTACTAACGTGGAGAGATTTAAGAAATCTTGATATAAAGCATTTTGATTTTTTCCAGAATTTGAGCAATTTCAATCCAAGTGAAACACTTCATCCATGCTTGCCCACCATTCATCCGCGCCTCGCGTTTCCAGGGGTTGTTGCATGGGTTTCACGTAATCCCACCATTCTTGCGTTGCCTGATCCTCGGCCATCTTCGCCATGTCTGCGTCGTAATCATCGCCCGTGTACTCGAAGTAGCTGAATAGCAATCCATCCTTGTAATAAATGGAGTAATTTTGGATGTTGCAAGCCGTGATCGTGGCCAGCACCGCGGGTGGTACTTCCGCGTGGCAAGCC
>Ga0209039_10000141_pt1 | contig 64937 bp, 55 predicted proteins | sample BogFormECP12_OM1_FD_188238 | JGI IMG/M metagenome (GOLD analysis project Ga0209039, IMG submission 188238) | Bog forest soil microbial communities from Calvert Island, British Columbia, Canada - ECP12_OM1 (SPAdes) (version 2) | ecosystem: Environmental > Aquatic > Freshwater > Wetlands > Bog ...
CCTATGCTCCAGGGCCCAACCCCTGGCAACCACGGCGAAGACAATCAAAATCAGCGCGCAGACGACGAGGATCAAATTGCGGATGTTCAGCAAGGAGGGCCGGGCGACGACCGCAATGTCGTCCAGGGAACGGAGCAGGATATGGAAGGGTATCTGGGTGGTGAATGGATCGGCGATTTCCTGGATGCAGATGCCGGTTACGCGAACTTCGGAGTCCAGCGGAATCGCGTTGGCGGCCGGAACAGGGCCCATCGGGTGACGGTAGATGACGGAGAAGAGCTTGCCGTCGGTGGACAGGACAAACTCATCCCGCCAAGCCTCCCGCACCTGGGTGATAACCCGGCCTTCAATTGAAATAAGCTCGTTGTGAAGGCCGGGCGAGTTGTAGCCCATGAGCGAAAGTGTCTGCCAGGTCGTCGCAAGCGGCGCGACCGGCGCGGGCTTGAGAGTGTCTTGAATTTCGCCATGCGACAGATTGACAAAGCCATCTTGGACTTCGGGAAAGCCGGTTGCGTCCGCGGCGTCGCCGATCCGCAAGGGTTCGTAGGTCAGGGTATTGATCCAAATGCTCTTGTCGCCGTTCTGCAAGACAACGGCAGAGCCGGGCAGATAATAGGTGATGGTTCCATGAACCCGGACTCTGGGGGTGGAATCGTCCGAATGATAGACGGCAATCACCCGATCCATCGGGGTTTCGGAGAGGGTCCATGGGCCGGAGCTGGCGCGCCTGATGACCTTGACATCGGAAAGCGACTGAACGTGCATATGAATCCCGGTTTGATGCATCTTGCTGTCAAAGATCTCCGCGGCGATTCCGGTCAGTTCCACTTCGGCATCCAGCAATCCCTGGAGAGCGTTGGCATCTTCCCCTTCCACATCGGCGGTAAGATAGCCGCCATCCATGAGCATCTGCAGGCGCATAAAGGAGACCGGCGCTTCCGGGCTTAGTTTCCGGTCCGCCGCGCGGATCGTTGCGCGCACCGTAACCAGCCTGCCATCGGTCTCGGAGCGGATCATCTGTTCGAAGCTGGCTGGCTCCGCCTTCGGCAAGGCGCCATGGCCCAGAAGAGTGATACTATCGGCCTCGACAATCGGCGAGAAGCTTCTCCGCGTCTTTCCTCGCACCTCAACGCGGTCGCCAGGGACGAGTTTGAGAGGGGTGGGATAACCCACATAAATGCCTTCGCCGCCATCCTGCATAAACAAAATCCGTTCATAGCTGCGGTTGTAGGTTACGGTGGCCTGGAAGACGACGGGAAGCTGCTGGCTGGCCTGGGCGTTGCTCAGGGCGCGTATGGCGTGCAACGTGGTCAGGGATGCGGGCGCGGCTGCCCCCCAGGCAACCGAGGCCAATCCGAGAATGATGGCAACTGCCGGGATGAGCCTCTTCATCGAGAAAAATCCAGTGGAACTGGCGTTGTCTGGCTCCTGAAAGTCTTATCGGCAGGGTTGGCCAACGGGATTACCTCCTCGCGAAGAAGAAGTTTACTCCCTTTGAAGGTGCGGTGTCCGGCTGCATATTGGTTCCAGCCGTCATGGAGAGGAAATGGAGCGCCGCGCTTAGTCGTTTCTCAGGTTTGGTTTTTGGGGGTAAGTTCGGGGTTCTGGTTGACGAACAGGGCTTGCCCGCTTTGTTTTTTGGCGTCTTTTGCCTGGTACATGGCGGCGTCGGCAAAGCTCAACAGGCCGTCTTTGGTGACGGCATCCTGCGGGTAGAGGGCAATGCCGACGCTGGCCGAACCATGCAGGACAAACTCCCCTATGACAAAGGGCTCGTCGAAGCTGTGTTCGAGCCGATGGGCGATCTCCTCGGCTTCGGCGCGGTCTTGCACCACCGCGACCAGGGCGGCAAACTCGTCGCCGCCCAGCCGCGCCAGCATGTCGTGGGCCCGGAGCTGCCGCTTCATGCGCAGCGCCACTTCCTGCAGATACAGGTCTCCGACCTGGTGCCCACAAAGGTCATTCACCTGCTTAAAGTCGTCGAGGTCGATGTAGATCAGGCCGAAAACGCCGGCCATTTGGCGCGCCTCGGCAATGCGCGCGTCCAGATTTTTGTCCAGGGAGAAGCGGTTGTGGATGTCGGTGAGCAGGTCGAACTCCGAACGGCGGCGCAGGTCGAAGTAGAGCCTGCGTGTCTCGATGGCCAGGGTGGCCAGGCGAGCACCCACGGAGAGCGCCTCCGGTTCGCTGTCATGGGGTGGAGTGAGGGGATCGAGTCCGGCAAAGAGGGTTCCCAGTGTGGAACCAGAGCGGCCGGCAATCTTCATGCGGATGACGCGCAGTGCGTCTGCTTCGGGCGGGCACGCTCCCAAGATTTCTCCATCGGCGATTACGCACCAGCAGGAAGCGCCTTTCAGCCCGGAGGAGACCATCTCCAGAATCTCCTCGATAATCTCGGCGAGGGGCCGCGATCCGTTGATGTCTTCGAGGATGCGGCTGCGCTGCCGCTCCAGGGCGGCCTCGGCCTCAATGCGGGCGGCCATGGCGGCGGTTTGGCGGCGCACCCTGTGCTCCAGGGTCCATCCCCTGGCCACTGCGGCGAACACCAGCGCGAGCAGGAGGCCGACCACGAGAATAAGGTTGCGCGTGTTGATCAGAGAGGGCCGGGCGACGATGACTATATCGTCATAGCTGCGCAGAAGAATATTGAAAGGCACATGCGCGGTGAAGGCGTTGGAGTATTCCAGGACGCAGATGCCGGTTACACGAACGTTGGAGCCCAGAGGAATCACTCTGGTGGACGGGCTCGGATTATCCGGATGGCGGTAGATAGCGGAGAAGAGCTTGCCATCAGCCGACAGAACCAGCTCATCCAGTGAAGCCTCCCGCACCTCGGTTTCAACCCGGCCTTCAATCGAAACCAGATCGTCGTGATGGCCGGGCGAGTCGTATCCTCTGGGTGACATGGTCTCCCAGGTTGCCGCAAGCGGCGTGACCGGTGCGGGTATGAGAGTATCCCTCACCTCGCCATGCTCCAGGTTAAGAAAGCCGTCATGATTATCCGGGAAGCCGGTTGCATCCGCGGCGTCGCCTATCCGCAAAGGGTTGTGGGTCTGGGTTGCGATCCAGATGCTCTTGGCGCCGTCCTGCAACACAACGGCTGAACCGGGCAGATAATAGGTGATGGTTCCATGAACCCGGACCCTGGAAGTGGAATCGCCTCTATGAAAGACCGTGATTACCCGATCCATCGGGGTGATGGGAAGAGCCCATGGACTGGAGTCAGCGCGCTTGATGATTCTTACATCGGAAAGCGTTTGAACATGTATTAAAATCCCGGTCTGATGCATCTTGCTGTCGAATTCTTCCGAGGCGATGCCGGTGAGTTCCACCTCGGCATCCAACAGGCCTTCTAAAGCGCCGAGATCGTCGCTGTCCACATTTGCGTTAAAATAGCCTCCCTCCATGAGCAACTGCATGCGCATGAAGTGAACCGGCGCTACCAGGCTTAGCGATAGGTCCGCTGTGCGGATCACGCCGCGCACGGTCACCAGCTTGCAGTCGGTCTCCGCACGGATCATCTGATCGAAATTGGCCGGTTCCGCTTTCGGCAAGGCGACGCGGCCCAGCAATGTGACGCTGTCGGCAAGCACAATAGGATTGAAGCTTTTCTGCGTTTTTCCTCGCACCAGCACGCGGTCGCCGGGGACCAGTTTGAGATCGTTTGGATAGCCAATATAAATGGCCGCGTCGCCATCCTGCACAAACAATGTTCTCTCATATCCGCGGTAGTAGGTAACCGTGGCCTCGAAGGCGACCGGCAGCGCATGGCTGGCTTCGTCATTCGTCAAGGCATGAATGGCGCTCAGGGTGGTGAGGGGGGCGGGCGGCGCTGCCCCCCAGGCAACCGAGGCCCAACCGAGGATGATCGCGAAAACGGGGATCAACCTCTTCATCGAGTAAAACCGGTGGTATATGCGCTGTTTCATTCGGTCCCCGGCAACTCCCGCCAGCAGGACTCAACCCATCAGTCACTCCAGCATGAAAAACCATTCGGGCACCTGCGGGCAAGCGGAATCCACCCGAATTCGATGTGCTCCAATCTTACTCTCATGTAAATCTGGTTTAATGACTCTTTTGGGGCAGATGGCCGTATCTTTCCGGCCCCGGATTGCCGGTGGACTCCGATCCGGCCGGTTTCTGCGGCCACAGATATGTTTGCGCGGTGTGGATGCTGGCCAGAGCACGCCGCAGGGAGTTGTTTGAATGTCGAATGCCTCTGAAGTTTCCACTGCCGCCTCATCGTTTTCGCACGGCGGCACACAGGCGCTGCCCACGCGCCGCATTCGGGTGATTGGCGTTCCGCTGGACATGGGCGCCAGCCGCCGCGGGGTGGACATGGGGCCCTCGGCGATGCGAGTGGCCGGACTGGAGGCGCGGCTGGAAGCGCTGGGCCACCAGGTGACCGACGGAGGCAACATCCGCGTGGAGATTGCCGAAACCCGAAGGTCGGGCAACAAGAGCGCGCGCTACCTGACGGAGATTGCTGAAACCTGCACGCGCACCGCCGAGGCCGTGGTGAAGACGCTGGAAGAGGGGATGACGCCGCTGATGCTGGGCGGGGACCACTCGCTGGCGGCGGGTTCAGTGTCGGGGGTGGCGGAGTTTTACCGGCGGAGGGGGGAGAAGATCGGCGTGATCTGGATCGATGCGCACACGGACATCAACACGCCGGAGACCTCGCCATCGGGGAATGTGCATGGGATGCCGCTGGCCGCGCTGCTGGGGCTGGGACCGGAGCCGCTGGGGAGCATTTTCGGCTTTTCGCCCAAGATGGCGGCGGAGAACACGGTGCTGATCGGGGTGCGGGACATCGACGCCGGCGAGCGGGAGAACATTCGGCGCGCCGGGTTGGCCGAGGTGTACACCATGCGGGATATCGACGAGCGGGGCATGCGGGCGGTGATGGAAGAGGCGCTGCGGGCGGCGGGGCGCGGGACGGCCGGGTATCATGTGTCGCTGGACATGGACTGGATCGACCCGGAGGACGCGCCGGGAGTGGGGACGCCGGTGCGCGGGGGCGCGACCTACCGGGAGGCGCACCTGGCGATGGAGATTCTGGCCGATCACGGGCGGCTGCTCAGCTTTGAGATCGTCGAGGTGAACCCGGTGATCGACGAGCATAACCGGACGGCGGATCTGGCAGTGGAACTGGCCTGCTCGGCATTTGGGAAGAAGATACTGTGAGAAGTTTTACACTGGATCAGAGACGTAATTTGCGTTGTTAGAACGGTGATCGAAGAAAGAAATGGCGAAAAAACTGCGGGTTGGAATCATTTTTGGCGGGCGGAGCGGCGAGCATGAGGTTTCGCTGCTGTCGGCGGCTTCGGTTTTGCAGGCGATCGATCGGGAGAAGTTCGATGTGACGCCGATCGGGATTACCAAGGACGGCCATTGGTTGGCGGCCGGGGATGCGCACAACCTGCTGGAGGGGAACGAGAGCGCGGTGGTGCGGCGGCTGCGGGCCGGCGATCCCGAGGCCACGCCCGGCGCCAAGCTGCTGCACGAAGGGATTCCCACGCTGCTGGCGCCGGAGCCGGTTGAGACCCGCGCCGAGTTGACGGTGGGCAACGTTCGGCCAGCGGCTGCGAATCTGGACGTGGTTTTTCCGGTGCTGCACGGGACTTTTGGCGAGGATGGGACGATCCAGGGACTGTTCGAGCTGGCGGGGATCGCGTATGTGGGTTCGGGCGTGCTGGGCTCGGCGGCGGGGATGGACAAGGACGTGATGAAGCGGCTGTTTGCCGAGGCGCGGCTGCCGATTGTGAAGCACGTTACGGTGCTGCGGGCGGAGTGGGAGAAGGCGCCGCGCAAGGCCGTTGCGCAGGTGGAGGCGGCGCTCAAGTATCCGGTGTTTGTGAAGCCGGCGAATCTGGGGTCGTCGGTGGGCATCAGCAAAGTTCACGGCCGGAAGGAGTTGGGGCCGGCGCTGACGCTGGCCGCCAGGTACGACCGGAAGCTGATTGTGGAGCAGGGGGTGGGGGGCAAGATCCGCCGCGGCGGAGAGGCGGCCAAGGCTCGCGAATTTGAGGTTGCGGTGCTGGGCAACGATGACCCCAGGGCGAGCGTGGTGGGCGAGATCGTTCCCGGCAAGGAGTTTTACGACTACGAGGCGAAATATCTGTCGGAGGGGTCGGTGGCGGTGATTCCGGCCAAGCTGGGCAGGGCGGTGACAAAGCAGATAAGAGAGATGGCGGTGGCGGCCTTCCGCGCCTGCGACCTCTCAGGCCTCGCGCGGGTGGACTTTCTGATGGAGCCGGACGGCAAACGGCGCATCTTTGTGAACGAGGTGAACACGCTGCCGGGGTTTACACAGATCAGCATGTATCCCAAGCTGTGGGAGGCCACCGGGCTGCCCTACACGGAGCTGATTACCCGGCTGATCGAACTGGCTCTGGAACGGCAGGAAGAGAAGAGAAGGACGATCTACAGCAGAGAATAGTAAACAGTGATCAGTTTCCGCCTACAGGGAACTGTTCACCAGCCGCCGGTGTCTAAAGAGAGAGTGTGTGGAGCGATAATGGTTCTGGCTGCTTTGGTTACTGACCACTAATCACTGTCCGCTGAAAGGAACTGCGCGATGACCTTGCTCGACGCTCCTGTGTTTGATGAAGTCCGCGACCAGCGGCGCCAGATGATTCTGAAGGCGGCCGGGGGGCTGCTTGTGGCGCTGTTTGTGGGTTGGTGGCTGGCGGCTGGGATGCCGGTGGACTGGCCGTGGAACTGGAACAACCATCTGCTGGGGCGGTCGACGATCAACAGATTTCTCAGGGCCGTGGAAAAGAACGACCTGCCCAAGGCCTACGGCATCTGGAATCACGATCCGAACTGGCAGCAACATCAGGCGCAGGATAGCGCTTACCCGTTTTCGCGGTTCCAGGCCGACTGGAGCTCGACCAGCCCGGACAACGAGTACGGCGCCATTCAGAGCCACCAGATTGTTGCGGCGCGGATGTACGGCAATGTGCTGCTGGCGGCTGTGCTAATCAACGGGCGGAAGAGCAAGGCGCTCAATCTGGACTACGACCCCAAGACACGAACGCTGAACTTTTCGCCGCCTGGGGTGGAGCTGTACCTGGGACCGTAGAAGGCAGCTAGTCAGCGGGATTATCGGCGTGATTCAGATTTGCGGGCTCCATTCTCATTGTGGAAAGGCGATGAGGATGGAGCCTTTGAACTTTACGTTGCGGATTCGGGGGCTGCCAGGGCTGCGAGCGTGGCCTCAAGGCTGGCGGGGTCTTCGACATTCAGGGATTTTTGGGTGGGGTCGATCTGTTTGAGCAGACCGCAGAGGACTTTGCCGGGGCCGACTTCGATGAACAAATTGGCTCCCGCGGCCACGAGCGAGTGCATGCAGTCTGCCCAGCGGACCGCGCCGGTGACCTGGCGGATGAGGGCGTCGCGGACCTCGTTGGCGGTCGTGACCAGGCCGCCGGTGACGTTGGCGGCGACGGGGATGCGCGGGTCAGCCAGCGTGAGAGCGCCGAGCACACGCGCCACTTCCTCCTGGGCGGGCTGCATCAGGGCACAGTGGAAGGGCGCGCTGACGGGAAGCAGGACGGCGCGGCGGGCGCCTTTTGCCTTGGCCAGGGCCGAGGCTTTTTCAACGGCGGCCAGGGCGCCGGAGATGACCGTCTGGGCAGGTGAGTTGAGGTTGGCGGCAGCCACGGTAAGGCCGGTTTCGGCCTCGGCTTCACGGCAGGCTTCGGCTACCTGGGCGGGGTCCAAAGAGAGGACTGCGGCCATGGCGCCCTGACCCGGCGGGACGGCCAACTGCATGGCCCGGCCACGGGCTTTGACGGAGCGCAGGGCATCGCGAAAGCTGAAGGTTCCGGCGGCCACGTGAGCCGACCACTCGCCCAGCGAATGGCCGGCGGCAAGGGCCGGCTCGACGCCGTGCTGGGCCAGCACACGCCAGGCGGCGACGCTGACGGTGAGAATGGCCGGCTGGGTGTTTTCAGTGAGGCGAAGGTCTTCTTCCGGCCCCTCGAAGATGAGTTTGGAGAGCGGGAAACCGAGGGCCTCGTCGGCCTCGACAAAGGTCTGGGCGGCGATGGGGAAACGCGCCCCGAGTTCGCGACCCATGCCAACGGCCTGCGAACCCTGCCCCGGAAAGAGGAAAGCGATTTTGGTGGACATTCCAGAGAGATTGTAACGGAAGCTGGCGGGAGGGCGCGGGGCAGGCTTTTTCCCGAGTCAGTTCCAACGCTTTTTGTCGCCGGGGTCGTCGTCAATCTGCTTGCCGCTGCCATCGAAGCGGACGGTGCGTCCCTGGCGGCGCATGTAGACCTCGAATTTGCGGGCGGCGCGGCGGCGCTTCCAGCGGTAGTAGCGATTGCGCAGTGAGTACCAGCGCTCACTGAAGACGAAGGAGACTCCGCGGCGCGGGGCCAGACGAATGTAGAGCAGGCCGGCCAGCGCTCCGCCCAACTGGGCGAAGGCGTACATGCCCAGCGGGCCGAAGAGCATGGCGATGGCGACGAGGGCGTAGATGGCGACCAGATATTTCGCTTTTATGCCGATGGGCAGGGGAAAAAGCATAAACTGCAGGTCGCCGTAGAGCGCGCCGATGGCCACCAGCAGGCCGAAGATGCCGCCATAGCAGCCGTAGAGGGAAACCTTAGCGATGGAATAGCCGAGGGTGGGGCCAGCGGCATAGATGGCGGTTGCAGCCGCGGCGGCGCCGAGGACGGAAACGGCGTAGAGGCTGGTGACCCAGCTTGAGCTGTGGAGGTTCTCAAGAAAGCCGGCCAGGAACCAGAGGGAGAGCAGCTCGAACAGGGTTCCCAAGATACCCAGATGGATGAAGCTGTAGGTGAGTGGCTGCCAGAGCCAGCCGTGCAGGAAGGCGCGGGGTATGAAGCAGAAAAGGTCAGTGAACGGGATCGCCGGCTGAGGCAAGGCCAACTGGGCGAGGAGCAAGGCAAAGTAGGCGGCCAGGTTGAGGAGAATCAGGCGGCGGGTGGCGCCGCGGAAGTCGGGGAAGGCAAACGGAGTGGCGCCAATTCTGGGCATCGTAGAGAACAGGGTAAACGGTGGAGCAGGCGTGTGTCATGAGTTTCGGCGCGCGGGGAGGCCGTTGCGCCCGGCCATTGCGCATTCCAGAGCAGTTCCGTTATGGAACCGCCCTCAGCCTGCAAAGCACCGCCGATGGGCGGAAATTCATAGCATATTCTCCGCTGATGGGAGTTTCGGTTGCGGTTGTGACCTGCGCCTCTTGACCTGAGGCCGGGTTCTCCCTAAAGATAGCGATGTTGCACCGCAAGGCACCGTCATCCCGCAACACCGAACGCTTTGGAAAGAAAGGAGGCTGCCGTGCCCAACTGCCCTGAATGCGAGAATGTACTTGACATCGAATTAGACGAAGTGGAAGAAGGCGATGTGGTCACCTGCGAGGAGTGTGGGGCGGAGTACGAGGTGGTCGGCGTAGAACCGCTGGAGTTGGCGCGGGTGGACGACGGTCTGGATGAGGACGACGATCTGCTTGCAGAGGACGAGGAGGAAGAGTGAGGCTGAACCGCACGAGTTTGCTTGCGGGCGTGGCGCTTGCCGCGCTGGCGACAGGGGTGGTTTCCGGGGGGTCGCGGGGAGGCCCGATCAGATTTGGTTTTGGGCCAGCGGCGCAGGCCCAGAATTTGGGCCAGCGCGTGGTTTCGGGGTACGTGGTGGACGCGAATTCCAAGCCAGTGGGCGGCGCCACGGTCTTTCTCAGGGACCTGAAGACCAAGTCCATCCGCAGCTATACCTCGGCCGCCGACGGCAAGTTCCGCTTTACCCAGGTGAATATGGCGGAAGACCATGAGCTCTGGGCGGAAAAGGACGGGAAGAAGAGCGCGACGAAGACCGTCAGCTCGTGGGACACGCGCACGGATTTCGTGTGCGAGCTGAAATTGAAGTGAGATGAAGCCGGGCGGCGCTATTCCTGTTTGAGAATTACATCGCCATTGATGGTGTTGATCTCCACATGATTCTGACCACTGCCGACGCGGCCTTCAGCGTAAATGTACTTGCGCGGGGTGCCCTGTGATGTGTCCCAGTCAATGCTTTGACGATGAGTGAGACCAAGGTGTTCGATGATGTCGAAGGGCTCGTCCGCGTTCTGAGTGTAGGCAAGCTTAATCCGAAGATCCATCGGGAAGTCTTTGGGCACGATCAGCCTGATCGTGCCTGAATTCGAAGTCAGATGAACATCGCGCTGGGCAGAGGAAGAGCCAACCAGGTGAGCTGTGATGTCCCCGGCCATGGTGGTAGCCTGGACGGAGCCGTTTACGCCTTTGATGGTGATATTGCCGCCCATCGTGGTTGCGTCGACAGAAGCTTCTGCGTGGTCAATGGTGATATTGCCGCCCATTGTTTTGACACTGGCGAACGACGCCACGCGTCCCAGATGGATGTCGCCGCCCATGGTGGTGAGAGTGGCTCCGCGCGGCGCCTCGGCAACATCGATCCCGCCACCCATCTTGCTGATGCTGAGCGGGCCGGAATCCGCGCGAGCTTCCTGCGCCTGTGAATACGACCCGGAGTGCTTGCAGCCCGATGTGAAGACCACGAACGCACCCGCCAGAAGAATCAAGGACATGGCGCTTGCTTTGTGCATCATAATCACGTAGTTCTCCTTGAGGGAATCTTACGGATCGCCGGCTCGAAAAGTTCCTTTGATTGCAATATTCGCAGGTGCGATCATCCGGCGCTTCATTCCTCCAGCTTTTTTGTAACAAGTTCGTTCAGCAGGGCGGGGTTGGCCTGGCCTTTGGAGGCTTTCATCACCTGGCCGACGAAGAATCCGGCGAGGGTCTTTTTGCCGGCGCGGTACTGCTCCACCTGTTTGGGGTTGGCGGCGATGACCTGATCGATGAGGACTTCGATGGCTGAGGCGTCGGTGATCTGCCGGGGCTTCTCGCGGTCGTAGACGGCGGGAAAGTCTTCGCCCTTCTCAAAACACACATCGAAAAGCTGCTTGAGTTGCCTGGAGCTGATCTTGCCCTCGTCGAGCAGATCGGCGGCCTGTACGATGCCGGCCATGGAGACGGGGGAGTGCTCCTGTTCGAGTCCTGAGGCTTTCAGCCTTCCGCCCACCTCGCTGAGAAGGACGTTGGCTACGCGGCGGGGGTTGCGGGCGGTTCTGGCGGCAGCTTCAAAGCGGTCGGCGAAGGCGCGCTCGGCGGTCAGCGTGAAGGCGTCCTGCGTGGTCAGCTCGTATTCGGCTATCATGCGGGCACGGCGCGCCTCGGGAAGCTCGGGAAGCTTTTTTTTCGTTTCGGACAAGAGTTCGGGAGAAACGATCAACGGCGGCAGATCGGGCTCGGGGAAGTAGCGGTAGTCGTGAGCCTGCTCCTTGGAGCGCATGGAGTAGGTACGGCCCTCGGCGGAGTTCCACAGCCGGGTTTCCTGGAGGACGCGGCCGCCGGATTCGAGGACCTCGATCTGGCGCTCGATCTCGTACTCCAGAGCGGCGCGGATGAAGCGGAAGCTGTTGACGTTCTTGATTTCGGCCTTGGTGCCGAAGCGCTCCGCGCCTTTGAGGCGGACGCTGACGTTGGCGTCGCAGCGCAGCGAACCCTCCTCCATATTGCAGTCGGAGACTCCGCAGTAGAGCAGGATTTCCTTGAGGCGGGTGAGGTACTCGAAGGCTTCGTCGGGGGTGCGAATGTCGGGCTCGGAGACGATCTCGGCCAGCGGCGTGCCGCAGCGGTTGAGGTCGAGATAGGTGCGGGTGGCGGAGTCCGAAAAGCCGTCGTGGAGGCTCTTGCCGGCATCCTCTTCCAGGTGCAGGCGTGTGATGCCGATGCGTTTGCACCCCAGCGACGAAGACCTGTCGCTGGGGACCCCGCTCGTGCCACCATTTGCGGCCGGCACCTCGATCCACCCATGCTCGGCGATGGGTTTGTCGAACTGGGAGATCTGGTAGCCCTTGGGCAGGTCGGGATAGAAGTAGTTTTTGCGGGCGAAGATGGAGCGCTCGCGCACCTGGCAGTTGATGGCCAGGGCGGCGAGTATGGCGAATTCAACGGCCTTGGCGTTGAGCACCGGCAAGGCGCCGGGCAGCCCCAGGCAGACAGGGCACACGTTGGTGTTGGGGGCCGAGCCGAAATGATTGGCGCAACCGCAGAAGGCCTTGGTGGCGGTGAGCAGTTGTACGTGGACCTCGAGTCCGATGACAGGCTCGTACTTGGCCAGGACTTCAGGAGGGAGCGTGGAGGCGGGCATAAGTGAATTTTAGCGCGCGTGGGAGAATCTGTCGGGTTCGTTCATTCCAGTATTCAAAAAGGAAACGGATTCAATCCCGGCCTGCTTGGTGAGCAGAATTTCCGGTCCGTCGATCGGAGACTGCGTTCCTTCTTCGTCCACGATCCACGCGGCACTTCCAGAAACAGCGATGCGTCTTCCGGTTCATCGGAATAATAACGAAGGTAGCCGATAATAGGGCGGTCGCCGGAGAGTTGAACCAGCACGGCAATTCGGCCCTTCGCCCGAACGCCACTCGCTACTCCAGTTCGGTTTTTCAACTGAGCCCTGGATCTCGATGAATCGCCTGTAGGCATGGCCTCGGAACAATTCAGCAGCATTCAACTGAACGTGTAGCCTGAACCCCGTTTCTTCAGAAATGCAACAAAACCAGGGGGTCTACCAGATTCTTACACAGAGCAAAAAAGCTGAACAGCAATGCCTCGATGACCTTGTCGAGTTCAGTCTGTTTGGGTCTTACAGTCAGGCGTTGAACGAGGTATGCACAGCTAAACCCCGGCAATAATAACAGCAGCACTCCAAGCGCTTCAGTTGTCCCAACCAGGCAAGTCGTGGCTTCTTGGTTCTAGCAAAGGCCCTGCCTGGTGGGTCCGGTTCTTTGGCTCTGAAACGAATACAGAAAAAGAGCGCAGCAGTTGTAACTGGCGATATACTGTCGTCGGTGGGAGAGCAAAATGGAAATTCCGGTCAGAGCCGATCTGCCCTCCTTGGGCTACTTCTTTAGATGGTCTCTTGCGCTGCTGATTGTTATCTCCTCAGCACGGGCACATGGTGAAAACAACGGCTTGGCTGCAACTCCCCCCATGGGCTGGAGTAGCTGGAGTACATTCCGAACGAGCGTAAACGAATCGATTATCGAGGCGCAAGGCCTCGCGATGCATAATTCGCTGCAGGGACTTGGCTTTCAATATGTGAATGTCGATGAAGGGTGGTACTTGGACCCTTCTCAAAGCGTCGATTCCTACGGTCGCTGGGAACCGGACCCCTCGCTTTTTCCCGATGGCCTCTCAGGGGTAGCGACTTATATGCATAGCATCGGATTGAAGTTTGGGATGTATCTCACTCCGGGCATCCCGGTTGCTGCTTACAACCAGAACACCCCAATTCAGGGAACAAGTTACACCGCAAGAAACATCGTAACGAACACATCAAACTATCAGAATAACTTTCATTTCACCAACGTGATGTATTACATCGATTACACTCAGCCCGGCGCACAGGCTTTCATCAATTCCTGGGCGGACCTGTTGGCTGCCTGGGGTGTGGACTACGTGAAGCTCGATGGGGTCGGGGACTCGACAGAGGCGGATGTGGAGGCCTGGTCGACGGCCCTCGGACAGTGCGGGCGTCCCATTCATCTGGAGCTATCCAACACACTCGACATTAATAATGGGGCGGTCTGGCGCCAGTACTCAAATGGCTGGCGGACTAGCGAGGATATCGAAGCATATGGGTCCTCGACCCTCACGGATTGGAGCAACGTATCAGGGCGCTTCTCCTCGACGCCGGGATGGCAAGAGTGGAGTGGTCCGGGCGGGTGGAGCGACCTTGACTCCTTGGAGATTGGCAATGGCGCAACGGACGGATTGACCCCGGACGAACGCCAGACGACGGAGACCCTGTGGGTCATCGCAGCCTCTCCACTCATTCTAGGGACTGACTTGACGAACCTCGATAGCGGCGATTTGGCCCAACTCTCGAATGCAGAGGTTCTAGCGGTCAACCAAAATGGTGTTCCGGGAGCACCCGTATCGATAGGGACCCAGGAGGTCTGGCGCGCGAAGCAAGCCGATGGCTCGTACGCTGTGGCCCTATTCAATCTCGATTCCTCCAGCACCACCGTTTCGGCCACGTGGGCATCCCTAGGATTCACAGGCACAGCGACCGTGTACGATCTTTGGGACCAGACAGGCTTGGGGCAGTTCACGAGCGGATTCAGCGCCGTACTCAACGCCCACGCATCGCGCTTTTTAAGGGTTACCCCTCAGACTGGCGCCGTCCAATACCTGGCCAATTCGCCCGCGAATACACTGAGTGGAGGCGCAATAACAATCCTGCAACAGACGGCAACAGACGGGGTCGCCGTCGGCTCCATAGGCGAGGGCGGGGTACTTCAGTTTAACAATGTCATGGCCAGCCAAAGCGGCACGTTCAACGTGACCATTCTCTATTACGACGGTGATTCCGGACGATCGATGGACGTCACCGTCAACGGCGGCGCGGCTTCCAGCAACTCCTTCGCCGGCACTGGTTCCTGGAATTCTCTCGGTTCGCAGACCATCCAAGTACAACTTCAGGCCGGCTCAAACACGATTGCTTTTTCCAATCCTGCTGACTATGCACCGAACGTCGATTCGATCACCGTGCAGTTTGCCACTGCACCGCCCCCAGTCGCGAGCTTCACGGTTAGTGGTAGTACGGTCACTGTCGCACCCGGCGCGACCACTGGAAACACCTCAACGATAACGGTAACACCAAGTGGAGGTTTCACCGGCAGCGTGACACTGGCGGCCACAATTACATCAGGTCCGGTAGGCGCCCAGTATCCACCAACCTTAAGCTTCGGGTCAACCACCCCGGTCGGCATTACCGGTGCAGATGTGGGAACAGCCACCCTCACCATTTCCACCACGCCAACAACTACGCCTGGAACCTATACATCCGCAGTGACGGGTACAGATGTCGCGACAGGAAAGATCACGGCTTCCACGGCCGTTACGATCGCCGTTCTCGGATTTAGTCTGAGCAACAATGGAAACCTCTCACTCAGTCCTGGCGTTACTACAGGCAATTCCTCAACTATTACGGTGACGCCGGCCGGGGGGTTCACGGGGACAGTTAACCTGTCCTGCTCAGTAACGACCAGTCTCAGCAACCCAACGGATTTGCCAACTTGTGGCATTCCCTCGTCGGTGAACATTACCGGCACATCGACTGCAACCGCAAATCTCACCGTGAATACCACGGCAAGCAGCACTGCGCTTGTCCCGCCATTGAGGCAGTTCTTCAAACCAGCAGGCGGAATCGCATTAGCCTTCATATGTTTCTTTGTAACTCCAACACGACGCCGTGGCTGGCGCATGATGCTCGGAATGCTTATGTTTCTCGTCACAATCGCCAGTGGTATGTCGGCGTGCGGCGGCGGTGGAGGAACCAGCAATCCTGGTACTACGGCGGGCACGTATACCGTGACTGTAACCGGGACCGCCAGCAGCCTTACGGAGACCACCACAGTAACGGTGACGGTGAATTGAGGGCTTGCTTTCCAGATTTGCCAATCACCACGGCCTAACCGCGCTCCCGGAGTGCTATTTCGTTCGCCGTGGAGGAGGAGGCCTGATTCCTCGAAGGCGAACCAGGTTTTCTGGTTTGACAGGTTTGAAGGACTGATTCCCGTTGGAGAGGCTCTTGGGCATACTGTCTTGTGCGACGCCCCAATTGCCACTTGTCCGCACAGGGATAGCTATAGTCCGTTCGGTCATATCTCCCTCCGTCGCTAGAATATCCTCCACTTGCGACTGCGGTGCAAACCGACTGTTGAATTACTCTGTCGGATCGTCGGCGGTGAAAGGCGAGCAGCAGGGCTTTTCCGTGGCGTGGAAGTTCATGAGTTCGAGGCGAATGCCGTCGGGGTCGTAGAGATTGAACTGCCCCTTGCCGTCTTTGCCGATCTGGGTGTGGGCATCGTGCGTGCCGGTGAGGCGGTTGCCGTCCTGAAGGACTTTGTAGGCCGCGTCAACCGAGAATTCGCCTATGGAGAGGTGGTCGAGGACGCCGAGATCGTGCTGGGAGATGGTGGCCGGGATGCCGGAGCCTCCCCCAACCGGCGTGTTCCCGTAGGTCAACATGTATTCGAGCCAGTCATGGCTGTCGGGAGCCTGCTGGCTCACCCAGTCGAGTCTGCCTTCCACCATGCCGCCAAACCAGTAGGGGCGGAAGCCGAGGAGATCGCGGTAGAAGGTATCCTCGACGGCGCGGCTGTGGACCAGGAATCCCATGTGGATGATGTGGCGACCAATTGCCGCGGGAGCTACGAGAGGCTTGATTTGCGCGGGAGGCTGGACGAACTCGACTTTGTTGCCTTCGGGGTCCTTCACGGCGAACCAGAGGCTGCCGTCGGCGCCCTTTTCGATTTGGCCCGGCACCTTCCATGACTTGGAGCCCAGATAGCGGCGCAGGGTTTCAGCATCGTCGGTATTCCAGGCGGTGTGGTCGAGGCGGTTGATGCCGGCTCCGCCGGGGAGCGGCAGCACCTCAATGAACTGGGTGGCGCTGAGGGCGTAGCGGACGCCTTGGGGGTTTTCAGGGTCGGGCAGTTTCACCGCGCCGACGATCTCGCGGTAGTAGTGGTCGGTGGCGGCGGGGTTCGAGGTGTAGACGGCGATGTGCGAGATGCCGGTGATCTTCGGGCGAGTGAGCGGATTGTCCGGCATTTGAGCCGCGGCTGTGAAGGCGATGGCGGCAAGCGAAGCGACGGCAAGGAATCTGAACGGCATTATGCACCTCGATTTGTGTCGTGAAACCACGATAAATCGATTCCCGGCGGGGCGCAAACGAACTGTCCCGGCCAATCAGAGCAACACGCCAGGGTTGCCCTATTGACATCCTTCCGTGCGATGCTACTCGTATTCTGTAGATGCGTAGGCATCATTCCCTTGATCCGCAGGTGGTGGTAGCATCGAAGATGACAGATGCAGACGAAAAAACTGAAGATCATTCCCCTGGGCGGACTGGGCGAGTTCGGCATGAACTGCCTCGCTCTGCGCTGGGAAGACGACATCATCGTGATCGACGCCGGGTTAATGTTCCCCGAAACGGAGTTGCTGGGCGTCGATATCGTCGTCCCCGATATTACCTACCTGATTGAAAACAAGCAGCACGTCCGCGCCATCATCCTCACCCACGGCCACGAGGACCACATCGGCGGCCTGCCCTGGATTCTGAGCGAACTCAAGGTCCCGGTCTACGCCACCGAGTTCACCCTGGCTTACGTCGAGGGCAAGCTTGAAGAGCATCACCTGCTGGACGAAACCACGCTCATCGAGATCACGCCGAAGGAAAAGTTCGCCCTCGGCCCCTTCACCATCGAGCCGATCCGCGTCACCCACTCGCTGGTGGACTGCGTGGCCCTGGCCATCGAAACCCCGGTCGGCGTCGTCATCCACACCGGCGACTTCAAGATCGACCTCTCGCCCCTTGATAACCACGCCTTTGACCTGCACACCTTCGCCGAATACGGCAAGCGCGGCGTGCTGGCCCTGCTGCAGGACTCGACCAACGTTGAGCGCTCCGGCTATACGCCCAGCGAGCGCGCGGTGATCCCCCGCCTGGACGAGATATTTACGCAGGCCAAAAAGAAGCTCTTCTTCAGTTGCTTCTCTTCCTCCATCTACCGCATCCGCATCGCCCTCGATCTGGCCCGCCAGCATGGGCGCAAGGTGGCTATCGTCGGCCGCTCCATGATGGAGAGCACTGAGATTGCGCAGGACCTGGGCTACATCGACATTCCCCAGGGCCTAGTCATCAATCCCGGCCAGATGCGCGACTTCGACGCGGAGCAGTTGATGGTGCTTATCAGCGGCACGCAAGGCGAGCCCATGAGCGCGCTGAGCCGCGCCGCCGTGGACAACCACAAATACGTCAGCATCGAATCAGGCGACACCGTCATCCTCAGCTCCCGCATCATTCCCGGCAACGAGAAGAGCATCTTCCGCGTCATCGACCACCTCTGCCGCCGCGACGCCAACGTGATGTGCGACGACGGCTCCAATGGCCTCATTCACGTGAGCGGCCACGGCAGCCAGGAGGAGCAGCGCCTGCTCATCAACCTCGTCCGCCCCAAATTCTTCATTCCCATCCACGGCGACTACCGCAACCTCGCCCACCACGCCAAGGTGGCCATGGAGACCGGCGCCGTGGAGCACGCCATGATCATTGAAGACGGCGACGTGCTGGAACTGGACAAGGACGACGCCCGCAAACGCGACAAGGTGACCGCCGGCCGCATCCTCATCGACTCCGGCTCCTTCAACGATGTCGTCGAGGACCTGGTCATCCGCGACCGCCGCATCTTGTCGGAGGACGGCGTTGTTCTGGCGGTTCTGGCCATCAACAAGCGCACCGGCAAGGTGGAGCAGTCGCCCGAAGTGGTGATGCGCGGCTTCGGCGGAGCGGACATCACCGAGCAGGCCCGCGAGTTAGTATTGAAAACCCTCGACGGCCTGAGCACCGAGCAGAAGTCCGACTACGGCATGGTCAAGGAAAAGGTCCGCGCCGAGTTGAAGCGCCTGATCCAGAAAACGACCGGAAGAAGGCCGATGATTATGCCGGTGATCCTGGAAATCTGAGCGTTGGGCAGCCAGCGAAGCCGTACCCTTCACGGCGCGCATGAAGCCGCCACGAGAGGATTACCAACCTATGAAGTCGGATGCGTTGGTTACCGGATACCAGTTATTCCGGATCGCATCTGCTAGTTGCACCCCAGCCGCTTCGGCTACCTTCTGTTCGTCATCCTGGCGCGATCCGTTGAGTATAACCTTCGGCTTGAGCACCAGAATTATGCAGTATCCGCATTTTGAATCACCGAAGCTGAGTGCCTTGTGATCGTGGCAGTAGTGCTAGCAGCCTATGACTGGTGGCGGCTTGGCATCAAAAATCAGGCGCAAAGCTATTTAGGCCGCGTCCCCACCCTTCCGTGTTTCTCCTACCCAACCACAGACAGAGGGCGCCTCGTCCCCACCACTTTGCTTAATAGGACTGCTCCTCGCGAGCCAACTCCTGTCAGTCCGCCGGCGTGACGCCTTTTTTCAGCAAAAGGTTTCCATACTTGCGCAACTCCCCGGTCATGACCACGGCAAACGCATCCCTGGCCCGAACGTAGAATGCCCCGCGTTCAATACGCTCAGGCGAAGGCGCCGCGGGCGCGTACCTGCGAACGACCCGCATATAGTCCGACTCGACCGCGGGGTCCAGCGTGTCGCCAGGCACAACCTCCATCATCACCAGGGGAGGCGCATACGAGTCGAGCTCAAAGAGGGGCATGATCCCCTCCAGAAGCGCCGCAACGGGGAGCCCATCCGCGCGCAGAACGCGGCGGCCAACCGTATGCCCTGGAAAGTGCGCATCGGCAAGAACAATTTCATCGCCGTGCCCCATCTGATGGAGAAGGCCGAGGAGTTCCGGACTGAGGTATTTCGAGATTCCCTTTAACATCTTCTTCGTCTCCCTGTGACGATCATAAATGCCGCCTCGCAAAGAGCCGGCGTGTCCGATTTGCATGATGCCGGATGCGGTCAACGGGCGTATGGGTGATGAAAGCGGCCTCCGCCGGCTACTCGCGCCTGGTTACTTGCCGCTGGACTGAATGCGCAGCCCTTCCTGGGCGATACGGTAGGGCACGAAGGCGCTTTGCTGCCCGGCTTCCCGGTTAAGCCCGGCGCGCAACGCCGCGGCCGCTTCCGCGTCACGGGCCATGAGCAGGAGAAACCCGCCTCCGCCCGCGCCCGCCAGCTTGGCTCCGTGGATCCAGGGCCGGGCGCGATCGAGGATCGCGGCGATGGGTGCGTTGGTGGTGTGGGGGTCGAGCACCTGATTCAGTTGCCAGTGGCGGTCGAGCAGATGGCCCAGGTGCTTCCACTCTCCTTCGGCCATGGCATAGGCCATTTCCACGGCCAGAGTCTTGATGCTGTGCAGCACCTGGATGGTCGCCGTTTCCCGCGCCAGATAACGCGAGACTACCTGGTGCAGAAGGTCCTTGGCCATCCTCTGAATGCCGGTATTGTAGAGCACCAGATGCTCACAGAACTCCGCTTGTCGGCTCCCGGTCCAAGCCACCGGCTGCACACGGATGCGCTGCCGCAGTCCGGGGCCCGTAATAAGCAGTTTGGCGCCGGGGAAGATACCCCCTGCCTGGTCCTGCCAACCGCCGCCCGTGGTCATACGCTGCTCCAGCTGCATCACAGCTTGCGACAGAGCATGATCGTCCATCGCGCGTCCTGACATAACGGCCAGCGCGCGAATCACCGTGGCGGCGAGGATACTGCTTGTACCCAGGCCCGAGCCTATGGGCAACCGCACCCGGCACTGGATATCGAGGCCGCCGCCCAGCTCCCCCAGAGTCTCCCGCAGACTGCGGTCTTTCATCGGAATGCCATGCAACTGCAGAGCCGCTCGCGGAATTGAAAACACCGACCCCGGCCCGCATGGCTCCAGCAACTGCTCGCCGCTTCGGTACTCAGCTGCCGTGCCCTGGCCGTCCGCGCGGCAGCGGATCACGGGCTCATCGATGCGACGGATCTCGGCTTCAATCGGATATGCCCCGTTGATCTCAAGCGCGCAGTTGAGCACCGTCCCGCCCCAGTCGAAACAAAACGGTGGCGTGTCCGACCACCCGCCACCCAGATCGATTCGCGGCGGGGCCGATACATGCACGCGCTCGAATTGCCAGGGAGACGGCGCCAGCTCCACATCATCCGCGGCGCCGTCGCGCACCGCATCCTGAATACAGGCGAAGGCATCGCTCTCGGCCAGTTCGGCCTCCTGCTCAAACCCGGCGCGGCTGAGTAAACGTGCCGCCTGCATCAGGTAGCTGGCCGCCAGAGTCAGGTTCTCCGCGCCGCCGTCGCGCAACGCCTTGGCCTTTGTTCGCAGAGAACGTCCCGCCGCCGCAGCCGGCGTCAATCCTGGCAGGTTGGCCAGGAGCGGCCGCAGGTCTGTGCCCGACTCCGCCAATTCAAGCGCCGTTTCCTGCCAGATGCCCTGCAAGCGGTGATTGCGCGCTTCGGCCAAAGCTTTCGCGTCAGCGCAATTCGCGCTCTCGGCCAAGGAGATTCTCCGCGCCGCGCGCCAGCGCTCCGCGTCGTACCCGCTGGCGTAGCCCATCATCCACCGCGCGCATGCCCAGGCCTCGTCCGGCGTCGTCACCGGGAACAGAGCCGCATTCCACAATGACGGTTCTTCGACTCCGCTCCAAACCTCTTCGCTGCGCAGTTGAAGCCGTTCGAACCCTTCCAGAATCGGCCGGTTGAACCATGTAGTTCCCGGCAGCGTCTGTTTCGGATTGTCCTCCACTCCGTAGGTCCGGATCACCCAGCCGTCTCCCCACGCCCCTTCTACCGGCAACTGATGGACGACAGTGTCTTCCGGAACCTCCACGGACCCGCTCAATCCGGTGAGTCCATGCAGGATGGCGCCGCGGCTGGCGCACACTGCTCCGCTGAGGTCGCACTCCAGGATCACCGCTTCGTGCCCGGCTTCGCATGGGCCGCCAATCACGCTGTCCAGAACTGGGCCGGACGCGGCTGCCAGCGCGCGAAAGGAACGCGTCGTTCCCGCATGGATGAACTCACCCTCGACCACCGCGCAGTGGAATCCCACTGGCCGTTGGGGAGGGCGCAGAATTCCCTTGAGCTTCTGCCAGAACGGCTCGGCATCTTCCCCCGGATTCCATTGCCCGGTCAGGCCGCGCGTGATCTGGTCGTAGAGATCAACTGCCGGCAACTCCTCGCATCCCGCCAGCTCCGCCAGCGCCACCGTCATCTCGGCGTCAAACCGCAACAACCCAATATCGACGGCGACCCGCCCATCTTCCAGCACTCCGCCAGCGGCCTTCAGCTCGGGGAGCGTGGGCTTCTGCAGAAACGTATAGACCTGCCCTCCGGCTCCAACGACATAGACGCCGTGATGGCTCCCTGTTTCCGGATCCAGACGCATGGCGACGCCGGTCACGCCCGGCCGGTCCCACTGCACGCACTTCGCATCGAACCGCAACACCACATCGCCTGAAGCCGCCAGCATCCCGTTGGGAATTCCCTCTGCCCACGCCGCCGATAGCGCCAGGGTTTCGTCAAACACGGTTGTCGTCTCTCTGGGCCGCGTTCGCGAAGGCAGAACGCCGAACAGCTTGCCGCCGGGCGAGTACTGCGGCAGACGGCGCGAGTCGCCACCGGAGTGAAGCAGCAGGGCCTTGTGCTGGCCCCACCATTCCCTGCTCCTGCCCAAAACGCCCAGCGCGTTGATCGTCGCTCCGCCGGTGCCCACCCTTCGGCCACCCGGATCGGGGACGACAAGAAACTCCGTCTCCCTGTGCAGCATCCCGGACCCCGCCCGGCGCTGGAGCTCATTGCGGTATAGCTCCGCCTGCCGCGCGGAGGAGGCAGTGATGATCACAACGTCCCAATACATCACCGCGCCTCCATCGGCTGCGCGCATCTCAGATGCCAGTCGCTCACTTCCGTTTCAGTCATCGGAGGGACCATCGGTCCAGAATAAGGAAAGCAGTCTCTGCCCCCATCTTAATCCCGCACCTTAAGCACGGGATGGGCGCCCGCGGGAGCGTCATCAGGAAGTTTCCGGTACTTGCGCACGCGCCGCCACGGGAACTGGTCTAATGAAGGGTGGGGTCAAGGATGCGGACGGCGATCATCGGCGGTGGCATAGCGGGGCTGGCGGCCGCCTATGAGTTGGAGCAGGCGCGGGCGGCGGGCGCTGCGGTGGAGTACACGCTCTTCGAGGCCCGGGAGAGGCTGGGCGGCTGCCTGGCTTCAGAGATTGTGGATGGCGCGGTGCTGGAGCGGGGCCCGGATTCGTTTTTGAGCGAGAAGCCGGCGGCGGCCCAGTTGTGCCGCGAGCTGGGACTCGCGGGCGAACTGCTGCCCTCGAACGACGCGGCGCGCAAGACCTATATCGTGGTGAAAAACCGGCTGGTGGCGCTGCCCGACGGGCTGATGTTCCTGGTGCCTACCAAGCTGATTCCGACGGCACTCTCGCCGCTCTTCAGCTTGAAGACCAAGGCGCGGATGGGCCTGGAGCTGCTGCGTCCGCCGCGGCCCACCGGGCTGCCGGACGAGTCTGTGGCGACGCTGGTGGAACGGCACTTTGGGGCCGAGGTAGTGGACCGGCTGGCCGATCCGCTGCTGGGCGGCATCTTTGGCGGGGACGCCAGGCAACTGAGCGCGCGGATGGTGCTGCCGAGGCTGGTGGAGATGGAGAGCGAGTACGGCTCGCTGTCCCGCGGCATGCTGGCGGCGCACCGGCAGATGCGGGCCAAGGCCAAGGCTGCCGCGAAGAAGAGCGGTGCGGCGAACGACAATGGCCACGGGCAGGCCGGCGGCAACTCAAGGCCGGCGGCGCGGTCGATCTTCACGTCGCTGCGGGGCGGGATGCAGCAGTTGGTGGACGCGCTTGCCGCGCAGCTCGATCCGGCGTCGGTGCGGCTGGCCACGCCGGTGAGCAGGCTGGAGAAGACGGCCGGCGGTTGGAGGGTGGAGGCCGGTGTCCCCACGTCCGCCGCGGCGGATTCGTCCGCGGGGTGGAAAGCCGGCGGGAACGCGGAGATGTACGACGCGGTGATCTTGGCTTCGCCCGCCTGGGCTGCTGGCGCGCTGCTGGGGTTGGTTGACCCGGCGTTGGGCGAAGAACTGGGCGGCATTCCCTATTCGTCCTCGATCACCGTTAATTTGATCTACGACGACGCCAGGCTGGGCCGGCTGCCGGATGGATTCGGCTTCCTGGTTCCGGCCAGCGAAGGGCGCGCGATGCTGGCCTGCACCTTTGTCCACCGCAAGTTTCTGGGGCGCACGCCGCCGGGGAAAGCCGTGCTGCGGGCCTTTCTGGGCGGGATGAAGAACGAGGCGTTGCAAGCCGGGACGGACGCCGCGCTGGTGGCAACCGTGCGCCGCGAGCTGAGCGAGATTCTGGGCGACGATGTTCTGGGACTGGGGATCGAACCGGAACATGCGCAGGTTTCGCGCTGGCGGCGGGCCATGGCGCAGTACGCGGTGGGCCATCAGGAGCGGATGGAGCGCATTGCGGCGCGGGTTGCCGCCCTGCCCGGACTGCGGCTGGCGGGAAACGCCTACGACGGGATTGGCATCCCCGATTGCATACGCCTGGGACGGAAAGCGGCGAAGGAACTTCTAGCGCACAGTCGCTAGTTTCAGCTCGCTTACCGCGGCGCGAACATCAGCACAACCGCTTGCTCACCGTGGGAACCAGGTCTCGCCGCACATGCTGCTTACATGCCGCCCTTGCCCAGCAAGATGCCGATGCCGTAAGTCACCGCGCCTTCCAGCGCGCCCACGATGGTCATTTCCAGGCCGGAGGACCACCAGGAGCGGACGGTGATGAGCGACTTGGCTGCGCCGACGGCGAAGTGGGCAGCGAGCGAGATGACGGCGGCGGCGATGACGGCCTCAATCCCGCTCAAGAAGAAGAAAGGGATGATGGGGATGGCGGCGCCGATGGCCGTCGAGAGCGCGCCGGATCCGGCCGAAACCAATGGGTTCGCGAGCGCCTCCTCGCTGGTGCCGAGCCGCTCGCTGGCCAGGACGCGCAGCAACTGCTCAGGATCGCTGGCGATATGATCCACCATCTTGTGGGCATCTTCCTCCGGCAAGCCCTTCACCTGGTAGTAGAGCGAGAGCAATTCGCGGGCTTCGGGGCCGTTCATCTGGATGGCTTCGCGCTCGCGAAGGACCTCGGCGTGGTAGATTTCGCGCTCGCTTTTGGCGGCCAGATAAGCGCCTGAACCCATGCTGAGGGCAGAGGCGATGAGTCCGGAAAGGCCGGCGAGGAGCACGTATTTGCTGTCGCCGGCGGTAGCGCCGGAGACGCCGCTGACGATGCCGAAGATGGCGCCCAAGCCGTCGTTGACGCCGTAGATGGCGTCTCCGATCCAAGCCCCCGGCTGCTTGCGTCCCTGGCTGCGCTTGGCCAGCATCTCGTCGAGAACCGCCTTGGCTTCGATCCTGGGAGCCCCGGCGGGAGTGGTGTAGTGGCCGCGCAGCAGCGAACCCAGCTCCCGGTAGTGGTCCTTCTCGTCTTCGATGACGTGTTCGAGGATGGCGATGGAGTCTTCGTCGCCGAGGGACTTCAGTTGCTCGCCGTAGCTGGCGATGGCGCGGCTCTCTTCGATCTCCAGCCGGCGGAGGGCCATGCGGATGCCGCCGGCGCGGTTGGCCAGCGTGTCGGCCTCGCCGTGTGGGCGGCCGGTCCAAACGGGCGCGGGTTGGCCCAATTCCTCAATGCGGCCGGACCAGAGCGCGGCATGCTCCCACTCCGCGCCGGCCAGATGGCGCAGCACCTGGGCGCGCACCGGGTCGGCGTCGCGTTCGGCCAGGGCCAGGTAGGTGAGGTGGCCCTCCATCTCCGCCTTCCAGTTGCCCTCAAGTGCTGCCAGGACCTTCTTCAGCTTGGCGGGGCTCAACGCTGCAATTGCCACGTGTCTCTCCTGACGTTCTTCTGAGGATACGGCATTTTGGGCCGATCCGGCAGCCCCCGGCCCGTGGGATGCGGATGAAGGAAATTGGCGCACGGCGAGAATGCGGGCGACCAGATGCGGGGCTGCGGCGGAGGCCTTCTGCCCAACCGTTTTGGCAATCACTTCCCCAACGCGGGGCTTTCCGTATAGTGTTGTGTGGGGCAAAAAGCCGGGATTCCGGGGCCAGGGTAAACCGGCTGGGTTGAAGCGGCTGGCAAAAACCACCGGCGGCCGTCCTGGGAACGATCCTGGGGCTGGGACGCGGGAAAAACGCCCTGACCGGGCAAGAATTTCTTGAGGAAGCGGGGAAAAACCTTCTATGGCATCGCAACAAAAACCATCGGCGGCTCTCACGTCGCCGGGGTACCTTCTGCCGTTTATCACCGTCACCGCGCTGTTCTTTATCTTCGGGTTCATCACCAACCTGAACATGGCGCTGGTGCCTCACCTGCGGTCGATCTTCGATCTGCCCTACGCGTGGGCGATGCTGGCCGAATCGGCGTTTTTCCTCGCCTACCTGGTCTTCTCAGCGCCGACTTCCAAGCTGATTGAGACCATAGGCTACAAGCGGACGATGGTGGTTTCGCTGTTTATCCAGGTGATTGGCTGCTTGTTGTTCGTCCCCGCGGCCAGGCTGGTCAGTTTCCCGCTCTTCCTGACCGCGGTTTTCGTGGTGGGAGCGGGCGTTACCGCTTTGCAGACCTCGGCGAATCCGTATGTGTCTATCCTGGGACCAGAGCATAGCGCGCCCGTCCGGCTGACCCTGGCGCAGGCCTTCAACTCCATCGGCGGCACCATCGCCCCGCTGGTGGCCGGCGCGTATATCCTCACTGACTCTGCCAAGCTGGCTACCAAAGCCAGCGTTGCCGACACGGTCCGGCTGCCCTATATCTTCATTGCCGCCGGGCTGCTGATCCTGGGGCTTGCGGTAGCGTTTTCGCACCTGCCCGCGGTTACCCGAACCCAGTCCTTCCGCCCCGGCAAAGAGGGCGATGGGGTACTGGGCACCGGCATCTGGAGCTACAAGCACACGGTGCTGGGCGCGCTGGGCATCTTCTTCTATGTGGGCGTGGAAGTGGGGCTGGCCTCGATTGCGGTCAACTACTTCAAGACCCAGGGAATGAGCACTGCCAAGACCGCATCCTTCCTGGTCTCGCTCTACTGGTTCGGCGCGCTGGTTGGGCGCTTGCTTGGTTCCTGGATTCTGACCAGGGTCAAGTCAGGAAAGCTGCTGGGTATCTTCGGCTTTGCCGCCGCCGCAATGTTGCTCGTATCCATGTTTACCAGCGGACAGGCCGCCATCTGGACCCTGGTGCTGTGCGGCTTCTTCAACTCCATCATGTTCCCCAACATCTTTACGCTGGGCATTGCCGGACTGGGACCGATGACCAGCAAGGGCTCGGGACTCCTCATGACCGCTGTCGTCGGCGGAGCGGTGATCCCTTACCTGCTAGGCGCGCTGGCCGACAAGGTGGGGATTCAGCACGCCTTCGTCCTCCCGGTGATCTGCTACCTCTACATCGCCTGGTACGGGCTGTGGGGATCAAAACCTGCGCGGACTGTGACGGCGTAGGCTGGATGGTTGTGCATTGAAGGCCCTTCGGCGCAAGCTGAGGGGCCTTCGCATCGGGCGCATACGAATGACTCCCAAACCAAAGTCGCGCTTGCAGAATCTGCTTCTGGCCGGCATGGTGGCGTTTGCCGTGCTGCTCTTGTTGTTGCGGCTGTTTGTGTTCGTGCATGGGCATGGGCGGCGAGGGTTTTGAGCAGCGGGGAACGGCACATCCGCCTCGATGGCCGCGGTTCGTCCGGATTTACTCCTTGCCCTGCCCCAGCCGCCACGCCTTGATGAACTTCCAGTGGATGTAGACAGAGTGGTTCAGGTGCAGGAGCAGGCCCTCGCGGCCATCGAGAAAGCCGAGCCGCAAAACGTAGTTATAGACGAAGGTTGCGGCGGGATTCAGGACTGCGTTCCAGAGGAAAGCCGGCAGGGATTTGCTGTCGCGGCCTGACTGCGCGAGCAGGAGGGCGATCTCGGAGCTGTAGCGGTTCATGTGCTCGAGATAGATGCTCAAGGTGGGATAGGCGTAGTGGAGCATGTCGTGCTTCAGCTTGCCGCGGGGGCCCTCGAACTGGGGGGTGCTGTGGGGGCCGACGCCCTCGCTGAGCCGCGCCGCCCCGCGGCGGAAAAGCCTCAGCTTGCGGTCAGGATAGAAGCCGCCGTGGCGTATCCAGCGGCCGAAGTATAGGTTCAGGCGGGGAATCCAGTAGGCGCCGTATTTGGGTTCGCGTCCGTTCTCGCAGGCCAGCAGTCGGCGGATTTCGTCCTGGAGGCCGGGAGTGAGGACTTCGTCGGCGTCGAGCAGCAGAATCCAGTCCGAAGTGCATAGGTCGAGGGCCACGTTTTTTTGCTCGCCGTGGCCGCCGAAGACATGGTAGGAGGTTTTGGCGCCGAAGGATTGGGCGATTTCCGGCGTGCGGTCCTTCGATCCCGAGTCGACGACGACGATCTCGTCGGCCCAGCGAACGCTCTCCAGCGTGCGGGGCAGGTTCGCCTCCTCGTTCATCGCAATCATGGCTACGGATAAAGTCTTGCGCATCGAAGAAAGGATAAACCGGCGGGGCGTCTGGCGTATGCTGGCGTCATAATGGGCCGGTTGAATGGAGAGAGATTGAGGATGAAGGTGCTGGTTTTTGGCGCGACAGGGATGGTAGGGCAGGGAGTGCTGCGCGAGTGCCTGCTGGACCCGGAGGTGGAACTGGCCGTCACCGTCGGGCGGACGGCAACCGGTGGGCAGAACCCGAAGCTGCGTGAGATTGTTCGTGGGGATTTGCGCAGCTACGAAGGGATTGAGGACGAGCTGACGGGCTTCGATGCCTGCTTCTTCTGCCTGGGCGTCTCCTCGGGCGGAATGAAGGAAGCCGACTACGAGCGGGTGACGTATGGGCTGACGCTGGCCGCGGCGAAGACGCTGAGCCGCGTGAATCCGGGAATGACGTTCATCTATGTCTCCGGCGCGGGAACCGATAGCACGGAGCAGAGGCGCGTGATGTGGGCGCGCGTGAAGGGACGCACAGAGAACGCGCTGCTGCGATTGCCGCTCAAGGCATACATGTTTCGGCCGGGGCTGATCCAGCCGCTGGATGGCATCAGGTCGAAGACTCCGGCTTACCGGGTTCTCTATGGACTGGCGAAGCCGCTGCTTCCGCTGCTGCGATGGGCGTTTCCAAATCAGGTTCTATCGACGCGTGAGATTGGCCAAGCGATGCTGGCGGCCGCAAAGCGGGGATACGAGAAGCGAGTCTTGGAGACCAGGGACATTCGGGCTGCAGTTCAAGGTTGAGAATCGATCAGCCGTGGACCCGGCAGCAAGTGTCAAGGCTTCTCGCCGGGCGAGCCCATTTGAATGCTTCCGCGATAGGATTTTGCGAATTCGTGGAAGATCGGCATCGATCGCGCAAGCGCATCGGAGTTCTTTGCGTTCAAGTCGAGAATCAGCACGCGGTTTACGTCCTGGATATAAACGACCTGCTCGAAGGCATTGTTCGCCTCTCCGCTTTGGAATGTATAGACGACAGCCTGCTGTTTCACCTGAGGAAGGAATAGAGCCTCGTCCTTACGCACGATTGCGTTCTTGAATCTCTGCTTGAAACCGGCGACATCGGACTGGATGTAGGAATCCATGTCCTTGTCCTCTTCATTCGGCCCGACAGGCGCGCAGTTTATATAAATCCAGACGTCGGATGTCTCCCGGTCGAGGCCCTTCGGCAGAAAGAAGGCCAGCCCTGGACCCTCGCTCCGTTCCCATCCCTTGGGTGTATCGAAGGCCAGAAAGCCTGCTTGCGTTACCAGCATTTCATGCATCTCGGAAGAGCTTTCCGCCGGTTTTTGAGCCGTGCATAAGCACGAAACCCAAAGTGTCAACATCGCGCCTATCAACACCAAGCCAAGCTTGCCTGGCATCTTCTGAGAAACTGAGTTCATTTCCCGCCCCTTTTCTGATTCAGTGAGTCTTGACCAGCCATTCTACTCCGCTTTAGCAAGCGGCAAGGCCGCCAAATTCAGAATTTGAGTATCCGCCGGGTCTTCCGCACCGCGTATCATGGCCGGTATGAACCTCGAAGCGAATCTCGAAGCGATACAGGCGGCCATTCGCGAGGCCGGCTTTGACGGCTGGCTGTTTTACGACCACCATCATCGCGACCCCATCGCCGGGCGCATTCTGGGTCTGGACGGGAAGGCGCACGTCACGCGGCGCTGGTACTACTTTGTGCCGGCGGAGGGCGAGCCGCGCAAGCTGGTGCATCGCATCGAGCAGGGGCGGCTAGATTCGCTGCCTGGCGCCAAGGGGCTGTACTCCAGCTGGCAGGAGCTGGCGGCCGGGCTGAAGGCGATGCTCTATGGCGCGCGCAGGCTGGCCATGCAGTACTCCCCCAACAACGCCATCATGTACGTCTCCATGGTGGATGCCGGGACGGTGGAGTTTTTGCGCAGTCTGGGCAAGGAGATCGTGAGTTCGGCCGACCTGGTGAGCCAGTTTGAGGCGGTTCTGAACCAGGAGCAGGTGGCCAGCCACGCCGCCGCGCAGAAGGCCATTGACACGGTTCTGGCCGAGGGCTGGAAGAAGATTGGCCGCAGCATCAGGAACAGTGACGGCACGACGGGCAAGCTGACCGAGTTCGAGATGGTGGAATGGCTGAGCTCGGCCATGCGCAACGAAGGACTGGTATGGGAAAACGGTCCCAACGTGAGCGTCAACGCGAACAGCTCCGACTCCCACTATGAGCCCACCCCGGAGCGCACGGCGCCCATCTGCGATGGCGATTTTGTGCTCATCGACATCTGGGGCCGCCAGGAAAAGCCGGGCAGCGTCTTCTATGACATCACCTGGACCGGGGTGGTGGGGCGCGAGCCGACGGGGAAGGAACAACTGGTCTTCGAGACGGTGCGCAACGCCCGCGACGCGGCCATCGCCACCGTGCAGACGGCCTTTGCCGAGGGCCGGCCGATTCGCGGCTACGAGGCCGACGATGCGGCGCGGTCGGTGATCCGCGCAGCCGGTTTCGGCGATTTCTTTACCCATCGCACGGGTCACAACATCGCCCAGGAGCTGCACGGCTCCGGCGCGCATCTTGATAATCTTGAAACCCACGATGAGCGCCTCCTGCTGCCCAACACCTGCTTCTCCGTCGAGCCCGGCATCTATTTGCCGGAGTTCGGCGTGCGCAGCGAGGTGAACATGCTCACCGCTCCGGGCAAGGCCTGGGTCACGGGAAAGATTCAGCAGGAGCTGGTGAGAATCTGAACGGCGGGGAACAGGGGAGCGGAAGCGCCGCAGAAGATTACCTTGAAAGGACACGGCTTGAGCTGCATAGACCCCCGGCTGTTTTGAAAGGGCGCTGCCGCGGCAAGAGGGTTGCTGCGCGCCGTGGCGTCTTCCCACGCGGCGCGCAGCACTGGCTGGATAGACAGTAGGTCTATCGCTTGATGATTTTGGCCAGGCGGGGGTCCTGCCAGAGAGCTGAGAAAACCGGGTCGGTATACACCATGGCCAGATCGGGGAAACGGTCATCCCTGGCTTTGCGCAAATACTCCAGGGCTCCATCGATGTTGCCGCGCTTCATATACGCTTTCGCAATCAGGTAGGAAACGCGGGCGCGCTGTTCCGCCGTCAGCACCTGGGCAATAACCCCCTCCTGAGAGCTGGTCAGGACGTCGGCATCAAGCTCCAGAGCGCGGGAGTATTCGGTCATGGCGCGATCTGTCTGGCCCAGCCCCAACCAGGCTTCCGCGAGGTTGATATGAGTGGGCGCACTCGACTCATCCATTGCCAGCGCCCGCTTGAAGTAGCCGATGGCAGGATTGTACTTCCGGTTCAGAAGCGCTACTACTCCAATGTTGTTGAGCGCGGAAATGAGCTGAGGGTCGTACTTCAGCGCCTTGCCGAAGTTTTTGCTCGCCGCCCCCTTCTCGCCCAGTTGCAACTCTGCAATGCCCAGCTTGTTATAAAGCGCGGCGCTCTGCGGAGAGACGCTCAGAGCATCCTTGTAGTAGGCGACGGCCAAGTCATAATTGGCGTGAATGCGCGCCACGTCTCCTTTCACCTCTGCCGTCTTGGCGCGCTCCAGCTTGTCCGTCTTAGCCGCGTCCGGGAGGGGGTCTGTCCTTCCGTACGGGGCCGCGCAAATCAGCAGGCTTATCGCCACCATCGTCATCAGTTTTCTCATGGGTCACCTCTTCTGCGCATGTGCATTTCATGGGAGGCGGTTGTTGTACTTGCCGTCTCCGGCGATCTGCTTCCGCATCGATCCCAGTAGAGATCGTGCACGGGCTGTCCACAACGCTATACCTGCTACCTGTCCGTTCCGCCGGGGTTACTTTTCCGGTTGGCGCAACCGAACTCATAGTCCTGCTATCACTTGCAGGTGCCGGGTTTTTGGCGCGGAGTGGCTCGCCGCCAGGAAGCGGAAGAGGTTACCCGCCGTTACATGCCAGTTTTCCTTGTCGACTCAACCGTTAAACACTTCCCAGTTTAAGGATCGGGGAGCTATAGCATTACAATCAGTCCGAGTGTGGATGGGAATGGAAACGATGGCGATTGAAAGCCCAGAGTCGGCCGGCCTCGAAACACAGCGCGCGGAACTGGAGGCGGTGCTTCATTCCGAGTACTTTACTCGCGCGCCCATGCTCGCTAATCTGCTGTCGTATCTATGTGAGAAGCTCTTTGCCGGGGAAGCCAGCCAGATCAAGGAATATTCCGTCGGAGTGGAAGTCTTCCATCGCGGATCTTCCTTCGATCAGAACTCCGACTCGATTGTGCGGGTAGAGGCCAACCGCTTGCGCAAGCGCCTGGCTGACTACTACGCAGGCGACGGCGCATCGCATCGGCTCCATATCGCGATCCCTTTGGGACAATATGTTCCGGAGTTCAAATCTGCCGCTCCGCAACAGGAAGAAGGACAGCAGGCTCCCGCCGATTCCCCCGCGGCGAGCCGGTCTGGAATCGAGAGTGCTCGAACCCGGCAGGCGGAAGGGTGGCTTCGTCTCTCCGGCCGCCGTGCCTGGTGGCTGGTCGCCGCACTCGTGCTTCTGTCTCTCGGTCTCGGCTGCGCCTTGTTTATTCTCCGGCAGATGAAGCAGGCCCCGCCGGCAACGGTATCGAATGAGTCCCCTGCCCTGCAGGCAGAGACGCAGCTTGGGCCGCCGGTGGGCGAGGAGATCCGCATCCTGGCCGGCGCAGGCCGCAGCTTTGTGGATCATGCGGGCAAATTGTGGAGCGCCGATACCTGGTTTGATGGCGGCACAGCAGTGAAAAGCTCCGTGCAGCAGATCTGGCGAACGCAGAACCCGGATTTCTACCGCACCAGCCGCCAGGGACAATTCCGCTACGGGATTCCTCTGAAAAAGGGCATCTACGAACTGCGCCTGCACTTTGCCGAGACGGTCTATGACCCGGAGTCCACCGGGACGGGCGGGGAAGGCAGCCGCATCCTGACCGTGCGCGCCAACGGCAGGACGCTGCTGACGCGCTTCGATATCGTGACCGATGCCGGAGCCAGCCGCACCGCCGATGTGAAGGTGTTCACCGACATTCAACCGGCGGCGGATGGGCTGCTGCATCTGGAGTTTTCCGGGGATGACGGCAGGCAAGCCATCCTCTCGGCTATCGAGATTCTGCCCGGCTTCCGGGGACACATCCGGCCCGTGCGAATACTGGCGCGCCAGACACCCTATTACTCCAATGACAGCCACTGGTGGAGCCCGGACAGCTACTTTGAGGGTGGCCAGTTGGCTGCCTACACGAGCCCGGTAAAAGGGACCGACGATCCTGAACTCTACGAAACCGAGCGCTGGGGCAACTTCTCCTATGCGATTCCCGTGACGCCGGGAAAATACTCCGTAACGCTGTATTTCGCTGTACGCCACGGCGACTGGGACCAGTCTTCATCCCCATCCGACGTTAGCAGGGCCGCGGTTGCCCATATTTTCGATGTATTCTGCAACGGAAATGCGCTACTGAAGAACTTCAACCTCCCCAGGGAAGCGCGCGAGACGGATGTGGTCACTCGCAAGTTCACAGGCATCGAACCGAATGCCCAGGGGAAATTGCTTTTGAGTTTCGTTCCGGTGGAGGGCTATGCAACAGTGACCGGAATAGAAGTCTTTCCCCAGTAATCCTTCGCGCTCGTCTTGAGCCATCCTCCTACGCCACTGTGAGCACCAGTTTGCCGAAGTGGCTGGCTTCTTCCATGCGGGTGAGGGCTTCGCGGGCCTGGGACCAGGGGAAGTTTTCGCCTATGGGGCGGAGCGCGGCCAGAGAGATGGCTTTGTTCATCTCCTCAAAATCTTTGCGCGAGCCGACGTAGATGCCCTGAATGTGGGCCTGTTTGTGGAGGATGGAGGCGATGGGGAAAGAGACGGGATCGGCGGGGCCGGAGAGCACGCCAACCTGAGCGACGACTCCGCCGATGCGAAGGGCGCGGAGAGAGCGGGGCAAGGTTCCGGCGCCGCCTACCTCGACGACCAGATCGACGCCCTCGCCGCCGGTCTGGTCCAGCGCCCAGCGGTCCCATTCGGGGTCTTCGCGGTAGTTGAGGCCGGCATCGAGGCCCAGAGTGTAGGCGCGGCCGAGCTTTTCGTAGCTCGAGGAGATGCCGATTACGCGCGCGCCCTGGAGGCGGGCAAACTGAAGGGCGAAGATGGAGACGCCGCCGGTTCCCAGGATCAGGACGTTGGCTCCGGGCTTGAGGTTGCCGGCGGCCAGAGCGTTCCAGGCGGTGACGGCGGCGCAGGGAAGGGTGGCGGCTTCCTGGAAGCTGAGGTGTTCGGGAAGGCTGACGAGGCCAGTCTCCTTGAGCACGACGTATTCGGCCAACATGCCGTCGATGTCACCGCCCAAGGCTCCCCTGGCTTTGGCCGGGGTGAGGGCGCCGTCGAGCCAATTCTGCATAAAAATCCCGGCCACGCGGTCACCGGGCTTCCACGCGGTCACGCCTTCGCCGACGGCTGCAACTACGCCGGCGCCGTCCGAGCAGGGGATGCGCGGGAGGTGCAATTTGGGGTTGTAGAGGCCCTTGATCATGAGCAGATCGCGATAGTTGAGAGAAATCGCACGCACCTCGACGAGCACTTCGCCGGGACCGGGCGAGGCCGTGGGCCGCTCCACAAACTCCAAAGAATCAATGCCGAACGACGAAATCTGCCAAGCGCGCATTGGGCATCCTCCACCTATATCTGACACTATTTTGAGTTCTGGGATGCAACGATCTTCACTCCGCGGGATGCAATGCGGCGAATCCCTCGTAGAATAAAGATAGGTCTCGTGGTTCAAGAAAGTAAATCGAGGGGGAGCAGATGGCAAATGCCTTACAGCAACCGGAGGTCGAACGCGGCAACGAGTTTATGAGCGACGATGCCCGGCGGATCGCGGAACTGAACCGCACAGTGCGGGAACGGCAAAAGCAGTCGCTCAATCTGCAACGGGAAAATATTCTCTCGCAGAAGACCTCGCACCCGGCGCGGCGCGCCGCGTTGGAGGCGGCGCTGGCCCAGATCGAAGCGCAGATCCAGGCCATGGGCTAGGGCCGGCTGGGAGTTCACCACGGCTGCCGCTATGGCTTGCGGTGGAAGAGCAGGGAGTTGGCCTGATCTACCGAGGTCAGCGACACCCGCGCGATGTTCACATGCGCCGGCCGGCTGACGGCCCACAGGATGGCATCGGCAACGTCTTCGGGGGTGAGTGGCGTAACGCCTTTGTAGACTTTGGCCGCGCGCTCGGCATCCCCGTGAAAGCGCACCAGGCTGAAATCGGTTTCAACCATTCCGGGGTCCACGCTGGTCACCCGCACCGGCGTCCCCAGCAGGTCCTGGCGCAGGCCGTCGTTGATGGCCCGCTCGGCGGCCTTGCTGGCGCAGTAAACCGCTCCACTGGGGTAGGTGAGCTCGCCGGCGGTGGAACCTAGGTTGACCACGTGGCCGCGGCCGCGTACCACCATCCCCGGCGTCACGGCGCGGGTGACGTAGAGCATACCTTTGATGTTGGTATCGATCATCTCGTCCCAGTCTTCGACATTGCCCATGTAGAGCTTGTCCAGACCGCGGCTGAGGCCGGCGTTGTTGACCAGCACGTCGATTTCTGCCCACTCCGGCGGGAGCGAGTCGATGGCGTTCTGGACGGTGCGGTAGTCGCGCACGTCGAGATCGATGGAGTGAACGGCGGCGGCGCCACGCTCCAGGGCGAGTGAAGCCACCTGGGCCAGTTTTCCGGCGCGGCGGGCCGCCAGCAGCAGTCGCACCCCCTCTTGAGCAAAGACAAGCGCGGTGGCAGCGCCAATGCCGGCGCTGGCCCCGGTGATGAAGACGATCTTTCCCTTGAGACTCATGGTTTTATCTTAGAGCCTGACCACTGGCCCTAAGATAACGCAGCCCGCCGCCAGACCACGCGATATTGGCCCACTGCCCATTCTTCGTGGCCAAGGCCGCGTAAAAGGGGGACTGGAAGAGCGCCCTGTTGACGGTAGCGGGGAACGCTTCCGGGTCGATGCCCTGCACGGCTGCACACACAAAGGCCTCGCCCAGCGAATGGGTCATGGCGCTGATGAGGAAGTTTCCGCGGCTCTACTGCGGGGCGACGAGTTGGCGGGCGATGGCGAAGAGGGCGAGTTCCAGGCGGGTAGAGACGCCGGTTTTGTCGAAGATGTTGGAGAGGTGGCGCTTGACGGTCTCTTCGCTGAGGTTGAACTGCTTGGCGATGTCGCGGTTGCTGCAGCCTTCGACGATGGCGCCGACGACTTCGAGTTCGCGGGGGGTGAGGCCGTAAGTTTGGCGCTGGGGCGGGGCGGCCTGCTGCATCAGGTCGTGGAGCGCGGAGACCAGATTGACAACGCGCTTGCCGCCGATCCAGTAGTCGCCGCCGATGACGGTGCGGATGGCGGTTTGCAGATGGCTGGCGAGGGCGTCTTTGAGCACGATGCCGCGGGCGCCGATGTGCAGGGCCTCGATGATCTGCTGAGTGGTAATGGTGGAGGTGAGGAGGAGAATCTTGACCGTGGGCGAGCCGTTCATAATGGCGCGCATGGCTTCGATGCCGGGCAGGCGAGGCATCAGGACATCGAGGAGCAGGATATCGGGCTTGAGTTCGAGGGTCTGAGTGATGGCTTCGTCGCCGTCGGAGGCGTCGCCGACCACCTCAAAACCGTCTTTCTCGGTAAGCATGTTGCGCACGCCGATGCAGACCACAGGATGGTCGTCGGCCACCACAATTCGGATCGGTCGTTCCACTTGAGCGGCTAACCTCCAGATGCCTCCCAGCCCGGCGATGACGTTGAAGAGGGGGCGGGGAAGGGGCTTTCCCTACAGTGGGAATTCTGTCTCTAGCATACGCTCCAGGTTGCGGGTGGCGGCGCGCAAATCCCGGAGCACGGGGGAGTTGTTATCCAGATGGTTACTATTCCACCCCGGCGGCGAAGACCCCTCGCCACCACCCCGGGAAGCAGAGATCGCTTCCTGGGGACCCTGGTTGCCGGTGGCTCCGGGCTCAAATTGAGCGGACTCAAGCGCGCCGGACTCGAGCAATGCGCCCAGGCGGGCAGCCTGGCGCGCGCCGGCCATGCCGCAGCCTCCCTTGATGGCGTGACCGATGCTGCGGACCCCGGTGGCGTCGCCGTCGGCGATAGCAATCTCAAGCGCTGCCAGACGCTGGTGAAGATCCGCGACGATAGCGGCATATATCTCCCGCACCGCGGCCTCGGGCATCAGCTCGCGAAACTGGGCCAGGGTCTCGGCATGGACAACCGGCTCCGCAGGGTCCAATGCCGGCGGGTCGGAGGGGCTGGCCTGGGCCGCGTCTTCTTCGAGCAGCTTGCGCAAGGCATCGGCGCCGAAGGGCTTGAGCAGGAATCCGTCGGCGGCGGCGGCCACCTCGTCCGGCGCGTGGCTGCCGCTGATGGCGACCACGCTGGCATGGCTGCGCGCGCGGAGTTCCTCAATCAAGCGGGTTCCGCTCAGGCCCGGCATCTGCGCATCCATCAGGATCACGCCGGGAACACATTCCCCGCCGGCGAGCAACTCCAGCGCCGCCGTGCCGCTGGGCGCGGTGTGGACGGTGTAACCGCTCATGGTGAGCACCGTCGCCGCGACCTCGCGACTGACCAGGTCGTCGTCAATCAGCAGCACCGTGGGAAGACTGCCCTGGGCCTGGAAGTTGGGCATGGATATAGTGTGCCACTTCGCGGCCGGAAACCGCTCGGTGATCTTGTCCGGCCTGGTTCCGGTTATTACCAGGAGCGGCTGATTGCTGTTTCCAGGTCTCCCGCCGCGGCGGGCGAGTCCGAGTGACTGGGAACCGGCTCAGGCCCAGGTGAGGACCTCGGATTCGGTGAGAATTTGGACCAGTAGCGTGGGATCGACGTTGCCGCCGCTGACTACGGCTACAGCTTTGCTGTAGGGCGGAAGCTCCGCGGCGTGGAAGAGCAGGGCTGCGGCGGCGACGGCTCCGCTGGGCTCGGGAACCAGGCGCGTGGTGGCTACGATGGCGCGCATGGCGGCGCGAATCTCGGCTTCGGTGACGGTGACGATGCCGTCCACGAAGGCGCGAATGTGGGCAAAGTTGCGCCGGCCGACGCTTTGGGTACGCAATCCATCGGCGATGGTGCGGCTGGTCAGCTCGGCCGCCCAGGTGACGATGGAGCCGGTGCGAAAGCTTTCCGCGGTGTCGCCGGCCAGCTCTGGTTCGACGCCGAAGACGCGTGTGCGCGGACTGAGCTGCTTGACGGCTGCGGCCACGCCCCCGAGCAGGCCGCCGCCTGAGACGGGGGCGAGGACCAGATCCACGTCGGGAAGGGCCTCGACGATTTCCAGGCCGCAGGTGGCTTGGCCGGCGATGATCTGCTCGTCGTCGTAGGGCGGAATGACGATGTAGCCGTGCTCGCGGACGAGTTGCTCGGCCACGGCGAGGCGCTCGCTGGAGGCCGGGCCTACGTCCACCACTTCTGCGCCCAGGGCAAGCGTGGCGGCGCGCTTGATGGCCGGGGCGTTCGAGGGCATGACGATGACGGCTTTAGCGCCCACTTCGCGGGCGGCGTAGGCTACGCCCTGGGCGTGGTTGCCGCTGGAGTAGGTGATTACGCCGCGGGCGATTTCGTCGGGGGTGAGCTGGAGGATTTTGTTGGCCGCGCCGCGGATTTTGAAGGCGCCGATGGGCTGAAGGCTCTCGGCTTTGAGGTAGATTTCTTTATTGGCGCCGTGGCCGGATAGGCCCGGGAATGGGGCGCGGACCAGCGGGGTTCTTACGGCGATGTTGGCGATGCGGGCCGCGGCGGCGCGGATTTCGGCCAGGGAAACCGGTGGGTCTACCATGCAGTTATTATCTGCTCTAGCCGGTCCTCGTAAAGAGCCATGATCTTGTTCAGCGTGATATAATGAATACATGTATTCACGAGGAAGGTGATAATGGCTACGTCAATCAGACTTGATCCGGAACTCTCACACCGGCTGCATCGATTGGCTGTGAAGACGGGACGCACCAAGGCTTTCTATTTGCGCGAAATGATTGCAGGCGGCATTGCGGAGATGGAAGAGTATTATCTGGCTGCCGATACGCTTAAACGGGTTCGCAAGGGGCAGGAGAAGGTGCATTCCGCGGCTTCGGTAAGGAAAGACCTTGGCCTGGGCGATTGAGTATGCCGAAACCGCGAAGAAGCAACTGCGGAAGCTCGACAGAGCCGCGGCCCGGCGGATTATCGACTTCATGGATGAGCGCGTGGCTTCGAGCGATGATCCGCGTGCGATCGGCAAAGCGCTGAAGGGGCCCTTGGGCGAACTTTGGCGCTATCGCGTGGGCGATTTTCGCGTCATCTGCGACATTCAGGACAAGGTGCTGACGGTACTGGTCTTGCGGATTGGGAATCGGCGGGAAGTGTATCGATGAGGGATTTTTCATTTGCGAATTGGCCTATGCGTTACTATCCTGTGGAGTGCTCATCCCATGAGGATAGATTCGAAAAAGTACGGCGTTCCGTTGTTGCCGCGTTATTTGTCTTTCTATTGGGTTCAGCAGCGATGGGCAACGCTCAAACCGCCAAGCCAGCACCAAACTATCCGACTCATTTGCCATATAGTTTTGGCAACTTTGTCTGGTGGGGCGACGACGAGTTGCGAGCATTGCTAAAGAAGCGCATTCCTGGCCTGGGCGATGAAATCGAGCCCACATCGGCGGTGAGTTTTTCGTTGGCGCTTTTCCTCAGTAGTGGAACCGCTGCTGTTGCGGCGCCACAGATTGAGTCGATAGCTCCGCTATGGAGCGCAAACCTCCGGACTGCGGTTGGACGCTCTCCTGTGGGTGTCGTCGGCGGTGGTAAAGGACACGAGTACACGCACAAGCCTAAGACATCGCTCTGGTTCACCGATAACGATACCGTAGTCGCTACAGTTGTGACTCGCGAGGCCACAGACCCGATTTTGTCCAACCGTGAAGCACCGGAAGAAAGCTCACCCCTTCGTCTTCGAGCAGTATATTTTAATGCACTTTCGGGAAAGATTCTGGCAACGCCAAGTTCGCGAGTATCGTGGCAGCACATGATGGGAAAGTCGTTACGTCAACGGGAAACGAACTCACCCTATATTCTTCGGACAGGAACGAACTGAAGAGGCTAAAACTGTTGCCCATGCAAGGGCCCGATTTAATAGGGCATCCGTCGCCTACAGGGAGAAGAATCCTCTTCGGAAGCCGCACCGACACCACATCCACTGGATGTAGTTCCTCTTCCCCGAGTCCATTGTGCAGCAGCTACCCGGTTGAATGGACATTGGTGGACACGGATAGCCTCGGGGTTCTCGATTCCTGGGAGGAAACTCCTCGCGGGCGAGTGAATATCTCCGATTCAAAAATGGCCACGATCGCGTGTGTGGCATGGTTCTTTAAGTGTAATCCTGAGATTGATGTCAGAGATGTTAACACAGGCTGGAGGAAAATCGCGGATATCGAGGATCGCCGTCACCCGGGAGTCGCTGGCTTTATCGATGATGATTTGCTTGTTCTTCTTGGCCATACGACAACTCTCCTTAAAACCGACGGCACAGTGTTATTTACTGAAAACAGCAATCACGAAGGATGCTGGTGGGGCGAGGTGTATCCGTCAGCAGGAGAGCGACGGTTTGTTATTCCATCGTGCAAGCTGAAGGGCCGGATTGAGTCCCTCGATATAGGCGGCTATGACGAGTTGTCGCAAGTGCTTGTCTACGACGCCCCGTACCACGGACAGTCATACACGCTGAATATTAAGGGGGCGAAGATCAAAGATCTTTCTCTGCTTGCCTTATCGCCGGATGGCTCCAAACTTGGGTAATAATATACTTGACAAAATAACCCGGTAGGGGTACTCTTAATACATGGAGACGGTTATGGAACCCCAAACCTTACAAGATGCGATTCTCTTCTTTGCCGATCCGGTCAACTGCCGGGAGTACCTGGTAGCCCGCCGCTGGCCTAAAGGCGTCACCTGCCCCCGCTGCGGTAGCCGAAACGTGCTGTTCCTGGAGAAGTATAACCGCTGGCACTGCCGGGAAAAGCATGAGGCCCCTCAGTTCACCCTTAAAACCGGGACCGTCATGGAAGATTCGCCCATCGGCCTAGACAAGTGGCTCACTGCGATGTGGATGGTCGTGAACTGCAAGAATGGCGTGAGCAGCTACGAGATTCACCGCTCTATCGGGGTTACTCAGAAAACGGCTTGGTTCCTAGACCATCGTATTCGGCTCATGCTTGGGGATGAGTACGCGGCAAAGCTCTCCGGCGAAGTTGAAGCGGATGAGACTTTCATCGGCGGCAAAGCACGGAATATGCACTTGAGTAAGCGGGAACGCCGGATCACCGGGACTGGTGGCAAGGATAAAACCGCCGTCATGGGATTGTTGGAGCGCGGCGGCAAAGTCCGCACCAAGGTTATCAGCAGCCGCAAAAAGAAGGAACTGCACGCGGAAGTCAAAAAGCACGTGGAGGTGGGTGCTGCTCTTTACACGGACGCTCTCATGTCCTATCGTGGACTCGGCAGTGATTACGCCCATCAGGTTGTAGACCACGCCATTGAATACGTGAATGGGCGCATCCACACCAACGGCCTAGAGAATTTCTGGAGCCTGTTAAAGCGTGACATCAATGGGACTTACGTGAGTATTGAGCCGTTTCACCTGTTCCGCTACCTAGACGAACAGTCATTCCGGTTCAATAATCGGAAGTTGACGGATGCAGATCGCTTCGATATGGCAGCGAGGGGTATGGTTGGCAAGCGTCTGACCTTCAATGAATTGATTGGGAAATCGAGTTCAACAGGAATGTCCCTGTGCTAAAGAGTAGGCAGGGACGCGGCAAGAAGCAGAAAGGGCTGCGATAATCCGCAGCCCCCAAGATCGTGAATTTCTCGTCCGGTGCGCTCGGCGGTCGCAACGCCGAACGGACATGCGCTACTAGGAGTGTATCACATGGCTGATTTGCGCATCCCGATAATTCTCAACAAAGGACGGAAGGGGATTCCGTTGCAGAAACTCGCCCGCATTTCCTATGAACTTCAACAGTTCCTTGGACTGCTTGGTGAAGACTTAAAAATTGACCTAGGTGCCGGTTGGATCGGCGTTGATTTCTCGAATGGATCACTCAATTTTATCGCTGAGAAAGTTGATCCAGTCGAAGAGTTGAAAGAGAAGGCATTTAAGCAGGCGTTCCGAAATGTCGCCCAGCGGAGACCGGATGACAGAGTGCGCCCTTCCACGATCCGCCAATACGCTAAAATCGCCGATCCTATGGATGCGGAAGAAACGGCAGAGTTCAGCCTTCCAAACCCGGATACTGACGATCAAACCGACGAATGGTGCGAACTAACGAAACAACAAGCCCTGTTGATTACTTCTGAAATTCAGGGACTTGTCCGTTCGTATGGTGGCGTTCAAGGGGTAGTCCACTCCGTTTTCTTTGGGGCTTCTCCCGCTCATTTTCAGTTGAGGGAACTTTCTACCGGCGATCTTGTGAAGTGTGTTTATAGCAGCCGAAAACAGTACGATGAACTAGCTGCTGTTCTCAAAGAACGGGATGCGGTTATACATGTCTACGGCACTATAACGACCGATTTTGTAAACCGCCAGATCGAGGAACTTCGCGTTGTGAAGATCGAATTAGCCGACAGCTTCTCTAAGGAAGACTTTGAGAGGTTTGTCGGGTGCGCTCCTGGAATACTCGGAGATCAGAGCTTGCAGGGATTCATCGATGATGTGAGGGAACGTGCCAACTAAACCAAAAGTCTATTTGGATTCGTGCTGTTTCATCGAACTTGCCCTGCAATCAATTGGCAAGCATGAAACAGCCCGCGAAAACGACCTATGGTTTCTTACGGAACTTCTCAATGCGGCGTTTGACCAAGAGATAGAGGTCTTAACCTCCACACTTACTATCGCAGAATGCGCACACGCTAAGGGAGATTTGAGCGATGATGTTAAGACGCTTTTCAAGAAATTTCTCACGTCTGGCCGCTATGTATTTCTTGTGCAGGACAGTGTACTTGTAGCAGAAAAAGCCAGAAATCTGCGATGGGTCCACGGTTTAGCGTTTAGCGGGGCAGATTCCATCCATATTGCATCTGCCTTAGAGATGAAATGTGACGAGTTTATAACATGGGACCAAAAACCCCACGACAATGCAAAAGAGCTTAACAATTTGGCGCTCACTATCTGCTCTCCAGGTAACACACACTGTCTGCCGATCAAATATCTGCAACAGCCATTGATTACTCAAACTACCGGCCCTCTTCCTGCGTTACCAGCACCAGCAGAAAGCACTGATAACCAGTCCCTACCCAACATTCCTCTTCCAAACGATTCTGAAGAGGGTTAGGAAGGCAAGCCAATGAAACCAGCAGCAGCCCCAAGCGTACCTGGCTATACGGATGCGGAAAGATTCGATAACGCTGTCCGCAAGATATTCAGCGTGTCCAAAGACGATCTGCGCAGAGCAGAGGCGAAGTGGAAGCGTGCGCAGACACGAAAGAAACGGATGGCAAAACGATCATGAAACGAAAGGACACATCTCACGCGAAGATTTATTAAGCGGTGAGGTGCCCTACAAATTCATGGTCTAGTGTTTTGTCAAGTATATTATTACCCAAACTTGGCATTTTGAACGGAGAATCGGTTTATGTTTTTCGTTTGCCACCTCAAAACTGATGGCCGGTGGCCCAGGTCCCGCTTTTGGGACCTGGGATTCGAGCTGAAAGCTACGACTTGGCAAAAGCCGCCGCTACGCTCTCCAGTTGCTGATCCCAGTGCCTGGGCTGGTAGATGCAGCAGGGTTCCTGGGCCAGCGGGTCGCCGGTGACGGCGTAGGCGCGGGCGCGCGAGCCGCCGCAGATCTCCTTGTACTCGCAGGCTCCGCACTTGCCTTCCAGCTTGCTGGTGTCGCGCAACGATTTGAAAATAGGCGCGTTGCGGTAGATTTCGCTGAGCGGGGTCTCGCGGATGTTGCCGGCGTGGATGGGCAGAAAGCCGCTGGGATAGACGTTGCCAACGTGCGATACAAACAGGAAGCCCTTGCCGTCGTTGACGCGGCGGGTCGTCCAGTTCGCGGTGCGGGTTTGGGCGTCGGCTGTCGGCGCGCCGGGCTCATTTTCGTTTGCGGGGGTTTGCGCGACTGCGGCAGCGGGCTGGGCGGCGTGCGGATGCCCGTGGCCCATGCGCCGCTCTTCGAAATTGTGTTGCAACAGGTAGCGCCGGTAGTGCATGGCCTCAGTGGTCTTGATCTGGAAGTTGACCCGCTGCGAGAGCTCGTAGATTTTGCCGAAGACCTGCTCGAACTCCCCGCCGCTGAGCAGGTCAGCGAGCTGGCCGCGGCCTACGGGAACCAGGAAGAAAACGTTCCACATGACGATGGCCAGCCGTTCGCATAGGGCGCAGAGGCCGTCCAGGTCGTGGGCGTTGTGGCGGCTGATGGTGGAGTGCACCTGGATGGGAATGCCCGCCTCGTTGGCCCATTCGATGGCCTGGATGGTCCGCGCCCAGGCGCCGGGAAGACCGCGGAAGGCATCGTGAATCTCGGGAGTAGAGCCATCCAGCGAGATGCCAAGCCGGACCAGTCCGGCTTGTTTCAGGTTTTGGATTGCCTCCCGGGTTAGCAGCGGCGTGGCGCTGGGGGTTAGCGCCACCTGCACGCCTTTGTCCGCAGCATAGCGGATCAGCTCGAAGACGTCCTTTCTTTTCAACGGGTCGCCGCCGGTGAAGACGAAGATGGGCACGCCCATGGCGGCGATCTGGTCGATCAGCGCCTTGCCCTCGACCGTGGTCAACTCGTCCGGATGGGCGATGGGCTGGGCGGCGGCGCGGCAGTGCTTGCAGGCCAGGTCGCAGGACTGGGTGACCTCCCAGATGGCCACAAAGGGGGTTTCGTCGAAGTTCAACCCGCCCCTGGCGGGAATGGCGTGCATGGGCTGCATACGGCCTCCGGCGGAATCGCGGCTGGCGGGTCCAGAGACGGTTCCGCCAGGGATGGAGCAATTTTCCCAATTATTAAAGAAAACCAAGACACTGCCGATTAGATAATCCTCCCGTGGGAGGAAACCATGTTGGAAGCTTTCAGCAGAGCCCCATGAATTGGAAAACCGCTCTCGAGGGCCACGATTCCGTTCCAGAAGAGCAGCGTTGGCGCTGCGCATGCTGTGATTGGGATCACCCCATCTCACTCAATCGGCTGCCCGGGCATCTTCCGCTGGACAAATTCCCGGAAAGGGCGCACAATTCCATCTCTGCTGAATTATTGCCCAGGAACCTGCGTCTGTTATTGATAGTGAGATGGTTTTCGATACGCTGGAAACTGAACTCCATGCCCTTCCGGCGTGATTCAAGCCACGCTGACCTGTGCCGTCGAGATCTGTGAACCGATGGCGACCCTGCTAGTTTTAGTTGCCGCACCACCAGGAGGTTCCCATGGCAGCCGTCATCAAGCCAGGTTGGAGCAAGCCCTCCACCATCCTCTTCGCCTCCGAGATTCCCGCCAATGAGAAGACCTTCGCCTTCGCTCTTGCGCAAGCCGCCGAGTTTGGCGCCGATCTCATCCTCTTTCACGCCTATGACACGCTGGTGGTGGCGGAATCAGAGACCTCCGGCATCCGCTACTACGACTATGCCGCCGCCGCCCGCGCCGCAATGAAGAGTCTTGAGCCTCTGGCCCAGCGCGTACGCAAGGCTGGCATCCGATGCGAAATCGTGGTTCGACCGGGAATGCCCGCAGACCAGATCCTCACCTTCCTGCGCGAGCGGGAGGTGGACCGCGTCGTGATGGGCACTCACTCTCCCGGCCCCATCGGCAAGCTGCTGGTGGGCTCGGTGGCCGAGGCCGTCCTGCGCACCGCCAAAGTTCCGGTTTGCATCGCCGGTCCCGACATGGTGGATGGCAGCTACCGCAACTTTGCCACCCGCGCCATCCTGTGCGCCGTAAGCCTGCAGGAGGCCAGTTCCATGGTGGCCGGCTTTGCCGCGGAGCTGGCGGCCCAGCATAACGCGCGCCTGATCCTGCAACATGTCATCCGGCCCCAGGAGCGCGCCGAGGTTCTCGCCGGCTGTTCCATCGAGGATATCGAGACCGAACTGCTCTCGATGATTCCGCCTGATCTGCACGACAAGATTGCGGTGCAGGTCATCGTGGTGCCCGGCGATCCGACCGAGGAGCTGCTTTACCAGTGCAGAGCCCAGCAGGCCGAACTAATCGTGCTGGGCGCGCAGGGCGCATCGGCCTTTGCCGCCATCACCCGCCACGGCGTGGTGTACAAGGTGCTGGCCCACGCGCCCTGTCCGGTGATTACGCTGTCGCCGGCCGTGCTGGCCGATTGCGGCGTCAAGGCAACGAGAGCTCGTTCGTCCGAGGTCTATATGGCCGGCGTTTTTTAGGGCCGGCTCACGAGCAGCGAACCTGGAAGGGCGGGTTTCGGCCCGCCTGCCATGGAAAAGGGGCATTGCGCCTTGAGCGGGCACTGCCCCTGTGTTTCCAGCAGAACGGTTACACCGCACCGGCGCTCCCGCTATACAATTGCTCGAGTTGTCCAACGAGCGTCGATGAGCGCGAGCGTGAGCTTTCTGGCAGTGGACCTGGGCGCATCGAGCGGCCGTCTGATGAACTGCCGCTGGAACGAAGTTACTCCCGAGTGGCCTGTCATGCATGTGCTGCTGCATGGCGTCGACCAGAACCAGTTCATGGCCCGTCATCCTTCCAACCACGTGAATGTAGCTTATGCGCCGTCAGCCGAAGAGGCCGATCGCGCGCTGGCTGCAAAGGCTACGATGTTTCACGAAATGGGTCTTGAAGTTCACCTTTGCGGGGTTGAACTTTAGGGCTTGTTAGCACTTACAGGGCGGACAGCGGCGGGCGCATTCGCTGCGACAGGGCACGGCGCGCCTCCGCACAGCGCCCCGGTAATCCCCTTGCCCTCGGTGATGGTATAGATGCGGTCCTCCGCCGGCAGCTTCACCGTCTCTTTGGCTCCGGACGGCCAATGAATCTCCACAGTCCCGGCGTCGGTCGCGTCGCCCAGGCCGAAGTGCAGGCGCGGGTCGTTGGCCGAGATATAACTGCCGCTGTCCATCACGTCCTGGCGCTGAGTCATTCCATTGGCCTTCAAATACACCGTGGCGCAGGCAGCGTCGCGGGGGCTTTTGGGTCCGCCCACCAGCTTCATCTCCACCCAGTGATGATGGTCGGGATTCACGTTCCGCAAGAGCGTGGGCGGAGCGTCCATGTTGTTGATAATCACATCGATCTTGCCGTCGTTGAACAGGTCGCCGAAGGCCGCTCCGCGGGACGGAATCACCACTGCCAGTCCCGATCCCTTCACCGGCGGAATGTACTCGAACCGCCGTCCCTTTCCGTTTGTTTCAGGGACGTTGTGGAACAGAAGCGGCCGCTCCGCCCAGGTGGTGCCCCAATCGTGCTGGTCCACCTGGGGATAGACGTGGCCGTTGACCGTGAGCAGATCCAGCCAGCCGTCGTTGTCGTAGTCGATGAAGGCGTCGCCCCAGCCGACAAAGGGGATCGTGGTCTGCGCGACCCCGGCCTTGTAGCTCACGTCGGTAAAGCTGTTGTCGCCGTCGTTGTGGTAGAGAACCTTGTAGTCGTCGCCGAAGTCGTCGACAAAAAGGTCCAGCTGCCCGTTGTTTTCGTAGTCGCCCACGGCAATGCCCATGGAGGCGATCTCGCGCCCGTCCTTGTTCAGCGCGAAGCCGGAGATGTAGCTCTGGTCGTCGAAGGTCCCGTCGCCTTTATTGATGTAAAGATAGTTGGGCTCCGAGTCGTTGCCCACTATTAGGTCCGGCTTGCCGTTGCCGCTGAGACTCACAAAGATGGTGCTGAATCCGTAGTAGCGATCCTTGTCCTCTACGCCGGCCTTCACCGTCACGTCGGTAAAGGTTCCGTCGCCGTTGTTATGAAAAAGGTGGTCGGGTTCGCCCGGCAGCCCGCGAGGACCGCAGTTGACCGCCGCGCCGCGATACATGCAACTGGCATACCCCACCGCCTTGGTGCCCGCAATGGGCAGGTTGTCGCGGTCGAAGTGGACATAGCCGGTGACGTACAGGTCCAGCAGCCCGTCGCCGTCGTAGTCGCCCCAGGCCGAGCCGGGCGACCAGTTGCCCAGCGTGACACCGGCCTTCTCGGCCACATCGGTAAACGTCCCATCATGGTTGTTGTGGTAAAGCCGGTTTTTGCCGTAGTTGCCCACATAGATGTCGGGCCAGCCGTCGTTGTCGTAATCGGCGACCGAGCAGCCATAACCCCAGCGGTCGTTCTGCACTCCCGCCTTGGCGCTCACATCGGTAAAGGTGCCGTCATGGTTGTTGCGGAACAAGGCGGCATGGGGCGGCGTTTCCTTGCCGTCCAGCGCGTCGAAGGTGGAGCCGTTCACCAGGTAGATCGACAGCCAGCCGCTGTTGTCGTAGTCGATCAGGCAGACGCCCGAGCCGTTGGTTTCGACAATGAACTTCTTCTCCGGGACGCCCATCTTGTTCGTCCAGCCGGAAAGTCCCGCTTGCCTGGTGATGTCCTCGAAGACCACCGTGCCCTTGTCCACAAACCCGCCTGCGGTGATGGGCCGCTTCTGCTCGTCGTAGACCGGAGCGGCTCCTATGCCTCCGGCGATGCCACCCATGCCCTGCTTAGGCGGCGGTTTTTGCGGCTCCGCCGGCTGCTGTGCCTGCGCAAGCAGTTGCGGTTGCGTGCTTTGTGACTGATGGGCCGGCGGAGTCCGGGCTTCTACCTGCTCCGGCCGGACGGGCAACGCCAGCATCGAGGTCTGAGTCGGCTGCGCTTGTGGCTGCGGCGCCTGCTGCGCCAGGCTATCGACGGGAATGCAAAGAACGGCAATCAGGATGCCGGAAAGAAGTCCGCGAAAAGGCAACAACAAGAGTCCTCCACAGCTTGCAGTGTATCGCATGGATGCTATTGCATGCCGATTGGCGCTGCCGGTCGCGGTCTCGCATCTCCGCGCATCAATTCACGAAATGCCCTAGAATCGCGCGACCGGTCCGGTTATACTGGATGGCAAGGTTGGCGCACCCGGTTGCGCCAGCTGGAAGTGAGGTGCGTCTTCAGCAATGACTCAGGCTCACTGACGTTTGATGTTCCACCATCGGAGACTTCCCGGTGGCGCGCGGTTGCCCGCGTGCTCCGAAGTCCCATGGACGCCTTGGGTTGTGCCCTCCTTCCCGCATTCTGTGCTCTCTGCGGCTCCCCTCTGCCGCGGCTTTCCTCCGTGCCAATCTGCGATGCCTGCTGGACAGAGTTTCCCGTCCAGAGCGGCCCCATGTGCGCGCGCTGCGGCGACACTCTTGCCGCGCCGGCGCTGGCTTCGGGTTCGCCAGTGGGCAGATCGTCCGCCGCGCTCTGCAAGGCCTGCCGCCTTGCCCCGCCGCCCTTTGTGCGGGCGGTTGCCTACGGGCTTTACCAGGACCGCATGAAGAATGCCATCTACGCGCTCAAGTACGACCGCCTTTATCCCACGGCCCGCGGATTGGGGCGCATGCTGGCCGAGGCCATCGCCCAACTGGCTGCCGAGGCGCCGGCCGAGATGCTGGTGGTTCCCGTGCCGCTGCACCGGTCGAAATACATCCAGCGTGGCTTCAACCAGGCCCGGTCGCTGGCCGCGCATGCCATTGCAGCGTTGCGCAAGACGCACCCGGAGTGGCGGCTCACCCTGGCCCCGGCGGCGCTGATGCGGCTGCGCGCCACCCAGAGCCAGGCCGGCCTCACGTTCCGCCAGCGGCGCATCAATGTGCGCGGCGCCTTCTCGGTCTCCGACCGGGCCGCCGTCGCCGGAAAGCACATTCTGCTCGTCGACGACATCTTGACCACCGGCGCCACGGCCCGCGCTGCCGCGCAAGCGCTGGTTCAGGCGGGAGCGGCTTCCGTGTGGGTGGCCACACTGGCCAGGGCCCGCCGGACAAACGACTTCAGCCGCGGCTCTTATAACCGCTTCAATGAAGTGGAGGACAACCAAGTTTTGGCCGGCCCGCCGCGGCAGGAGCTGGCGGCTCGCCGCGGCGAGCAAGAAGCATTCACTTATTCATTGCACGACCAACCATCTTTTTAACGAGGGAAAAAGAGATGTCGCTGGGAAAAGCCATGATTCATGCCCGCAAGCAAAAGTCCATCGCCAAGGCCGCGGCGCTGGCCGGCGACCACGCGGCCGGATATTACAACGTTCAGGCCAGCCACATCCTGCAGATGCCCGTTCTGGTGCTCAACGCCTCCTATGAGCCCATCAATATCTGCGGCGCGCGCCGCGCCCTGGTGCTGGTGCTCAAGGGCATCGCGCGCACCGAGGAAGAGCACGGCCTCATCCTTCATGCCCAGCGCAGGCACATCGCCATGCCCTCGGTCATCCGCCTGCTGGAATACCGCCGCATCCCTTACCAAACCCGCGCCCTCTCGCGCAAGAACATCCTGCTGCGCGACCGCAACACCTGCCAGTACTGCGGCGATGTGCTGCCCTCCAGCGACCTTACTTTGGACCACGTGGTTCCCCGCTCCCGAGGCGGCAACTCCACGTGGGAAAATCTGGTGGCCTGCTGCCACCCCTGCAACCGCCATAAGGGCAACCGGATTCTCAGCGAGATTGACGACATGATCCTGCTGCGCGAGCCACGCCCCTTCTCGCTCCACACCAGCCGCCAGATCATGCGTATGCTTGGCCGGGCGGACGACCGGTGGCGGAAGTATCTTTTCTATTGAGGGAGTAGGGAATAGGGAATAACGACCAGCCTGAAGTCGGGCAGGCCATTCAATGGGAAAGCCGGCTTCTTCCACAGGGGGAAGACTACATGTCTCAAAAGAAGAGGTTATGTCTTGCCGAAGGGCGGGAACGCTTGAGCCTACCTTTCTCTGTGCGCGTGTGCCATTTGCTTCTGCTGCTCCTCCTGGCGATAGGGAGCGGGCGGGGGCAAACAAACATTTTGGATGCAACGGCCGGAGAGGGCTGGAAGCTGGATACTGCGGAGCGGCAACGTGTTATTGAGGTCGCAATCGCGAATCTTAGGCAGTACTACTTTGATCGGGACGTTGCGCAGAAGACAGCGGACGCGCTGCTGGCGCATGAGAGAAGCGGCGATGACAACGCGGTGACGGAAGGTGCGGCCTTTGCCGATCTGCTGACCAGGCAGATGAGGGACGCGAGCCACGACATGCACCTCGTCATGGCATACAGCCAGGACCGTTTGCCAGAGCACCCACCGGAACCAACGCCTGAGAGTCTTGCTCGTTATCGGAAGGCAATGGAAGAGGAAAACTGCATGTTCAGGAAGGTCGAAATCCTGCCGCACAATATCGGGTATCTGAAGCTCGATTTCTTCCCGGACACCTCTGTTTGCCAGTCAACGGCTGCGGCTGCGATGGCTTCTTTGAACCACGCGGACGCCATCATCTTCGATTTGCGGGACAACAACGGCGGCTCTCAGAACATGGTCATGCTCATTGCCGCCTACCTCTTCGATCATCTGGAGTACATGTACAGCCCCAGGGAAGCTCCAACCGAGGAGTCCTGGACGCGATCGCCTGTTCCAGGAAACAGGCTGGCGGACAAGCCGGTCTATGTGCTGACCTCGGCTTCTACCTGGTCCGGCGCGGAGCAGTTTAGCTACGACCTGAAGATGCTGAAACGCGCCACGTTGGTGGGGGAGACAACGCGGGGCGGGACCCATGCGGGTGTATTTCATCGTATCGACGATCACTTTGGCATGGGCATTCCCGAGGCGAAGGCAATCAATCCCTTCGGAAAGGCTGACTGGGAAGGCGTAGGCGTGGAGCCGGATGTGAAGGTGAAGGCCGCGGACGCGTTGGAGACAGCAGAAAAACTGGCAGAGAGCAGGCTGCAGTCGAAGTGCCAACCTGATAACTGGCTCCGAGGAAGTTAGCAAGATGCTCGTCGCCATCATGAAGAAGCTGCGGTAATGAAGTGCCGCTTTTCTGTTCCCTACTCCCTATTTTTTCGGCTGCGCGTCCGGCTGGTTCTGCGGTTTCGTAATGTCCTGCCCCTCATAGATGATCTTGCTGGTTGATCCAAACTGCTTGTAATCGGAGTACTTGACGATGTCCCGGATGTGAACGTCCTGGGCCATGTAACCGCTGCCGCCGCTGAAATGCAGGATGCCCTCGCCCTTGGTGTAGACCGGGAACCAGTAATGGCCGTCCACCTGCTGCCGCCAGGTCATGAAGGGCGGATGCAGGTCCTCCTGGCCTTTTTTGGTGTCATCGGGAACCATTCTGCCGTTGGTCACCACGATTTGCAGATCGGTCGAGTCCACCCAGATGCGGCCCAGCAGGTAGCGATGCTTCTTTTCGATGACTTTGGGGCTCACGTCGAAGACGTAGCAGTCCACCTCATCCACTTTCTGCCGTCCCACATACTTCACGTCGTACTGCCCGATCTCCTCGGCAGTAAGAACGAAGGGGTATCCCCGCTGGATGTCCTGCAGGTCGGAGGGCGACATCTGAACCCGCCGCAAGGAATTCTCCGGCGCGAAGACCACCTTTTCCGTCCGGTTGCCCGAGGGGTCGAAGATCACATCGTCCACCTCGTACCACTCGCCATCTACCTTGTTGTCGTCGTCCACGGTCTGTACGCGGGCGATGCGGCGATAGGTGTAGTGGTTCAGCGCGCGCTGGAACTCGCTCTCCTTGGCGGCAAACTGGCGGATAATCTCCTCCGGCGCCACGGCGGGCGCGGTGATGTCCATCCGTCCGAAGCCCGCGTCCAGCGCCATGGGCGTAAAGCTGTCCTTGCTTTGGGCCGCGGCGGCCAGGGCACAACCCGCGGCCACCAGCAACGCCATCCAGCAACGATTTCTCATTCTTTTCTCTTTCCCCGCCGCTCTTTAACTGGGTCTGGAGCCTACGGCAGATCGTACTCCGGGAATCCCGCACGCTCCTAAGATATTAGACGCATGCGCATAGCCGCCAGGTGGCTTCCGTCCACAACCCGGCCCTTCCGCGCCAGTTCTCAGGCACAAGTCATGGAACTTCCGCGCGCGGAACGCGTAAAGTGCATTTGGACGTGTTGGGCCGGAGGTCGCGTGAAACTTGAAATAGAAGATGTGTCCAAGCAGTACCGTAGGGGTGTCCTGGCCCTGCGCAGCTTCAGTCTTGAACTGAAGCCGGGCGTGCTCGGCCTGCTGGGGCCCAATGGCGCGGGCAAGACCACGTTGATGAGCATCCTGGCAACCATTACCAAGGCCACCGAAGGCAGGGTTCTTTGGAACGGCGCCGATGTGGCCGCCAATCCGGACTCGCTTCGTTCCGTGCTCGGCTATCTGCCGCAGGACTTTGGAGTCTATCCAAACCTGAACGCGGTGGAGTTCCTCCAGTACCTGGCCGCCGTAAAGGGTCTCGATGCCTCAACCTCGGCGCGGCGCATCGAGGAACTGCTGGAACTGGTAAACCTGACCGAGGTTCGCAAGCGCCCGTTGGGCGGCTACTCCGGCGGCATGAAGCAGCGGGTCGGCATTGCACAGGCACTGCTCAACGATCCGCAATTGCTCATCGTGGACGAACCCACGGCCGGCCTGGACCCTGAAGAGCGCGTGCGCTTTCGCAATCTGCTCTCCGACCTTTCGGGTGAGCGCATCGTCATCCTCTCGACGCATATCGTCTCCGACGTGGAAGCCACCGCAACCGATATTGCGCTCATCGCGAAGGGCTCGCTGGTGGCCCATGCAACGCCCGAGGCGCTGTTGCTACAGGTGGAAGGCAAAGTGTGGGAGTGGGTGGTTCCAAGCGCCGATCTGACCCAGGCCAAGCAGCAGTTCCTCATCAGCAGCACCACCCGCCGCAGCGATGGCGTGCACGCGCGCGTGTTGGGCGAAGATCCGCCGCTGGGCGCCTCACTCGCCTCGCCCAATCTTGAGGACGCCTATCTTTACTGCCTCTCTCAGCATCGCGCCGGAGCCACAGCATGACCCGCGCTCTCTACCACCTGGTACGCGCCGACTTTCTCGAGCGCGTGCGCCGATACAGCTTTCTGCTCACGCTGGGCTTCTCAGTCTATCTGGGCTATGCGGTCTACTCCGGACAGGTGACCCTGCAACTGGACAAGTATCGCGGCGTGGATAACTCGGCCTGGCTGGGCTCGGTCGTCGGCATGGTCGGCTCCGTCTGGCTCTCGCTGGTGGGCTTCTACATCGTCAAGAACGCCATCCAGCGCGACCGCCAGACTCGCGTCGGCCAGATTCTGGCTACCACACCCATCAGCAAGGGCTTCTACACGCTCAGCAAGACGCTCAGCAACTTTGCGGTTCTGGCCGCGATGGTGCTGGTGCTGGCGCTCGCGGCGGTGATCATCGATCTGTCGCATTCCGGTGCTGCGCACACGGATCTCTTTGCGCTTCTTGTTCCGGTGCTTATCTTCGGACTCAGCTCTGTGGCCGTGACGGCGGCGCTGGCCGTGCTGTTTGAGAGCCTGCCCATGTTGCGAGGCGGCGCCGGCAACGTCTTCTACTTCTTCTTCTGGACGGCTCTGATCGCCTCCGGCGCGATTGCCATGGAGAACAGCAAGTCGAGCGCGGCCGCGCATCCATTCGCGGATTACACCGGCCTGGTTACCATGCTGACCCAGATGCAGGCCCAGCTCCATGGCCTCGATCCGCAATACAACGGCAATGCTTCGTTCACTGTCGGCGGCCTAAACCCGACGACGAAGACGTTTCTCTGGACCGGCATTCAGTGGAGCAGGGAGCTGCTTCTGAGCCGCGCCGTGTTGCTTGGATTTGCCCTCGTTCTGGCCCTGCTGGCGGCTGTTTTCTTCGACCGCTTCGACCCGGCGCGAACCGGATGGCCGAGCGCGAAGAGCGCAAAGCCCACAAAGAAGCTCAAAGCCGGCCGGACCGCTTCCAATGGGATCGCAGAACAAAACGGCCACGATCTGCCTCAGGGGCAACAAGCCGTACCGACTCTTACGCCGTTGTTGCGCGCGGAATCGAACTCCGGATGGGGCGCCGCTGTTCATACGCGTTTTTTTTCGCTTGTCGCCGCCGAGCTGCGCCTCCAACTCCTCGGCCACAGGTGGTGGTGGTATGCGATTGCGGCAGGGTTGTTCATCGGCTGCCTGGCCTCGCCGCTTGAAGTTGCGCGCTCCGGCGTCATCGTCTTTGCGTGGCTTTGGCCGGTGCTCATCTGGTCGCAGATGGGCACGCGCGAGGAGCAATTCTCCACCGGCTCGCTTGTCTTCTCGGCCCCACGAGCCGTGCCGCGCCAGTTGCTGGCCCTGTTCGTTGCGGGCGTGCTGGTAGCCGCGCTCACCGGCGGCGGCCTCGCGCTGCGCCTGATCATTGCCGGCGACTTTGCTGGTCTCGCCGAGTGGGCCGCAGGAGCGCTCTTCATCCCCGCACTGGCTCTTGCGCTCGGCGTCACCACAGGCAGCCGCAAATTCTTTGAGGCTCTCTATACTGCGTGGTGGTATGTCGGCCCAGTTCACCACATTCGCTCGGCCGACTTCATGGGCACTACGGCACAATCCAGCACGCCCGCCGTCTATCTGGCCGCCGCCGCTCTGCTGGTGGCGGCCGCCTACGCCTGGCGGAGGGTGCGGCTGGCCTACGCGTGACGGACTCGGTTCCGCTCAGGCCTGGTCAATGAGTTGCTTTGAAGGTTCGTACGCAACCTTCCATTCGGCGGAGCACCCCAAGACACCACATCTTGCGCATCGTTCGCCAAGGTAGAGCCAGCGCACTTCGCCATCTTCGTATAAAGAGAATCCAACTCCCACATTAGCCAGCCTGGAGCCGCATTCAACGCAGTTCCATTCCTCGGGCTGCGGATCGGGATAATACTCTTCGCTGTCGCAGATGAAATGGGCTTCTGAGCAAGATGAGCAAACCCGCTTTGCGGTCCCTTCCTCATCGTCGGCCCACAAACTAAACTCGATACCCCCGCATTTGCATTTTGCAAGTCGAAATTCATTTATCGCATATCCGTCCGCGGAAAACGCCTCAAGATATTCTTTCAGGTCTTGCGGTTGGCTTCCGACCCACCACTTCCCAGTCTTATTGATCGCCATTGTTCCTCTCCTTCGTGCGTGGCCCGGAACCTCATCCACGAGAATACAACGACTGCCGTTTAGCGCCGCCATTCAAGAATCCGTAGAATAGCCTTGGATGGCATTTACCGAACAATACGATGTCGCCGTAGTGGGCGCCGGTCACGCCGGATGCGAGGCGGCGATGGCGGCGGCGCGGATGGGGTTGAAGACCGCGCTCATCACCATGAACCTGGACCTGATTGCGCAGATGAGCTGCAATCCGGCCATCGGCGGTGTGGCCAAGGGGCATCTGGTGCGCGAAGTGGATGCGCTGGGCGGCGTGATGGGCGAGGTAGCCGATGCCGTGGGCATTCAGTTTCGCCTGCTCAACTCGTCGCGCGGCCCCGCCGTGTGGAGTCCGCGGGCGCAGTGCGACAAGCAGCTCTATCGCGTCAAAATGCGCGAGGTGCTGGAGTCGCAGCCCGGCCTGCACATCCGCCAGGCCGAGGTGGTGGACCTGATCGTCGAGGAGGGACCAGGGACTGAGGGACTGAACGAGATGGTTGAGCTTCCTCGTCCCACGCGTCCGCAAAGGCGAGTATTGGGGCTGAAGCTGCGCGACGGCCGCAAGCTGCTGGCCGGGGCCACCATCATCACGACCGGCACGTTTCTGAACGGGCTGATTCACTGCGGCGAGGAGCGCTATCCGGCCGGGCGCAGCGGCGAGCCGGCCAGCGTGCTGCTGGGCGAGGCTCTGCGCGCGCTTGGGCTGCGGACGTGCAGGCTCAAAACAGGGACGCCGCCGCGTCTGGACGGCCGAACCATCCGCTGGGAAGCCTTCGAGGAGCAGCCGGGCGACGCGGACCCCACGCCCTTCAGCTTCCGGACTAATAAAATCGTCCAGCCGCAGGTGAGCTGCCACATCGCTTTCACCACCCCGGAGACGCTGCGCATCATCCGCGAGAATGTGCACCGTTCGGCCATGTATTCCGGGCAGATTCAGGGCATCGGCCCGCGCTATTGCCCCTCCATTGAAGCCAAGATCGTCACATTCCCCGACAAGACGCAGCACCAGTTCTTCCTGGAGCCCGAGGGGCTGAACACCCACGAGGTCTACGTCAACGGCATGTCCACCTCGCTGCCCATGGAGGTGCAGTGGCAGATCGTGCGCTCGATCCCCGGGTTAGACCAGGCGGAGATGCTGCGCCCCGGCTACGCCATCGAGTACGACAGCGTGGACGCGACCGAGCTGGACCGCACGCTGCGCGTGAAGAGCATGGAGGGCCTCTACCTGGCCGGCCAGATCAACGGGACCAGCGGCTACGAGGAAGCGGCCTGCCAGGGCATCATGGCCGGAATCAACGCAGCCCTGTGGCTCAAGGGCGAGCCGCCCTTCACCATGGACCGCAGCGAAGGGTACACCGGCATCCTGATCGACGACTTGATTTCGAAGGGAACGAATGAGCCCTACCGCATGTTCACTTCGCGGGCCGAGTTCCGGCTGCACCTGCGCATTGACAACGCCGACCGGCGGCTGACCCCGCACGGCCGCCGACTGGGGCTGATCGGCGACGAAACCTGGGCCGAGTACGAGCAAAAGCAGGCGAGGATGGACGCGCTCAGCCGCTTGCTGACCATGGGTAAAGTGGATGCGGAGCGCCTGGCCGCCGCGGGATTCGGCGAGCTGACGGCGACCGCCGGCCTGACCTGGGCGCAACTGCTCAAGCGGCCCGAGGTGACCATCGAGGCGGTGCTCGGCGCTCTGCGCGAAAGCCTCGCCGAAGAGCCGCTGCTCGCAGAAATGTCTGGCCTGCTGACAGGACAAGATCAAAACCAGGACGCGAGAGCCGGGACGGCCGTCCTGCGCGCCATCCTGCGCAACGAAGCCCGCGCCGTGGAGACCGAGATTAAGTTCGCCGGCTACCTGGAGCAGCAAAAAAAATCCATCGCCAAGCTCAAGGCCGCCGAATCGCACGCGATTCCGGAGTGGATCGAGTACAGCGCCATCAGCGGGCTTTCGCGGGAGATGCGCGAGAAGCTGGAGCGGGTGCGCCCCGGCACCATCGGCCAAGCCAGCCGCATTCCCGGCGTGACCCCGGCCGCGCTCAGCCTGGTGCATGTGTCCATCCGGCTGCAGGGCGCCCGGCGGCAGGCGGGGTAACAAGTCAACGGGATGCCAATCCGCTGACGAATCGACCCGGGCCGATTCCCTTTCTATCTCTCTGCCAGTGGACCGCTATCCACATCATGCACGAATCCGGAAGCAATCGATAAGAGCAGAAAAACCAACCCCACTCCGAGCAGGGACCAGCAGGTATGAAGCAGTTGTTGAGCGGCGCCCACCCCTGGAACGTACCCAAAAATCGCGATCTCCAGAGCGAAAAGGCTGAGCAGCACAAAACCGCCCAGAAGCCATGGCCATGGTCTTCCGAGCATCCCGCGCGTTCGTTCAGGGATCACGGACTTCAACCAGGTCAAGGGCTTGTTGATGCGGGTTGAAACCGCCCAGGCCAAGGTAAAGTAGACGACCTGCGCGATGCCGCCTCCCACCAGAAACAGCACGATGAAGAGAAGAAGAAAGATTGAGCTGGCGTGCTTCTTATGGAGATAGCCGATTGACCAGACGGCAATCAACAGGCTGACGGAAATGGCGGCGATTCCGGAGAGCAGGAAGTTGGGAACCAAGGTAAACGCAAGTTCGTTTCCATAGGTCCACATCTGGTTGTGTGGCCCGATGGCAGAAATGAAGAGCCCAGGAGTCGGCGTATTCCCTTGCAGCGTCTCGAAGAATCCATGATCCATGCCGCTGAACGCAAAGAGGATGCCGATGGCCGCTACGATCAACCGGGTAGCATTCACCTGGCGCTGGAAGAGGCCGCGGTTTGACTCTGAATCACGATGAATCACATTGCTCCCCCTGGATTCAGTTTCCTTTACGCAACCGAAGCCGGAATTGTTCTTGAGCAGGTGGGCAGCGCCGCCGCTCTACGGATTGCTTTTGGTGAACAGGGGAATGTGGAAGGGAAGCTCGGCATTGGACTGCTTTTTGGGTTTGGCGTTCGAGTCCTCGCGCAGCACGGTGCGTTGCGAGTTGATGCACAGCCAGCCGCCGCGCGCGTGCTCGAAGACGTGCGTGAAAACGCCTTTTTCATCCACCTGGGCCGTATTGACCTTGTGGTGCAACACATACGTGCCGTTGGCTACGGCGATGTCACCCAGCATCCGCACCGTGATCACCCGCTGATCCAGATGGATGGTCTTGTCCTCGCCGGTAATCACCGTGGCCACCTGCTGGTTGCGGGTGGTAATGTCGCCTGTGGCGGAAATGTCCACAAATAAAGGAGATAACACCAGCTCCAGGCCGTACTGATCGCGCTGGTTCACGGCGTTGGACCAGGAGTCCTCAATCTTCTGGAACTCCCGAATCTCCGGGCTTTCAGCGGACGTGACGCCAGGCTGGGCCGAAACCGGAACTGGAGCCGGACTCTGGCCCCCAGCAGCGCAGCAACTGAGAAGAAGAGCAGAAAAACAAGCCACAAAACGGTTCATACGCACCATGAACTCCACGACAGTTGTCAGTTTTCAGTTGTCAGTCGTCAGTTTGTCAGTTTCAAAACCGTCCAGACCTGGCGCTAACCACTGAAAACTGATCACTGACTACTGTGATGATAGCTCTTGGACTCGGTAAACAGGCCAGACGGGAGCGTAAAAAATGGACCCAACTCCACCTAGGGCAGCGCTTGCAGCCGCTCCGGCTCGTGGAGCGTGACCAGAGACTCTTCGATGGAGATCCAACCGTCCTTGCGGAACTGGCCGAGAGTGCGGGTGACGGTTTCGCGGGTGGTGCAGGCCATGGAGGCCATCTCCTCGTGGGTGAGCAGCAGCGGGAAGCGGTAGCCGCCATCGTCCAGGTGTTCGCCGATCTGATGAGCCAGTTCCAGCAGCAGCCGTCCCAGGCGGGCGGCCACGGTCTCAGCCAGCGCAATGCGGCAGGCATCTTGCAGCGCGAAGCGGTACTCCTGGCAGATGCACTGGACGGCGCGCATCTGGGCCTCCTTGTGGCTGCGCAGGAAGGTGAGGAACCGGTCGCGCTCGACGGGGCGGAGTTGGGCGCTGGTCAATGACTCGGCGGAGACTTCATAGACACCGTGGGAGAGAACCGCGTACAGGCCCAGCATGGAGCCGGGTCCGGCCACGCGGACGATCATTTGACGATCATCGGTCCGGCCCGCGGTCAGCTTGAGATAGCCGCTGCAGATTAAATAAAGGCAGCGGGCATCCTCGCCCTGACTGAACAGCGCAGCTTGCGCGGGCAGCGAGATGGTGCTGGTGACCAGCTCAAGATCGGCCAGAACCGCACTGCCCAGTGAGCAGAACCAGCCGGGGCGGCGATTGGCGCAGGCCGCGCATCCCACCGGAGCCTGCCGGGTAAGGTGCTTTTGCCGCGCTTGCGCTGTTACCGTAATCTGTGTGTCCGCCATGTCTTGCCCCTTCCGGCGCCGATCGAGCACCTTCGCCTCTGCCGCTTTCTTCGCCCTGCATGCCGTCGCAAGGGCTCTCTCTGAGGGCAAAATACTCTGGGCCTCCTGAAAAGAGGCTCTTGCTTGAGGCAAGTTTGCCGGAGAGGCCGTCGCTGAGGATGTGATGGACCTCACGTCTATGCGGGCCTTCGACGGGCGCAAGCTCTTCCCAGACGGGAACAAGGCAGATCGCCCAATTTGCACTAAACCGGCCCCGGCCGCGGCTCTCGGTTGAGCGGCAAGGAGATTTTGAGCGGCCTGCAGGCGGAGAGCGCCTCAGTTTGCCGCCAGTCCCGGTCCCATCCGGTGGAAATGTTCTGTTTTGCACAGTCGGAATGCCACATTCATGCTGTTCTGCTGTAAGCGGCGTTCCCCTTCTTCTGGCGACTCCGGGCGCAAAGGGGGAGGGATTGCGCCCCGGAGTTGTGGATTGTCCCTGGCAGGCTTAAGTTCGCTCTAAAGCCAGTAATTCATATCACTTTAGGGCAAGAAATCCAGGTCTGGAATTGGCCTCTCAACAATATGTGACGAACGTCACAATTTGGTGTACAAATGAGAACGTAGGATGCAGCATATGAAGTGATGCTCCGCACAGAGAGCACCTTCCACAACTGCGTGGCCGGCACTCCAGCCGCCGAACTGGCCTTCCCCTGAGGAGACTTTGCCGTTCTGAAACGCTGGAGGCCGGCACCGTTGTATGCGAAAGTGGTTAGGAGAGCACCAAAGGCGGTATTCGATGCATAGAGACGGGCCTGTAACGCGATTGCCGATCGGTGCGGCTCCGGACAGTTGGCCGGGACTGCGAGTTTGTACGATGTTGATGCTGGGCGCAGCTCTGCTGTGCGTTCCCGTGCTGGCGGCTCAGGCGCCCAAAGCCGGGCCAGGCGACCAGCCGGCTGCCGCCCAGGCCAAGGAAGCCGCACCTTCTGACTTTGTGGGCGCGGATATTTGCGCTACCTGCCATGAAGAGGTAGCCAAGGGGTTCGCCAACAATCCGCACGCCAAGATGGTGCTGATGCACGGCGATGCCGGGGCCACCTGCGAGAATTGCCATGGCGCGGGCAAAGCGCACGTTGAGGGCGGCGGGGACATCACCAAGATCTTCGCTCCGGCCAAGGCCACAGCCAAGGAAGTGGACGAGAGGTGCCTGGGCTGCCACGCGGGAGCGCATCCCAACTTCGATCGCTCTCCTCACGCCAAGGCCGGCGTCGGCTGCACGAGCTGCCACAGCATCCACGCTAAAGGCGACAGGGAAGACCTGCTCAAGGCTGCTCAGCCCACGCTCTGCTATCAGTGCCACAGCGACGCGAAGCCTGCGTTCGATATGCCGTTCCACCACCGGGTGAACGAAGGTCTGGTCAAGTGCAGCGACTGTCACGACGTTCACGGCACCTTCGGGAACAACAACCTGAGGTCCACGGCCGATCAGAATGCAATCTGCACCAAGTGCCATACGGAGACGCGCGGGCCTTTCGTCTACGAACACGCCGCGGTGAAGGCGGAGGGGTGCCTGGCGTGCCACACTCCGCACGGTTCACAGAACGCCCGGCTGCTGAACATGCCGAACATCAATACGTTGTGCAACCAGTGCCATAGCCCGGTCTCTGCCGGCACGGTTCACGGGATGAGCGCAGGATCGTCGGAGATAACGCCGTGCATCAGCTGCCACACCTATATCCATGGGTCCAACATCAATGCAGCGTTTCTGAGGTAGGAGTCATGGGCCGGGCCGGGCCCTCCAGACCCATCGGACGGCGCGGCCCGGCTCCCGTACCAACCTGGCACGCGAGTTCAAGGTTTCGATGTCAGCAACCATGTTTTTCACGTGAGGCTTCGCATGAAGAAGATAGGCTGGTTATCCCGGTTGTCTGATCAACGGCCATCTCCCGCAATGATCCGGCGCATCGCCGGGGGAATTGGAGTCTCTCTATTACTGATGGCGACGGGCATCGCTGCCGCCCAAAAGCCGGCGCCGGAGGCACAGCCGGGTGTTCCAGAGGGGTATACGGTCCATCAGACCGCGGATCTGGGCGGGCACATAGCCAGCATCTCGGGCAGCGGGGCCATGTACGATACGCTGGTCAACATTCAGTCCGGGCCACGCGTGCTAGGCGAGACCTTTGAGATGCGTGCGCTTCCGGGCAAAAAAGATACCCTTTTCGATTTCCTCAGGGCCGTCAGCAGCGGCTTCGGCGGCGACCCGAACAACTTCGCCAAGCTGGACTTCTCCAAGGGCAAGATATACGAGTTCTCGGGAATGTTCCGCCGCGACCGCCAGTACTTCGACTACGACCTGCTGGGCAACCCGAATATCCCCGGGGGACAGTCGATTCCCATCGGACCCTCCAGCGCGCCAACCGGCTCGCTTGCGTGGCCGCAGGTTGAAAAATCGCCGGTGATGTTCAACACGGTGCGCCGCATGACGGACACCAACCTCACGATCTTTCCGATATCGAAGGTGACGTTCCGGGTGGGGTACTCGCAGAATATCTTCCAGGGGCCGACCCTGAGCCCAAGTGGTTATCAATTCGCCAAGTACAATGCCGTGCTCCAGGAGTATCAGCGCAACAGCAGCGACGATTTCACGGGGGAAATCGACTGGAAGCCCGTGCGGGACACCAGGCTGACCTTTGAAGAGGAAGTCAACCACTACAAGGCGGACTCCTACTTTACCATGGCCCCCGGCGACTTCAACGTCCAGGAGGCGGACGGAACACCGGCGGCCCTTGACGACTTCGACAGCCGGACGCCCTACCCCAGCAGCGCCTGCAATGCAAACAGCATAGGCACCACTCCCATGCTCTCGGCGCCGCAAACCCCCGGCGGCCTGCCGGTCATCAACGCGGCATGCGCCGTGGTTACCAACTATCTGCGCTCGCAGCCGACCCGCATTCTCTATCCCACGGAGATCCTCCGGCTGCAAAGCTCCAGCATCAAGAACGTCTCGATGAACGGCGATTTCCGTTACACCAACGCGAATATGAACCTGCCCGACTACTATGACAGCTACCAGGGTCTGAATGGGACAACTCGCTCGCTTACGTATACGGCCATGGCGAAGGCACACCGTGCGGTGGTCTCTGCCGACTACGGCATCGTCTGGCAGGCTTTGAAGACTGTCAGTCTCTCCGACCAGGTGGACTTCTCCAGCGTCCACCAACCGGGTACCACCACCATGACGAGTGTGACCACTCTGTCGACACCCGCTACTGCGGGAAATGAAACCATCAACTACGCAGGCGGGTTGATCACTACCAACGCCGCCGCCGGCGCTTCGACGTTTGCAGGCAGCGGCGCCGTCGGCGCCCAAGTGCTGGGCTACTTTGGCCAGAACTTCCTGACCAATAACCTGACGGGGAGCTGGGATGCCTCGTCTCGCGCTACGCTCTCGCTCACCTATCGCCATGTCACGCACACCATCGCTCAGGGCATTCCTCATAACACTCCATTAGCCGTGGGCGCGACGGCAAACGGAACAGTCACCATTAACGAAGATGGTGGAATCTTCAACGCCGCCCTGCGCCCCACTACCAATTGGAATATCAATGGCACGGTCGAGGTGCTCTACGCCGACAACGCATTCACCCCGGTCGGCCCGCGGCAAACGAAGCACTACAGATTACATACCATGTACAGGCCAAAGCCCTGGGCGACGGTAACGGGCGCCTATAACGACCTGGAACGGCATAACAATACCAACAACAACCAGAGCGCCGTCGCCGCGGGCGATGACCCGTACGAGGGCCCGATCGATCATGTTGATCACAGCCGGGTTGCGAGCCTGGGCGCGGTGCTGTCGCCGAATGAGCACTATGGGATCGATTTCAATTACTCCTATAGCGATGTGTATGCTGCGACCAATATCTGCTACGACAACGGCGCCACGAGCACTTTGCCCGGCACTGCATCGACCAACAGCAGCGGGGGGCCGAATGTATGCCCTGGCGTGTACACCAGGGGGTCGACGACCCAGCTCGCCGACTGGTTTGCCAGGGACTTTATGGATGCCCCTACGCAGTACGCATCTGTGGCCCTCACGACATCTCCCCTCAAGACCGTCCACGCCAATCTTGGCTATCGCATCAGCGCAGTGAGCGGCAAACAGTTTTTCAACGATGCGCGATCGGTCAACGGCTCGCTCGACTCGAAGTATCAGTCACCCTTTGTGAATGTTGCATGGACGGTCCATCCTGGATGGATTTGGAAAGCGGAATACAATTACTACGGCTACGGCGAGGGCGGTCCTTCCGGCCCGCCGTTCTGCAGCACTTCAACGTCTACGACATCAGCGGTTGTTCCTTGCACCTCTCTACCCCAACCGACCGGTCTAACCGAATCGCCTGCCGGCCTGACCGCACCCCGGAACTTTCATGCGAATAACGTGACCA
>Ga0209039_10000142_pt1 | contig 64861 bp, 58 predicted proteins | sample BogFormECP12_OM1_FD_188238 | JGI IMG/M metagenome (GOLD analysis project Ga0209039, IMG submission 188238) | Bog forest soil microbial communities from Calvert Island, British Columbia, Canada - ECP12_OM1 (SPAdes) (version 2) | ecosystem: Environmental > Aquatic > Freshwater > Wetlands > Bog ...
AGCCGCATGGCGGAGAGCGAGGTGACGCTCTTCCCGCAGCCCGACTCGCCCACCAGGCCGTAGACCTCGCCGGGATACACCTCGAAATCGATCCCGTCCACAGCCTTGACCACGCCGTCCTCGGTGAAGAAATAGGTCTTCAGATTTTTCACTTCGAGCAAAGGTTGGGTTTTATCAGCCACAGGTTTTCTCCGTGCAGAGTATATCCATGAAATAATATCACAACTTACCGGAAATGGAATCACCCCTGCGAGCCGAAACGGTCCTGCCCGGCGATCCGGAACTTGCTGCAAAAAATCCAATCCCCGCTTTCATCCGGGGAACCACCTGAAAACGGGGATCAGAGACCATGGAAAAGGAAGGAGCCCGAAAGGCTCATGTTTTATTTTTTAGCCCGGGTTTCCCGGACGAAGGAGCTCGCCCCGAGTATCCCTAAAAAGAGGCCCACGATCGAGGCGCCGTAGGAAAAGAAATTCAGCAGGAAGGTGGACTGCAGCACCTGCAAGACCATCAGGATCGGTAGGACTGCCCCGGCGAGCACCAGCACGAAGCCGAGCAGGATCATCTCGACCGGGCGCAGGGGTCTCATTTCTCGAACAGCCAGCATTTCACCAGGTGGCCGGGCTCCGGCTCGAAATCGGGCGGTTCCTTGACGTCACAGGTCCCCGGGATCATCTTCGAACAGCGCGGGTGGAAGCGGCAGCCGGCCGGCGGCTTGACAAGTGAAGGCGGCTCGCCCGGCGGCACTTCCTTGAAGGTCTTGGCATTGGCCGCGTCCGGGACCGAGGTCCCCGCCAGCAGGGCCAGGGTGTAGGGATGGCCGGGGTTATAGAGCAGCCGCTCCACCTTGGCCTGCTCCACCAGCTGCCCGGCATACATCACGAAGATGCGCTCCGAGAAATAACTGACCGTCGACAGGTCGTGGGTGATATAGATCACCGACAGGTGGTGGGTCTCCTGCAAGCCGCGCAGCAGCTTCAGGATCTCCACCCGCACGCTCGCATCCAGCATCGAGACCGGCTCGTCCGCCACCAGGAGCCTGGGTCCCATGATCATCGCCCGGGCGATCACCACCCGCTGCTGCTGGCCGCCCGAGAGCATGTGCGGGTACTTGCCCAGGAAATCCTCCATCGGGAACATCTTGACCTCTTCCATGGAATTGCGGGTGCGCTGCAGCCTCTCCTCCCGGCTGGTGACCCCCCCCACGATCAACGGCTCTTCCAGGATCTTCTGCACCGTCATGAACGGCGCCAGCGCACCGAAGGGGTCCTGCTGCACATAGCCTACATGCGAGTGGTACCACTTCATCCCCTTGGTGTCCAACCCGCTCAGGTCCCTGCCGTCGAACACCACCTTCCCCTTGGTCGGCCGGTACAGCCCCAGGATGGTCTTCATCAGGCTGGACTTCCCGCAGCCCGACTCTCCCACGATCGCGATGGCCTCGCCGCGTTCTAGGTCGAAGCTCACCCCGTCCACTGCCCGCACATATCCGGCCCGCCCGAAGCCGAAGCGCCTGAGCTCGAACCAGACGTGCAGGTCCTGGATCGAGAGCTGGGCCCCCGCTGGCCCGGCCGGGTTCATCTCCACCACGTCATTCTTTACGTTTGCTTCAACGGGCATACCGCGCTCCTGTCATCCCTAGTGATATAACCAGCACTTGACCGTCCGCCCGTCCTTGCGGGTCACAGGGGGATCCTCAACACACTTGTCGTAGCGCCGCGGGCACCGCTCCGCAAAGCGGCAGCCGGTCGGCAGGTTCACCAGGCTGGGCGGCTGCCCGACGATGAACTCCAGGTCCTTCTTGCCGCGCAGGCGCGGTACGCTCGCCATCAGCTTCTGCGAGTAGGGGTGCAAGGGAGCCGTGAAGAAACGGTCCGCATCCCCCGTCTCCACGATCTGTCCCGCGTACATCACCGCCACCTCGTCCGCCAGTTCGCTCGAGGTGGCGATATCGTGGGTGATCAGGATGAAGCTCGTCCCCAGTTCCGTCTTGATGCGCTTGAGCACATTGAAGATGTTGGCCTGGGTCAGGACGTCCAGGGCCGAGGTCGGCTCGTCCAGGATGATCAGGTTCGGGGAGGTGACGAGGGCCATGGCAATCGCCACCCGCTGTCGCATGCCCCCGGACAGCTCGAACGGGTACCGGCTCAGGAAGTCCTCCGGCACGCCGACCAGCTGGAACATCTTCTTCGCGGACTGCAGCGCCTGATCCTGCCTCATGCCCAGGTGGATCATGGCCGGTTCCGCCACCTGTTCCCCCACCCGGATGACCGGATTCAGGGCATTCATGGCCGCCTGGGGGACCATCGAGATCCCCACCCAGCGCACACCCAGGCGGAATTCCTCCTCGTCCAGCTTCATCACGTCCTTGCCTTCCAAATAGATCCGGCCCGAGTAGGCCTCGATGTTGCGTGGCAGCAGGCGCAGGATGGCCTTTGCCAGCGAGCTTTTCCCGCACCCCGATTCCCCCACCACCACCACAGCATGGTTGTAGTTGAGCTCAAAATTCACACCATCGACTGCCCGGACGGAACCCTTGGAGGTACGGAAATATAAAACCAGATCTTCCAGTTTTAAAAGGGGGTTTTCGGGCATGGCTTATTGACTTCTCAAGCGCGGGTTGAATACACGGTCCAGCGCATACCCGACCGCGGAAAAAGCCAGCCCGGTGGCCATCAGGAGGACGGAAGGCTCCAACACCCAGTAATACCATCCCTGGAAGAGAGCCCCGGCATTGTAGGAATCGTCGATCAGCTTTCCCCAGGTGGGCAGGGTTGGGTCGCCCAGTCCCAGCACCGCCAAAGAGGCCTCCAGGAAGACATAGCTGGGGATCAGGGTGATGAATTGGGGGATCAACAGCGGGATCAGGCGCGGAATCATGTACAGGAAGATGATGCGGAAGTTGCTGGCGCCGTAGGAGCGCCCGGCCTCGATATAGGCCGATTCCTTGATCTGCATGAAATTGGCACGGAAGGTCTTGACCCCGTTTCCGAAGATCGAGAGCAGGATCACGACCGAGAGCATCAAGAACAGGCTTCTCGAATAAAACGTACCCACCATGATCAGGATGGGCAAAAAGGGCAAGACCAGGTTGATCTCGGTGATGCGCTGGATGACCGTGTCCACCCAACCGCCGAACCAGGTGCTGATGGCGGCAATGATCAACTGCGCCAGCGAGGTCCCCACCGCCGCCAGCAGGCCGAATAAGAGCGCCACCGGCGTCCCCCACAGCAGGGCGAGGCCGATATCCCGGCGCAGATTGTCGGTGCCCGCCCAGCCGGCGAGATCCCCGTACAGGATGACTTCGGGGGTGTAGCTGGAACCTTTTTCGAAGACCACCCCCTGGATCTGCAACTGGTAGGTCCCCTTTTCCGGGGTCGGATCGTTGAATTTCGGTCCAGCAAACAGGCCGATCTGGGCCGCTGAGCCGTTCAAGCGGGTGGTTAATTTCGCGTCCTGGGACACCCGGTAGGCGGTTTGAGTCGCAATCGCGAAATTGGCCAGGCGGATCTTGCGCCCGTCCGGGGTGATCCACTCCAATCCGACGAACGGGGCTGCGGATTGGTAGGTCGATGTGAAATAAATGGCGAAATCGTTTTCATAGTAGCTGTAGGTGTACGGGATGTTAAACGTATAGTTAATGGTAGTCGAGCTTCCGGCCTGTGCCACCGTCTTGGTCACGCCAGGGCTTGAGGTCGTCAGGTCGATCGTCACAGGCAGCTTGTCCCTGCGGAACCAGTTGTACCAGATCGGGGCAGCCAGCTTCGGGTTCTTGTACCAGTCCTCTTCCATTCCCTTCCACAGCTCCACCGCCTTGGAATAGGGAATGGCGATCACCGTATAGATGGAGATCGCGACCAGGACCAATATGATGATCACGCCCGCCAGGGCGGTGGGATAGTGCAAGATTTCGCGAAATGCGTTTCGCAGATTCATACCTACGACCGACTCCCTTCCCCACCGATCTTGACACGCGGGTCAACCAGGGCATACACGATGTCCAGCAAAAAAACGGTGATCGCCAGGAGGTAGGCGAAGATCACCGTCTCCCCGACGATCACGGGGGTATCAAAAAAGCCGACCGCTTCATAAAGGGCGCGTCCCAGCCCCGGCCAGCTGAAGATTGTTTCAAAGATGGGCGCACCGGTCCATGTTGTGATCACCAAGAGGGCAAAGCTCGTAACAATCGTCGGCAGGGTGGGTCGCAGGATGTACTTGTTGTTGATATCCCGCGAGGGCAGCCCTTTGGCCTTGGCCATGTCGACGTAATCTTCGCTGGAATAGATCAAGAAAAAGGTGCGCCAGGAAAAAATGCTTAAAAAGATCGAGCTGATCGAATAGGCCGCCACCGGCAGGATCATGTGCTTGAGCAGACTTAGTGCGTACCCGATCGGGTCAGAGGGCGGAGGCGCATCCAGCATCCCGCCAAACGGCAGGATACGGAAGACCGCGGCAAATACCAGGATCAGGAAGATGCCGTAAAACCACCCCGGCGCCGAGGAGAGAGGGGTCAGCGCCACCGAGAGTTTATCGAAAAAGCTGCCGTAGGCCCGGGAAAGCATCAAGGCAAAGACCAGGGCCAGGAAGAAGAGGATCACATCGGATGTGCCGAAGAGCACCAGCGTGGCCGGGAGGCGCTCCAGGATGATGTTGCGGACCTCGCCCGAGCCGCTGTTCGAAACCATGTTCTGGGCGCGTCCCAGGTTCAGGGTCACGGCGTCCTTGAGGAAGTCAAAACTGCGCTGGATGAAGGGGCGGTCCATCCCCAGGCGGTGGGCCTCCAGGGCAATCTCGGTGTTGATCAATTGCTGACGAGCATCGATGGAAAGGTTGCGAGCCTGCGGGTTGTGCGCTACCTGCGCGTTGACCGTCTCGCGGATCTGGCTCATGCGGATCTGGTCGACATATCCCCCCATGTTGGCGATCAGGATGGTCAGGTACAGGCCGATCAACACAGTAATCCCCAAAGTCAAGATGCGGACGATGGTGTATCGTCCTACCCTTGATAGGGTGCTCACACTGGACCGTTTTTTCTTTTCTTCCTTAGGGGTTGCTTCGGGGACGGAGGCAGGAGTACTGATCTCAGCCATAGGCCGCACCGCCTTCTGAGGAAAGCATATAAAACTGCACCCGATAGGGGCGGGACTCTGCCCCTATCGGGTCATCCATCAATTCAGACGTTAAACTACTTGGTTACAACGAATTGATAGGTTGTAAAGGTCGGCATGCCGACTGCCTTCGACGACACCGCCACACTCAAGGAGGCGGCGCCAGCAGGCAGTTTCCCGGTCACGTCGGCGGTCAGGTCGATCGTGTAGGTGCCTTCCTGGGTCATCGTGGCGTTCCCACTGGCGGCCGCATTGCCATCGGAACCGAACACGGTGTAGGACACCTTGTCCAGGTCCGCGGACGGGTAGGGCGCGTTGTTGAAGGTCACGGTGACAGTAAAGGGAGCATCGGTGCCGGACGTTACCTGGGCCGGGCCATCGATGCTGGCGACCGCGATCTCAGGCTTCCCGAGGAAGGCGAACTGATCGGAGAGAGCCATGTAATCCGGGAAGCGGGTCAGGGTAAGCGAGCCAGCCGTCGTGTCGACCTTATCAACGAAGTAGGGGCCGGTGCCGAGCCACATGTTGTTGTGGGCCTTGTAGAAGGCCTGCAAGTTTTGATAGCGGGCTGTGGCATCCGCGGCGGTGATGAACTGGCCCAAGGTGGGGGCAAAGGGGATGTAGCCGGAAGCCGCATCCTGGTCCAAGTAGGTCGACTGAACCGCCAACGTCGGGCCGGAAATCAGGCTGGTCTCATCCACCTTCAGGCTGGAGGACTTATCCAAGGACATGGCCATCTTGCCGTCGGCCTCCGCCTGGATACCGGGGGTCAGGTTGTGCCAGGCGCCTGTCCCGTAGGTGTATGCATCGCCGTCCCCGTTGCCGCCGTAGGAAGGATACCAGCTCCAGATGGTGTTCTCAGCATCCAGGTTGTAGTTGTCCTCCCAGGTCGTGATGGTCAGCGGGTTGGTCGAGACGATCTTGACACCCTTGAACGTCGGGAGAAAGACGGACAACGTGGAATCGGCGTAACCCTTGTCATAGATCTTGCTGTCCGGCTTGCCAGGGTCAAAGGTCATGATCATCCCCATGACGAAGTCGGCCACAGACAGATTACTACCGTCATGCCATTTCTCGTTGAAGAGATCCGGCGGGTAGGTGACGGTCACTTGGACGTTGGCGGTCTGCTTGTAGGTGCTGTCGGCCGCGGCGCGGTCCTTGGCAGTGATGAAGGTCTGGGCCTTGGCATCCCAATCCGCCCAGGCATCATCCGGAACGGTGATGTTGTCCTGGAAGGTCAGATTGACCCAATCGAGAGACTTCGTGATCGGCAGACCGGTTTTGGCCACCACGTCCATCTTGGCGATCTCTTTGGGGATATTGAGACCGGTGTACGGGTTCGGAACAGCGCCGTGATCCTCGGTGAAGCTCTCGGCGGACTGATCATCCGTCCAGTTCGAGCCCTGAACCGGGTTCCAGGCCTGCACCATGATGCTGGCAGTGGCAACGCGCAGCGTGCCGCCGGTCTGACCGACAAAGCGGGCAGTGTACGGCATCACCGCGTTCGATAAACCGACAGCCAAGTCAGAAGCGGCCGTCACCTTGGCACTGTAGGGCATGAAGTCGGTTGGGTCGATCATCCACACGCCCCACCAGCTCTCCGTCATGGAGTCGTCCAGGGCGGTCTTGAACAGGGAGGCGCGCTGATCCATCGTGGTATAGGTGTGGTTCAGCAGGGCATCTTCAGCGGTCTTCAGCTCATCCGATGGCTGATATTTCAGGAAGACCGGGATGTTCTGGACCTCGCCGGAGTTGAACTCGGCGAAGTTGAGGCCCTCGTCGCGGACGATGGCGGTGTTGATCCAGCCAGCGGTGTAGTAGTTGAACTTGCAGGTCGTGGGATCGCCCTCCCAGATCGGGGCCGCATCCTTGCGGACCTTCTCCTGCTGGTCGACGGTGAAGCCCAGTTTTTCCAGCTGGGTGGCGAAGTACTCGCCGATCTGCTTGCGGATGGGATCATCCGAGCGGATCAAGCCGATGATGGTGACCGGCTTGCCATTGAACATCCACTTGCCGGACGTGGAGTCCATGGTGGCCTTCAGGGTGGGCATCTCGGCGTTCACCACCGCCTGGGCCTTTTCCAGGTTGTAGGCATACTTGGTGGCAATGGCGCCGAGCTCACCAGCGTTGCGGGCGGCATCCGGGAAGGCGCTATCCAGTCCGGTGTACGTCGGGACCGCCAGGCCACCGGCGATTTCCTGGGCGACATAGCTGCGGTCGACCGCCCAGTTCATGGCCTCGCGGATCTTCTCATCGGTGAACGGGTTCAGAATGCCGAGCGAGGTGCAGTCCACGGTGTTGAAAAGCAGCTGGTCGCTTGAGCCGAAGGTGTTGGAGTAGGTCAGGCTCTTGTCGCCCTGGACCGTCTTGTATACATTCGGGTCGCCGATCGTCGCCGGGTACATATCAACCGCACCCGCCTGGAGTTGAGCCACGGCGGAGGGTGCATCGGCGATTGCGGTGATAACCACCGAGTCCAACCAACCACCCGTGTGCGGTGCCGCGGTGGGCGCGGCGGTGGCTGTTGCCGCCGGCGCAGATGTGGCTGTCGCGACCGGCGCTGCAGTGGGAGTGGTAGCTGGTGCGCAGGCGGTTGCCAGCAGGGCGATCGCCATTAACACACTAAAAACCATGATCAAGCGATTACGTGACATAGTCTTTCTCCTCCAAACTAGGGTTGAACGGATCAGGGTGAAAGGACGTTTAAACGTGAAAATAGAGGTCAGCTGACGGGAACCACCTCCTTTGTAATCAGGGATACGTAAATTTCCTTGACTGGCGGTTTGCCATAGGGATTGATGGAAGATTAACACAAGAACTATAAAAAGTCAAGTATTCCTCTTCCAAGGTGCTTTTCACCGTGCTCGCGTTCATCCCGACTCAATTCTCCCGGCCGCTCTTTTCCTGCGCGCGATCTGGGAACGATCGACCCGGGTTCGAGCACCTTCCGGCCGGGTTACGGACTGCAGGGCGAACCGACCTCCAGGTTTTCAATCGTTGTCAGGCTGCTGGAAGCAGTCGGGTCGAGCGAGAAATTGCACAGGTCCTTCCGGCCCGCCGCAACCTGGACACGCCAATACAAAGGAAGGACGGGCAGGTCCTGCGCGAAGATGGCTTCGGCCTGGTGATAGGCATCCGCATGCGCGCTCTCACCCGGCAGGGTGTCTCGGGCAGACAGGCAAGCGGTATCGAAGGCCGGATTGCTGTATCCGCTGATATTCGCGCCCACCCAGTGATTGGCAGCCGCCGGGATCTCGGAACTGGTAAACCAGTCACAGGGCGTCTCGAGCCCCGGGTTGGCGATGGCCAACTCGGCCAGATCGAAGGCGCGGCCGAACAGAGGCCCGTCCGGGCCAGGAGCATACAAAGCCGCAGCGTCCAGATAGTGGAGGTCGACCTGGATCCCACACTGCGCCAGCGATCCAGCCAGGATGCGGCTGACCTGCTGGCGCTGGGTGGCGTCCGTGGTCAGGTAACTTAATTCGAGCGGGGTGCCGTCCGGAACGCCAGCCACCCCTACAGCCTGGCGCGGCGCGCTCGGGTCGCCGCCTGCCCTGCGCCAGCCGATCTGGTCCAGCAGCTGGCCGGCAGCGCTTGTATTAAATGAATACTTGGTCACATCCGGGTTGTAGAGCGGATCTCGGGAAGGCAGGTAGGTGTCCGGCACGCTGGACAGGCCGGAGAGCACGCTCGCCACCACCTGCTGCCGGTCGAGGCACATGGCGACCGCCTGGCGCAGGCGCGGATCGCCCAGGAGGCTGGGCCGGCCCGCTCCGGAGACCTGACCGGCGTCGGCCGCGGCTGGGCGGACGCCGAACGCCAGCTGCTCCATCACCGGCGTGGGTGCAAAATAAGCCTGCAGCTGTCCCTGATTAGACATGGAACGAAGCAGGCTCACCTGACCGTCCAGCGGGATGCTGGGGTCGAGGAGATCACATTGGCCGGAGAGCAGGGCCTGGATGGCCTGGGCCGGGTCCGGAGTAAAGCGGAAGATCAGCAGGTCGAACTTCGGCAGGCCTTGATCGGCATGGAGGTAATCGAGGTTCTTCTTCAGGGTGATGTGGTCCCCCGGAACCCATTCCTGGATCACATACGGCCCCCAGCCGAGCGGTTCTCTCGCCGCCTCCTCCGTGGCGGGCAGCTGGCTGACCGGAAATTGGCCCCACAGGTGCTGAGGAAGCGGCGCCCAGAAATCGTCGAGATAGCCCGGATCGATGTAACCGGGTTTGCCCAGCCACTGAACCGTTGTTGCATCCAGCACCGTGTAAGACGTGGTCCGCTCCAGCAGGGTGCGGGGGCCGGGCGTCTTGGGATCGGAGGCAACCTGGTAGGAATAGAGCGAGTCCTCGGCCGTCAGAGGCTTGCCGTCCGACCAGGTCAGGCCGGGCAGCAGCCGGAAGGTGACGGTCATCTGGTCCATCTGAATTTCCGCCTTCCCGTCGTATACGACCGCACAGCCATCGCTGCGGCAGCCGCTCGGCCGCACCTTCACACCCGGGGCCAGCGTGGAGGGCAGTCCGTCCGCGCCGACCACCTCATCCCCGACGGAAACGGATTTGGAATTGAGCTGGACATCGCCGTTCGCCAGGCTGGGCACTCGGGTGAGCAGCGCAGGCTGATCCCCGTAGGATGCGCTCTCGATCGGGGCGGGAAGGACCGCCGCCAGGACGCTCTTCGCCGCGGCGGACAGGTTGCCATACCAGTACAGGCTGGAGGGCTCCTGGCCCAGGCAAACGGTCAGCTGGCGGACCGGCCGCGCCGTCGCGGTCGGGGTGGAAGCGGGTGTGGGCGGCAGGGGCTTCGGGGTGGCGGTGGCGATACTGCAGGCGGCCAATACGCCCCCCAGGACCAGCAGGACGATGCAGGCAGGCGCGCGGGCCACCCCTTTCCAGGAAATCATGGGCGGATTATACAACAGACCTCCGTCGCGTTGACAGCCCCCTACCGTGACGGTACAATGAAGCGGGAACCTCAACCTCCCAGCAAAGGAGATGGAGAATGTTAAAGGAATTCAGAGAATTCGTCATGCGCGGCAATGTGGTCGACCTGGCGGTCGGCGTGATCATCGGCGGGGCGTTCGGCAAGATCGTTTCCTCGCTGGTCAGCGATATCATCATGCCGCCGATCGGCTTCGTGCTCGGTAATCTGGATTTCAGCAACCTGTACCTCGTCATCAAGAACGCCGACAAGGTCCCGCCCGGTTCCTCGCTGGCCGCGGCCCAGGCCATCGCCGGCGTGATCACCTGGAACTACGGCCTGTTCATCACCAACGTCATTAATCTCCTGATCGTCGCCCTGGCCATTTTCCTGATGATCAAGGGTATCAACAGCCTGCAGCGCAAGCCCGCGCCCGCCCCGGCCACCCCGACCACCAAGGAATGCCCGCGCTGCTTTACGAACATCCCGATCAAGGCCAGCCGCTGCCCGAACTGCACTTCGGAACTCCCCTGACCCCGCTGGGACACGGCCGTGCCGTGTTCCTCATGGATCTCCATGGATTTTCTCGACAACCTCAATCCCCAGCAACGCCAGGCCGTCACGGCGGGCGGAGGGCCGGTCCTGGTATTGGCGGGACCCGGGTCCGGCAAGACCCGCGTGCTGACCCAGCGCGTCGCCTACCTGATCGGATCCGAGGGCATACGCCCGTATGCCCTGCTGGCAGTCACCTTCACCAACAAGGCCGCCCGCGAAATGGAGAGCCGCGTCCGCAAGCTCTTGGGAGAGCAGGCCACCACCGGGCTGTGGCTGGGCACCTTCCACGCCATCTGCGCCAGGCTGCTGCGCCGGGAGGCCGGGAACCTACCCTTCGACTCCAATTTTGTGATCTACGACGAAGACGATCAGCTGCGGGTGGTCAAGGCCGCGGTCCGCGATCTGAACCTGGACGAGAAGACCTACCGCCCGGCCTCCATGCATGCAGCCATCTCGCGCGCCAAGAACGAACTGATCTTTCCAGAGGGTTATCCCACCCAGACCTACCGCGACGAGGTGGTCAAGCGGGTGTACCAACGCTACCAGGAACTCATGAAACAATCCAACGCGGTCGACTTCGATGACCTGTTGCTGTGGACCGCCCACCTGCTCTCGGAGTTCCCCGCCGTGCGCGAAAAGTACGCCCGGCGTTTCGAGCATGTCCTGGTGGACGAGTTCCAGGACACCAACTTCGCCCAGTATGTACTGCTCAAGCACCTGGCCTCCGTTCACAACAACATCTTCGTGGTAGGCGACCCGGATCAGTCGATCTACAAATTCCGTGGGGCGGATTATCGCAATATCCTGCGCTTCGAACAGGACTTCCCCGACGGGCAGGTCATCCTCCTGGAGCAGAACTACCGCTCGCAGCAGACCATCCTGGACACCGCCATGGCAGTCATCGACCGTGCGCCGCACCGCCGCCACAAACAGCTTTTCACCGAGCGCGGCACGGGGGAGAAGGTTTTTTATTATGAAGCCCTCGACGATTACAGTGAAGCCGCCTTTGTGGTAGACAGCATCGCCCAGCTCGTGGCCAGCGGGAAGCTTGAGCCCGGCGAGTGCGCCGTCATGTACCGCACCAATGCCCAGTCCCGCCTGCTGGAGGAGGCCTTCCTGCAAGCCCGCCTGCCCTACCGGCTGGTCGGCGCCCAGCGCTTCTACGGCCGGCGCGAGGTCAAGGACATCCTGGCTTATCTGCGCCTCGTCCATAATCCCGCGGACGAGGTCTCGCTCGAACGGGTCATCAATGTCCCCCCGCGCGGCATCGGCGACAAGACCCTTCTGGCCCTCGTGACCGCCTCCCGCCAGGCCGGGACTTCACCGGCCGGGGTGTTGATGGACCTGGCCCGCGGCGATGCCTCGTCCTTCTGGGCGCAGTTCACCGGCCGGTCCGTGTTGCTGCTGGCCGACTTCGGCGCGCAGCTCGCCAACTGGCGGGCCGAGGCCGAACGCGCCACCGTGAGCGAGCTCTTCGACCGTATCGCCTCCGCCATCAACTACCAGGCATTCCTGGATGACGGCAGCGAGGAGGGCGCCGAGCGTTGGGAAAACGTCCAGGAACTCCGGCGCCTGACGGTCGAATATGAGGGCCGGAGTCTCAGCGAATTCCTCGAGAATGTGGCTCTGATTTCAGACCAGGATACGCTCTCTGATTCCAAGAACGCTCCCACCCTGCTCACCCTGCATGCTGCCAAGGGCCTGGAATTCGCTGCGGTCTTCATTATCGGCCTGGACGACGGCCTCCTGCCGCACAGCCGTTCCTTTGATGACCCGGAAGGGATGGAAGAAGAGCGCCGCTTGTTCTACGTCGGCATCACCCGCGCCAAGGACCGCCTTTATCTTCTGCGGGCACTGCGGCGCGGCGGGCGCGGCTACTCCGAGGAAACGATTCCCTCCCGCTATCTGGAGGACATCCCCTCCGAGCTGCTCGCCGGCCAGACCCGCAGCGGACGGCGTTCACGCCAGGACGGCCAGCGCTCCGCCTGGCAGGCCTACGCCTCCGGATCGTCTGCTCCCGTCCTGGAAGCCCGCTACCGGGCCGGCATGCGCATCCAGCATCCGCTCTGGGGCGAGGGCATCATTTTAAACAGCCGGACCCAGGATAACGAGGAGATCGTGGACGTGGCCTTCGAATCCGTCGGCATCAAGCGCCTGGCAGCCTCGCTCGCCAATCTTAAAATCCTTGATTGATCTCTGACCGGCCCTTCCGAAAAAACAGCTTCCCCAGGAGCTCCGCCGATGCCCAAAGACTACCCTTCCGATCCGATTGCCCTGCTCCGCTGGAGCTGGCCCGAAATCGAACCTTACTACCACGACCTCGAAGGTCGCCCTCTGCGGCGCGCCAGCGTGGATGGCTGGCTGGCCGACTGGTCGCGTCTGGCCGAGCATCTCGAGGAGATGTATGCGCGCCTTTTGGTGGCGACCTCGGTTAACACCGCCGATCCGGAAGCCGAACGGCAGCTGAACCAATTCCTGGACACGGTTTTCTCCAAAAGCATGGCTGCCGAACAGAGGGTAAAACACAAGCTGCTCACCAGCCGACTTGCCCCGGAGGGTTTCGAGATTCCCCTGCGCAACCTGCGCGCCGAGGCGGCCCTGTTCCAGGAGGCCAACCTGCCGCTCCTGGCCGAACAGCAAAAGTTGGTTCTGGAGTACGACAAGATCTTCGGCGCCCAGACGGTGAACTGGGAAGGACAGGAAATCACCATGACCCGCCTGCAGATGACCTTCGGAGAGCCGGACCGCTCCAAACGGGAACGGGCCTGGCAGCTCAAGGCCACGCGCCAGATGGCCGACCGCCGGGCGCTCGACACGCTGTGGCAGAAATTCATGGAGGTGCGTGCCAGGATCGCCGCCAACGCCGGCAAGCCCAGCTTCCGTGAGTATGTCTGGCAGGAGAAATTGCGCTTTGATTACAACCCCGAAGACTGCAAATACTTTCATAAGGCCATCGAAGACGTGGTAGTCCCGGCGGCGACGCGCATTTACGAAAAACGAAAACGGGCTCTCGGCCTGCAGATCCTGCGCCCGTGGGATCTGGTAGACGGCTGGTATAGCCACACGACCCCGCCGGAAAAGGAAGGAGTTTTAAAGCCCTTTGCGAATGTGGAGGAGCTCAAAGCCAAAACCTCCGCCATCTTTCACCGGGTCGATCCGGTCCTGGGCGGCTATTTCGACACCATGCTGAAAGAAGGCCTGACCGATCTTGACAACCGCAAGAATAAAGCCCCCGGTGGATTCTGCACGTCCTACACCGCGATCCGCCGGCCGTTTATTTTCGTCAACGCGGTCGGTGTCAGCGATGACGTGATCACCACGCTGCATGAATCCGGGCATGCCTTCCACATCTTCGAGACGGCCAAAATTCCCTACATCCATCAATTGAACGTCCCGGATGAATTCTCGGAGGTCGCCTCCATGGGCATGGAGCTCCTGGCCTCGCCGTACCTGACTCGTGAGGACGGCGGTTTTTATTCTGAGGCAGATGCCGCACGGGCCCGGATCGAGCACCTCGAACGGATGATCCTCTTCTGGCCTTTTATGGCTGTCGTGGACGCCTTCCAGCATTGGGCCTATGAGAACCCCAAGGTGGGAACAGAGCCCCCGGCATGCGATCAGAAATGGGGGGAACTTTGGGACCGCTTCATCCCTGGTGTAGACTGGAGCGGCCTGGAAGAGGTCAAAGTCACGGGCTGGCACCGCAAGCAGCACATCCATCAGGTCCCGTTTTATTATGTGGAATACGGCCTGGCCCAGCTGGGCGCAGTTCAGATCTGGGGTCATGCACTCGCAGACCAGAAGAAGGCGGTTGCCGATTACCGCAAGGCGCTCTCCCTCGGCGGCCGGGTGGCCCTGCCCGCCCTGTTTCAAGCGGGTGGAGGCAAGTTTACCTTTGACCCTGCCGCTCTGAAGGCCGCCGTGGACCTGATGGAGAAGGGCGTGGGCGAACTGGAAGCCAAAATCTGATCCTCCCTGCGGGGCGGGTCGATCGGGAGGCAGAATGGAATATGTGAACCTGGGTAAAAGTGGCCTGAAGGTATCCCGCCTGTGTCTCGGGATGATGACCTATGGCGACTCCCAATGGCGGAAGTGGGTGCTGGACGGGGACCAGGCCCTGCCCTTCGTCCAGCGCGCCCTCGAGGCGGGTATCAACTTCTTTGACACCGCCGACGTTTACTCGCACGGGGCGAGTGAAACCGCGCTGGGCCATGCCCTGCAGACCCTCGGGGTCGGGCGTGACCGTGTCGTCATCGCCACCAAGGTCTGCAGCCCGATGAGCGATGAGGTCAACGACCGGGGGTTATCGGCGAAGCACATCCTGGCCTCGATCGACGCCTCCTTGCGCCGTCTGAATACGGATTATGTGGACCTCTACCAGATCCATCGCTGGGACTACAGCACCCCGATCGAAGAGACCATGGAGGCCCTGAACGATGTGGTCAGGACCGGGAAGGCCCGCTACATCGGGGCCTCGTCCATGTTCGCCTGGCAGTTTGCCGAAGCGCAGTTCGCTGCCGAACGGCACGGCTGGGCACGCTTTGTTTCGATGCAGAATCACTACAACCTGGTCTATCGCGAGGAAGAGCGCGAGATGATCCCATTCTGCATCGATCAGGGCATCGGGCTGATCCCGTGGAGCCCGATGGCCCGGGGTTTCTTCGCCGGCAACCGCCACCCGCAGGGCGGGGGCGAGACGGCGCGCGCCCAGTCGGACGACTTTGCCGGAACGCTCTACTATCGCCCGGAAGACTTCCAGGTTGCCGAGCGCGCCGGGGAGGTCGCCCGGGAGCACAATCTATCCGCTTCGCAGATCGCCCTGGCTTGGCTGCTCGCCAAACCTCACCTCACCGCGCCCATCATCGGCACGACCAAACCGGAGCACCTGGACCAGGCGATCGCCGCGTCGGAAATCAAACTCACCCCGGGTGAAATCCAGCGGCTCGAGGAGCTCTACCAGCCCCACCCGGTGCTGGGACACTCGTGAAATAGTGGAGGCAGTCGTCATGAACTGGAAGCTGCTCTTGCAAATCTTCTGGGTCTTCACCAAGGTGGCCATGTTCTCCTGGGGCGGGGGGCCGGCTTCACTGGGCCTGATGCAGCGTGAGACGGTCGCCATTGGGTGGATCTCGCCGAACGAGTTCGCTGACGACATCGCCCTGAGCAATGCCCTCCCCGGCCCGACCGCGCCTCAGGCTGCGGCTTATGTCGGCTATAAACTTGCCGGCTGGGAAGGCGCCCTCATGGCGGTGCTGGGGACGGTCGTGCCCACCACCCTGCTCATGCTGGTGCTGGTGGTGAGCTTCTTCAGCTTCAAGGACAATGCCTACGTCAAGGCCGCCATCCAGGGGGTCCGCCCCTTCGTGGTCGGCCTGCTGGCGTGGACCGCCTACCAGATCGCCAATACCGTCTTCGGACTGCAGAAGCAGGGGCTGGGCGCTTCCCTCCTGCACAGCTGGGACAAATGGCTGATCGCCCTGGCCGGCTTTCTCATCCTGACCTACACCAACCTCAGCCCGATCTGGCTGGTCCTGGCCACGGCAGCCATCGGCTTGATCTTCTTCCGTTGAACCCTCGCCCCCTGGAGGCCCACCGATTATGAGCCAGACCTTGACCATCCTCATCCCCGCCGCCGGGCAGGGCACGCGCATGCGCCCGCAGACCTGGAGCAAACCCAAACCGCTGGTCGGCGTGGCCGGCAAGACCGCCCTCGATCACCTGCTGGACACGTTCCACAGCCTCCCGGCCGGGATCCAGGTAGAGTACGTCGTGATCATCAGTCCTTCCCTGGGGGAAGAGCAGATCCCCCCTTACTTCCAGGAGCATTACCCGGATCTCAAGGTCCACTTTGTTCTGCAACCGGTGATGCGTGGCCAGTCGGACGCTCTGTGGCTGGCGCGCAGCTACCTGAGCGGTCCAACCCTGGTCGTCTTTTCTGACACCCTGGTCGAAACGGACTTCTCCCTCCTGAAGGACGAAAAAGCCGACTGTGTCGCCTGGGTCAAGCGCATGAGCGATCCGCGCCGATTCGGCGTCGCCAAAGTCGATCCGGACGGCTGGGTGACCCGGCTGATCGAAAAACCCAGCTCGTTGGACAACAACCTGGTCGTCGTCGGCTGCTATTATTTCCGCGAAGGACACACCCTGATCTCGGCCATCGAAGAACAGATGAAACGCGCCCAGGCGCTGAAGGGGGAGTTCTACCTGGTCGAGGCGATCAACATCCTGCTCGAACGTCACGCCAGGATACGCACGCAGAGCGTGGCGGTCTGGCTGGATACCGGGACCATTGAGGCCACGCTGGCCACCAACCGTTACCTGCTCGAGCATGGGTCCTGCACCGATCCCCTGCCTCACCTGAATGGCGTGCAGTTCATCCCGCCGGTCGCAGTCCATCCCACCGCGGTGATCCGCGATTCGGTGATCGGTCCGCATGTCTCCATCGGCGCCGGATCGCAGATCAGCGCCAGCCGGGTGAAAAACAGCATCCTCGAGGACGAGGTTGCGGTCACCGCTGTGGCCCTGGAGGGGTCGTTCCTCGGCCGCCAATCCCGGGTCCAGGGACGTTCCGCCGAGGAGCCGCCGCTGACCTTGAATATCAGCGACCATTCCACCGTCCAGTTATAGGAGTTTCGTTGTCGGACAAGATGACATCCTGTCCTATATAATTCTGGCGGAAAGACCTACAATATGACTGAGCTGGTCGAGTGCCATTCCGGATTCAGCTATGCAGAAAAACCGGTTGCGCTGACCTGGGAGGGTCAGCGCCTGGAGGTCAGCCGGATTCTGGCTGAGTGGCGCACCCCGGGCGAGAAGCATTTTCAGGTCAGGACGAGCGACGGGCAGGATTTTGACCTGTGCTACATGGAAACGTCCGGTGACTGGCGGATCCAACAACGACGAGGAGGATGAATGCAGGAAATCTCTGACGTGCGCTACCTCTCGAACCGCGTGGCGGGCCTGAAGCCCTCAGGCATTCGCAAGTTCTTCGACATTGCCGCCACGATGAAGGACGTGATCTCGCTTGGAATCGGCGAGCCCGACTTCACCACGCCCAGGCAGATCCTGGAGGCAGGCATGCGCTCCCTTCAATCGGGCGAAACGCATTACACCTCCAACGCCGGAAAGCTGGAGCTGCGCCAGGCGATCACAGACAATCTCAAGCGCCTGTACGGCGTCCAGTACGATCCGCTGACAGAAGTCATTGCCACCGTGGGCGTCTCGGAGGCGCTCTACCTGGCCATGACCGCCCTGCTCAATCCCGGCGATGAAGTCATCATCCCAACGCCCTGTTTCGTCTCCTACCAGGCGGAGGTGATCCTGGCCGGCGGTGTGCCGGTAGAGATCCCCAGCCGGATCGAAAACAATTTCCAGCTGGACCCCGACCAGGTGAAGGCCGCCATCACCCCGCGCACGAAGGTGATCTTCATCGGATATCCGAACAACCCCACCGGCGCGGTGGCCACCCGCAGCACCCTCAGCCAGGTGGCAAAAATCGCCGAAGAGCACGACCTGGTCCTGATCTCGGACGAAATCTACGACCGGCTGGTATACGATTTCCAGCATGTCTGCGTCCCGGCCCTGGATGAGAGCGTCAAGCGCCGGACCGTCCTCCTGGGCGGGATGTCGAAAGATTACGCCATGACCGGCTGGCGGATCGGTTACGCCGCCGGGCCGGAGCATATCATCAAGGGGCTGGTCCGCGTCCACCAGTACACCATCATGTCCGCCCCGACCAATGCCCAGGACGCCTCCGTCGAAGCCCTGCGTCACGGCGAAGCCCAGGTGCAGGAAATGGTCGCGGAATACGACCGGCGGCGCCGGCTCATCGTCGGCGGCCTGAACAAGCTGGGGCTGACGACCTTCGAACCGAGGGGCGCCTTCTACGCCTTTCCAAAGATCACCGCCTCGGGCATGGACGATGAAACCTTTGCCGAGAAACTGCTCCACGAGGAGCGTGTCGCCGTGGTCCCCGGCAATGCCTTCGGTTCAGGCGGGGAAGGGTTCGTCCGCTGCTCCTACGCGACCTCCTATGAGAAGATCGAGGAAGCCCTGCGGCGCATGGAAAAGTTCATGAACCGCTATGGTTAATGGATCGACCTAGACAGACTCCGCCTGCTGAACGACCGTCTCTGGAGAGGACAGGACCACAAAGAGATATAATTGCAAAAGCGCAACGCCTCCGGCGTTCCTCCTGAAGGAGCACCGGGCGGCCTTGCCGTGCGATGAATCTGGAGGCAGATATGATTGTCCAGGTCGGAATCGAGACCAACATGGAGGGGCGCACACTCGCCTGGGCGCTGGAACACCCCGGCTGTTTTGCGTACGGCATGAACGCCGTTGGGGCGACCACGAACCTGGAGGGCGCCCTCAATAATTACGCCGGCTGGATCCTGCGCCATGATTCGCACACCTGGTTGACATTCATCGAAGGCGAACTCGAGCCGGTCATCAACGGGCTGTGGGAGGACTACTTTATTAATGACGCCTACGACCGGGTCGGGGAAGGCGAAGGATACTCGGTGGAAGCCTTCTTCCCGTACGACTGGAAGCCGTTGACCTCTCTCGAGATTGAGCGCGGCTTTAAACTGCTCGACTGGACGCGTACGGATCTCTTCAAGATCGTGGAAGGGCTGAGCGAGGAGAAATTAAACACCACCTACCCTGCCGAGCGGTGGAGCATCAACGGAATCCTCGGGCACGTGGGCGGGGCGGAACACTGGTACCTGGAGTGCCTCGGCCTGGCTTTTCCGCGCACCGAACTGCCGGAGGAGCCCCTGGCCCGCTTGAAGAAGGTGCGCCGGCACCTGCTCAACGCGCTGCGCACCCTGGAGGGGGTGAAAAAAGTCACCGCCGTGGACGGGGAATTCTGGAGCCCGCGTAAGATGCTGCGCAAGGCGTTGTGGCACGAGCGGGATCACACCGAGCACATTCGCAAGCTGCTCTAACCGGGAGGGTCAGGCCTTCCATTCCAATCACCCTGGGGAGGCTCCGCACTCCGGGGCGCGCCGTTCTCGCCGTTCCCATTTCCTTACCAAGGAGCATGCCATGGCAGTTCACCTGCTCGTCACCCAGTTGCGCTTCGCCCGCGGCGAGTTTGCCCGCGCCCTGGAAGGCATCTCCGCCGATGAAGCCCGCCGCCGGGTCATGCCGATGAACAGTCTGGGCTGGATGATCGGCCACCTTGCCAATCAGGAACATCGCTACTGGGTCGTGCTGGCGCAGCAGAAGAACCTGGCCCCCGACCTCAATAACCTGGTTGGCTACGGCAAACCCGCCAGCACCCCCGCCCTGGAAGAGATGCGGCAGGTCTGGAGAATGGTGACGGCCGCGGCGGATGCCTACCTGGATACCCTGACCCCCAAGATCCTGCAGGACTTCCTGCTGCGGGACGGGAAGCCGGTGGATGAAAATATCGGCACCCTGCTCCTGCGCAATATCTACCACTACTGGTACCACACCGGCGAAGCCTCCGCCGTCCGCCAGGTGCTGGGCCACGAGCACCTGCCCGAGTTTGTTGGAGATATGGACGCGGCGGCCTACCGCCCGGAGACTTAATCGGCGCCCGCCAGACTGGGTTCAGGCCGGCTGAGCGTTGAAGGGCTCACCGGACCGTAAGAGCCTCTGGTGTGCTGCTGAATAACCCCCAAGAACCTCCCTGTATGCATGGACCTCAAAACCCTGCACGTCCTTGAATACCCGAAGATCCTCGAGCGTCTGGCAGCCTTCTGCGATTTCTCCGCCTCTGCGGAACTGGCCCGGGAGCTGTTGCCGACCGGAGCTTATGACGAAGCCTGCGAGCGCCTGGCCGGGACCGGTGAGGCGCGCCAGTTGCTCTCCAGGCTGGACCTGACCATCGGTGCAGCACACGACATCCGTGAGCTGGTGGACCTGGCAGCGCACGGCGGTGTGCTGGAACCCAAGGACCTGCTGGACGTGCATCACACCCTGATCGCCAGCCGAGACCTGCGCCGCACCCTCGAAAAAGTCGCTGACCAGTACCCGCACCTGGGAGAGCTGGCCCTGCGCCTGCCCGCGCCGCTGGGTCTGGTGGAGGCCATATCGCATACCATTGCCGAGACCGGCGAGGTGCTCGACTCGGCCTCGCCCAGGCTGGCTTCCCTGCGCAACGAGACCCGCATCGCCCACGACCGGCTGATGACTCGCCTGCAGCGCTACCTGACCGACCCGGAAACCGCTGCCAAACTGCAGGATGCCGTCATCACCCAGCGCGATGGACGCTACGTCATCCCGCTGCGCGCCGAGTTCAAGGGCCAGGTCAAGTCCATCGTCCACGACCAGTCATCCACAGGTGCGACCCTGTTCGTCGAACCCCTGGCGGTGGTCGAACTCAACAACACCTACCGCGAGCTGCAACTGGCGGAGCGCGACGAAGTCCGTCGCATCCTGACCGAGCTTTCCGACCAGGTCGGTGCGCTCGGGCGCGAGATCGTCCCCGGCATCCGGGCCCTGGCTGAACTCGACCTGGCCTTTGCCAAGGCGAAGTATGCGGACGAGCTGCAGGCCAGCGAACCCATCCTTCACAAGCTGGCCTCCCCGAGCCGGCCCAGACCGGCTCCCGAGCGCCCCACCCGGGCTGAGGCGGCGAAAACCGGGGAGAGTGCCTCGGTCATCCGGCTGTTCAAAGCCAGGCATCCATTGCTCGAACCGGCCTCGGTTGTCCCCATCGATATCGATCTCAATCCGGGCACCCTTGCCATGGTCATCACCGGGCCGAATACCGGCGGAAAGACCGTTACACTGAAGACCGTCGGGTTGCTGGCGATCATGGCCCAGTCCGGCCTGCACATCCCGGCCCAATCGGGCTCAGAACTCTCCTGCTTCCAGGAGATCTACGCCGACATCGGCGACGAGCAGTCCATCGAGCAATCCCTCTCGACCTTCTCCGGTCACATCACCAACATCATCCACATCCTGAAGAAGGCTGACCGCCGAACGCTGGTCATCCTGGACGAGCTGGGGGCAGGTACCGACCCCCAGGAGGGCGCGGCGCTGGCACGCGCCCTGCTTTCCCACCTGCTGGAACAGGGCGTCTCCTGCATGGTCGCCACGCACTACCCGGAGCTCAAGACCTTTGCCCACAGCACCCCGGGGGTGGTCAATGCGGCCCTGGAATTTGACCTGCACACCCTGCGTCCCACCTACCGCCTGACCATCGGCCTGCCCGGTCGTTCCAATGCGCTGGCGATCGCCCAGCGCCTCGGACTCCCGGAGGCCATCGTCGCCGCGGCCCGGAAGGAGATCAACCCTGAGGACCTGCGTGCCGATCGATTGATCGGCGACATCCACCGCCAGCGCAATCAGGCCCACAAGGAACGCGAAAAAGCCGAGCGGGCCCGCTCCGAAGCCCGCCACCTGGAACGCGAGCTGGCCGAGAAAATGGATCAGATCGAAGAGGAACGGCAGGCGGTGCTCGAAAAGGCGCGCGCCGAGGGTGAACTGGAGATCGCCGTCCTGAAGGCACAACTCAAAACCCTCAAACAGGAACTGAAAAAGGCCCGCCAGCCGCTGGAGGCGCTCCAGGAGGTCGAAGAGAGGGTCGAGATCATCGCCGAGCAGGTTGAAGAGCCGATCGTCCGCCGGCCGCGGCGGGCGGAGGGGGGCACCGCCGCACGCCTTCCCTTGCGACCGCTGGCACCTGGGGACAAGGTTCTCCTGCCAAGTCTGGGACAGGAGGGCGTGATCAGCGCCCTGGGCGCGGACGAGGCCGAGGTCCAGATCGGTACCTTGCGGTTCCGCACCAAACTGGAAGATCTGCGGCGAAAAGCCGATGAAGCCCCACAACCCGTCGCCGCCGGGCCTAGGGCGAAAAAACGGGCCTTGGCGGGCGAGCCAGGCGAAAGCCCCTCTCCCTCCCCGCACCTGCACGCCTCCCCCGGCCTGGAGCTGGACCTGCGCGGGGAACGCGCCGAGGACGCCCTGGAGAAACTCGACCGCTATCTCGAACAGGCCTTCCTGGCAGGCCTGCCCTTCGTGCGCATCATCCATGGCAAAGGCACAGGCAAACTGCGCCAGGAGGTGCGGGCGGCTCTCAAGGGCCACCCGCACGTGGCCGCTTTCGAGGAAGGCCGTGAGAACGAAGGCGGGGCGGGGGTAACGGTAGCGAAGCTGTCCAACGGCTAAAAAAAAACTACGCCCTGGGGCGCAGTTCATGGAACTCACCGTCCGGAATTTCTAATCGATCGCCTGCCATTGGCGGGCAAAGCGCAGGATGCGGCTGCGGATGTAAAAAGCATCCGGATCGGCGATCGGGCGCCGGGCCTTGATCAGCTCCATCGCGACTTCGGGAGGCTGGCCCATGGCGATCAGGATGGCCGCCCCCATCGCCACCCCGCGGTGACGGCCCTTCCCGCAGTGCGCATAAACCTTTCCGCCGGACCGGATCGTCTCCAGGGCGGCGCTCACCCCCCGCCTCAAGAACCGGATCGGGATCACCAGTCCCGGGCTGTCGATGGTCGGCAGCCACAGATAATGGATCGGCGCAATATGCCGTTCGCGCGAGGGCAGCTTTTCCAGGCGCATGTTAATCACCAGGCGCACTCCCAGCTCGCGCAGCAGTTCATAATCTTTTCCCCGAGGAGTCTGACCGATGAACAGGTCTTCGGTAATTTTTGAAAAATCCATGAGAACAATCTTACCATGAGACGCGGCCTCGCGTGAGGTGCGCAGATGGCCCGGGGGAATGATGCGGGAGGCAGGCTCGATGTCTTTTGTGGGATAATGGACCGGACGACCTTTGCGGAGGAAGTTGCATGCGCGCCCGAAGAGCCCTGCTCTACATGCCCGGGGACGACCGGCACAAGATCGAAAAGGCCACCCGTCTGGATGTGGACTGCATCTGCATGGATATGGAGGACGGCGTGGCCTTGAGCCGTAAGGACGCGGCGCGGCGCACCATCGCCGCAGCGCTCGTCGAGCTCGCTTTCGGCCGCTCCGACAAACTGACGCGCATCAATCCGGTCGGTTCAGGCTTGGAGGCGGCCGACCTGGATGCGGTGCTGCCGGCTCATCCGGACGGGGTCGTCGTGCCCAAGGTCGAGCGGGTGGAGCAGCTGGCCTGGGTGAGCGAACGCATCGAAACCGCAGAACTGGACTACGGCTGGCCGGTCCATTCGATCCGCCTGATCGCCCTGGTCGAGAGCGCCAAAAGCATCCTGAACCTGAAGGAGATCGCCGCCCACCCCCGTCTGGATGCCCTCATGTTCGGCGCCGAGGACCTGGCCGCGTCCCTGGGGGCTCAGCGGTCCCCGGGCAGCTGGGAGGTCTTCTACGCCCGCAGTGCGGTGGTCCTGACCGCTGCAGCCTACGGCCTGCAGTCGATCGACATGGTCTCGATCGACTTCAAGGACCTGGAGGCGTTGCGCCAGGAGGCCTCCTTCGGGGCCCGCCTGGGATACTCCGGCAAGCAGATCATCCACCCGGATCAGGTCGGACCGATCCAGGCGGCTTTCACCCCGGATGAGGCGTCCATCCTCCAGGCACGGCACCTGGTACAGGCTTTCGAGGAACATCAGGCGCAAGGCTCGGGTGCCTTTGCCCTGGACGGGAAGATGATCGACCGGCCGCTGATTCGGGCAGCCGAGGGTGTGCTCGAGCGAGCGCATGCGGCTGGTAAAGCCTGATCGGCAGCAGGCATGCACTCCGATCGTGACCGCCTGGCCGCACAAACCTTCCCGGGGGAGAGGGCCATTTGACCTCGATCCTCTTTGGCCTCAGCTCTGCCATCGCCTGGGGGGCAGGCGATTACGCCGGCGGGATCGCCAGCCGGCGGTCCAGTGCCTACCGGGCCACCTGGTACGGGGAAGCCTTTGGCCTGCTGGTGCTCCTGGCTGCGGCCATGGTCTATCGGGAAAGTCCGATGCCCTGGCAGGACTGGGCCTGGTGCGTGCTGGCCGGCGCGCTCGGGGCGACCGGGCTGCTGATCCTGTACCGCTCCCTGGCCGCAGGCCAGATGAGCATTGCCGCGCCGGTCTCAGGGCTGATGGCCGCCGCCCTGCCGGTGATCGTCGGGTCGCTGCTCCAGGGTCTGCCCCGCCCGACGACCTTCCTCGGCTTCGCCCTGGCCCTCCTGGCCGTGTGGCTGGTTTCGCAGGGCGAAGGAGCCTCCTCCCAGGCGCTCGCCCGCCTCTCCGAACTGCGCCTGCCTTTGATCTCCGGGGTCTGCTTCGGGATGTATTTCATCCTGATCCATCAAGGCAGCCAGCATGCGCTGCTCTGGCCGATGATCGCCGCCCGCTGCAGCGGGACGATCTCCCTGACCATTTTCGCGGCGTTCCAGCGAGAGCTGCGCATGCCGCGGGCTGCCCTCCTGCCGTGGATCCTGCTCAACGCCGCAGGCGACATCGGCGGCAATACCTTCTATATCCTCGCCGGGCAGGTCGGGCGGCTGGATGTGGCGGCCGTACTGAGTTCGCTCTATTCCGGCGTGACCGTCATCCTGGCCTGGCTGCTGCTGAAGGAGAGGATCAACCGTCTCCAGCTCTCCGGGATCCTGGCAGCCCTCGCCGCAATCGGCCTGCTGACCCTCTAAGGCGCCACGCGGCTCCCAAAATGGTGTTAAGATTTACAAATATTAAAGGAGTCGGCAGTGGTTAAATACAGGATCATCGCCAATCCCGGCGCCGGGCACGGAAAAGGTGCGCACGCCATCCCGGAGATCGAACAGGGCCTGCGCGGCCTGCACGGCAGGGCACAGGCCCGCCGGGTGGAGGTCGTCTGCCTGAAGGGGGTGGGCGCATGACCCTGTCCCAGTGGTTCGTGGGTACGACCCTCAAGACCTTCACCGATGTGATCTTTCGCGTGGACGGCGCCGAACTGGCCAAGGTCCCGTCCCACGGGCCATTGATCCTGATCACCAACCACGTTCACATGCCGGAAATTCCCACCCTTTTCCTGCGTCTGGTGCCGCGCCCGGTAACCGGCATGCTCCTGGCGGATCGTTGGGAGAACGCTTTGCTGCGCTGGATGCTCAATACCTTCCACATCATCCCGCTGCGCCGCGGCGAGGCTGACCTGGCCGGGTTACGGCTCGGCCTGGACATGCTCAGCAAGGGTTACATTGTCATTGTCGACCCCGAAGGGACGCGCAGCCATAATGGGCGTTTGCAAGCCGGGCGGGCCGGTGCGGTGCTGCTGGCCTTGCGCAGCGGCGCGCCGCTGTTCCCGGTGGTCCATTACGGCAGCGAAAATTACCTGCACAATCTGCGCCGCCTGCGCCGCACGGACTTTCACTTTGTCGTCGGCAAACCATTCCGCATCGACCCGCAGGCAGCCACCTCGCTGCACCGCCTGCGCCTGCCGATCATCAACGAGGTCATGGCCCAGATGGCGGCCCTGCTGCCGCCCCAATACCGCGGCGTTTACGCCGATGTGAAACCCACTCAGAAGTACCTGATCTTCGACGCATGAACCCCAATGAATTCCCTGCCCACGGAGCCGGTAAGCTATCCGGCAGGGTCGCCCTGATCACCGGCGGGACCTCCGGGATCGGCGCAGCCACCGCCCTGCTCTTCGCACAGGAAGGCGCACAGGTGGTGCTCACCGGACGGCGCAGGGAACTGGGGGCGAGCATGGTCGCAGCCATCCAGGCGCGCGGCGGTCAGGGCATCTTCGTACCGGCCGATCACAGCCAGCTCCCGGACTGCGAAGCCGCGGTGGCTGAGACGGTGCAGCGCTTGGGGCGGGTGGATATCCTGTTCAACAACGCCGGGGTGGTGATGAAAGGAACCGCAGAAAGCACCCTGGAAGAGGATTGGAACTACCTCCTCAGTCTCAACCTGACCGGCGTATGGCGGATGAGCCGTCTGGTTCTGCCGCAGATGCGCACTCAGGGCGGCGGGGTCATTATTAACAACGCCTCGGACTGGGGAGTGGTCGGGGCGGAGGATGCGCTGGCCTATGCGGTCTCCAAGGCGGCAGTGGTGCAGCTGACCCGCTGCATGGCGCTCGATCATGCCCAGGACAGGATCCGCGTCAACGCCGTCTGTCCTGGGGACACGTTTGTGGAGCGCTGGATCGAAAAAGGCTATTTCGAGGCCTCCGACCCCGTCAGCCTGGAAGAGGCCAAGGCGGAGGCGGCTTCGAATGTGCCCATGAGGCGCTTCGGGGAGCCGGGCGAGATCGCCCGCGCCGTGCTCTTCCTGGCGAGCGATGATTCATCCTTCATGACCGGCCAGGCATTGGTGGTGGATGGCGGGAATACGGCAAGGTAAAGCAAGTGCTCCTATCCGCGAACCAGAAGGTCGGGGGGAAACGGCGCACGCCTGATAAAATACATACGGCGAGCAGCGATCTCTTGTTCCGAACCTGTGACATTCCGGTAATACCCTGGTAACATCAAGCCGGTAGGATGTGGGTGTGCTCATTCTTTTAGAGGAGACCCCATGAACATTTCCAAATTCCTGACCCTTTTTGTCATGCTATCCCTGGCCGGTTGTGGCACTTTCGAAATCGGCATCGAACGCCCGCCGGAAAGTACCGCGGCCCTGCCCGCGGCAACGGCAAGCCTGGAACCGCCCACGTCGGTGGCCCCGCAGCCCGCTGCGACGATCCCGGAAGAACCCCCGACCCTGGTTCCTCAAAACACCTCCGACGCGCCGCAAATGGTGAAGATATTTCTCATCGCCGTCGACGATCACGGCCAGGCCGGAAAGCAGGTCGGCTGTGGTGACAGCGTGGTCCCGGTCCAGGTGCCGATAGCCCCCACCCAGGGGGTCCTGAAGGCCTCCCTAGAAGCGCTGCTTGCTCTCAAAGGCCAGTATTACGGGGAATCGGGGTTGTACAATGCCCTCTATCAATCCGATCTTCATCTCGATAACGTCGTCATCAATGGGGGAAATGCAATCGTCCATTTGAGCGGGATATTAAAAATGGGCGGAGAATGCGACACCCCCAGAGTACAAGCTCAGCTTGAGGAAACCGTCATGCAGTTCTCAACGGTGAGTTCCGTGTCGATCTACATCAACGACCAAGTGCTGTCCGATGCCCTTTCGCTGAAAGGGTAGGGCTTTCGCTTGATTTTTACCTGGAAGCGAAGCGTTGGGGACGCAATTCCTGGACTGACTTGATCTTGCTCCCCACCGTCTTTTCTGGCCCGGCTTTCTGTTCCGTATTTCCTCGGCGAAAGGAATCCGATGAGGCGGTGATCACTGATTTTCTTAACTCTTGTATTGCGGCGGGTAGGTTGCACTTTACAATTCTGTTGGGCAGGTCACTTCCTGCATTTTTGACTTTTGAGGGTGCTACAATTAATACCAGGAGAAATGATGCTCGACACCGTCGCCGTCAAGAAGCTGGCTCGCACCCTCTTTGTTGGCTTGTGGATCGCTCTGGCCTGTGCGGGGTGCGCCCCGGTCGGAATTTTCCAGGCGACCGGCACGGCGACCCTTACCGCCAGCCCGACTCCTAGCTCCACCTACACCCCCAGCGCTACGCCGATCCCCTCCGCCACCCTGACCCCCAGTCTGACCGAGACCCCGTCGATTTCGGCGACATCCAGCCTGACGTTCACCCCCAGCGAGACTGCCACCCTCACCCTGACCCCCTCCCGGACACGCATCCCGTCGCCCACTTCGACCCCCGTTGACCCGCGGGTCGCCATCACGACCGGGCCGGTGTCCTGCCGCTACGGACCGGGCGCCGGCTATGAGTACAAATACGGCCTGGTCATGGATAATTGGGAGGACGTCATCGGCCGCGTGCAGATCCTCAGCCGTAAACCAGACGGAACCTGGGCCCCCGCCACCTGGCTGCTCATCCAGTCCCTGAATCACGATCCCTACACCAAATGCTGGGTAAATGCCGAGTTTACCAAAGTGATTCGCGGGGACCTGAATACGGTCCCGGATTATTTCTCCAAGCCCAAGGCCCCCGAAATCTACGGCGCCTCTCAATTGTATTCCCAGCCGACCGAAGTCAGCGCCCGGCGCGACGGGAACTTTGTGACCGTCTTCTGGCTGCCGGTCTACATGACCGAAGACGATTACGTCGGCTATATGATCGAGGCCTTCGTCTGCTATCAAGGGCATTACTATTTTGCCCCGGTAGGCTATTCGGATTCCTTCCAACAGAACTGGGACGAACACAATAGCGGCGTGGAACTGACCGTGCGCATCCCCGACGGACCCGGCTGCAACCAGCCCTCCCAGGGTCAGATCTTTCTCGCTGAGAAACACGGGTATACTGTAGGCGTCGTGATCCCCTGGCCGGCTTTCCCATCCCCGACCGCCTCGCCAGCCCCGTAAGCTTTCTCAGGAGAAGTCATGCTCGCCTACGCCGATTTCATCCAGAAATATCCTGCCTATGACCGGACCCATGATCTCGACGAGCTGCGCGAACGCGATTATGCCCTTCTCGACCAGCTCGGTCAGGTATACCTGGATTACACCGGGGGCGGGTTGTACGCCGAATCCCAGCTGCGCGCTCACCAGGAACTGCTCGCCCAGAGTGTCTTCGGCAACCCCCATTCCTCCAATCCCACCTCGCATCACGCCACGCATCTGATCGACAGCGCCCGCGAGTACGTCCTGCAGTATTTCAACGCCTCCCCCGAGGAATACATCGTCATCTTCACCCAGAACGCCAGCGGCGCCCTGAAGCTGGTCGGCGAGGCCTATCCGTTCGGCAAGGGCTGTCACTACCTGCTGACCTTTGACAACCACAATTCGGTCAACGGCATCCGCGAGTTCGCCCATGTCAAAGGGGCGGACGTGACCTATGTCCAGGTCGCCCTGCCGGATATGCGCGTGGACGAGGCCATGCTGGCCGGTTATTGGGACCAGGGCCCCGCCGGTTGCGCCAACCTGTTCGCCTACCCGGCCCAATCCAATTTCTCCTCCGTCCAGCACCCTCTCGAATGGATCGAAAAGGCCCACGCCAAAGGCTGGGATGTGCTGCTGGACGCGGCCGCTTTCGTCCCCACCAACCAGCTCGACCTGGGCCGGTGGAAACCGGATTTCGTTCCAATCTCGTTCTACAAGATGTTCGGCTACCCGACCGGCATCGGGGCCCTGATCGCCCGCCGCGAGGTCCTGGGGAAACTGCGCCGTCCCTGGTTCGCGGGCGGCACGATCACGGTCGCCTCCGTTCAGGGGGATAAGTATTACCTCGCTGAAGGCCCGGCCGCCTTCGAGGATGGCACCCTGGATTATCTCAACATCCCGGCCGTGGAGATCGGTCTGAAGCACCTGGAGAGGATCGGCATGGGCACCATCCACGCCCGCGTGCACTGCCTGACCGGCTGGCTGCTCGACAACCTGACCGCCCTGAAACACTCCAGCGGCGTCCCGCTGGTGCACGTCTACGGACCGACGAACACGGAGAAGCGCGGCGGTGCCGTGACGGTCAACTTCTTCGACCCGGACGGCCAGCCGATCGACCACCGCTTCATTGAAACAGCCGCCAACCAGCACAACATCTCCCTGCGGACGGGCTGTTTCTGCAACCCGGGCGCGGGCGAGATCGCCCTCGGAATTTCCAAGATGGAACTGGCCGCCTGCTTCACCAGCCCCGGACATACCCAGCGCCTGAGCTACGATGACTTCCGCCTGTGCATCGACGGCAAGGCCTCCGGCGCGGTGCGCATCTCGATCGGCCTGGTCAGCAATTTCGAGGACGTGCAGGCATTCCTGAAATTCGCCGAGGAGTTGTTGAAATAGTCGGCCGAGGCGGGAAAGGAACGACCGAACTGGGCGGTTCGGCAATTTCGAAGATAAACCGAAGTTCCTGGTGTTCGCCGAAGTCCTGCTCCGATCTCAGTCGAAGGCCGTCGCCCGCCCTGTTCGTAGGCAGCGCCGTTCCCCCCCCCGCCGGAATGAACCGGGCCTGGACCGAAGGATCTGAAGAACCCGCCCAGAAATCAAAACGGGTGGGCGCCGGGCCCGCGTGGAAAAGCTTCCAGCGGCCCCAGGGGGTGTCTCGCGCCGTCATGTTATAATGCCGACATGCCGGAGAATTCCCCGCTCCCCAGACACAAGTCAACCTCCCCATGGATCTTTCTTCTGCCGATCGTCTTCCTCCTCGGCATGGGCTCTGGCTTCCTGCTTTGGGGACGCAGCTCCTCCGGTGCGGCAACCGCCACCCCCTCCGAGCATCGGGTGAACGTCTCGGCCGGTAATGCCCCCTCCATCGGGCCGGCCAATGCGCCGGTCACGATCATCGAGTTCGGGGACTACCAGTGTCCATACTGCAAGCTGTGGCACGAGCAAGTGTATGACCGCCTGATGGCGAACTATCCCGGGCAGGTGCGCTTTGTCTACCGCGACTTTCCTCTGCCCATGCACCCCGAAGCGCTTCCTGCGGCCGAGGCTGCCGACTGCGCCCTTCAGCAGAATGCCTTCTGGAAATTCCACGACGCCCTCTTTGGCCAGCAGGACGGACTGGGACGCCAGGCCTACGACGAATACGCCCGCGATCTGGGATTGGATATGGGCGCTTTTGACCGCTGCCTGGACAGCCAGCAGAACCAATCCTCGATCAATGCCAGCGCTCAGTACGGCGCTGGGCTGGGGATCGATTCCACCCCGACTTTCTTCATCAACGGCATCCCGGTGATCGGCGCACAGCCCTACGAAGTCTTCCAACAGATTGTTGACCAGGAACTCGCTGTCAAGAAACAGTAAAGGGAAGGGCAGGCAGCCACCATGAAAAAATTCGTCGCCGTTGCCGGGAACATCGGCGTGGGGAAATCCACGCTGGTGGAAATGCTCTGCGAAAAGCTGGGCTGGACGCCGTTCTTCGAGCCGGTGGCCGAAAATCCCTACCTGGCTGATTTTTACAAGGACATGCAGGCCTGGGCGTTCCACTCGCAGGTCTTCTTCCTGACCCACCGCCTGAGGGCGCACCATCAGCTGGCCCTCTATCCCTCGTCGGCCATCCAGGACCGATCGGTCTACGAGGATGCCGAGATCTTCGCCCACAACCTCTTCCTGCAGGGGCATATCAGCTCGCGCGACTACCAGACCTACCGGGAGCTCTACCTGACCCTGGTTGAATTCCTGCCGCCCCCCGACCTGGTCATCTACCTGCGCGCCTCCGTGCCCACCCTGGTCCAGCGCATCGGCCGGCGCGGGCGCGACTACGAGCGGACCATCCCCGCCGATTACCTGACAAGCCTCAACAACCTGTACGAGTCCTGGATCGCCAACTTCACCCTCTGCCCCGTGCTGGCCGTCCCAGCCGATGACGTGGATTACGTGGCCCACTCCGGGCACCTCCAGTTGATCGCCAGCAAAGTGGAGGAGAAGCTAACCGGCAAGGAGGAGGTCATCTTCGATCCGGAAGAAGTGGCCCGCGCCGCCTCGGACTGACCTGATAACCAGAAGATGGGAGAACTACGCATGGAATACACACACCTCGGACGCACGGGTCTGGAAGTTTCCCGCCTGTGCCTGGGTACGATGAACTTTGGCCCGCTGACCGGCGATGAGGATTCCTTCGCCATCATGGACCAGGCCCTCGAACTGGGCATCAACTTCTTCGACACGGCCAACGTCTACGGCTGGAAGACCGGCGAGGGCGTGACCGAGCAGATCGTCGGGCGCTGGTTCGCCCAGGGCGGCGGACGCCGCCAGAAGGTCGTCATGGCCACCAAGGTCTACGGACATATGGGCGACTGGCCGAATGAGCAGAGGCTTTCCGCCCTGCACATCCGCCAGGCCTGCGAGCAGTCCTTAAAACGCCTGCAGACCGACCACATCGACCTGTACCAGATGCACCATATCGACCGCCGGACACCCTGGGAAGAGATCTGGCAGGCCATGCAGGTGCTCGTTCAGCAGGGCAAGGTGATCTATGTCGGCTCGTCGAACTTTGCCGGCTGGCACATCGCCCAGGCCAACGAAGCTGCCCGGGCGAAAGGCTTGATCGGCCTAGTCAGCGAGCAGTGCCTATACAACCTGAAGGACCGCATGGTCGAACTGGAGGTCCTCCCGTCCTGCAAAGCCTACGGGCTGGGAGTGATCCCCTGGAGCCCGCTCTCCGGAGGCATTCTGGGCGGCGCACTCCAAAAGTTCCAGGAAGGCCGCCGCGCCGAAAAGAGCCGCCAGGAGGACATCGTCAAATACCGCCCGCAGCTCAAAGCCTGGGAAAAGCTCTGCCAGGAGCTGGGCGAGAAGCCGGCGGATGTGGCCCTGGCCTGGCTGCTCGCCAACCCGGTCGTCACGGCACCGATCATCGGGCCGCGCACCCTGGAGCAGCTGACCGGCGCGGGGCGCGCTCTGAAGATCAAACTCAACAAGGCGATTCTGAAAAAACTGGATGGGATCTGGCCCGGTCCGGGAGGCGAGGCGCCGGAAGCATTCGCCTGGTGATCCCGCACGTGCGGATGGCCGGACGCCCGGGTTTCGGATGGATTTTCCCCACTACCCCTACCCTCCACGGACCGTCCTCGGCCTGGCAGCCGATGTGCTTTCCGGCAGACGACGGTCTTTCCGGTCGGATGGACAGGCCTGCCTGGCCCTGCTTGAACCGCCTCTGCGCCTGCTTAGCGCTCAGCATGTTCCCACCGCCGGCCCCTGCCTGATCACCTTCAACCACTACTACCGGCCCGGCTTTGATGCCTGGTGGATGGCACTGGCCATCGCCGCCACAGCTCCGGCCGAGGTCCATTTCATCATGACCGGCGAGCTGACCTATCCTGGAAAGTGGTATGCACCGCTCGGGAGAGTCCTCTCGCGTGCCCTGCTGCGGCGGCTGAGCAAGATCTACGCCTTCACCAGCATGCCGCCCATGCCGCCCCGCCCGAAGGATGTCCAGGCCCGCGCCCGCTCCGTGCGGGCCGCACTGGCCTACGCCCAAGAACACCCGCAGGCCATTCTCGGCCTGGCGCCGGAGGGCGGGGATCAGCCCGGTGGAGTGCTTAACTGGCCGCCTTCCGGCGCCGGGCGTTTCCTGGTGCGGCTGGAGGAGGCCGGATTTCCGATCCTGCCGGTCGGCACTTATGAAGAGGCGGGCGAATTCTGCCTGCATTTCGGGGAACCGTTCCGGATGCACCCTCCCCGCGGGGCGACGCGTGAAGAGCGGGACCTCACCGCGGCGCGCACCGTTATGACCGCCATCGCCCGCCTGGTGCCCGCGCCCTTGAGGGGGGAATTTGACACCGCCTCCTGAAAACCATTAAAGGAGCGCATTTCGATTCCACGGTATAAATATGGAAGGGAAACCCTCCTTCATTAAGGGACAGAGGCGAAGCAGCCCGCCCGCGCGACCGCCGGCAGGTTGGCTCCGGGAGACTGCCCTCCTGCGGATGAGCAACCTACCCTGCAACCCTGGATGACCCACTGCGTATATCTGATCAGAACGACTTGCGAGGCTCCCCTGTGACGGACGTAACGGCCTGGATCGTCCAGGCTCAGCACGGTGATGATGAAGCATTTACGAACCTGGTCGAGGCCTTTCAGACCCCGGTCTATAACCTATGCTACCGCATGCTGGGAGAGGCCGGCGCAGCCGAGGATGCAGCCCAGGAGACCTTCCTCAAAGTGTACCAGAACCTGGGACGATACGACCGGGAACGTTCCTTTCCGACCTGGCTGCTTTCCATTGCCGCCCACCACTGCATCGATAAACTCCGCCGCCGGCGCTTCACCTCCATCTCGATCGATGAAGATGAGGAGGGCCAGACGGAACTTCCCGACCGGAGCGCCCCGGACCCGGAGACGGAGACGGAACGAAAAGAGGAGAAAGACCGCTTGCATCACCTGCTCCAATCCCTCGAACCGATCGATCGCGCCGCAGTGGTCATGCGGTACTGGAACGACTGCTCGGAGGATGAGATCGCCCGGACCCTCCACTTGACCGTCCCGGCTGTGAAAAGCCGGCTGCACCGGGCCCGGCGGGCCCTGGCCGGTCTATGGCAGGCCGAAGCCGCCCGGAGCGGACCCAGAAGGAGACCCTATGAATCACCGGCCTTTTGATGACTGGCTGCTCGCAGACCAGCCGCTGACCCCCCAGCAAAAGCGCGACCTGCAGGCTCACCTGCAGAATTGCCCTCAGTGCGCGGCTCTGGCGGAGGTCAACCTGGCGCTGACGTCAGCCAGGATGGTCCCTCCGCAGGCCGGCTTTGCCGATCGGATCCAGCTCCGCCTGGCAGCACAGAAGAGGGCTCTGCGGGCCCGCAACCTCTGGGGCTTCCTGATCCTCGTCGTGAGCGTGGTGAGCATCCTGGCCTGGCTGGCCTGGCCCCTGGTGAAGATCGTCCTGCGCTCGCCGGTGGACGTGCTGGTCTCCTGGCTCTCCAACCTGGTTTCGCTGTGGGCTTCCTTGCAGGCCATGAGTCACGTCAGCGCAGTCCTTTTACGGGTAGTGCCAGGCTTCATCCCCGCCTCCGCCTGGGCCATTCTCCTGCTTGCGGCAGGGGGGTGCAGCTTGTTGTGGGCCTTCTCCCTGGTAAAACTGACGAAGAATCCGCAAGGAGTGTAACCATGAAACCTATTCGACCGTTGATTGCCCTATTGCTTCTGGCCGTGCTGGTGTTTCTACCGCTGCGCGGGGCCGCAGCCAAGGGATTGGCGGAGGGCCAGGTCATCTTCGGCCAGCCCTTTACGCTGCAAAGCGGGGAGACCCTGCACGGCGATCTGGTGGTCTTCGGTGGCTCAGCCACCATCGAAGAAGGCGCAAAGGTTGACGGCAACACCCTGTTGTTCGGGGGCAACCTGGTCATCAACGGCGAAGTGACCGGTGATGTCGCCCTGGCGGGCGGTTCGGTGAGCCTCGGCGCGCATGCACACCTGCACGGGAATCTTTCCACGGTCGGGGCCTCGCTGGACCGTGCCGATGGCTCGCAGGTGGACGGCCAGATCTTCAACACCGCCACCTCATGGGTCAACAATGCCAGCGCCGGGAATCATCCGACCCCCCCGATCGTCACGCCGGCGCCGCCGGTCGTGCCGAACATCCACATCAATTTCAATCCGTTCGGATCGATCGGGAATGCCTTTGGCCAGGCCGTGGGCTTTGGCCTGCTGGCCATGCTGCTGATGCTGTTCCTGGCGCCGCATGCCCAGCGCGTGGCCCAGGCGACCGCGAGCCAGCCCTTCATCGCCTGGGGCCTCGGGCTGCTGACCATTATCGCTGCCGTGGTTGCGCTGGTGGCCCTGGCCGTGTTCAGCATCCTGATCATCACCCTGATCATCACGGTGCCGCTCATGATCGTGATCTCGGTGGCCCTGCCGATGGCGGGCCTGTTTGGTTGGATCGCCATCGGCCTGGAGATCGGGGAGCGCTTCACCAAGGCCATCCATCAGGAGTGGCATCCGGCGCTGGCGGCCGGCCTGGGCACGTTCGCCCTGACGCTGATCAGCGCCGCGCTCACGGGGATCCCCGTGCTGAACTGCATCGGCTGGGTGCTGCCCTTCCTGCTGGGCCTGGCGGCCCTGGGAGCAGTCGTCATGACCCGTTTTGGAACACGCCCGGCCCTGGCTGCTGCCGCCATCCCGCCCGCGTCTCCCTCCGTTTAAAATCCGGTCCGCTGATCCCGGCCGGAAAGCGCTCCTTCACCCCCGCACGGGCTGTCTGCCTTGCGGGGGTGGTTTTTTATGGACTGGGTGCCAATGATATAATTTCCCTACCTTCCTGCGTTCGGCCGAAAGAGAGTGCCCGTATGGTCCCACAAACCAAGACCCCCTTACACCCCAATCCGCCGCCGCTGGTCCGCATCTCCGGTACGCACCGCGAGATGGGACGCCAGATCGGCGAAGCCTGCCGCAAGCAGGTCCAGCACAGCATCGAGAACGGACGCAAACTGCTGGCCGACGCGTATATGCAGCTCGAATTGACCTGGGCGGGGGCCCAGATCCAGGCCCGCAAATACATCCCGTTCGCCCAGGAGCGCTTTCCCCAGTATGTGGAGGAACTGACCGGCATTGCCGAAGGGGCCAATGTCGCTTTTGAAGATGTGGCCGTGATGAACGGCATGGAAGCCGTGACGATGGACGCCCTGCACCTGACCCGCTGCACGAGCTTCGCCGTCAACGACGACCGCACCGCGGATGGCCACGTCCTGCTGGCACACAACGAGGACTGGGTTCCGGAGGACGAGGATGATGTGTTCATCATCCATGCCACGCCCAAGAACGAGTGCCCTTTCCTGGCCATGACCTACGGCGGCCTGCTGCCCAACATTGGATTCAATGCCTACGGCATCGCCCAGCTGTGCGATTCGGTCTATCCCAACGACTCCCGCATCGGCACCCCGCGCCTCGTGGTCTCGCGCGCCGTGCTGGCGAGCGAGAGGCCGGACGAGGCCATCCGCCATATGCTTTCGGCCCAACGCGCCGCCGGCTACAACCACCTCCTGGCCCATGAGAGCGGCGAACTGTACTCGGTGGAAGTCTCTGCCCGCCACTTTGCCATCCTGTACGGAGAGGACGGGTATATCGTACACACCAACCACTACCTGGCGCCGGCCATGCAGGAGGTCGAACGCGAGCCGGAAGATCTGATTGCCTCGCGCGTGCGCTACTTCCGCGCCCTGCGGCTGGTCAAACGCGAGGACAAGCACTCCATCAAGACTCTGCAGGCCATCCAGCGGGACCATGTCAATTTTTCCAATTCGATCTGCAATCATGCCGTGGATGTCAACGACCCCCTGGACCGGGAGAAGACCGTGAACGCCATGGTGATCGACCTGACCACGCGCGAGATGCACATCGCCTGGGGCAATCCGTGCGAGAACCCCTACCACACCTATCATCTGGATGCATAGCCTGGAGAACGGGTAGATGGCCGCCCTGGAGATCCCGGGGCGGTTTTCTTCCGCCTGGCCGCGCCGGCCATGCCCTCGGATATCCTGGTCACCTTCCCTGAGGTTTTGGAAGAAAATCATGCGCTTCGGCATCCTGGCCTTGCAGCGGGTAGCCTTCCTCCCAGCCGGCGGGCCGGCTGAACAGTCCCTGCCGGGAGCGAATTCTCCTGCAATCGTCACCAGGACCCCATGAAGAAGATGTCCTTCCCGCGGCTGCTGGTCATCAGTCTGCTCAGCTTCGGGCTGACCTTCTCCACCAACATTCAAACCCCGCCGCTGATGACCTACAAGGTTCGCCAGCTGGCCCCCCATCTGCCCAACACCGCCCTCGGTTTTCTGGGTTTCCTCGGCCTGCTGGTGGCCATGGCCGTCCAGCCGATCGTGGGCGTGTTCTCGGACCGGGCCAGGACGAGGCTGGGGCGCCGCTTGCCTTTCATCATCGGGGGAGCCGTGCTGATTGCCGCTGCCCTGTTCGTACTGGCAGCCGCACCCTCCTTGTGGGTTCTGCTGGCGGGCGTGCTCTTCATCCAGCTCTCTTCCAATATCCTGCAGGGACCCTGGCAGGCGCTCATCCCGGATCTGGTACCGGAGACCCAGCGCGGGACGGCCTCCAGCCTGAAAGCCATGATGGACATCGTCGCCACCGTCGCCGCGGGCGCAGTGGCGGGCATTCTGCTTGGAACCTTCGGCCAGAAACTGTGGGGAAGCAAGGCCGTCCTGGTGACCGCCTCCGCGCCGGCGGCTGTTTATCTGGTCTTCGTCACCCTGACCGCGATCTGGGCCCGCGAAGGGCCCGGTGCGGCGGGTCCCTCCGCCGCCTCCCGTTCGATCGGCGAGGCACTCCGAAACGCTTTCTCGGTCAATTTCCGCGCCACCCCGGTCTTCGGCTGGTGGTTTGCCAACCGCATCCTGTTCTGGGGGGCGTTCGTCGCCATTAACTCGTTCCTGATCAATTACCTGGTCGATGTCATCCGCATGAGCCAGGCCGAGGCGCAAAGCTTCTACGGCGGACTCAAGGCCATCCTGGGCGGCGCCGTGGTCGCGCTGGCGCTGACCTCCGGCTGGTTGTCCGACCGCTTCGGGCGCAAACCGCTCCTGCTGATCTCCGGGCTGACCGCTTTTGGCGGAACGGTGTTCCTGCTATTCGTACGGGAGAAAGCCCTCCTGAGCATTGCCGGGGCCATGGTCGGCATGGGGATCGGTGCCTTTCTGACCGCCTCCTGGGCCCTCGCCACCGACATCGTCCCGCGCCAGGAAGCCGCCCGCTACCTCGGCATCGCCAACATGGCCACCTGCATCGGCTCTGGGCTGGCGAACCTGCTGGGCGGGGTGCTGATCGACCCCATCAACCGGGCGCTCGGCTCCAGTTCGTCGGGCTATTTCCTGCTGTTCACGCTGGCGGCACTGAGCTTCCTGGCCAGCGCACTGGTCATCATCCCCCTGCCCAGGAAACCGGCATGAATCCCTGCGGGCCGAGGAAGTGCTTCAGGGGACTGGATCGCATTGAAACTCCTGCTTCATCCTGGCCAGCTGGGACTGTCCGCTTTCGGATAGCGGCCCCGCTTGCCCGGTGCGATTCCAGATCGCACAGAGCGCAGGATCGATCACGGGCGCCGGGCCTGAAACCGCCTGGGCGTACTTCTCGGCATCCTGCCAGCGTCCCAGGCGGGCATAGGCCTCTATGAACACAAGGTATTCAGAGAGATCCGACGGCAAGGTTTGACTGCTGAACGCTTCATCCCCCAGGTTCGCCACGGTCTGCCAATTGCCGGTCTGGCGGGCCAGGTCGGCTTTTTCAAAATAGTAGCACCAGGTCGTGTGCGGTTCAGGGCCCAAAATGAAGGCCGGCGGGGCGGCGGAACGAGCCGGATCCGGGATGATCTGATCCATGTTCGAGAGCGGCAGGGCCCTGGCGGTCAGCGCAGGCAGGACATGCGCATTCAGGCGGAGTATCTGTCCATTCCTTACTTTGAAAACCGGCAGCAATAGCAGACCCTGGTCATAGGCAGGATTCAAAACCCTCAGGCAGGAGGGTGGGTCAAAGGAGAGAACGACCGCCTGATCCGTGGAGCCTCGAAAATCGTTCCCCAGGTAATAATCCTGGTAAATGGGCTGACCCTTTTCCAGGGAGGGGATCATCACCCCCAGCCTCGACGAAATCGTATCCAAGGCAACCGGAAAGTGATACGTGCGATTCTCGGGGGCATAGGTCCAATTGACCAGATAGGTCAGCCCTTCATCATCCGTATATGGAAAGGTGGCGTCGTCCGAGAGCAGGAGTGTATTGGGTTTCAATCCAGGCATCCGCCAGACCAGCTGCCAGGCAAAGGTCTTCTGCAGGTCCGCTTCGTTCCGGAAGAGTTCGGAATTATAGAACTGCAATCCGATGGCCAGGGCGGCCAGCACCGCGGTCAGCGTAATGGTCTGCCATAAATTCGGGAGCAGTTCCAGTAAACCCGCCAGCAGCAGGCCGGCACCCAGGAGGTAGGACATGGAAAACCGGTCCGCATCAAAGTGCGCCTGAACCGTCAGGCCGGTGACGTAATAGGGGATCCCCGCGACCAGGATCGCCACCAATCCGATCCCGATGAACTGGCCAACATACCTCCGGGAAGGGTCCGTCGAAATCGGATTCGCGGGATGGGCCTGCATTCGATTCTGGTAGAGCAGCAGCCCCAACAGGCTGAGGACCACCAGCGGGGCATAGACCAAGGCGAACCGGGAATGGGGGAAGGTCACCTGCAGGGTATTCCCCCAGGCCTCGACCATGACCACCTCAAACGCATGCCCGGTCGTATTGATCCATGCGAGCAAAGCCTGCAAGGGGGCCTGGCGGATTTGCGCCAGGAGCGTGGGTTGGTAGGTGGGAAATTTGATCACGAAGACGCGCCAGGATAAATAGACCCCCAGGACCACCAAGAAAGGTGCCCAGTAGGCCGCCGTCCGGCCCAGACGCGGCTTGAACTGCGGAACCACGGTCGCCAATGCCATCCACAGGAATATCGGGCGCAACAGCTCCAGGCCCACCAGGTATTCGCTGGAAAATAGCTGGAGGGCGGCCAGCCCCAGCGCCGCGGCCATCCCCAGCCAAAAACGGCGGGGCGTGCGCACTGCCCAGACCATCAACCCAAGGGATACGTAAAAGACGGCCTGGAAAAACCAGTAGTAGTGATAGACCATGGCGAGCGATTGTTGACTGAATCCGGGATAGACCACATAGAAAAGCGCTGCCATGAAAATCGGGCGGGAATGATCCCTCCAGACCTGGCGCAGGAACCACCACAAGGCCAAGGAGGCGATCCAACGCAGCAGGATGGCGTAGATTTGCCAGGCCAGGGGATTGACCCCCAAAACCGTGGTCAGCACGGCTTCAATATATGCCCGCATCGGACGAGTGGGATCGGCCATGGCTTTCAATCCTTGCAGGCCCTGAAAGAAACGCACCCAGGCGTAACTCCAATCGTCCCAATAAAAACCTAAATACCTGGCGTACAGGCCATAGCAGGCCAGGACGACCACCAGGAGGACGGCCGGTGCCGTCCAGGCCTGGAAGGAACCGTCGGGGTTATAGACAAATTTCCGGAGCTTCTGGAAAACGGCCGCGTTCTCACGGTTACGGGATGGTTCCATCGTTGATCCAAGCCTCCACCTTCTGCCTGCATCCATTTTACCAAAAGACGCCGTAAAGCCTCTGCTTTAGCAGAAGGGGAGTTTCAGCAAATCCTCGGGGTCCCCATCGCCCTGGGTCGCCGCAGCCCTCCATCCACGCAACTTTCTCACGCCGACGGGCTCCTCTCAAGCTGCCGGATCCCTGGTGTGCATATCCGGATGGTCCTGATCCGCCTGACCGTTGCGGTCCTTGGCCGCGGATGTCTGTTCCCTTTGCCCTTCTCAGGATATAATTTACCCAGAAGCGAGGACTGAAGGATGAAAGTAACCGTCTTACAAGAAAGCCTGGCGCATGGACTGGGGCTGGTCTCGCGGGCGGTGTCGCCGCGCAGCACCCTGCCGGTTTTGTCGAACGTGCTGGTCGCCACCGACGAGGGCCGGTTGCGCCTGTCCGCCACCAACCTGGAACTGGGCATCACCTGCTGGATCGGGGCGAAGATCGAAGAGGAAGGTTCAACCACCGTGCCGGCCCGCACGGTTGCAGATCTGGTCGCAACCCTGCCACCTGAACAGGTCAGCCTGAACCTGAACACCACCAACCAGACCCTCAATGTGCGCTGCGGTGCCTCGAACACGGACATCAAGTGCATCGATGCCCAGGAATTTCCACCGCTGCCGGTCCCGGACCTGGAAGGGGCCGTCCAGCTGAATGTGGCTGATTTTAAGGAAATGATCGCCCAGGTAGTCTTCGCCGCCTCGGTGGACGAAGCCCGTCCGGTACTGATGGGCGTCTTGCTGAATGTGGATAAGGATACGATCACCATGGCCGCCGCGGACGGCTTCCGTCTGTCCGTGCGCAAGGGGACCCTTTCCCAGGCCGCAGCCCAGCCGTTGACCGCCATCATCCCGGCGCGGGCTCTCGGCGAACTGGGGCGCGTCGCCAGCGATGGCAATGAGGCCATCTCCATGGTCCTGCCGAAAGGGCGCGGCCAGGTCGTCTTCCGCATGAAGGATGTTGAGGTGGTCTCTCAGTTGATTGACGGCACCTTCCCGGACTACCAGCAAATCATCCCGCGTTCCTATAAAAGCCGCACGATCCTGTCCACACCGGCCCTGCTCAAAGCCTGCAAGCAGGCGGAGATCTTCGCCCGCGAAGGCTCGAATGTGGCCCGGCTGGATATCAAATCCGCCGGCGACCTGGAACCCGGTTCGGTGGAAATCTCCGCCCAATCGGAGGAGACGGGCTCCAACGAGACCGTGGTCGCCGCCACCATTGAAGGCGTCGGCCTCCTGATCGCTTTCAATGTCAAGTACCTGCGCGAGGTGCTGGAAGTGATCAAGAGCCCCAACGTGGCTCTGGAAACCGCGGCACCCAACGCCCCCGGCGTTGTCCGGCCGGTGGGGGACGACAATTTCCTGCATGTCATCATGCCGATGCACCTCGGCTGAGTGCAGGATGGTCTGAGCTCTGTGCAGGGGCGACCGGCCGGTCGCCCCTCTTTTTTTTTGTTAGAATTAGGGCTATGACCCTGCCCATCCCCTCCGATCGCGTCCTGACCATCACGCTGGCCCTCAACCAGTACCCGATCCTGAACGCGCGCATCCGCCACCTGATGCGCAAGCAGCTCTTCGCCCGCGGCGTGATTACGCGCCCGATCTTCGATGCGGAGGCGCGCCAGAAGGCGATCGAGAGCCAGATCCGGGAGGGGCTGCGCAATCCTTACATGGAGGAGGCGGTCGAAATCTGGGAGGAGCGGCTGCGGCGTGTCCGTGACCACCTGACCGATTTCTACTTCGCCTACAACCTGCCCTACCAGGAATTCGAGGAAATCGTCCGCCAGGCGGTCAGCGAGCGAGGCGAAGCCCCCGACCTGATCACCTTCAACCCCGAACTCGCCCCCCAGGATATGCTCTTCGAGCAGGCGGAGGACATTGAGCGCCTGCCGCCCGCCAAGCGCAGGAAATTCGAAGCCCGCCTGCAGGAGATCAAGGTCGTGCTGATCCGCACCATGATCAGCGATCAGCTGGCCTACCTGAACGTCGCCCGCAAGTGGTTCACGGTGGACGACCTGAAGGAAATCCGCAGGCGCAAGATCGGCTACGGGAAGATCGGCGGGAAATCCGCAGGGATGATGCTGGCTTACCGGATCCTGAGCGAGGCAGCTCCCGCGGAGGTCCGGGAGGTCATACGCATCCCGGTCTCCTACTTCCTGGCCTCCGACCTGTTTTACACTTTTCTGGCGAACAACGGTCTGATCCATTGGTCGGACCAGAAGTACAAGACCGAGGCGCAGATGCGAGCCGATTACCCCAGGATCGTGCGCGCCTTCGTCAGGGGCAAATTCCCCAAGGATATCCTCGAGCGCTTGAGGACCATCCTGGACGAGGCAGGTTCCCATCCACTGATCGTACGCTCCTCCAGCCTGCTGGAGGACAACTTCGGCACGTCCTTCGCCGGGAAGTACGACAGCTTTTTCTGCCCCAACCAGGGAAATCAGATCGAGAATTTGGCGGCCCTGACCGAGGCCATCGCCCGCGTGTATGCCTCCCTGCTGAACCCGAACGCCCTGCTCTATCGCCATCAAATGGGCCTGGTGGATTATGACGAGCGCATCGCCGTGCTGATCCAGTTCGTCCAGGGGGAAACTTTCGGGCGATACTTCCTGCCCCAGGCGGCGGGCGTGGCGTTCAGCCGCAACCTGTACCGCTGGTCGCCGCAGATCCGCAAGGAGGATGGTTTCCTGCGCCTGGTGTGGGGATTGGGCACGCGGGCAGTCGAGACCATTGCCGATGACCAGCCCCGGCTGGTGGCGCTCAGCCACCCTCTGCTCCAGCCCTCCGATTCTGTCCAGGCCATCCGCCTGCACTCCCAGCATTTCGTGGACCTGCTCGACCTGCAGGCCAATGCCTACCGGACCTTGCCCATCGAGGCAGTGCTGAGCACCGACTACCCCGTGGTGCGCTATATCGCCGAGCAGGACCAAGGAGACTATTTGAGTCCTCTGCAGAGCAACCTGGTGGAGGCGGACCGTCTGGTCATCACCTTTGAGGGGCTCCTGCACCGCACACCCCTGGCCGAACGCATGCGCAGTCTGCTGGCGACGCTCGAAAAGCACTATGGCTCGCCCGTGGATACTGAATTCACCGCGGAAGTGGTCGACCCGCAGTCTCCCCAGCCCGGGATACGCGTCACCCTCTTGCAGTGCCGTCCACAAAGCCAGCTCAGCGACGACCGCGACGTGGACCTGCCCGTCACCCTGAAGGCCGAGGACATCATCTTCTCCACCCGCCGCATGGTGCCGCGCGGGACGGTCCCCCACATCCGCTGGGTGTTGTTTGTACCTCCAGAAGGCTACTTCGCCCTGGTCTCCAGCGCGGAACGCAACCGGCTGGAGCGCGCCATCGGGCAGCTGAACGCCGCCTTGAAAGATGAGCCTTTCATCTGCGTGGGGCCGGGCCGCTGGGGGACCTCCACCCCGGACCTGGGCGTCGGCATTGCCTATGGAGACATCTATCACACCCGCGCCCTGGTCGAACTGGCGAGCAAAGGCATCGGGCTGGACCTCGAACCATCGTTCGGGACCCACTTCTTCCAGGACCTGATGGAAGCGCACATCTATCCTCTGGCCGTCTATCTGGACGACCGGGAGGTCGATTTCAATCGGGACTTCTTCTACAAGACCCCCAACCGCCTGCTCGAGTGGCTGCCCGGCGAGGCAGCCCTGGCCAGCTGCCTGCGGTTGATCCAGGTATCCGACTACCGGGCCGGCGCCAGCCTGTGCCTGGTGATGAACGACGTTGCCGGAAGGGCAGTGGCATTCATCACCACCCCCGAATAATCTGCCCCGATGCCAGGGCGCTTCTCGATCGGCAGGCGAAAAACATTCGCGCCGCGGTGTCTCCTGAAATATGCCTGCTGGGTAAGGCATTTCGCTCGCGAGAACAACGCGGAGCCAGCGAACCCTGCTCGGGGTGATGGGCCGGGATACCGGAGCAATGTTCGGGGATATAATCCCAAAGAGGAAGTCACCTGGGAGGTCCGCGACCGATGAGGCAGTTATTTAAACCTGTTTCCGTACGCACCTTGAGTTATGTCGGGGTGATTCTTCTTGGCTTGATCGCCGGTGGGGTCGCGATCTATACTTCAGCCAACGGACCTTGGGGATCCCGGGATCCAACCGAATATCTGGCCGCGGCCCGCAGTTTGATGCACGGGCTGGGGTATGGATTCTACCTTCCCAACGGTCAATTTCATATCTACACCATCAAGCCTCCCCTTTTCTCGCTGGTCCTCGCTGGGATCGGCCTCTTGAAGGTCGACTTGATCGATGCCGTCCGCTGGTTGAACATCTTGCTCTTTGTAGCGACTGTTTTTCTCGTTGGGCTCATCTTCATTCGATACAGTGCGACTCCCATCCTGGCAATCCCCGCTTGCCTCCTGATGATCGCTTTCCCAACCCTTCCCAAGTTATTCAGTTCTGCATTTCCAGAGCCGCTCTTTCTCTTCTTGTTGATCGCGGGTGCATTCTGCTTGCTGGGTTATTTTAGGAACAATGGCCATCGCTGGCTGGTCCCGTCAGTGATATTCACCAGTCTCGTACCGATGACGCGCTACATCGGGATTAGTGTGATCCCCGTCGGGGCGATTTGCCTCTTCTTGTTTTTGCCGGCTTCCTGGCGGGAGCGCCTGAAAAAAGCGCTGGTCTACGGCGTGCTGGCCAGCGTCCCATTCTTAATCTGGGAGAGCTGGGTCTACTTTAAGGTCGACCGGACATTCGCAGGTAGAAGTATCCAGTTGAGCTTGAAGTTGATGAAGGACCGCTTCTCGACCGCCTCCTGGTTGATCCTCCGGTATATTGTCTCGTGGATGCCCTTTGGAAATTATGCCCTGAAGTTCCGGGATCGTTATCTCGGAGCCTTGTTTTTCCTGTTTATCGCAGCCGTGACCGCCCTCACCCTGGCGGCCGCACATCGCCTGCATAAATCCATCGTCCAGGCCAGGACCGACGGAGATATCCAGATCTTCGGCCTCTTTGCTTTTTGGTCGCTACTCTATATTCTGGTCTTTCTTGCCGATTGGATGGTGAATCGAGATATTGATCCGGTAACGAATCGCCTGCTCGTGCCGGTCTTTGTAGGGCTGGCCTTGGGACTGATCGGGGCATTGGCGTACTGGCAAAACGCCTGGTTCGCAGGCCGGCTGCGCTGGTTGAGGATCCTGCCATGGTTCATCACCCTGATCGGGCTCTTTTATTACGTGCCCCAGACCCTCAACCAGATTGTGCTTCCGGACCATCAGGGAATGGGTGAAACGGCCTATTACTGGAGGAATTCGGAGACCCTGGCCGCAGTCCGTCGTTTACCGGAGAATGCCCTCATCGCCTCCAATGACGCCCCCGCCATCCTGCTGTGGGCGAACCGCCCGGCGTACGTGGTCCTGACGGGCGCACACCCGATTTTGATCACCCAGGGCACCACCTCCGACGCGTTCAACCTGGATAACTCAAAGGCCCTGGCCGCGATTCAAGAACAAGGGGTTTATGTGGTCTGGTTCAGCGGTTCATTAAACGGGGCCAGCATTGATAATACCCCTGAGACGGATCTCGCAAACCTGGAAACGGTTATTCCTGGACTCGTCCCGTGGGGAAAATACGCGGATGGCGCCATTTATTATTCGTCTCGGTAATTCGCGGCGGGGGAGATCCAGTGATCCGCTTGAGCAGGGTCAACGGGTCATCCTGGATAAAGCGGCCGTGGTCAGATACGGCAGGAGCACCTTAAAGGTCGCCCCCTTACCCGCCCCCGCGCTTTCTGCCCAGATGCGCCCCCCATGGGCCTCGATCAGCCCCCTGGCAATCGACAGGCCGATCCCCATCCCGTCGTGGTGGCGGGTGGTGTGCGGTTCGACCTGGTAAAACTCGGTAAAGATCCGCTTCAGATCGGCGTGCGGGATGCCGACGCCGTTGTCCTGCACCCAGGCCAGGACCTCGCCGCCAGGCTGAAGGATCGAACCCAGCATGATCGTCCCCCCTTCCGGCGTGAAGCGGACCGCATTGTCCAGCAGGTTGACGAAGGCCGAGGTGAGTTTTTCCGGATCGCACTTGATGGGCAGGGGTTTATCCGGTAAATCCAGGATCACCTTCTGGTTCTTGGCCTCGACCAGGGTCCTGATCTCTCCGTGAGCGGAACGCAGAACCTGCTGGATGGGGACGACCAGCCGGTGCATGATCATTTCGCTGGAGCGGAGCGTATCCAGGTTGGTCATCGCATCCACCAGGGCGCGCATCTGCATGGCGGCGTTCAGAACCGCCTTGGCATGGTCCGACAGCTCACCCTGCGATTCTTCCTGAAGGAAAGTGGCGTATCCGATGATGATCCCGAGCGGAGTGCGCAGTTCGTGTGAAGCCAGGGCCAGGAAATTGGTCTTTAACTCGTCCGCGGTCCGCAGATCATCATAGGCATCCTGGAGGGCCTTGACCAGGCTGGCGTTGTGGATGGCGACCGCCGCCTGAGAGGCGATGACGGACAGGATGTCGGCGTCGCCCTCCTCGAAAGCCCCGTGGCGTTTATTGAGAGCCTCCAAAACCCCCGTCGGGTTATCCCGGATGCGCATGGGCACACCCAGCAGGTTGTGCACGTCGAAGGAGACATGCTCCGACAGAAACGGCAGGGAGTGCAGGTCGTTCTGCGCATCGGACAGGATCATGGTCCGGTTGTCCCGGAAAATGACCCCGGCCAGGCTGCCATCCAGGGGAACCGGGACCCCGGCCAGCTGCTGCGAATCCGAGCCGGCGGCAGCTGCGGAGACCAGGGTGCAGCGCTTGTCGTCATACAGGAGGATCGAGACGGACTCACAATCCAGGATCTCGGCTGCCGTCCGGGAGATGAACTGCAACAATTCATCCAGGTTGAGGGTCGAGTTGAGCGTGACGCTGACCTCGATCAAACGGGCCAGCTGTTCCGCCATGTAGCGCAATTCGGGTTTGGAGTCGGGCATAGCCACCTTTTCCTTCCTAGTTTAGCCCGAAAGTTGAGAAGAGACAATCCCCAATTGAAATAGAACAAATGTTCTTTGAAGTCCTCACTGCCTTCCCCCTCTCTCAGCACCGGCTATTGAAGGGGGACCTTGAAAGTTTCACGTGAAACTTTGGTGCCGATCTCCTCGTTGGGCAGACAGAGGCGCTGGAGGGGATATTTAGAGGCGGGCAGATCCGCAGGGGTGGGTCTTCCGGCCGCATGTTCCACGTGAAACCCCATAAAAGGGCGGAAGGACCTCATCTGGGTGCGGATGAAAGAATCGATGAAAGCCGACTCTTGACCTCGAGATCTGCAACCGCGGTAAACTCCTGACGGGGGCAGAATTCAAGCTGAAGCCCAGCCCGCATGAACTAGCCGAAATATTGAAATTTCTGCCAGAATTCAGGCCAGGGCTGACGCAGATGGTGACACAGATAAATGGAATTGTGATCGATGGTTTCATCGTTCTGGATGTTGAAAGGAGTGGTGATCGGTGCGATCAACGTGCAATCCTGGAAATTCGCCAGAAAGCTGCCTGAGAAACCCAGAACGATCAATGTCTGAGGGGGTGGGTTACCATAGCCGTACTGCCAGTACGAATCGAAGCCGCTGATGACAGCGGGCAGGCCATAGGCCGGGCCGTACAGATCGATCGATCCGATCTCGCCGGAGCTGGCCGCCAGGATGGCGGTGTGCGCTTTTTCCGATTCCGGTAATGAATGGTAGACCTTGGCTACGCTTTGTACGAGCTCCGGCCAGCCGACTTCGCTTTTCAGCTCAACGTTGCTCTTACTGATCACCTCCCACCAGGCGGAGCCTAAAGGAGCAAGGGGCAACTCCGTAGCGATCAAAAGGGCGGCGAAGACACTCAAGACGCTCCAGGTCGTCCATCGCCAGAGGCGTGCCCAGCGCGGGCTCGTGATGCGGCTGAGGTGTCCTTCCCACCACACGGCTCCGCCTGCCGCGAGCACCGGGTAGGTTGCCGCCAGATAATAACCTTTCCCCTGGACGAGCAGAAGCAGGATGAACGGCACGATATACATCCAGCCCATCATCCGGTAGCGCTGCCCGGCCGACGCAAAGAAGAAATAATAGAGCCCGGCGATCACCAAAAACAACATCACAGGATTGAAATTGAACAAGATCTGGTCCCTCAAGAAACCACTCGTCAAGCCAGCTTGCACGTCCCGGGTATGGATGCTGGCCAGGAAATAAAGCGAAATCCAGTGGTTCTGAGCTTCCCAGAGCAGGTTGGGCAGCCAGATCACCAGCGCCAAGAGAGCCCCGCCCCACAGCCAGCGGTTGGTCAGGTAGCGCCGGTTACGGGTCACCAGGATGCCCACGATTATCCCCGCAACCGAAAAGGCGATGGTGTATTTGTTCATCATCCCCAGGCCAATGACCGCGCCGATCGCCAGCCACCGGCGCGGATTATCGGACTTTAGCAGACCGAGGACCGTAAAAGCCAGCAGCACCCAGCACAAATAATCGAAGGTCTCATACTGGAACAGGCCACCTTGAACGTTGGAAAGCGGTGAGGAGGCAACAGCTACAGCGCCGAGGATCTGTGCCCATCGGCCGCCGCCCAGATCGCGGATCATCAAGCCGGCCAGCAGCATCACGAGTCCTTCCGCCAGGGCGGCAAAGGAGCGCAGACCCATGACCGATGGGCCAAACAGCGACAACGCCACACGCCCCAGAAAGGGCGTGACCGGCGGCCAGGCTACGTACCCCCAGGCCAGATGATGTGCGGCAGCATCCAAGGTGACCAACTCATCTTGATGAAAGCCGTATTGTCCATTGATCAAGACCTGCAACAGAATGCGCACCAGCGCGAGCAAAACCAGAATCCGGATATCCCTCGAGAGAAGCAATGTGCGGCGAAGACGTCGAACGCCCATGAGCAGATTTTCCATACCAATCAGGATTTTCTCCGTGGGCCTGGTTCGTTGATTGGCCAGCAAGGTGCCAGACGCCCTGCGGGATCCCACTCCGATAGGGCGCCTGGCCAGGCGGCGTAGCTATTTTTTCTCTTTGGGCGTATTCTGCTGGGCAAGCGAGACCATACCGCTCAGACCGCCCAGGTTCATCGTGTCAACGGCGCTGCTGGGAACGATGACCAGGGCACCCTTCTCTTTCAAACCCTCGAAGAGCATATTCATGGCCCGCAGGTGCAAGGCGGTCGGGTTGTCGACATAGGCCTTGGAAGCCTCGGAGAAGGAAACGGCGATCTGCCTCTCGGATTCGCCCAGGATGACGCGGGCCTGGCGCTCGCGTTCGGCCTGAGCCTGGCGGGACATGGCATCTTCCAGGTCGGACGGGATGACCACATCCCGGATCTCCACCGACTGCACGGTGATGCCCCACGGCGTGGTGCGATTATCGATGATCTGCTGCAGGTCAGCGTCCATCTTGGCCCGGCCGATCAGGATGTCCGCCAGGGTCATCTGGCCGATGATCTCGCGCAGGGCGGTCTGAGCTGCCCAGGCGATGGCCGCCCGGTAGTCCGCCACCTCGAGAGCCGCTTTTTCGGCATCCCAGACGACCCAGAACAGGACCGCGTCCACGTCCACCGGGACGGTATCCTTGGTCAGCGTCTTCTCGGCGGAAAAGGGCGTGACCATGACCCGGTGGTCGATCCAGTTGGCCAGGGTGTCGACGATCGGGATCAGCCAGAACAGGCCCGGACCGGCCAGCTTATGGAACCGGCCCAGACGCAGCAGGACGGCCTTCTCCCATTGGGAAGCGATTTTCAGGGCGAAGAGGACATAGATACCGAGCAAGACCCAGGCGATGATCCAGACCGCGGTCCCGGTATCATTCAAGATCCCCTGCTTCGACAACAAATTGCCGAAGATGGCCGCCAGCAGAAAGATGATAAAAAGAAAGTAAGCCACGCCGGGGATGTGCTGGTCGGGCTTTCGCCAGCCCTGCGGTCGCGGGGTTTGATCTTTGGAAACAGGGGTTGTTTTCATGGAATTCTCCTTTTTATGATTCCTGAGAACCGGTCTCAGGGTTGGTCAGGCGGCCAGACTTGCGCCATTTCGCAATCTGACCCTGAAAAACCTTGCTGATCTCCTGGGGTTTGCCTCCCAACCGGGAGGCATCCAGCAGATAGCGGTCGGTCAAGGCCTGGAGGGCCTTCTTGCGCATGCCCTCCGTCACCTGGGGCGGCGGCAGTTCCAGGATATACGTGCCGCGCCCCTGCTGGGTCGAGATGATGCCGCTTTCATCCAGGATCCGGTAAGCGCGGGCGATGGTATTGAAGTTCACCCGCAGCTCCGTCGCCAGGGCACGCACGGTCGGGAGCTGGTCTCCGGGTTTCAAGCGCCCGGCGGCGATCCATTCCTGGATCTGCTCCACGATCTGGTGATAGATCGGAAGGCCGGAACGGAAGTCAATTTCAAGATTCATGGCCACCTGATTGTATCATTGTAGCATTGTATAATTGTATCATTGTACTAATTGTATATCAAACGGCCATTTTGTCAAGCCCCGGCTCGCCTGCCAGGGCGTCGGCGTGGTAAAATCGATTTAACGTTTCAATCAAGGAGTGAAGCTTATGGAAGCACAAACTGGCACGTTCGCAGTCAAAAAAGGATTGGCACAGATGCTTAAAGGCGGCGTGATCATGGACGTGGTCACGCCTGAACACGCCAAGATCGCCGAGGAGGCCGGCGCCTGTGCGGTCATGGCCCTGGAGCGCGTCCCCGCCGACATCCGCGCCCAGGGAGGCGTCGCCCGCATGTCGGATCCCGAATTGATCCTCAAGATCATGGATGCCGTCACCATCCCGGTCATGGCCAAGTGCCGTATCGGGCATTTCGTCGAGGCGCAGATCCTGGAAGCGATCGGGGTGGACTACATCGACGAGTCGGAAGTGCTGACCCCGGCGGACGAGGAACATCATATCAACAAGCACCCCTTCAAAGTCCCCTTCGTGTGCGGATGCCGGAACCTGGGCGAGGCCTTGCGCCGTGTGGGCGAGGGCGCAGCCATGATCCGCACCAAGGGGGAGGCCGGCACCGGGGACGTGGTCGAAGCCGTCCGTCATGCCCGCACCGTCCTGGACGAGATCCGGCGGCTGACCACCATGGCCGACGAGGAGTTGATGCACACCGCCAAGGAGCTCGGCGCCCCCTACGAACTGGTCCAGGAGACCAAGCAGCTCGGTCGGATGCCGGTGGTCAACTTCGCCGCGGGTGGCGTGGCCACCCCGGCAGATGCGGCCTTGATGATGCAGCTCGGGGTGGATGGGGTCTTTGTCGGCTCGGGCATCTTTAAATCCGGCGACCCTTCCCGGCGCGCCGCCGCCATCGTCAAGGCCGTGACCCATTACCAGGACCCGGCCATCCTGGCAGAGGTCAGCAAAAATCTCGGGGAACCCATGGTGGGGCGCAGTGTCGCCAGCATGCCCGAATTGGAGAAGATCGCCGGCCGAGGCTGGTGAACCACACCCTATGCCGAAAATCGGAGTGCTCGCCATCCAGGGCGATTTTGCCGAACACCTCGTCATGCTCAGGCGTCTGGGCGCAGAAACCGCCGAAGTACGCCTGCCTGCCCATCTCGACGGGCTGGATGGGCTGATCATCCCCGGCGGAGAATCCACCACGATCGGGAAGCTGTCCGAGGACTTCGGCCTGCTGGAACCCCTGCGCAAATTCGGCCGGGTGCACGCCGTCTGGGGCACCTGTGCCGGGGCCATCTTCCTTTCGAAGGACGCCCGCCGCAGCCAACCCCTGCTCGGCCTGATGGATATTACCGTGGAACGCAATGCCTTCGGCCGCCAGGTGGATTCGTTCGAAGCGGACCTGGACATTGCCGCGTTGAAAAAGGCCGACCGTCAAGGCGGTCCTTTTCATGCCGTTTTTATTCGCGCCCCGATCATCGAGGCGGTGCACGGTGAGGCCAGGGTGCTCTGCTCCCTGGGGGACGGCCGCATTGTCGCTGCCCAGCAGGGAAAACTGCTGGCCACCTCCTTTCACCCTGAACTGACCCTCGACCCGCGCTTCCACGAGTATTTTCTGGCGTTAGCCGCATAGATCATGACCGTACGCCCTCTCGATCTGCTCGATTTTCCCACCCTGGTCCGGTATCGCCATACACTGCTCGCGCTGGACAGCGCCCGGCTGCTGACGCGCGGCAACCCGCTCGGCCCGGTCGCGCTGCTCTCCTATTTGAACCCGCATCGGTTGATCTATACCGCCATCGCTTCTGAAAACGGCCATTCCCTGATGGGGCAGGTGACCCTGATGGAGAATGAAGCCTCCGCCCGCCTGACGTTCCTCGCCCCTGCCGAAAACGCGGATGCACAGGCCATCCCCCTGGTGGAAGCGCTGGCCGCGCAGGCCGGGCAGTGGGGGGCATTCCATGTGTTGGCCGAGGTGGACGAGGGGGCAGCGGCCATCCGCCCGCTGCGGCAGGCCGGGTTCTCCATGTTCGCCTGGCAGCGGGTCTGGAAGTTGGCGGTCCCGGAAACGGAGGTTACCGGCACAACCTGGCGCTCGGTCGAATCGGCGGACTGGCCCGCGGTCCAATCGCTCCATAACCAGATCATCCCGGCCCTGCTTCAGCCGATCGAGACCTTGCCCAAACAGGCCGAGGGACTGGTCTGCCGCTCGGACCAGGAACTGCAGGCCTATGCCCGGGTGAGCAGCGGCCCGGCGGGTGTCTGGCTCCAGCCGTTCGTCCCGCCAGACTGCGAATGCACCCCCCAGCTCAGCGCACTGATCTATACCATCGGGCGGAGCTACCGGAGGCCGGTTTACGTTTGTGTGCGTTCCTACCAGGCCTGGCTCGAGTCGGTGCTGGAGGACATGGGCGGCAAGGCCGGACCCCAACAGGCCGTGCTGGTCAAGCACCTGGCCAAGCTGCAAAAGTCCGAACAGGTGGTTAATTCGATGGAAAAAGTGCTGGCCAAACCGGCCGCGCCGGTGGCGCGTGCTGCGGACAGCCAAGACTTCCTGATCAAAAAGTGATATAAAGATCGTATGACCCAATTGAGAATCACCGACGACCTCGACGCCCTCCTAGGGGTGCTGCCGCAGAACATCGTCGTAGCCGTCCATCAAGCCAACGATTACGACAACCTGCTTGAAATCATCCTCGACCTAGGGCGGGTTCCCACCGCACGCTATGTGGGGGGCGAGACGATCCTGAGCGATCGGGAAATCACCCGGGCGGAGCTCGACCACGTGGTCGAGCGCGTCGGCGAGTTTGACGCCGACAACCGCGCCGGCATCGAGCGCACCCTGCACCGCATCTCCGCCATCCGCAACCGGCGCGGCCATATCGTCGGCCTGACCCTGCGGGTCGGGCGGGCCGTCTACGGCACGATCGATATCATCCAGGATATCATCGAGTCCGGCGAATCCATCCTGATCCTCGGCCGCCCGGCCGTCGGCAAGACCACGCTGCTGCGCGAGGCGGCCCGCATCCTGGCCGAAAGCCGCCGGGTGATCATCGTCGACACTTCCAATGAGATCGGCGGCGACGGCGACGTGCCCCACCCCGCCGTGGGCAAAGCGCGGCGCATGCAGGTCAAGGTGCCGACCCTGCAGCACGAGGTGATGATCGAGGCGGTCGAAAATCACAACCCGGAGGTGATCGTCATCGATGAGATCGGACGGGAGCTGGAAGCCGCCGCGGCCCGCACCATCGCCGAGCGGGGCGTGCAGCTGATCGGCACCGCCCACGGCAACACCCTGGACAATCTGCTCCTGAACCCGACCCTCTCCGACCTGATCGGGGGTATCGAGGCGGTCACCCTCTCGGACGAGGAGGCCCGCCGCCGCGGCACGCAGAAGACCGTCCTGGAACGGCGCGCCCCGCCCACCTTCGATGTCCTGGTGGAGATCCAGCAGCGCGATCGCCTGGCTGTGCACATGGACCTGGCCGACTCGGTGGATGCGCTCCTGCGCGGTTATCCGCTCCCGCCGGAGGTGCGCGCCCGCGATGCCGAGGGTCAGATCCATATTGAGAAGGCCGCGGCCGTCAACCGGTCCCGGCCCGATTCGGACTTTTTGATCGAAAACGGCGAACACCGCCGCCGGACCGCTTCCCGCCCGAGTGTGGCACCGACCGAGGCTGCGCCGCTGGGCCCTCCCCTTCGCCCCGATCCCGGTCCGCGCTTTGAAGCCCCCCATTCCCCGCTTCAGACCGTGCATATCTACCCCTACGGGGTGGCACAAAACCGGCTGATGCAGGCCGCAAAGCGCCTGGGCGTGCCGGCCGTGGTCGTCAAAGACCCCGGTCAGGCCAACGTGCTGGTGACGCTGCGCTCCTATTACCGCGACCGGCAGCAAACCGTGATGGACGCCGAACAGCGGGGCATGCCGATCTACGTCCTGCGGGCCAACACCGTCAGCCAGATGGAGCAGTTCCTGAGCGACCTGTTCAACCTGTCCGAAATCGTGCCGGCCGCCGGTGAGATCGACTCGGTCAAGACGCAGACCCAGGCCGCGATTGCCGCGGTCATGAACGGCGAGCGCTGGGTGGACCTGCCGCCGGGACCCTCCACAATCCGCCGCATCCAGCATGAGATGGCGCGGGATGCAGAACTGGTCTCGCATTCGTACGGCAAGGAGCCGCGCCGGCACGTCCGGATATTCCGGGAGTAAACCCCTGCCGCGCCCCCAGCGATGTTCATCACCCTAGAAGGCCCCGAAGGCTCCGGCAAGACCTCCCATATCAAGCCTCTGGCCGAATGGCTGGAAGCACAAGGCCGGCGCGTTCACACGGCGCGCGAACCCGGTGGCACCTCGATCAGTGAGCAGGTGCGGTCGGTGCTCCACGATTTGAAGAATACCGAAATGCACGCCCGTACCGAGACTCTGCTCTACCAGGCTGCCCGGGCCCAGATCGTGGAGCAGGTCTTCCGGCCCAAACTGGCCGAGGGCATGATCGTGCTGTGCGACCGCTATGCCGACTCGACCCTGGCCTACCAGGGGTACGGGCATCAGCAGGACCTGGATGAAGTGCGCACCCTGGTCCGCTATGCAACCGGCGGCCTGGTCCCGGACCTGACCCTGCTGCTCGATCTGGATGTGGAGGTCGGCCTGCGGCGCAAGGACAGGTCCGGAGAGTGGAACCGCCTGGATGCGTACACGCTCGATTTCCACCAGCGGGTGCGCCGAGGCTATCTGGAACTCGTCAAGGCCGAGCCGGACCGGTGGGCGGTCGTGGATGCCGGGCAGGGCTGGCCGGCGGTGCAGGCGGCCCTCCGCTCGGTGATCACCGCCCGGATGGCCTGATAGCCGATTTCCTCTCGAGCTCCAATCCAGGAGAAGCCGAAGAAGGGGCGAGAATTCCTGCCCCTCGAACTTTAACCGAACCCCCTGGGCCCGGCCAGGGTACTGATCGGTTGGCGCGCATCCACTGGAGCACTCACACTCCACAACCAGGCGAAGGATGATCCATGACTCTTCCTGGGAAACAGGTCGAGCTCACGAACTGGAGTAAGTCGGCCCGCTCCCTTTGTTATGTTCACCGGGTACAGGATGTAGCCGGAATCGTCAGCGCACTGGCCGTCGCACAGACGCAGCATCTTTCTGTGATTCCCCATGGCGCAGGCCACAGCTATACAGATGCAGCCTTGAATACGGGCGGGGTGGTCCTCGATGTCAGTCCCATGCGCCAGATCCTCTCCTGGGACGCGAGGCAAGGCATCCTGTGCGTTGAACCGGGGGTAACCCTGCTGGATTTGGTGCAGCTGGCCTGGAAGGATGGCTGGTGGCCTATGGTTTCGCCCTCTACACCCGCGGTCACGATTGGTGGTTGCGCGGCCATGAACGTGAATGGCAAGAATGCATGGAAATTCGGCCCTTTCGGCGCATCCATCCTCTCGCTGGATGTCCTTCTCGCGACCGGGGAAGTACGCACGCTTTTGCCGGAGCGGGATGCACAGCTCTTTCATGCAGTCGTGGGGAGCATGGGCTTGCTGGGTATTATCACGTCGATCACCGTCCAACTACAGCGGATGCCTTCCGGGTACGTCACGGTGCGGAGGCGTCCCGCTGCCTCCTTGGACGGAATCTTCACCCTTTTCGCTGAGGAGGAACACAGCGACTTCATGGAAGCCTGGCTCGATGGGTTTGCCCAGGGACATCAGCTCGGGCGCGGTATTCTCACTTGCGCAACCCTCGGGAATTCCGACCACTTGCGGCCCCCGCGTTCTCCGATGACCGACAGACCTGGCCGGCTGGAAATTCCGCTCGTCCGCTTAGCAGCCTATCTGAGCCGGCCCGTATTGATGCCCGCGGTGCGAATGGCCAACCGCACCCGTTATGGATGGGGCCGGGTCAGCCATCCAACCACGGGGCAGACACACGCCCTGTTCCCTTACACCTTTTGGCCTTCCGCAGCCATGGTTGGTTATCCCATGATGTTTCCGGAGGGGGTTGAGACGTTCCAGGCCTTTGTTCCGGGCCGGCAGGCGATGGAAATTTTCAGGCAAGTGTTAAGATACTCACAACAGCAAGGTTGTCTGCCCATTTGGTGTATCCTCAAGCAGCATCGACGCGATCCCTTTCTCCTGAGTTATCAGGTCGACGGGTTTTCCCTCGAATTAAACTATCCGCGTACCTCTCAGACTGCGCCGACTTTGAAGTCCGTGTTGCAGAACATGATTGCAATCGTGATCGAGGCAGGAGGGAGGTTTTATCTCGCCAAGGACCATTTTTTGACGCACGCCCAATATCGCCAGAGCATCGGGGATGAGGGGATGGATACCTTCCTTCATCTCAAACAATGTTATGACCCGGAAACACTGCTGCAATCCGACCTCTTCCGGCGCGTGTTCCAGCCCCTGGAACCATAAGGAGAACAGCCTTGCTACCGCTCATTTATACAAATACAGCCGCAGCCGGCGTCTTTATGGTGGCTTGCCTGATCTGGCTGATTCCCGAAATGGTCGGAATGTTCCCACAACAGGCAAAGGTCTCCAGGCAGGCGGTATCGATCCAGGATCGCGGCTCTTTAGTCATCTTGATCGGGATGCAGTGGGTCGGCCTGGCCTTGAATTTCTCTTTCGCCTGGCTGTTCCCCGCGGCGGCGATTCTCTGGCAGCAAAAAGCCCTCTTTCTATTGGGCGTGATCTTCATTCTTCTAGGTGTCGCCTTGCGTTGGTATGCCATCGGGCAGCTAGGACGCTTCTTTACCCGCGATGTCGCTGTGTCTGTGGATCAACCGGTGGTGCAACAGGGCCCGTATCGTTGGATCCGGCACCCTGCCTACAGCGGAACCTTTTTGACCATGCTCGGAGTGGGCCTGGCCATGACCAACATCGCCAGCCTGATTTCCCTCCTTCTTTGTGTATTCCTGGGCCATTTCTACCGGGTGATTATCGAGGAGAAAGCGCTCGTCCGGACCATCGGGCAGCCATACGTTGAATATATGCGACGCACCAAGCGTTTCATTCCCCGAGTGTTCTAGCCCTAGAGCCGCCGCGTCAGCCAACCAGATGCTCCCGGCGGCTTTCAAAGCAAGAAGGATAGGAGCAAAAGACCGGATGGCATTAGAATTTCGCCTGAAACAAGCCGTACAACCCCTGACCGATGCCTGGCAGTTTCTACCCATCGCACCGCGAAACTCTACCCGGTTGGGGATCAGCTTTCGCCCGCTCCAGGCGGCTGCGTTCGGCTTGGATGCCCGCACCACCCTGCAGACACTGCTCGCCTTTCCCTTTCAACTCATTCGCCTGGGAGCCTACTGGAATCAGATAGAACCTGAACCAGGAGCATTTCATCCCGACGAGCTGGATCGGCAGGTCGAAGCCGCTGAAAAAGCCGGGAAGCAAATTATTCTGTGTGTAGGTCCCTTGAAGACCTTCGGCTATCCTGAATTCTTTGTGCCCAACCACCAGCTGAGGCAGCCCTTCCCGGAACATCGCCTCATTAAACCCTCCGCCTACCCATCCCTGCTGAGCGCCGCGGCAGCCTTCCTCACCCGTCTGGTGGAGCGCTATAAACACACCCAAAGTATTGTCGCCTGGCAACTGGAACACGAAGCGGTAGATCCCCTGGGGATAGAGCATTCGTGGCGGCTGGAGGCGGCCTTTGTGGAACGAGAAGTGGACGCGCTCCGGAAAGCCGATCCCACCAGACCGGTGATGATGAACGGGTTTTTGCCGGCCTCCCTGCCGGTCCGTCTCTCCCAATGGTGGAATACACGCGATCAGGGGGATTCACTGGTGATCGCCCAGCGCCTGGCCGATTGGGTCGGGATCGACTATTATCCGCGTCATGCGCTCATGAAGCTTGGGGGCAAAACGCTCTACCTGGATGGCAGTCAGGGTCGTTGGCAACAACAGAGACGAAAGCAATTGATCGCCTGGTCCCGCGCTCACGGGCAAAACCTGCTGATCGCAGAAGGACAGGCAGAGCCATGGGAAACAGTGACCACCCCATCCAATCCGGACGACCAGGGGATGTACAGTTGTCTACCGGAACACCTCATCACCAACTATAACGCCTGCATCGGCTGGTATGGTCAACCAGCCTCCCTGTATGCATACCTGTTTTGGGGAGCAGAGTATTGGATATTGCGTAAGCAAAGCGGGGATTCAAGCTATCTCCAAGCCTTCGTGCGCATCCTCGAAAATGCGGAACAGCAGCCCCGGTAGGCTTTCCGAGCGGAGCGGGGCGCCGGCCCGGGCACCCCGCTCTCTATCGTCCGATCAGAAATCATCCCCCCCGCCGCCCTCTGCCTCGCCCAGATCGGGCATGGACTTTTCGATCTCGTCGGGGTTCTGCCCTCCCTCCAACCGGTCCACCACCTCGTCGAACTCGGCAGGCAGCTCCTCCCCGAGCTGGTTGCCCATCTTGCGCAGCATGCGGCCCATGGACTGGGGGTCATCCTCCAGCCCGGCCAGGGCGGAGGGGTCGGAGAAATCGCCGGCCAGGGATTCCATCCGGCTGTCCTCCGATTTTGCCACACGCAGGCGGGAAATGGGACGCCGGACCCGCAGGCTCTTACAGGCCGGACAGCTCACCGGATGCTTGCCATATTCGGAGTAGGTAAGGTAAACATCAAAGCGGGCCGCGCAGTCCAGGCAGACATAATCGTATATCGGCATAGCTGAATTTTATCGCAATTCGCGTTCGCCGGTCTATCGGGTACAATTAGGCCATGGCCAGCGATTCCGAGTTCAACCTGTACAAACCCCAGCCGCTCCTGATGGTCATCTCGGGACCGTCCGGCGTGGGCAAGGACAGCGTGGTCAACCGCATGAAGGTGCGCGGTCTGCCTGTTCATTTCGTCGTGACGGCCACCACGCGGCCTCGACGCGAGAACGAAGTCCATGGCACGGATTACTTCTTTGTCTCGAAGGAGGAGTTCGCTCGCATGATCGAAGCCGGGGAACTGATCGAGTATGCCTTCGTGTACAACGACTATAAGGGCATCCCCAAAGAGCAGGTTCGGGAAGCCCTGACCTCCGGCCAGGACGTGATCATGCGCGTGGATGTGCAGGGCGCGGCCACGGTGCGCAAGCTGGCCCCCGAAGCCATCCTGGTCTTCCTGACCACCCAGGATGAGCAGGAGCTGGTCAACCGCTTGAAGCTGCGCCGGACCGAGACGGCCGAGGAACTGGCCCTGCGCGTCGCCACTGCCCGCCAGGAACTCAAGCGCGCCGTCGAATTTGACTATGTCATCGTCAACTCCGACGGCCACCTGGACGACACCGTGGACACGGTCGTCGCCATCCTCCGCTCGGAACACCACCGGGTGACCCCACGCAAGGTCGCTTTCTGAATCCCCCAGATCTCAGCACCCCTCAGGCCAAACCATGAATGAATTCCCCCCTCCGGACCAAGCCCCCCAGCCCCGCTACGTCCAGGTGGCCATACCCAACTCGAAGCCGGTTGCCACCTACACCCTGCTGGCCCTGACCACCTTCATCTACATCCTGCAATTCCTGGGACAGATGATCAACGCCGACGTGGTCACCAGCTTCGGCATCAAGGACGATGTGCTCATCCGCGCCGGGCAGATCTGGCGGTTGATCACCCCGGTCTTTCTGCACGCCTCGATCCTGCATATCGCCTTCAACATGTATGCCCTGTTCCTGTTCGGGCGCGGTATCGAGGCCCGCTTCGGTCACCGCCGCTTCCTGCTGCTCTACTTCCTGAGCGGCTTCGCCGGGAACGTGTTCTCCTTCCTGCTGACCCCCGAACAATCCCTCGGCGCCTCGACGGCGGTCTTCGGCCTGCTGGCCGCGGAGGCGGTCTTCTTGATCCAGAACCGCGAGCTGCTCGGCAGGCAGGTCAACCGGTCCTTGCTGAACCTGTTCTTCATCGCCGCGGTCAACTTGGTGATCGGCTTTACCACGACCGGCGTGGATAATTTCGGCCACCTGGGCGGCATCCTGGGCGGGATCATCTTTACCTGGTTCGGCGGGCCGCGCTGGCATGCCGAAGGCAGCTTCCCCAGCCTGCGCCTGATCGATGAACGCGAAGGCCACGGGGCCGTGGCCGGGACGTTCGCCGTGCTGTTGTTCTTCATTCCCCTGGCGGCTCTGGGGTGGTTTTGGATCGTGAAGTGACCGGGGGCCCCCCGAATTGAAAGAGTCCATCAAACCCTCCGGACGAAATCTCCCGATCCGGAGGCTGCTCGTGGCAGGCTGGGTCCTGCTCCTGTTGATCGCCCTGGCCGTAGGGTTCCGGTCCCAGATCCTGACCGGCCTGGCCGACTTCCTGATCGTCAATGACCCGCTGCAGAGGGCGGATCTGATCTTCGTGCTGAACGGGGATTACAACACCCGTCCCCTCCTGGCGGCCCGGTTGTACCAGAAAGGGCTGGCACCCCAGATCGCCATCGCACGCAGCCAGTCCACCCCGACGGAGGACCTGGGACTGACGCGCAACGAAACCGATATTTCTGTCAGCGTCATGGAGACGCTCGGTGTCCCTGCCGATCGAATCACGGTCCTGCCCTTTCCGGGCGGGGTCACCAGCACGTTCGACGAGGCGAAGGTGCTGAGGGGCTACCTGGACGCCCATCCCCTGCGACGGATCCTCCTGGTCACATCCGCCTTCCACACCCGCCGGGCCCGGTGGATCATCGACAAGGAACTTGCCCCTCTGCCGGTCAGCCTGGAGGTCGCAGCCGCCCCCTACATCGGCTTCGACCAGACCAATTGGTGGAAAAGCGAGGACGGTCTGGTCACCCTTAATAACGAATACATCAAGCTGGTCTATTACCTAGTCAAATATCGTTAGGGGCAGGGCGGAGAACAGGCCCCTGCGCTCCGCCCTCCCGCCTTCATTTGCTTCCCCCGGTTTCGTTCCTGTTCCTCACCCGATCGCTTCTTTCAATTGACGGGCCAAATCTCCGAAGCGCGTCGTATAGCGCATCTCGTCCTGACGCGGGCGGGGCAGATCCACCTTCAAATCCAGGCGGATACGCCCCGGGCGCTGGGTCAGCACCAGCACCCGGTCTGCCAGGAAAAGCGCTTCACTGATCGAATGCGTCACCATCAGGACGGTCTTGCGACGCGCCTGCCAGATGCGCGAGAGCTCGATGCCCATGCGCTCGCGCGTCAGGGCGTCCAGGGAGCCAAAGGGCTCATCCAGCAGGAGCAGATCCGGGTCATGGATCAGGGCGCGTGCAATGGCGACACGCTGGGCCATCCCACCGGACAGGTCGCGCGGCCAAGCGGATTCGAAGCCCTGCAGTCCCACCAGGTCGATCAACTCCTGGGCCCGGGAGCGGGCTTCCCGTGAGGGGATCCCCTGCAGTTCGAGCGGGAGGGTGATGTTCTCCAGCGCCGTCCGCCAGGGCATCAGGTTGGACTGCTGGAAGACCACCCCGATGCGCGGCGTCCCCCCTGTAAATGTGAACGTTCCGGTGGTCGGTGTCAAGAGCCCGGCCAGGATGCGCAGCAGGGTGGATTTGCCGCTGCCCGACGCCCCCAGCACGCAAATGAACTCCTGCGGGCAGACGGTAAAAGAGGCGTCATCCAAGGCCTCCAGGCCGCCGTTGTTGTCCGGGAAGGTCACGCCCAGGTCTTGAACGACCAGAATCGGGTCTTGAGGAGAATCGTTCACGGCAGGAATTGATTCGTAAAAGCCTTGGACAGGTCCTGTGGCTTCGTGAGCAGGCCCATGTCGAGCAGGACAGTTTGCATGTTCTCCCAGGCTGTGGGATTCGAATAGCCAAGCCGGTCGGCCTGCCACAGCTGAATGGAGGTCGCCAGCACCTGTTTCTCCACCGTCGGGTCGGCCTGGGCCAGAGTGCTGACGTACGTCTTGGAAATTTCGTAGGCCGAGGCCGGGTCGGCGATCGTATCCGCCACGCCGCGCAGCAGGGAGGCGACCATCGCACGCACGAGGGCGGGCTGGCTGGAGATGGTTTTTTCGTTGGTGATCAGGCCATTGGAAGCCAGCTGGACGTAGTCGGCGACGCGGATTTCGTTCAGAGCGTAGCCGCGCGATCGCAGCTGGATCACCTCGTTATTGGTGTAGACCGAGACGGCCGGGTCGCGTCCGGTAGCCAGTGCCTCCACCTGGGTGTATCCAATGGAATCGAGCTTGACATCTGCTTCGGTCAGGCCGGCCGTATGCAGCAGGGCACGCAGGCCAATGTAATTGGCCCCATACGCACCGGGCAAGCCGATGGTCTTGCCGCGCAGATCCTGGGGGGTGCGGATTCCTGAATCGGACTTGGCCACGACCGAGACGGGGTACTGCTGGTACCAGGCTGCCACATAAACCACCGGCAGCCCCTGGGCACGCGCCGGCAGGACCTGCTCGCCGGACACGACGGCGAACTGGAGATTGTCCGCTCCCACCAGCGCGGTGGCCTGGTTTTCATCCATATAGGTCAGCTCGAGGTCGATCCCGGCCTGGCGGAAATAACCCTTCTGCAGGGCCACGTAGAGCGGGGCAAACTGCACGTCGGGGATGTAGCCCAGCGGCAGGCGGACATGGGTCAACGGGCTCAGGGGGGCCTTCCCGGTGCAGGAGGTGATGAGCCCCAGGATAAGAGCCAGGATGGTTAGGACCTTTTTCATGATGGCCTCTCCAGATTACTGTCGAAAGTCTTCCTGCCAGGTCAGCAGGCGGCGCTCCAAGAATGAAACCAGGCCGTACAGGACCAGGGCCAGAGCGATCAGGGTGAAAACGGCCACAAAGACGAGGGCCGTGTCATAGAGTCCGCGCGCCGAATTGATCAGAAACCCCAGCCCCGCATTCGCCCCGACCAGTTCCCCGACCACCGCACCGATGACCGAAAGCGTCGCCCCGATGCGCAGGCCTCCCAGCAGGATGGGCAGCGCGGCGGGGATTTCCAAATAGCGCAGCGTCTGGACAGGCGAGGCGCGCAGCGAACCCATCAGGTCGTGCAGGGGCCGTGGCACCGCCCGCACCCCGACCACCGTATTGACCAGCACCGGGAAGAAGACGATCAGTGCGCAGATGAGCACTTTCGAGAAGATCCCGGGCCCGAACCAGATGACCAGCAGCGGGGCGACGGCGACGATCGGGATGGCCTGGGTGGCAACCAGGTAGGGAGAGAGGATGCGTTCGAACCGCCGCGACTTGGCGATCGCATACCCCAGCACCACGGCAACCACGGTTCCGAAGAGCAGGCCGAGCAGGACCTCCAGCAAGGTCGCCGCCGTATTAACGATCAGGCTGCCGTCCACGAGCGCTTGCCAGAAGCGCACCGCCACCTGGCCCGGCGAGGGCAGGATAAAGGCCGGCAGGCCGGCCAGGCGCGTGACCAGCGCCCAGAGCAGGACGGCCGCGGCGAGCGAGCCCAGCGCCGTCCAGGGCAGGCGCAGAGGGGGGGTCCGGAAAGGTTTGCGAGCAGGGTTCGGTTCCATAGAGAAAAAAGACTGCCCCACAGGATACCTGCGGGGCATAGGAACGAATCGGCACGGACCCTCACCGGACAA